>JABAOC010007865.1_pt1 | contig 69688 bp, 63 predicted proteins | sample 7062161 | NCBI WGS metagenome assembly JABAOC01 (sample SAMN14538625, study PRJNA623070) | marine sediment metagenome | biome: marine biome [ENVO:00000428]; feature: marine pelagic biome [ENVO:01000023]; material: deep marine sediment [ENVO:00002113] | place: India: Gulf of Khambhat ... | reverse complement strand
AAGTTGTTTGTAAAACTTTTGGATGTTTTAACTCTGCATGCATCCAATATTCGTTCTCCTTATCTTTTGGTACTTCCCTTAAAACATTTTTATGAACCAACGCATTGACAAATCTAATATCCCTAATATTATATTCAATATCTAACGAAAATTCATCATATTTTGATAATCCCTTAGTAGATATTTCAAAACCTGTTCCATTAATAGAAATAGCATCTTGAATCTCTTGTAAAGCTCCCAATGGTCTCAATACAACATTTACTGGTTTTCCAAAAGGAAACTTGATCTTCTTACTAGCAACTTTTACGACTCCCCCAGCTGCTTGAAAAAGAATAGAATATTTTTGAATAAGGTCTGGGCAATTTACTATTATTTCTTTATCAAGAATTTTAAAGTTTCCCCTAATACATTCGTATATCTTCGAAGCTGTTTTAATTATATCTTGAACACCTTTTTCTGCAAGGGATTTACCTTTAAAATCTATAAAATCAGTCATTTTATCAACCGAGGTACTTCTATCCAGATGAACTTGCCCAATCAAACAACATATGTATTGGTATTTCACAACTTTCTTCTTTGCACATTATTTTAATCGGTGGAAGTTTTAAAGAGGGATAATTACGATATGCAAGGTCAGTCATTTGAATCTCTAATTCTAAAGTTGCCATACTTTTTTTTGGTTTCAAAACATCTATATAATTCCATAATAATACTTTTCCTTCACCTATTGAATTTATATAATTAATAAAACTTTTAATTTCAGTTACTAAGTGAAGATTCTTAAGATATGAAGTACCAATTGCCCAGCTAAAAGCCTCAAAAAAATCTTCATTTTCATCGAAAGCATCAAGAAGATGATCACTAACGGATTTAATTTTCCATCTAAATTTATTATTAATTATTATGGGTGGTTTTGTTAGTGATAAATATTCGTCTATGTGGGGTGAATAATTTGGGAAATCATCCTTTATTTCATTTAATTCAAGCTCAATATCGGTAAAAACCTGAGATACAAATGTGTCCATACTTTTTGGAAGTAATTTTTCAAAATCTGTATCATTATGTGAATATAATACAACAGAAATTATGGCTGTTCCATCACCTACATTTTTTATCTTTATCTTTTTATCTATACTGTAATTTTTCGTTGTCGGATTAAAATTTACATTAATCTTGGATGGTATTTCTGTTATTTTTAAGGCTGGTCTGAAAAAAGTAATTTCTTTAAAAAATTCATTTATAGTTTTGGTCTTCAAATTTGTAATAGTAAATTTTACTTTATTTTTCTGTCTTATATCCTTAAGTATCTTAGAACCTAGGACAAATCCTATATATCCATTAATATCAAATCTATCAATTTTTATACTATTTTATTTATGACCTTGATCCCATCTTTCGGTACATTGTATATATTTTTAATATCTATAGTTGGAGGGTAATCTACAGTAACTTCAATTTCTTCATATTTATTCCAAATAATATATGCTGGAAAATCATCTCCCTGCAGACAAGTTTCAGGCATAAATAAGGATTCAACTATCATGTATGAGCCTTCTTATTTTCAACATTTCCTAGATGTGTGTTTATATATAAAACTATTTTGTAAAAAAGTAATCATAAGATATGTTTTTAAAGGAATAAATGTTGTGAAATTGTAGTTTTGGGGGAGATAAACGGATAAGAGAAAAAAATTTTTCTGGTTTGTCTTTTTGATGATGTCATTTTTTATTATATTTACAACAATTTTTTCTATTTCATTTTTGTTTTCTTCTGTAGAAATAGAGCAAAGAGAGCCATTATATTATCAGAATATTAATATTGAAGATAATTACAATAGTACATTTCAACTGGATATAAAATTTTCAACCGATAGCCCTGAATTTTTAGTTGGTAAAAATATTAATATACATGCTAATTTGAAGAGAATTCATAATAATAGTGATTTTCATTTTACAGGAGCTTATTTTGCTTTAGTATCTTCAGAAGGTCACACCATGCCATTTCAAAGCAGCCATAGTAGTGGAAATATTATGAATGAAACATCTGATGAATTTTTCATTTTGAATTATGATACAATACTTTACTTCCCATCACAATATGATTGTCGGTTAAAACTCCAATATTATAATATTACAAATACCTCAAATATAAAACCAATTTTCGATGATATTTATATTGGACCAATTATTGAGATATTACCAACATCTACAGAGTTACAAATAAAATGGTCCACACAACAAATAGTACTGACGAATAGGATAATTGGTTCGTCTTTACTTGTTCTGATGCTTTCGTTAATTAATCTTTTGTTTTTATGGATAGATAAATTTGAAGAAATTTTTTATTATCAAAGACATATTGAATCTTGGAATAAATTCAAACGGTGGTTTTCCAATTTAATACATTAATTACGCCAATTCTTTGATTTTAGAAATAGATACGAAAAGGACATAATCTGCCTTATGTTTAACAATAGAAATCTAACATCCTTTATCTACAAACAGAGATTAGACTGATTGACGAGAAAATAATAATTTTTTACTATATTTCATTATTCTATTAAAAAAATATTTAGTGTTAATAACATTTCTTGTTTTTACTCCAACCATTGGATAAAACAGTCTAATTATATTCTTGTGATTAGAATTTATGATCTAATTATAGCTATATGATTATTACCGAATATTTCTAAAAATAGATATTTTTTAAAATACAACGTGTTAATAACATTTCGTTATTTCAAACGTAGGTTAGTAAACATTGAATTTTGGCACAGCACTAAGATAGGCTTTTTTCAAATCCTTTTTGTCGATATGATAGTAGATGTCTATCGACTCGCCTCTGTTATCCCCTCGCAACTCTTTCACATACTCACGTAACATCCCGTTTCTAAGAAGATGCGTAGTATAGAAATGCCTAAAATTATGGCATGAGAAATGATCTTCCATTCTATCAGAATTTGGATCATAGTACCCTAGTTTTTTAGCCCATTTGACAATATCTTCATAAACGCTGTTTCTACCTATCCGTCTTCCATAATCATTGACGAAGAGAGACGTAACCCCATTGTTTACCAACTTTTCTCTTCTTTTCAACCATTTCTTCAGAATAATTTCTGTTTCCTCATCGAAAAAAACAATTCTGTTACTCCTTTTATGAAAGGGTTTAAGTGTTATGCTTTTCTCAATGAAATTTATATCTCCAAGCTCAATTCCTAACAGTTCCCCTCTACGAATCCCTGTCTTTGCTAGTAAAATGGCAATTGCTTTTGGACGAATCGGTATGATGCTGTTTATAAAGTGGGACATCTCTTCCACACTTATCAATTTTCTAACAGCAGGGGTACTATTTTTCTTATATCTACCTATGTAACGTTTTCTAAAAGGCAATATGATATTCTTACTTACATAACCTTTGTGTGTGAGGAAGTCATAAAAACTAGATAACGCAGTAAAATAGTGTTCAATTCTCCTCTGCGAGTTACCTCGTTCTTCTTTTAAATATTTGAGAAAATCTTCAAGAGATTTGTTACCAATCTGTAAAATATTGATTTTGTTTTTTTGAAGGTAATTACAAAATATTTTCAACTCCGACATATAATTTCTTATTGACTCATCTGTCATATCCCTAAGTTTGCAGTCATCCTTAAATTGCTTAACAAGATTTATGGTATCTATCTTTTCCATCTCCACCCACCACGAATTTTTTCAACAACACCATAATCTTGCAGATGCTCTATCTGTTTGGATATCGCCTTCAATGTTTCTACATCATGCGGATCTATGTGCAATAGATCTACGATTTCATCTTCAGCAATGGAACTTTTTTGTTTAAACAACTCTATAAGATTCTGCTGGTATTCTCTAACACCTTCAAACTTACCATTTTCAATAAAGGTTTTATTTTTATACTTCATTAATTGATTTTCGTATCTATCGGTAAGGAGATTAAGCATATCCACTTTTTTTGATAGTTCTATATTCTCATTCCTTAATCTTTCGTTTTGCTCTGTTAGATTCTGTAGATTTTTTAATAGTTCATCTTTAGAGCTAAAACCTTCCTTCCGTTGGATATATTCTTCAACAACTTCAATAATAAAATTAGAAACCGATAAACCTTCTTGTTTTGCTAATTCAAACCACTTATCCTTCATTTCCTGGATTGGAGGATAAATTGTAATCGATCTTTTTCTTGTGGTTTTTGTTTTATCCAATGCCATATGTATCATATAGGGTATCTCCTTATGACTATATAAAATTTGTTAGCAATAAAATGCGGGTGCCGGGATTTGAACCCGAGTTATAAGCTTGGCAAGCTTAAGTGATACCAGGCTACACCACACCCGCTTTATAAAATTTTAAACCAAGAAGCAATAATTAATTAAAAAGTATTACGATTGATTTGTTTTAATCTATCTTTTCAATAACTACATAAGTTTAATATGTAAAAATATTTAAATAATATATAAGATATAATAACAATATAAAATGAAAAAGACTATTGTATTATTCATTATTTTTATTCTTTTAAATGCATCTATTCTAGCTGTAGGTGTAAAATCATTTCCTTTGAAAAATTCAATTTTCGAAAAACAAAATAGAAATTTTAATCCTTATTCTATGAACAACAATAACAATGTAATTCAAAATTGTAAAGAAATATTACTAATAAGTCCAGAAAAAGAAGAAAATTTAGTAAGTGATTTTGAATTTTATCCTGAAGATATCGAACTAAAAGATGATGCATTTCATGGAGCAGATACCTTGCACTTTACAGAATGGTGGTATTTTGATGCGGCATTTGAAAATGGATATACGGCACAAATTGGCATAAGAGTCTTAGGTCTTGTCAATCAGGGTCTTGTATATGTAAGACTTGACATATATAAGGAAGGAGAACTAGAATCACATGAACTTAATAAATATATAATTTGGGATTTCTATGCATCTGAAAATATTCCCTTAATTATCTTAAATAGAAAACAAATAATGAGAGGTTTTATCAATGAAACAACAGGCGACTGGGAGTATGATGTTTCTTTAGAACTTGATATATCCTCTATTGATCTTCATTTCATCGGTTGTACTAAAGGTTGGAAAGGTAGTACCCCCGGAGGGAAATGGGCAGTTATACTTCCAAGGGCAGATGTAAGTGGTACAATCACAATTGAAAATGAAAAAATCAACGTTAGTGGTATTGGGTATCATGATCATAACTGGGAAATAACAGCATTTACTGGTATTAATTTTGGTTGGTTTTGGGGAAAGGTGAATTCCGATAGCTATACAATGACCTGGGCAAAAATAATGACAACTAGACTTTGGGGACAACCATTGCTTGTAATTAACAAGAAAAATAATGATTATATGAACGTTGGACCAGAAGATATTCAGTTAGATATCAAAGATATTCGTATAGAAAACGGGATGCTCGTACCCTTCTCATTTGTTCTTGAAGTTCAGAATGAAGATGTTTCTCTCAAAGTTAATATGAATGTGATAGACACACATCATGTTAGATGGGCTGGTGTTATTAATTACTGGAGATATCATTTAAGATGTATAGGTTATATTACTATTAATTCTCAAACAGAGCTTATTAACGAAATACAATTAGCAGAATTTATAAGATTTAGATAAAAGCTAAAAATATTACGTAAATTTTCCAATACTTCTTTTTAGAGGTTTGCTTAAATGTCTCCTAGCACATACGGGTACTTCATAAAATCCAGGCTGAATTGTTCGTTTAATTTCATTCATAATTGGTTTAGAGCTTTTGGTACCACATATCTTACATTTATATCCTTGATTTCTTCCTTTTGATTTCATATGCTTTCCGCAATTTAGACAAACTGGATTTTCCATCTTTTTCAAAATTGTTGCTAGTTTTTCAATATACATTTTTTCTATGTTTATTGTTAAAGGTTGCTCTCTTACACCACCATATATTTCTATAATATCATCTACAAAAAGTTTTTTCACAATATTTCTAAATTCTTTTGTAGGTTCATAAGCAGCGCAATCAATAGTTCCAGTAGTATCTTTAATAGTGAAAATTACATGACCGCCCTTAATGGTAACAGGATTTTTTCTAACTGAACCTTTTACTATAACAGATTGATAAGATTTAATATCTTTCACTTTTTTTTTCTGAAGATGATCGTCAGTTCCTTGATTAGTTTCAAAAATTAACCAGCTATCAACTGGTTCAGATTTTACTATAGAAGAAGTCTTAATCAAATCTTTTGTTACATCACCTCGAATTCCATATAAAATAGGACATGGAGAATTTGGTACCAATCTATTATGATTATTTTTATAATCATAATTATCAAAAGTAGATTTTACAGATTTATCCATTTTTTTAACTGACTCTGAATCTACCTTTCGTTTCGTTCCCCATCGTTTTTTTTGTCTATATGATATGAGTTCAAAAGTTTTATCAGCTGATGGGGACCAACTAATAGCAGATGTTGCACCAATAAGTCCTCTACAATTCTTGTAACCTTGAAAATCTGCTTTTTTTGAGTTTAGGTAACTCATTATCTCATTAAGCGTAACAATCTTAGTAACCGCCTTTTTATATATACTAATATCCGGTTGAGTTTTTAGTAAAACAAAGCCAGGATTTGTATTTTTATCCTCTGTTCTTGCATTTTTTTTTATGATCTCTTTTATTATTTTTTTAATTTTTTTATAGTCTAAATTCTCAATATCCTGTTTTAATTCAAGAGAAATTACAATATCTTCTTCATTTATTTCCCCAATTTTAATCTTCTTTTTTCCTTCCTTACCAACTTGTATTGAAATTGCTCCATTTCCTCTTGTTTTCCAGGGTATATTAGGATTTAATCTTACAAGGCGAGGATATCCTATTACATCATAATCTATTAATAATTCTTTAATTATATTTCTTGCTATATAGGTTGTACATCCACCATTTATTGAATCGGTGTCATCAATACCTATCCAGATAATTTCACCAAAAACATTATTATATAGGATATACTTTAAGTTTCATCTACAATGGAAAGAAAAGAGTTACTTAGAGATATCAGAGAAGTCATAACAAATGCTGGATTTTATGTTTCTGATTTACATTCAATGCGATTAACTGGTTTTGATATAGTAGCAAGAAGAGATGACACCTTATTAATAATCAAAGTTTTAACTAATATTGATTCATTTTCTGAAGAAGTAGCGGATGAATTAAAAACATTATCGATCCTTCTTAAAGGTTGTCCATTGCTTATAGGTGAAAAGAAAGGTGCTACAAAACTTGAAGATAATGTTGCATATTTTAGATTTGGTATACAAGCTATTACACTCCATACATTGGAAAACCACCTACTTGAAGGGATTCCTATTAATGCGTATGCAGCACCTGGTGGATTTTATGTAAATCTTGATGAAGAAAAGCTACGGAGACTTAGACATGAGAAAAATATCTCTATCGGAGCTCTTGCAAGATATGTCAGTGTTTCCCGGAGGGCAATACGTATGTATGAAGAAGGTATGAATTCTAGAATTGAAGTTGCTAATAGAATAGAAAATTTTTTAGAAAACTCTATCACTATTCCAATTAATCTTTTAAAGAATTCATATATTGAAAATAAAACTGCTGTTACTTATAAAAATGAATTAGAAAACATTAAAGCATTTCAAAGAGAGATTTTTTCCCTTCTTCAGAGTGTAGGTTATAGGATTATACCAATGGACAGGTGTCCATTTGAGGCATTAAGTAAAGATAGGGAAAAAATATTATTAACATGCGTTCACAAATATAACAAAAAATTACTCAGAAAAGCTCAAATTGTTAGCAGCATCTCAAAAATAATAGAAAAATATGCTGTTGTTTTTACTGATAAGGATGTTAATAAAAAAAATATAGAAGGTACTCCAATAATAGTAAAAAGGGAATTAAAGAAGATTAACGATCCAGAAGAAGTTTTTGATTTAATTATTGAAAGAATATAATTCACCGTATTAATATTAAATGTAAATTATCTATTTTTATAAGATTGAACTCACACTTTATATAATTCATTTGGGTTTTTAAAATTTTGAAATTCTTTAATCAAAAATATTTAATAATTCATAAAAAAATTTTTAAACCTAATTTCAAAACACGAAAATCTTTTTTAGAAAAGGCATTTAAAATCTCCCTATACCATAGCAAAGGATTATAGTAGAAACTTTTGTAAGCTGTTTGAGTATATTCTATTAATTCATCTTCTGTGAACATTCCCAGTCCCCTATTAGAATCTGCAATCACATAAAACTCATCGGGTTGGATTTTTCCATTTTCAACGGCCTCCCTCCAGAGTGAAGAACCATATAGATATCCAAAATTATAGAATAACGCTATACTTATGGGAAGAGATTTTGCAAATTTGATTGTATTCTCTATATGTTTTTTTGTTTCTATTGGTGCACCAAGTATAAAATTTGAGGTTACTAAAAATCCCATCTCATTACTAAGATTAACAGCTTTTTTGATCTGATCTAAAGTAATTCTTTTATTATAAAAATCAAGTACATCCTGATTTCCAGATTCTATACCAAAAGATATACTTTCAACGCCACTATCTCTCATCTTCTGGTATAGTCCTTTATCAGCTGAATCAACCCGAGCACTTCCAATCCAAATTTTTATATCCATTTCTTTTTTTATGATGTAATCCATTATTTTTTCAGCTTTTTTCTTATTTGCTAGAAAATTATCATCCACAAACTGAATCGTTTTATAACCATTTTTGACAACTTCTTCAATTTCATCTGTAATATTATTGATTGATCTCGTAGTATAATGCGGAATAAAATAGGGTAATTGACAAAAACGACACCGGTTTGGGCATCCTCTTGATGAAATGATAGATGTAAAATTCCCTTTTGTTATTTTCTGACCTAGAAAATAACCATATTTATATTTATTAACATAATGGCGAGCTGGAAAGGGTACTTTATCTAAATCATGGATCTGTTCAGCTGGCTTACCCTTCTCTACTTTACTTCCATTTCTATAAGTAATTCCTGGAATTGTTGATAACTTCATCTTTCCTTCAATTGCATTAGCTACCGATGATATCACAAATTCTCCATATCCGCTTATACAAATATCAGCATTATAGTCAATTAATGTCTGTTCTGGAGATATAGAACAATGAGGACCACCGATTACCAAAGGAATATTGGGATCAATTTCCTTAATAATTCTTGCCATACTAATAGAAGCAATCATTTCTCTAGGTTCACTATAGAGAGTAAGACCAACAGCATCTGAGGAACAAACATATTTATGAATTTTCTCCTTATTTAATTCTTCAATACTCCCATCTAAGACCTCTGCATTATGACCATTATCTTCTAACATTCTAGCAAGATATAATATACCTAAGGGAGGTGAAAAACCACCAATTTGAATAAGTTTTCCTGTTGCTAACTCCCATTTTTGAGAGCTTGGATAAATAAAAAGAAATTTCATTTTAATTTCACCTATTTTTTAAAATTTATTAATTATGACTCTAATAATAAGATATTTAAGATTAAGGAAATAATCCTTCAAAAACATTTTTTTATAATATGCAGTAGATAGTTTAATATGATACCTCCCATAGTTCTAACTCAATGAATAAATTTATTATAAAACTTTTGTTTAACATTACTAAAATTTTGTTAATATTAACTTTTAATAAAAATATTAAAAATCACTGAATGTAATTCATTTGGGTTTTTAAAATTCTAAAATTCTGTGTTCTTATTGCTTTCATGAATTGTTTCGCAATATAAGATGGTCTGTAGTAAAAACGTTTATATGCTTGAATACAAAAAGATGTTAATTCTTCCTTTGTGAAATCTCCTATTCCATGTTTTTTATCTATAGTAAAACCATACATATCTTCTTCATCGAATTCGCCACTTTCAATGAACTCATGCCATGCAGAATTTTTATCGAGTTCTTCATTTCCAATAAAATCATGCCATAAAGATGAACCATAAACATAACCAAGTGGATAGAACGTTGCGATGTCAAGTGGTAATGATTTAGCAAATTTAATGGTTTGTTGAATATCTTTCTCTGTTTCTATAGGAGCACCAAGTATAAAGTGTCCCCATGTAGAAATATCCATTTCTTTTGCTAACTCAACAGCTTTTTTAATTTGATCAACAGTAATATTTTTTTTATAATAATCCAGGACATTTTGATTTCCTGATTCAAGACCAAAGGTAATAAAATTTACACCCGCACGTTTCATTTTTTTATAAAGATCTCTATTTGCAGTATCAACCCTCGTACCTTCGATGGCCATATTTATCGTTGTTCCAGTTTCTATAAGACTATCCATTATTTTATGTGCTCGTTTTGTGTCAGTAAGAAAATTTTCATCAGCAATGATAACCGATTTATACCAATCATTGATTTCCTGGATTTCCTGAACAACATTTTCAGCAGACCTTTGTCGAAAAAGATTATAGTAATCATTCCGAGGACAAAAAGTGCATTTAAAGGGACAACCACGGGTGGTTACCATCGATGTTACTCTTGGTTTTAAAATATATGAATTGTTAAGTTTACCATAATCATATCTTCTTTCATGATGTCGTGCAGGATAGGAGATACTATCAAGATTAGTAATAGGTTCTGGTGATTTTCCTTTTTTTAGTGCACCATTTTTCCGGTAATGTATCCCATGAATTTTCGAAAAACTACTTCCGTTTTTTACCGCTAGTGCTAACTCCTTGATGACGTTTTCTCCATCACCTGCGACACTAATATCAGCATGAGGGATATCATTTAAGGATTGTCGAGGATGAAAATTGCAATGACTCCCCCCAATTATTACAGGAAGTTTTGGATCAATTTTCTTTATAAATTCTGCAATTTGCTTAGCTGGTTTATATGGAAAAGAAGAAAAACTAATTCCAACTGCATCTGAACTAGGTAATAATTTTTGAATTTCTTTAAAAGGATCCTCTTCTCCAAAAAATTCAAGAAAATCAATTGTATGTCCTTCATCTTCTAATGAACTAGCTATATAAAGTAATCCAATGGGAGGTTGTTGCGGGGGTTCATTTATGTATTTTCTTTTAACAGGTTGATCAAATCCTTTTTGGGAATTGATTAGTAGAAAATGCATTAATGTCACCTTATTTTAAAATAAACCTCCAGGTTAAATATATTATTTTATGTTATATAAATTTTATTTAAAGATAACCTTTATAATTTATGGTCTTTAAATCAAGTGAAATCTAATAAGGTTATTTATTGTAAATTCTTTTTAGTTTATATCAATTTTAACATGCAATTATTTAAATAACGGTTAGTCCCATAACCTTTATAAATAAGGTTATTATTCCCGAGAACTACATCATCCTATGGAGTAAATAAAGCTGTAGCTTATTATTGATACATATGGTAGATAAGAAGTTAATTGAATTAATTCAAAAAGCTTTGGATGAATCGAAAAAGCTTAATAGAAAATTCAAACAAAATATTGATTTAGTAATTAATTTAAAAAATGTAAATCTCGAAGAAGCTAAAAATCGGATAGATGAGGAAATAATTCTTCCTAATGGAAGAGGAAAAGATGCAAAAATTGCTATTTTTGCAAGTGGTGAACTTGCATTAAAATCTAAAGGAAAAGTTGATCTAATAATTAAACCAGAAGAAATTGAAGACCTTGCCAGCGATAATAAAAAGTTTAAAAAGATAGTGGATGACCATGATTTTTTTATTGCAGAAGCCCCACTAATGCCTACTATTGGAAAAACACTAGGTGTCATTCTAGGTCCTAGAGGAAAAATGCCAAGACCGGTACCTCCTCATATTGATATATCAGGTATTGTTAAAAATCTTAGAAAAACAATAAAGTTGCGCTCAAAGACAAACAAAACATTTCATGCTATTGCTGGTAAAGAAGAAATGGCTAATGAACAAATCGCAGAAAATATTGATGTTATAATTAAACGTTTAGAATCAAAATTAGAACGGGGAAGAATGAATATTGGTTCTCTTCATGTCAAGACTACAATGGGACCCTCGGTTCGTATTATTTAAGGTGCAGTGATATGGCTCATGTAGCAAAATGGAAGTTTGGAGAAGTAGAAAAAATTTCAAATCTGTTAGCATCTCAAAAAATTGTTGGTATAGCAGAGGTCGGAGGAATTCCAGCCCCACAACTCCAGAAAATGAGAGAGAATATTCGTAATAAAGTTCAAATTCGTTGTGCAAAAAATTCCTTGATTCTCAGAGCTTTAGATGAAGCAGATAAAAAAGTTAAAGGAATCAATGGATTAAAAAAAGAAATTAAGGGTCAAGCTGCAATTATTACTACAGATATGAATCCTTTTAAACTATTTCAGGAAATAAAGACAACGAGAACTATGGCACCAGCAAAAGGAGGAGAAACTGCAACTCACGATATTGAAGTAAAAATGGGAGATACGCCCTTTAAACCAGGGCCAGTTGTTGGAGAGTTGCAAAAAGTTGGTATTCCAGCAGCTATTCAGGAGGGAAAGGTTGTCATTAGGACAAACAAAGTAGTTGTACCTGCGGGGGATAAAATATCAACCGATTTAGCACAAATGCTTACCCGACTTGAAATATTTCCAATTGAAATTGGGATGAATCTAAACGCAGTTTTTGCAGATGGTACCATTTACAAACCAGATGTTTTAGATATTGATATGGATAAATTTATAATCCAATTACAACAAGCATCATCAAATGCATTTAGTCTTGCCCTTGAAACTGCATGGCCTACAAAATCGACAATAAGACATCTATTACATAAAGCCTATAACAATGCTTTTGCACTTGCCTTAGGAAAAAATATCTATACAAAGGACACCATAAAACAACTACTCTCAAAGGCAAATGCGTCTATGTTTTCAATAGCAACACATGTGAAAGATGATGAGTTGAAGAAAAAATTGACTTAGGAGGAATAGAAATGGAGTATGTATATAGTGCAATGCTTCTTCATTCTGCAGGTAAAAAAATAACTGAAGAGAATGTAAAAAAAGTTCTTACCGCTGCTGGTGCAAAACCAGATGATGCACGAATCAAAGCTTTAGTAGCGTCTCTTGAAGGTGTTAATATCGAAGAGGCGATTAAAACAACCGCAGCTCCAGTAGTGGCAGCATCTCCAGAACCAGAAAAACCAGCTGAGGCGCCTGCCGAAGAGAAGAAAGAAGAGAAAAAGAAAGAGAAGAAGGATGAAGTCTCGGAAGAAGAGGCTGCAGCAGGCCTTAGTGCATTATTCGACTAACCGCAGAGGGTTGTTTATTCAAAAAATACAACCTTCTTCTTAGTCTGTTTATTAATATTAATAATTAACACTAGAATGGGCTAAATTATAAGAAGTGGGGGACGGGATGCATTGGATAGGAGGAATGTAACTTTAGTGGAAAGCAGATACCTAAAGCAGCCTCCCCAACTTCTTTGCTATGTCCCCCATTTTCAAATATTTTTTTTAAATAAATAGTTTTCTCTTACATATTTCATACTGTTGAAATTTAAAATAACAGGTTTAATAGGATCTAATAGGTTATTCTAAAAAATTCTTAAAAATTCTTTTTAATTTAGTTAGTATAACCACCAACTTTAAGACTGGGATCTCCAAGAAGGATGAACTCCTCAATTGTGAAAAAATCTCTACCAATGTAATTTATGTATTCATTTTGTGCTTTGGTTAACATTTCTCCTACTGTGACTCCTTCTTCATATGCATTGAAGAATTGAACATTTAAATATCCAGCCCCAGCATAAACTCCGTTTTTGTCCACCCATGTATATGCGGTTCGGGTAGCTCCAATAGTTGCGATTGCTCCGCCATCATCTTTATTTAGAAAACACCATGCAAAACAAGGATAGAAAATTGAAGGATCATCCTTTAGATCAGTAATAACAAGTAGGAGTCGTATAAATCTGGGATAATATTCTTTTAGATCGGTAATGTTAAAGTCTAATTTTGCAGTAAGACATGCATCAAAGAAAATTATGGGTAATTTGTTATTATTTTTTATACCTTTTAGAAACATAGTATAATAGAAAATCATCCTATTCATGATCGCATTTGGGGGATAGGTTCCCCATCCATGTTCAAATCCATGACCTGAATAGCTTACAAAACCCGCGCCTTTTGATATTTCTTTATTAAATGTTTTAGCATTTAAATTACGTTTTGAAGCCCACAATTTAATATGTGTAAAATCAGGTAATTGTTGTGCAACTATTCTATTTGTAATTTCTCCTTCATAAACAAAAGGTAATCCATGTGAACGAAGAGGAAATGTATCTCCTCCAGCAAGTATTATTTTTTTAAACCAACTTTGAGTTGATGTATTTATTTCATAATTTATTATTTTATTAACCATGATGTCTAACTCAAATTCATTTTTACATGGTATTCTCCCGACATGAACGTCAGCATATAAATCAACATTATCAGTATTGCTCCACTTAGGTGGAAACCCACCTTCAAATGTAACCTCTCCAAAAAGATTATTTTCATTACCATCCCAACTACAAAAACTGAAATTTTCATCATAAATATCAGCATAATAAAGGTCTGAGAGTAAATCAGGTTCCCATGGGGATGCATATGTTGTTCTTATGGGTAATTTTTTAATATTTCCTACTAAAAGAACATACTTAGTTCCCCATTCTTCAACGGCTTGTTTGATAAAATATTTGATTTTTTCAGCATTATCTCTCCCCGAATAATCATTATAAATATCTTCTAAAATTACGAGATTTGTTTTTAAACCGTAATTTTCTTTATGATGTATTAAGGATCCAAGTTTATCAGAAAATTCTAACGGAGCAATTATAACCAGATCATAGGTATCAAAATTTGTTTTTATTATTTCTGGTTCTATATATGTTATATTTACCTCTATTTGTTCAATATATTCCAGAGAGTTTTCACCAGGTAAATATCTAACTGGGTAAATGTGTAAAGATAAAAATGTTACATGAATATTGTTGTTATTAAGACCTGTTCCAATATTATATGAAAACCATTCCTTTGGATATAGATTATTACTGGAATACACTTCTTGATTTAATATCCCTTCTTTAGCAATTATTACCTTACTGATCATTTGCTTGGTTGGAACTGGTTTTATTTGTTTTTCAATGTTCATAGTTTTAACTTTTGGAAAAGTGATTTTTATATCAGTTATTTTTGTTCCCATCTGAAATTCATATATTTTTGAAAAGACTGGAATCATTGGTGATCCATCATAATTCGTATAAGTATTTGTCTCTTCAATAATAATTTCAATAAATTCTCCATTTTCAACAAATTTTGGTTCAGAAAAAACATGAATAAATTCTAAGGTTTCTGTTTTTGATTCGAAAATTTCTTTTGCAGGTATATTACTAACACCTGATATAATTCCCATTCCGAAAAGAATTACAATTATTCCTAAAGTAATATTTCTTTTATTAAGAATCATATTTTATCCCCTAAGATTATCTTATTTAAGTATAAATATATGAATATATAGTTTACCTTATTATTTAAGACTTTTTATTTACACCTTATTTTTAGAAGAACAACAATTTTTATTTTAAACAATGGACTTTTTTTAACTTAAAATAAAATGAATTAATTATCATCTATGATTGTTTTTAGCTTTTTCGATAGAATTACTATTAACTCTGAGAAGCCTGGTCAGAAAGAAAATTGAGATATGGATGGGATGCACACCTCTTAATCCTCTACCAGACTCCCCAATATTAATAACATATTCATATTTAAAAATATAACCCTACTATCTTTATATGAGAGAGAGGCCTGAACGGGGAGGAAAGCAAAACATGAAAAGAAAATAATCGTTACTTTTGTTATTTTGAATCAGACCCCTCACCTCAAATTCTAATGGTATTACATTTATTAAACATTGCGGTCTTGATTAAAAAATTGTAATACATCTAAATCAAATTTATTCATTACAAAACCGAAATGTAATACAAAACAGATATATAATGAATAATTGATTTTATGAGACTATCCTAACTAGTATTAATTTGTATTTTGAGTTAAAATCTTTATATTTTTTCAAAATTAACGTATAAAACGAGAAAAAATATTCAAAAAAATTCAAGTTTGGTACCGTTATTTCTTTACATTTCATAATCTTCAATTGCTCTATAAAAATGAAAATATTTTTAAATAATAATCCATTTTACGTTGTAAATATACTATGGAGGATGAGGGTGCTATAATGCAAGAAGTATTATATAATATCGAGATAACAAAAGTTGAGAGTAAATATCTGGGAAAAGTATATTCAGAAGTCGATGGAGTCAAGGAATTTAAAAATGACCATATAGATAGGCTTCTTAGTGATATGACCGTTGACATGCAACTTACTTTAGAAGGATTTTCCAATCACCATACTAATTATGAAGAAGGTATGGAAGAAGTTATATTTTAATAGTTGTTACTCCACTAAAAATTTATTATTCATTTTATTAAGAAATTTGTAAAATTTATCATTCTAAAAGATTTAAATATTAAAAGCTGTATACTGGCTCACTTCTGTATCGATAGGTGTACAATGGGTAAAGGAATAAACGCAGCAAGAAAACTCAAAAAAAGTAGGAAAAAGCAATCCTGGAGCGATAGATATCATAAAAGGAGAGTTCTCCATTTAAAAGAGAAATCTGATCCTCTTGGTGGAGTTGCTCAAGCTAAAGGTATTGTTATTGAAAAGGTAGGTATCGAAGCAAAACAGCCAAATTCAGCAATTAGAAAATGTGTAAAAATACAACTCATAAGGAATGGTAGACAAATTACTGCATTTACTCCAGGTGATAATGCAATTGGTTTTATTGATGAACATGATGAGGTTGTTGTAGAAGGTATCGGGGGTAGAATGGGAAGAAGTTATGGAGATATACCTGGGGTACGATTTAAAGTTATAAAGGTTAATGATGTATCATTACAAGAACTTGTCAGAGGAAAGGTTGAAAAACCAATGAGAAGGTAATTATGGGTAATAAAAAAGGTACAAAAGATATTACAGAATTTTTTCAAATATTGAATAAATATGATACAAATACAGTTAAAATTGAGGATAAGGGATTGGAGAAATATATAAATTTAGATATTAAGGATTTATTTCTTGGAGCTCCTCATGCAAATAGAATGTTTGGTAAATCTAAAATTTCAATCATTGAAAGACTTATTAATAATCTAATGAGAACTGAAGTATACACAGGTAAAAAAACAAAATCATACAAAACAGTGAAAACCGCCCTTGAAATAATAGAAAAAAGATCAAAAGGAAATCCAATACAGGTTTTTGTAGATGCACTTCAAAATGCAGCACCAAAAGAAGAAATAACAAGACTGCGTTTTGGAGGAATTTCAGTTCCCAAGGCGGTTGATATTGCGCCACAGAGACGATTAGATACTGCTCTACGCAATATTTGCCAAGGAGCTTTGAATGCGAGTTATAAAAATAAAAAAAGCATTGAATCTTGTCTTGCAGATGAGATTATAAAAGCGAGCAAAAACGATCCCGCTTCTTTTTCAATAGCGAAGAAAAACGACGTAGAACGTATTGCTCGGTCAGCTAGATAAATTTCATATTTTTATTGAGGCGTTTATTATGGGAAGAAAAGAAGATAATATTGCAAAAGCAAAAAATCTGATGAATAAATTAGATTATATAAGAAACATAGGTATTGCTGCCCATATCGATCATGGAAAAACAACACTTTCAGATAATCTACTCGCAGGATGTGGGATGATGAGCGAGGAACTTGCGGGAAAACAACTTGTTCTTGATTATGATGAACAGGAGCAGGCACGAGGTATTACAATTAATACTGCATCAGCTTCCATGGTACATAATTTTGAAGGTAAAGAATATCTTGTCAATCTTTTAGATACACCAGGCCACGTTGATTTCGGTGGTGATGTCACGCGAGCAATGCGTGCAGTAGATGGATGTATTGTAGTGGTATGTGCTGTAGAAGGAGCTATGCCACAAACTGAAACAGTCATTAGGCAAGCAATTCGTGAGAATGTTAAACCAATTTTATTTATTAATAAGGTTGACAGATTAATTAATGAACTACGCGTAACACCAGAAGAAATGCAGCAACGATTTATTAAGGTTATAAATAAATTCAACGAACTTCTTAATAAATTATTACCAAAAGAATTCAAAGGAAAATGGAACGTAAAAGTAGAGGATGGTAGCGTTGCATTTGGATCAGCATATTATAACTGGGCAATTTCCGCACCTTATATGAAAAAGACCGGTTTAAGTTTTAAAGATATTTATGAATATTGTGATAAAGAAGATCAAAAGACTCTTGCAAAAAAAACACCAATTCATGAAGTTATTCTTGATATGGTTGTAGATCATCTTCCCTCACCAAAACTAGCACAGAAATATAGGATTCCTATCATTTGGAGAGGAGAGGCAGAGAGCAATCTAGGTAAAAGCATGATTAATTGTGATGAGAACGGACCTTTAGCAGTAATGATCACAAAGATAATATTAGATCCGCATGCTGGGGAAGTGGCTGTAGGTAGAGTGTATAGCGGAAAGATAACACGAGGACAGGAAGTATATGTTGTTGGAATGCCGAATATAAATCGCGTTCAACAGGTTAATGTAATGGTGGGGGATGATAGAATACCTGTCGAGTATGTAAGTGCTGGTAACGTTGTTGCTGCAACAGGAATTAAAGATGCAATTGCAGGTAGTACAATTGCAGATGATTCCGAAACAGAACCTTTTGAACGTATTGTACATATTTCAGAACCTGTTGTCACTGTTGCAGTTGAAGCTAAAAATACCAAAGATCTACCAAAACTTGTAGAAGTTTTAAAATCAGTTTCAAAAGCAGATCCAAGTATACAAGTACAAATCAACCAGGAGACCGGGGAAAACCTGATGTCTGGTATGGGTGAACTTCACCTTGAGATTACTGAGTATAGAATAAAAAACGAACATGGTGTTGATATTATATCCTCTGAGCCAATCGTTGTTTATAGAGAAACTGTTGGTAAAAAAAGTCCACAAAAATTTGAAGGGAAATCGCCAAATAAACATAATCGTTTTTATATCGAAGTCGAACCACTCCAAAGCAATATTGTAAAAGCTATTTATAGCAATGAAATTCCACAAAATGTAAAAAAGTACAAAAAGGAAGTAGTTAAAATTCTACAGGATATTGGTATGGATAAAGAGGTTGCAAAAGGAGTCTTTGGTTTGCAAGGTATGAACCTTATAACAGACGTGACAAAAGGAATTCAGCATCTTTTTGAGACAAGAGAACTTATTAAAGAGGCTTTTGTCGAAGTTATGAAAAGTGGACCAACTGCTTCTGAACCTTGCCAAGGAGTATTAGTAAAATTAGTCGATGCTAAGCTTCACGAGGATGCAATTCACCGAGGACCTGCACAAGTTATACCTGCTGTAAGAAACGCTATCTATGGTTCAATAACCATTTCTCAACCTACTATACTTGAACCATTTCAAAAAGTATTTATTAGCACACCACAGGAATTGATGGGTGATGCCTCAAGAGAGCTAAATCAAAGAAGGGCAGAAGTAAAGGATATGATAACAGAAGAAGATAGTGTTAACATTGAAGCTAAGGCACCTGTTTCGGAAATGTTTGGATTCGCTTCTGCAATACGATCTGCAACTGGTGGACGGGTTTTATGGAATACTGAAAATATGGGATTTGAACCCATGCCAAAACAACTTCAAGATGGAGTCGTAAAACAAATCAGAGAAAGAAAGGGTTTAAAACCTGAACCATACCCGCCAAGTTATTATATGGATTAAAATCCTTAAAAATGTAAAAATCATTATATAGAAAATATATTTACGATTCACAGTGATAACTATGAAAAGAGGGATAATACCAATTAATCAGAATTTTGAACTTGAATACCGGTACTATGACAAAGATGTGAATTATAAATATTTCAATAGAAAATTTGAGATTTACTTATCAGAAAAGAAGGGACTGAAAAAAAATTACGTTTTACATATGGATAACTGCGATACAAATCCTGGAAAATGGTCTCCCCATATACATAAAGCATCAAATGTGAACAAGAGGTTGTATTTTGGTGTTACAACTCTTAATTGGGGTGATATAAAAAATAATTTTTTAGATTGTATAATTGGGGAGATAGGAAATGAGAATAAAGATCATGCAAAAAAAGCTGTTAGTCAACTATTATCTCCTAAATTGTAAAAAAATTTGATGGTAATTATTTAGATAAAATCAACTAATATTCTGTAACCTTATATTTTCCGTGTGTTGGTTCATAAATTTGTCCATTGCGTTTTAATCTATCTAATGCTTCTTCAATTTTTCGAGATTCTAAACCTTCAATTTCTGCTTCGCTAATTATATCACTTCGGGATGCATTGCCATCAACCGATTCGTTACATAATCGTTTTATTAAATCAATTATCGAGCGCATCCTCTCGTGTTGACTATGACTTATTCCAGTTGCTATAATATCAATATCAAATTTACCAGTTTCTCGATCCATTCCTACTCTTCTGAGGTATTGATCGATAATTGATATTGCTCTTTTTGCATCCTCAACTTTTACCTCTTGGCTTAATCTTATTCGTGCGCTCGCTTCTGCTAGTCTAACAAATGCTTCTAATTGTCTTGGTGTGAAAGGAACAGAATCTTCAGAAGAACTTCTAAAATCTACATAATAATTCTTTAATATTTCCAATGAATCGTCGTTCATTACAGGAAAAATATTTCTTTTTGCATATGCAACATACTTTCGTAAAAATTCCGGATCAAATGTTGGCATAATATGTTCCATCAAAACAGATTCTTGATCTTTGGTAAACATGGGGCTTTGAGATTTTAAAATATGTTCATGTACTTCACCAGCTTTATGTGAAAGTAGGATATGCGTAGCTAGATCTGTATCCGTTGTCTTATTTGGTTTATCGAGAATTGAAAATATAAGATCAAAACGAGAAAGTAATGCAGGTGGCATGTTAATTTGTTCATGTATCGGTATAAACTCATCAAATCGCCCAAGTTTTGGATTTGCTGCTGCAAGGAGTGCACATCTTGATTTCAAAGTTGCATTTATGCCTGCTTTTGCAACTGAAATCTCTTGTTGTTCCATTGCCTGATGCAATGCACTTCTATCAGAATCATCCATTTTATCGATCTCATCTATACATGCCACACCCATATCAGCAAGTACTAAAGCTCCTGCTTCTAATGTCCACTGTCCTTCCCCAAACTCATCTCGAACTGCAGCTGCTGTTAGACCTGCAGCTGATGATGCTTTACCTGAAGCATAAACACTTCTTGGAGCTAGTTTAGATAAGTAAGCAAGAATTTGAGATTTTGCAGTACCTGGATCTCCAACCAACAACGCATGGATATCACCACGGATGTATGTTCCATCAGGCATTTCTTTTGATAACCCACCAAACAACTGTAAAACAAGTGCTTCTTTTTCAATGTCCATTCCAAATATCGTTGGTGCAATACTTGATTTCATTTTTTCATAAATGTCTGGATCTTTACTAATCTTTAAAATTTCCTTTTCATCTTCTTCATTCACTTCAACTTCTTCAAATGCCATTTCTTGATTTTCGATACTAACAGCATCCAAAATTTTATTAAAAGAGGTTAAACGAAATGTACCTCGTCGCCTCTGCATAGAGTGAAGAATACCGTTAACAATAACACGGTCTCCAGGTGCTATTTCGCCAACAAGATCATCTTCAAGATAAACACTGATTCTCTCGGGTTGAGCACCTCCACGAAGACCTTCAGGATTTTCTTGTATTTCTAATTTTTGAGAATCAATGAATGTTGAGAGAGTTGTCGATAGTTTGAACGAAGATATCCTTCCACATCCACCCTGATCTTCATAACACTCTGAAGGTTCCTTTAATATATCTTCCTCTTGTTCAATTTTAATAGTGGCTCCACATTTTTGACATTTAAATGCAGCAACCTGAAGTTTTGGTCGAACTTCTGTTCGCTTTCTTACCAGACCTTCTACTGCTGCGAGTTTGCCAAGATGGTTTGCACGGATATTTCGAATAAGTAATTTTTCAGTATCAGGAAGATTAATTACCCTAAAATTAAGCTCTAATTTGTTCTCTATTGCTACGTCGATATTTTTCAGTGCTTCCTTAGCATTAGGTATTACTTTGTAGGGTTGATTAATTAGTAATTCTGCCAGTTTTTCATCGAATTTTTCAATGCTATCATAGTTTACATTAAGACTACGTATAGTGGGATATGAAAGTGCAACTGTTTCAATTTCAGACTTATATTTTTCTTCAAAGAAATTCTGTAATGAAGCTATCAAACTCTCGTCCTTAAACAACTTTGCCGTATGTGTTCCCCCAAATTCTGAAAATCATATACCGTATTTAAATTTTAGCGGGTGTAGAAACCTCGCAAGTGGGTGCACGTTTCATGCTAATGACTGCCCGTTTGCTTTCTCAACCCCGTTAACCCTTTGAGCATCAGCAGTTTGTGGTAAGGCTGCTCACTTCCGTGCCTCACCCGATTTCCACAATTAAGATGCACATTTGACCTTCCAGTCAGATGTATTCATCACCCCTAATCCCAAAGGACAAGGTTTCATCGTCAACATACGGATCAATAGATGATCGTTACACCGCCTATTGAATTCAACTCCAGCTTATCGGCGATTTCTGGTAACAGGGAACGCCTAACTCCCCAGTCTATTCTACACCTATCGCCATTTTACCAATTTCTAAGAATTATAATTCTTTGATATTTAAACAATTGGACAAAGATATAAGTTAAGCATATTGCCAGAAATGCCACATCTCTAACAACATATAACATTGCACTAGTTAACACAGCTCCACCATCTGATTGAATAGTTCCAGCGATGTAAGCATCATGGAATAGTAGATAGACAGAAATTGCAATTATTATGAACACTACGATGTTTATGTAAAATGACCATTTGTACCACGTTTTTTTATCTATTTGATAAATTTGGTTTTTATTCATAAAATCATCCTGCATAATTGCATTATGAAATTGATATATGAAGGTTGTGTTTAAATTTAACTTAAAAAAAATCGATAATTTTTTTCTGAACGATTTTATCTGATTCAAATAGGGAATCGATAGCTTTTTCAACTAGGGTTATTCGCTGGCATGCATAAATAGGAAGATTGTATTCTTTAGATATTTTTCTTGAAATATCTAAATATTTCTTTACCGACATTTCGTGAACAGTAAGTGTTAGTTTTCCACCACACTTAGTACATGAGCCTTGGAGAGGAATCCTCCTGTAGGTTGTGTTACATAAAGGACAACGAACTGATTGCTTACTAAATGCTCTTAGATTACCAAGTACATCTGGAAGAAAATGTCTCTCTATTACTTTATAAGCAACATCTGCTTCATCTACTGCTCGAATTTTTTCAGCAAGATTAAGCTGAACATTCATTTTATCCATCATGCTTTTTAATGTTTTATATAGAGATTCTTTAGGTCCAATAGAAATATCATTCGTGTCATGGGTAAAACCAAACTGCTCGTATTGTAATTCTGTACCAATTCGTGTAGAGACAAGTCCCATCATTGATTCAAGATTCTTCGAATGCTCATGTTTTAATGTAGCCTCATAGAAATCAAGAGGGTATCTTGCTAAGGTATCTAGGTTATGTGCCTCTTTATCTACTTCCGCAGGATCAATACGAGTTGTAAGTATAAGAGGTAAATCCATTCGCCCTCCTCTTTTTTCTGGTATATATGAATGAGAAAAGTTTAAAAGTGCATCCATGAGTAGCATTAATCCATCTTCGTCGCCATCGGCATTTCGACGCTTTGTTGCATGATAAAATGGGTGTGCATAACAGACCTGAGTATCAGTAAAACCTATTATTCTTGCAAGTGCTCCAGCTGAAGTATGAGGTGCGAGCCCAATTACTAAATGCCCAGTTAGATCTTGTAGTTTCCTTATGTCATAAAAGCGATCTAAACCATAAAATTTTACTAGAAGATCATCTACAAATTTTGAAACTTGTACAAAATATTCTGCACATGATTTTGAAATCATTAAATCTTGAACTTTTAATTCACAGATTTGGTCACTGTTTTTAAGCTCATTTCCTAGATAGTCTTTTGTATATCCCAATTCCTTTAACCTTTTGAGACTTACATTTATTTCTTTTTGTTTGAAATGGGTAAGGGGAGCATTGGTCATATCAAACCGTGTAGTGCCATCTTTGAACACGTGTACATTGTGCTTTGCTCTTAGAATTCCTTTTTCCAAGGGTTCTGGAGTTTTATGTTTTGATATTGTTCCAATAACTCCTTTAATTGTTTCTGGGAGGTTGCGTTCTTTAATATTTCTTTTTGCATTCTTTAATTCTTCTGAAACATTAATTTCGTGTGTTTCAATCCTTCCCTCCATAATTTTTGTGTGTGTTCCGCAAGAACATATGAGTTTATAAGTTGTTTTATTGCATTTTGGACATTTTCTTTTCCCTGCTTCAACCTCTATAGTCTTCTTTTCAGCTGCAGTCTTAAATAATCGCTGGTTTCCACCATAATTTCCTAATGGAAATAAGACGTGTGGTGGAGGTTTCATTTTTCTTGGTGCTGCTTTTTCAGGTCGACCCATTCGTGTACCAATCCGAAAAAGAGTCCGAGCTCTAATTGGTATTCCTGAAAGTTTAGATACTAAAGAAAGTGTATCTTTTTCTTTCTCAATAAATTTATAACGATTTGTTTCAATAATATTGTTTTCACTAATATCCAAACCACAACATCTAATCAAAGTATAGGAATATTTGTCAAGAATTAGGTTTCCTTCTCTTTGTATATGGCATCCCCCTAATTCTATTAATATATTTTTAATGTCTGAGTTTATAGGGAGTAAAAGTTTCAAGTCTTCATCATAAATAATTTTGCCGTATTCCTTTATATATCTAGATAACTTAATAATATCATCTTTACTTATATCATACCAAAACAAATTGAAATTTGGGTGTAATGGTACAGAATATTTCTCCGATATTTCAAAAGCTTCTTTGTAGGATGGATTTTGTAAATTAATATCTCTTTCAAAATCTTTATTTATTTTATTTTTAAGATTTGTATCAGCTTCGTTAATTCCAGCAAACGTATATTTGCTCGGTAAACAGCTAAGTGATTTTTGAAGATCCTGGATCCACCATTCATATACATATGAAGAATCAGGAAGTAATGCATTATTTTCTATGAATTCTCCGTAGGGAATAAGAATTTCACCCAAATCAATTATTTTTTTTACATCTTTCTTTACATGTTCTATATTGTTTATTTGAATTAAATCGCCGTTTTGTAATAACACTATGGGACCTTCTATTATATCACATGGGGTACCTATTGTACCTTTACCTGGTCGCTCGGTTTTCATTTGTGTTCCAACAGTTATAAAACCATCAACTAAGTACATGGTAGCTGGATTTATAGCTGTAGATGCTAATCCTGCAGTTCGTGCTCTCCCATAGCGTAATCGGAATCCACCTTTTTTAGAAGGGTGCGAGAGAACTGGTCTTCCTGCTATTACCTCACCAATATATTTGGAAGATGGTGTAATTACGGGAATGTCACCATTCTTATTGTTTTTTTCATCACCTTTATGAATAAATGTATCAAGAAACTCCCATCCTGTAAGTTTTAGTTTTTGAACGTGTTTAAAAATCTTGGGTGCTTTTAAACAAAGTCCCTCTGCGATAACAAGGCAAGCGCCACCTCGTAATCGGTTTGTCCCAACTCTAGTTAAATCTCTATATCCTGTAACTTCTACATCTTCTGTACCTTCTCCATTAATGCATATAGGACAATTTCTTGTTATAAGGTCTATCTCTTCAACTGAAGGTAAATATTGTAGGTGTTGTGCCCTTTTATAGAGAGGAATTTCTTCTTTATATCTCTCAATTTCTCCAAAGGTTGGTTTGTATTTATCAATTTTTAATTCTCTTCTGACAATATCAACAATGAGAACACTCATCGCCTGTCCAGTTCCACCTGCACTTCTAATTGGTCCTGAAAAATAAAGATCAACATAATTTGTACCATCTTTGTTAGTTCCTAATTTAACATCTGCTATTCCTTCTAGTGGAGCAACTAAAACACCTTCGGTTAATATAGCTAAACCTGTTCGTATGGCTTGGTCTAAGGAATCTTCAATTTTTTTAAAACGGTACGTTTTTTCATTTACAATTTCTTTAGCAATTTCAATAGATACGAGTTCTCTATTGCCGATCTTTTTACTCGCTTGACGGATTTTTGGAGCTATACCTTTTGGACCGACAAGTTGCTCAACTCGCGCAGCTAAATCAAGAGCCTGTGGAATCTCAATTTTTAATTCTGGATCCTTCCCCTTTTTTCTTGCATTCTTTGCTATATCATAACATGCATCTAATTTCTTCTGTAAATCGGAAAAATATTCATGCATGATTGAACTAGCTGCAATATTTTTGGATAAATCCCCATCCATTTTTTCCCGCTCTAAAAATAAACAATTCTAAATGCATGAAATGTGTTTAAACTTTTTTATTGTCAAAAATTTTTACAAAAAATAAATGCATTAAAATAACATTTTATTATAAGAAATTTTCAAAATTTTTGGTTGAAATCCATTGTTGTTGCATTCCCTGTTTTAAGATTTACAATAGGTAATTTTGCTGAATCAGGGATAAAATTTAGCATCTTTTGATATGAGGTTTGTGCTTGCCAACTTGAAGCATTTATTAAAAGTACTCCTCGATAATTATCAATACTTGATATGTGAACATGTCCGGTTACAAAGATGTCAGGAACTTTTGTAATTATCATATAATCGGTGTGTTCAGGGGCAATTGGTGTATAACCTCCATAAACAGGGGCTAAATGACGTTTTTTTAACATGACTTTCATGACTTCAGTAGGATCATTGTAATTTAAGTGTTGAATATTTGTAGAAAAATCTAGAAGGCTTTGACCATGATATGAAAGTATTTCAACTCCATTTATAGAAAGGTAACAAGGATTTCCCACAAATTTAAAATTTTTACCTGTAAAAAGATCTCTAATCTCCTTTTCAAATGTTGGCTGAGGTTCTGCTGGTCTGACTGCATCATGGTTACCTGGTTGAAGAATAAGTGTAATATGATCTGGGATTAGCTCCAACTGTTTGGCTAGTGATTCATACTGTTTATAGATATTATTTATCGAAAGTTCTTTTTCTTGGTCAGGATATATACCTATTCCATCAGCTAAATCGCCAGGTAATATTAAGTATTTTATTTTACTAGCTACATCTCTTTGTCTTTGATTCCCTAAATTGCCATTTATCCATTTGAGAAAAGCGTTCCATTCCTCTTCCATAAACATATTACTACCCATATGGATATCGGACAGAAAAGCAACACAAATTGGATCTTCTGCTCTATGTTTATCATTTTGGAGTTTAATATCGGGAAAGACAATATTTTGGACGATAATTAGATCGCCTTTTTTACTTATTTTACCGACAACACCAATAATTTCATCTAAAATAATTTCATTTGCTAATTGGTTAATGCCATTATTATTTTTTAAAGCCATGAGCATAGCGGTTCCGGTTTCATCCTCAAGTTCTATCAATTTATGCCCATTAATTGTTGTTTTAACACTTTTAACGATGCCAATTAATTGAACATCTGATAAACTTTTTTTTATACGATTAATTGGAATAACATTTGCTAATTCTCTTCTTTGACTATTGAGAATTTTTCGTAAAACATCATATCTATTTCTAAATAATTTTACAAAATCTTGAGTGGTACCTTGACAGGTGCTATTTCCCGTTACATCCTCTAAAATTTCGATTTCAGATTCAAAATCTTTTGATAAAGGTTTCCAACCTTTTACAGTTTTTATTTCTAATGGTTGATGAGGAATTTCTTCCGTATTTAAATATGGTTGATCTTCAATTTCATTGTCATTATATTCATCATCTTTAGGTATTTCTTCTAGTAACACATTTTTATTATACATTTCATTTAAAATCCTATTTTGCACTTCTTTTTTATCTAATATTTTATCTAGAATTGGTACCTTAATTTTCTGTGTAGATTCTTCAATATTTTTAATATTCTCAACTGTTAAAACTAAAGGATATTCCTTAAGATTTTCAATTAAAAAAGATGCAAATTCTTTGGGATTTTCTTTGGATGAAATATACTTTAGGGCATCAGGTTGTATAAAGGTACTATGTTCTGAAAATAACTTAAGAATTGATTTCATTTTGCAGCCCACAAAAGTATTTTCAATACGTGAATACAATATTACGTTTTTAGAATTATGGTTCGTTAAATTAGTCGATTCTATTTATTATAAATAAAAATATCGTCAATTATCTTATCATTTAAAATCGGAAATATTAGATTTTTTAATCAGAAAAATATTTAAACTAAATATGTATGTATGTTTCATGTTAACACTAAACTTAATATGGGTGATTTAATATGAAAAAAGAAATTCCAAAAATAAAAGTGATATTTGGATGCTTCCTATTTGTAATTTGTATTGTACTTACATCATTAAATCCTATAGTCGGAGGCTTAACTGAAAAAAAAAGTTCTGCTATTACTTCCCCATTGTTTAGGATAAGAATCGAGAGAGCTGCGGATCTTAAAGAAGGGAATATTCTGCAACGATGTTTTATTGGAATGGGAAGGAGTAGAGAAATCCTTTTTGCATCACGTGATTTGGAATCAGAATTGTTTGTGCAAATTATGTATAAAGTCTGCACGATGGATGATGAGAATTTTAAAAAGTTCGTTGAATTAACAATTAATAAACTTCTCCAAGAAAAAAGTATTAAAGAAAACGAAGTACCACAGTTAAAAAAACTTTTCATTACCTTCAGAAATAATCCTGATCAAATTGAAAAATTCCCAATCGATGCAATCGATAGAGACTTAGTCAATTTATACACCTCCAGTTGCAATACATGGCACGATTGTTCAACTATATTCCACACTCCATTATCCTGTCTTATAATGATGGTGATACTAATTGTAACATTTCCAATATGGTTTCCAATCTATACACTGAATAATTTCACCTAATAGTTTTATTCAAAACATTTCCAGAGTGGATTTCCACAGAATATAATAATCAAAATAACCCCTCAAGTTTCTTAAGTTTTGGACCTGAGGAAATTAAGTTTTTATTTTAGAAATTAAACAAATTAGAATATTTTTTACCTACCGAAATAAATATATAGTTGTTTTTATAATATGTTATTTTGTAATATCGGGGGGGAAATTACGTGGATCTAGGGGCGTGGTATTAGTCCATGCCCCTTTGATCTAAGAATGTTGAGATAATATTACATCTCATCTCTTCTATTAGGCAAAAAATTCATTTAAATATGATTAAAGTTAAATATTGAAAGTATGTATATGATAAAATGATAAGGTACTCGATATGACACAAATATATGAGGCAAAAAAGGGAAATATTACAGAACAAACCAAAAATGTAGCTAAAAATGAAAAAATAGATGTTGAAGTAATAAAAAGAAGAGTTGCCTCAGGGAAAATTGTTATTCCATTTAATCCAATTCATTCTCCTCAATCCTTAGGTATTGGAAAACAATTAAGAGTTAAGGTAAATGCAAACATAGGAACTTCAAGAGAACATTGTGATATCAATGAAGAAATCGAGAAGGCAACGGTTTCAATAGAATCAGGTGCACACGCTGTTATGGATCTATCAACAGGGGGAAATCTTGATAAAATTCGCACCTCTCTTCTTAAAAACGTAAATATACCTTTTGGAACGGTCCCTATTTATCAAACAGGTATTGATGCAATCGAGAAACATGGTGCTATTGTTGACATGACTGAGGACGAAATGTTTAATACATTTGAGCATCAAGCAAAACAGGGAGTGGATTTTGCAGTTGTACATGTTGGTATAACCAAGGTAAGTGTGGAACGTCTTAGAAAACAAAAACGTCTTATTCCAATGGTCTCACGAGGTGGCTCCTTTCATATGGCATGGATACTACATAATGATCAAGAAAATCCATTTTATAAGAATTTTGACTATCTTCTTGATATTGCAAAAAAATATGATGTAACCCTTAGTCTTGGGGATGGCATGAGATCTGGAGCTGTATATGATTCTAACGATCGGGCAAAATTCCAAGAATTATTAATAATAGGAGAACTTGTTGAACTTGCACGAGAAAAGGGAGTCCAGGCCATGGTAGAAGGTCCTGGACATATGCCTATAAATGATATTCAATCCAATATTCAAGTGATGAAAACAATAACAAATGAAGCTCCCTATTTTGTTCTTGGTCCATTAGTTACCGATATCGCACCAGGATATGATCATTTTGTTGGTGGTATCGGTGGAGCAATTGCAGGACTTGCGGGAGCGGATTTTCTATGCTATGTAACACCTGCTGAGCATCTTGCTTTACCAGATAAAGATGATGTTCGAGAAGGAGTGATTGCAACAAGAATTGCTGCTCATGCTGCAGATATTGCAAGGGGAATTGATAGAGATATTGATTTTAAATTCAGTAAAGCTCGCGAAGATCTAGACTGGGAGAAAATGTTTAAACTCTGTATAGATCAAAAAAAAGCAAGGGAATATAGAGAAAAGAGACTTCCGTTAGAAGATGAAAATGCCTGTTCAATGTGTGGGAAACTCTGCGCTATTGAAATGGTTAAAAAATATCTAAAAAAGAATCTATAAATATCTTATTCCATTTCGTACTCATATATATAAACAACTATTTTAATTACGCCACAACATGATTTCGATAATACTAGCAATACCAGCATTTGTCGTTGGTGTCCTTCTTCTGTGGAAGGGATCAGATGCACTCGTAGAAGGTACTTCAAAAACAGCAGTACAATTGGGTGTATCATCACTTATTATTTCAGTTGTTATTGTTGGTTTTGGTACTTCAGCTCCAGAATTCGCTGTTTCTATCGGTGCAGCAATTAATAATAATTCTGATATATCCTTAGGAAATATTATTGGCTCCTGTGTTGCGAATCTTTTGCTTGTCCTGGGAATTAGTGCATTTGTCAGACCGATAAAAATCAAACCTGGTATTGTTAGAAGAGAATATCTCTTAGTTTTTGGTGCAACTATTATTTTATTAATTTCTTCATATCTTGGATTGCTTGATGAGTATCGTTTGTTAGGTGGAGTGATTTTCCTTATCTTATTTGCAGCTTTTGTAATTTATTTTATCATTTGTGCAAAAAATGAGAGAGATAAAAATATGAGTGTAACTGTTGGTAAAACTCCAAAGAATTTAATTTTAATGATACTTGGAATTATTGGAGTAATTGCAGGGGCATGGTTAATAATTAATTCATCCATAACAATAGCTGAATATCTGGGTATTTCAACATTTATTATTGCGCTGTCAATGGTAGCTGTAGGAACATCGATTCCTGAACTCGTCGTTTCTTCGATGGCTGCATATAAACAAGAGTCTGATATTGCGGTTGGAAATGTTCTTGGTTCAAATGTTTTTAATATTTTATTAATACTTGGTTTTGCTGCTCTTTTCATACCACTTCATGCTAATACCCAAGAATCAATCATTCATTTATGGATTCTTCTAGCAATTACTCTCATTATGTTTCCAATTCTTTATACACAAAAATCAATAACCAGAAAAGAAGGGATAGTCATGCTCGTTATCTATTCGATATTTATTTGGTATATATTTTTTGGATATAATCTAATTTTTTAAAAATCAAACCCTATAAATAGACATATGTTATTCATAAAATTTAATGGTGGATGAGAAAACAAAAATTAGTAATATCTTACCCATTATGTTTATGGGTTTGTTATTTGTAATAATCCATAGTTTAGCCTTACTTGTAATTGGACCATTTGAAGCAGCAGGTGTTCAACCAGCATTTGAGAATCCTGACGCTCTAACAAATATTGTTACGATTTTTATTATAATATTAGTAATTACACTTCTCATATTATTAATTGCAAAGTACTGGAAAAAACAATTAATTCAGATCATCATATTAGGTGCGATAGGTTATACCGCCGCTTATGTTTTTTATCCGTTACTCACTCTTATTATACAACAACTTGTTGCCGTAATAATAACAATACTTCTTGCAGTTATACTTGTTATTTTACTTTATAAATATCCTGAATGGTATGTTATAGATATAACTGGTATTATAGTAGGTGCTGGTGCAATTGCAATATTTGGCATTTCACTAGGTGTTTTCTTAGTAATTTTATTACTTTTGGTTTTAGCAATCTACGATGCGATATCAGTCTATAAAACCAAACATATGGTTGATCTTGCTGATACTGTGATGGATCTTAAACTACCTGTTTTATTAGTTGTACCAAAAGTTAGACATTATTCCTTAATTAAGGAAACAAAGAGTTTAAAAGAAAAACTCAAAGAAGATGAAGAGCGAGATGCCTTTTTCATGGGACTAGGTGATATTGTAATGCCGGGTATTTTAGTAGCCGCAATATATTATAATAACATTAGTCAAGGTTTACCAATAGCATTATCGGTGATAATTGGTACCCTTGCTGGATTTGCTATACTTATGACGTTTGTAATAAAAGGTAAGCCTCAGGCAGGACTTCCATTACTTTGTGGGGGAGCTATTTTAGGTTATGTCATATCAAGCTATTTATTATTTGGAAAATTAATTGGTCTTACTTTTTCATTTTAATATGTAATTTCAAAATGATTATCTTCACACCATATTTTACCATTCATATGTTTTAATGGTTTGTTACATTTAGGACATTTGGTCCCGTCTAAAAAATGGTCAAGCCATGCATCCCTAACTTCCGATACGTTTTCATTTTCAATTTGTGTTAACAATTCATTTTGTTCATTGGTTTTTGCTAATTTTTTTAAGTCTGAGAAATTGATTTCTTGTGGTTTTTGGGTATAAACGGGATTATCTGGTGTAGGATAACCAAATGAAGATGTTACCTTAATTTCTTCCTTGCCTCTAGTCCTAATTAAAATTGGTGATATTACAACTCCGCTTATAAAACCACCAATATGAGCTAAATAGGCGACACTTGGATCTCCTCCCAAAAAGACATATACACTTTGAATCGCAATAAAGAAAATCCCTGCAAATAATATTGGTATTCTCATTATAAAAAAGCCAACTGGAAAAAATACATTATCTCGTGGGTAAGTAAATGCATATGCTCCAATAATTCCGGATATAGCTCCCGATGCTCCTATTAAACCAATCCTTGGATCAAAAGGTACTGGAGAGGGTAAGAGAGGAACTAATAGTGAATGAAAAAGAGCTGCACAAAAACCTGTTATTAAATAGATACCTAAAAATTTTTTTCTCCCTATTCTTCCTTCGAAGTGGGGCGCTATAAGAATAAACATTAAGGTATTAAAAATAATATGAAAGAAATCATAAGTACTATGAAGAAACATCGAGGTAAACAATGTATATATTTGAGGGAAGTACTCTAATGAAAGATAAATCGGTCTAAATGCTAAATCACCAATAATCTCTTGAGTAAAAAAAAGGGATAGAACAAATACTATAAAATTAGCAATAATTATTGCATATGTCATCATCATTTTTTTATAAAATGCATAAATAATTGCTCCTATCATAATGACAATACAAAATAGTGAAATAGAGGATATCGGGTTTATGAATAATTCCATCTTCTTTTTCTCCAATCACAGACACTTAACGATAATGTAAATCCGCATATAAGTATTATAAGAAATTGATTTTTATAATCTACTAATTGAAAATCATTTTTTGTACATAATTTTATAAAATAAAATCAGATTCTAAATTGGGGGAAAGAGGTTTTTGATAGAGGAGTTACACCTCCCTCATCAAGAATTATAAAATCCTCTTTTCCTCGCTCTAATATAGAATGGATAGTAAAATCTACTTATCTCATTTTTATAGTTATTATTTTCTTGAATAGTATTTTTAAAAAAAATATTTTTTTTAAGGGCGGGGAGGGATTTGAACCCCCGTATGCGGATCTGCAGTCCGCCACATAACCACTTTGTTACCCGCCCAAGATTATTTGAGATATATTAACGATTAATTAAATGTTATTGAATATAAAGATAAATTATAATCTATAGAATCAGTTCTTGACCAGAATTATTCAACACCTTTTCAATCCTTTCTCTAAGATCAAATATTTCAAACGGTTTTTCAATATAATCCTGAGCAGATATCTTTCCAAATCCCTTACTATATTCATCAGTTTTTGAAGTAAGGAAAACAATAGGAATATCTCGCCATTCAGGTATTTCTTTCAATTTTGTAAATATATCCCAACCATTTAATTCATCTAACATGACTTCTAGCAATATAAGATCTGGTATAATCCCTTTTTTTAATAAATCAAAACATTCATTTCCGTTTTTTACTCCAACTATATCGTAATTATCTATTGAATCCTCCAAACCATTTTTAATTGAGTGTATAGTATCATAATTATCATCAACAATCATAATCTTTTTTTTCATCTTATTCAACCCTTATCACAGCGCTCAAATACATCCTCATTATTCATTTCAATTTTATTTGGAAATTTTACATTGCGGATCTCATTTCTAACAAAAATACGTTTACTCCCATATCCTTAATTTTTGAAACATATTTTTTTCCGAGTTTATTTTTAAAATCTTCCATGAATGAACGATTTTTAGTTGTTAGATTTTCTTGTGTAGCTTTAATGATATCTTGTATTACATGTGCTATTATTTTTGAATCTACAGTATTTATATCATCCATAATGGTAATCGCCTTAAAACCCTCCATATATCGTGATTTATCTATCTTAATATATTTCAAAACTTCATGCTTTTTAATTAGTTTTTCAATTATTGTATTGATAGTTACAGTTGCAAAACCTATAGATGTTTTTCTACCTACTATCTCAATAAGTGCATGTAATGTTTTTTTTATTAAGATTTTATGTTCATTACGCAATAATAATTTTCTAATAATTTCTAATTTTACTCCAACCGCTTTTATCTTTGAAAGGTATTCCTCTGCAAGTTCGCTTTTAAAATCATCTAAAAAGGTATGATCCGTTTCTTCTTCTATCGACTTACCAACTTCTCCAATAAGGTCCTGTATAGCTGCTCCCATATTATTTGGAGATATATCATTTATAAATGGATTTATAGAAGGAGGTGGTCTAGTAGAATAAATTGTGTTATAATCAGATGCTTCATTCATTTCAATATATTTTAAAAAATCGTATTTTTCTCCTAGTTTTTTAATTAAATCATTAATTCTTTTTATTACTTGTGGTTCGGGATATGTTTTATTTAATGATCTAGTTAGTGCCATTATTACATGTTTTACTATTTCAGTGTTATTTATTCTTAAAATTTCATCCATGGCATTACGTTTCATGAGACTAAGATCAATATTGTTTTCTTTTAATGCTGAGCCAACGTTTTCATCAATAGCTTTTTGAAATTCGTTTATAAAAAAGAAACTAGCATTTTTGTCAAGGTGTCTAACTGTCATTTTAATAATTGCTTTAATAGCTCTAAAAAATTCTATTGGTTCAACTGAGTCAATATTAGACATAATACTTACTGCATCAATTCTATCGTAATAGAGCATATTTTTTATTTTAATATATTTTAAAAAACTAAACTCTGGTTCAAGCTCTTTGAGTATAGCATCAATTGTTACTACTGCATAACTTTCAGAAGTACGTCTACCGATTTTATTGATTAATATTTGCAGCATATGTTCAATAATTTCAGAATTTTTCAAATTCGCCATTTTACCTACTCAAAACTTTATCAATCCTCTCTTTCAGATCCTTGATTTCAAACGGTTTTTCAATATAATCCTGAGCAGATATCTTTCCAAATCCTTTACTGTAATCATCCGTTTTTGCGGTGAGAAATATGATGGGAATATCACTCCATTCTTTTCTTTCTTTTAACTTTGCAAAGAGAGTCCATCCATCTGTTTCAGGCATCATAATATCAAGAAGAATGATATCTGGTATATCGCCTTTTTCTAATAATTCGAAACATTCTTCCCCTCCATTTACACCGACAACCTCATATTGATTACTAAAAGGTTTTAAACTTCTTTTAACCATGTAGATAAAATCAGGATTGTCATCAACAAGCATGATTTTTTTCTTCATTTCATCTCTCCTCCTTATATATCCTTCTAATTGTTTTCATTTATCATTTATATCTTTATTTATTTTACCAATTTTAAGTGTAAAATAAAATGTGGTACCTTTATTACTACTTTCTGCCCATATTCGGCCACCGTGTTTTTGAATGATTCTTTTACAAATTGAAAGACCAAGACCGGCACTATCCAAATTATGTCTGGATTCATCAGCTTTATAGAATTCATCGAAAATATGAACCACTTGATCCTCATTCATACCACATCCCGTATCTTTAACTGAGATAGCAATTTTTTCACTTTCCCCAATGTCTACGGTATTAAAAGTGAGTTTACCACCTTCTGGCATATATTTAACAGCATTTGAAACTAGATTAGAAAATACTTCTTTTATCCGAAGAGTGTCTGCCCGTACTATTATATTTTCTTTGACAATATTCTCTACGTCAATATTTTTCTGTTCAAAAATAATTTGATTATCTGCAATAACATTATCAACCATATCCAACAAATTAGTGTCTATTATCTTGAATGATGTTTTAGGTGAGCTTAATTCAGCGATTTTTAAGGTTTCGATAACAAGATTTCTTATGTAATCAACATTCCGAAAAGCAACTTTACAATCTTCTTTCGCGTCTGGATTTTTTATTTCATCTTCTATCATAGGTAGCATATTCATAAGTACTGATAGTGGTGTTTTTAGATCATGACCCAGTTGACCAATGAATTCATCTTTTTGTTTAACAAGCTTTTCTAAATCTTTGCTATATTTCTCAACTTCCTTTTGTGATTTTTTCAAATCTGTAGTCATTTTACCAAAAGCATATGCGAGTTCTCCAATTTCATCTGGAGATTCAATTCCGATATCGATATCAAGATTGCCTTTACCTATCTCTAGAGCAATATCTCTTAATTTTACAATTGGTTTTGAAATTGAGTTATATATGAATAAAAAATTTACTAATCCGATTATTATACTTAAGCAAATAACAGGTATTAGAAGCATTATGTTATCTACGTAAAAACTTAAATAACCAACCATACTAAAAAGCAGAGCAATAATAAAAATTCCAGCAATTATTTTTCTTTGAATACTCAGATAAATTGGTGTCATTAGTTTAAACCAAACTATTGCACATGCAATGATTATTACCATAACAGTTGTTAATGTAGTTGATAATGGTAATACAGTATAACCAATGGCTGGAGATATGACCTCTGTTATTATTCCACTTACCAACGGTATCGTTATTGCCATCATGAGAAATTTCGTTTGTATTTTCTCTTTTTTTGATGCCTCTTCAATATAATATTTATAGCTTATGTAAAAACTAGCAATAAAATATCCGATCATATATAATGTAAAAACAAGAAACAGTGTTCCTTGCACTGAATTATATCCCCAGTAAGCCAATTCTACTCTTTCCACTATTAGATTTGTTGTAAAATTAATAAATATAAAAAAACAAGAGGGCAAATATAAAGACATAAGAAATATTTTTTTAGAAATGTATTTTCTTTTTGTAAAGATTAGAAAGAAATGGAGTAAAAAAACAGGATACAGAGAGGAACCCAAAATTGCCAATTTATTCCAATGTAACGCTATTTCAGGATCAAGAGATATAAAAGTAAAAAAATTACCTAATGCCCAAGTAGCAAGTGCAAATGTAACGAAACTGAAGATTCTGTTAATATTTTTTTTAGGATCCATGTATAGAATATAAAATCCAAGTGCCACATTTGCAGCGAATGCAATCAGCGGTAATAGGGCAAAATAATTCATTTTTTACACCATTGACTATTTAGTTTCATTTTGATCACTATATTTTTTTAAACCTCTGCTAAAACAATAGTAAATTTTTAAAGACATTAAAATATCAACAAACTGTCCAGTAATAAGAGATTTTATTTTATATCCCATCCATCTCTCCTTTTTTTATTCTATATTAAAAGTTAATCACTTTTTGGTATAAAACACTAATGGATAAATTCAATATAAAATTATCTTATTTTATAGTCTTGTGATAATTTTACCTACATCGTAAAACAGTTTAAAAAAAGGTAAGTTTGTCGAAAACTAAATTTTAGATTTTATAAGGCTTATTTTAGAATTAGTCTCAGTTAATGAAAGAATAAAGCCAATAAAACCAGTTACAATATCTGTTATAATAAATCCCAAAAGTGTAAATACAAAAACTTCTTCCTTCGATACTGCAAAAAGAGTTGAAAAAATTATTATTGATGCTAATTCGCGCGTTCCTAATCCAGCAAAAGTGATAGGTATAAAACCAGCAGTGTTAGCAATAGGAAATAACAATAAAAAATATAGATAGGGTATATTAAGTCCGAGAGCTATGATAATTATATATTCCTGAGAAAAGATTATAATCCATGTAAAAATGCCAAGAATTAGCGGGACTATTAGTTTTTTTATTTTTGGAAAGTCATCATAAAAGGTATTGACAAATTTATTAAACTGTTTTTTAAATTTCTTTGGTAAAAGATATTTTATAAGGGTGAAAAATAGTTTTTCTCCTCTTTCCTTTTTTATAAAATACAATAGTACTAATAACAGAATTATGAGCCAGCCAGTTGTTATTGGAAATAATTCAGGTATTGATTCTAGAATTAGTAAAGCACCAATAATCATCATTCCATAGAGGGAAAGTGTGTGTAATATTGTTTCAATAAACGTGTTTACAAATAATTTTCCATACGGTTCTCCCGTTTTTTCTTTCATATAAGGAACTCTCATAATTTGACCGATAAATCCAGGTGTAATGCTTCCATAAAAATATCCAATTAAAAATATTTTAAGTGATGTAAAGAAACCGATTGTTATTTTCTGTTCTTTTTGTACAAGTTGCCATGCATAATTTCTAATTATTACTCGAGGAATTGTTAAAGTTAAAGAAAAAATTATGAAAATAAAATTTATCGATAAAAAAGCGTCAATTATCTTTTCAAATTCCAATGAATACAAAATGTAAAAAAATATTAAAATTCCTAATAACGGGAGGATTTTCTTCGCTTGTTTAAATATTTTATTAACCATTAGTGAATTATGAAAACAAAATCTATTTTTTATGATTTATTAAATTTATCCGCTTTCTCAAGATTATAAGAAAAAATAAAAATTGATTGAAAAAATTGTTTTTAATTAAAAGAATTTTAACACTGTTAATGTATCATAGCCATAGTTACTTGAACTATCAACAGCAGTAATATCAATAATTTGTATAAAGAAGACTCCTTCCTCCCATCTCCATTTATATGGTTCAGTATAATCAGTTTTTTGTTTTTCACCATTAATAATAAATTCAACTCTGTCAATTCCGCGATTATCTTCAGCAGAGACCTCGATATCAATTGGTCCTACTATTACTGGAAAGAAAAATGGATAGATCTCTTCATTTAGGAAGTAAATTGCTTTTCTTGGTTTGGTTATTTCTACTGTTGGTGGTTCTGTATCGGGTATAGGACAAATTACAATTGCTTGTTCTATCAAAGTATAATTGTATATTGTTGGGTATATTGGTATCCAACAGTTGTAATCGAGGTCAGGTAGTGGACAGCTAATATTAACATCGTATCTGTCGTGAGAAATATTCATTGCATCATTGTGATTATTTTGAACAGGATTATTTATATTATATTGAGGATCACTAAATGCTATAGAAGTATTTTGGGAATTAACACCTGCACAAGTAACAAAATGTCCTTCTCTTCTTACTGAACTTGGTGGTGGATCATAGAATTCAGTTTCAAATGTCCAATCAAAGGGTATACCATATGGATCATACGGATTTTGATCCATCCATCCCGTTCCTGGAATGTAAGGATTATATGATTCATAGTACCACTCATAGTGATAACCAGATTCTAATTGGCGGACATCGAAATAATAAGTGTCAGCAGGAGTAAGTTCAATATATGGATCGAAATGAAATTGAATCATTGTTGGAGCTAAAAGATGACCTGGTTCTAAAATTGATGTTCCTATTGGATCGCCTTGTTGAGAGTCATATACATTGATCTCAACTTCACACGTGTCTGAGGATGTACTCTTAAGGCTAATTCGAATTGCGTCAAGTCTATCAACCGAAGGTTTAAAACTTTGATAATCCCACCAAGTGGATGTTTGTAAAAATTTTCCATATGATCTTATTGGTTGTGATTGATCTATCACTTTTTCACCAATTATATAATCGTAAAATCCTAATAGAAGTATAACATCCTGGCTTCGGTTTATCTCACCTTCTATGAATTCAAAGGTAGGTTTATCAACAATATTATATTCAAAACTGTCTGAAAGATTAACGTCAGTAAACCATCGATCAAATGCATTCTTTATGTTATCAATTGTTGTTTTCCCTTTCCCGCTGGTGTTCATTGCTCTCGCTAGTTTTTCAATTAGAAGTGGTACATTATCTGATGAATGATCGTCTCCACTGCCATAGTCTTCTACAAGTAAAAATTCATCTTCACCATCTCCTGGTATGCCATCAGGATTACTATATTTTGAATCAAACCACCAGAAACAATTTGCTACGGTCACTGGTCCACAGAAAGCCCATTTTTCAACATCATCACCACTTACGTTGGTATCAAGTTGACAATTTTGACCAGGAGCAATTATAATATCACCAGGATTAACTGTACCTCCATAAGGGATTAATTGTATGTCGTCCCCAGTCGCATTGGTTTCTGATATACCATTTCCCCCATCTGAAATACTTTTCCATTGATTTTGTTTTTGATCAAAATCTGGTACCCCGCTTGGTGCATAGTTTGGGTATGGTTGCTTCCAATACCAATCATTATTCGCTGAAACTGATACTAAGCCATCTGTTATTTCAATATTATTTTTAGTAATTAATATAGCAGAGTTAATAGCAGGAACAGTAGTTATTGCTAATAATATAAAAATAAATGATAAAACAAGAGCTTTTTTAATATATGTGTTTTGAATTTTTTTATTCATTCTATATTTAATAATACAACATGATAATTTAAATTTTTTGTAAGAATAAATTTATCTTAATACAAATAAGAGAAATTAAAATTAAAACAGAGTTACCTTACCTTATAAAATATTTAATTCAAATGCTTAAATTTAATTAAAAAATATTAAAAAAGGAGAAAGGTTAATAGATTATTTAACCGCCTGGATTTACTTTTATAAAAAATAGTATTACAGTAGCACCTTTACTGTACGTATCTGAATCACCGTCAGGTATCTCAGCTGTGACTTTTATTCTAGTACTTCCAAATCCCAATATAAACTTTGAATTTACTTTTGTTTCTTCTCCTGCGAGAATACTACTGATTTCACCATTGCTTTCTTTACCAAGCAAAATGGTACCACCTTCTAATGTAATTGTCCAGCTGACATCAGTTGCTTCAAGGATACCTGGATTTCTGATATTTGTGCTTACTCTGAACAGACCTCCTTTAATTGTTGATATATCAACACCTGCACCTTCATAAATCTTAATCGTGTGTGGATTTGACCAATCACTTTCTGCACCATTTTCATCCTTTGCTTTTACCTTTATCTTAAATTCACCTTGTGTATCCCATGCATGAGATGCACTTTGTTGTGTATCTGAAGGAAACGGACCTAACCAACCACTATCCGTTCCATCACCCCACGCAAAGAGGTAATATACATCATCTCCTTGAGGATCTTCAGTTTTTGTGGAAAATTCATATTCAATGTCGACAGCTCCTTCGGATGGGCCACTTGGTGGTGAGGGTTTTTTAGGCGCTCCTCCACTTCCAGGAGTTGCTCCTATGCAATCATCCACATGATTTGAACTAAAAATAGCAGCTATTACCATTATGTTATCCTCACTTACACTATTATATCCATGTGAACTGCCATCCCATGTTGTTGAATCGCTCCAAGTTCCTCCTCCAGATATCGATATGCTTTCATCGAAAGCATAATCTAAAAATGCCATTGTGTATAATACTCCTCCCGTATCTCGCCATCCCTCGCTAGATTCCAGTTCTACGATATATGCACGAATGTATCCATTGTATGAGCTTCCTTCATTATTTTCCACTGATACACCAACACTCATTTCAGTTCCTCCAAGCCAAGTGACACTAAGAGATGTGTCAATATCCTTTACCGATCTGCTGCCACAATAATTGATACTTGATGTATATGCAGCCTTGGCACCAGGAATACTTCCAGCACCGACGTCTTTTCTAACGCCTCCATCCCAAAATAGCGTTGGATATCCTGTTAGACCCAACTGGCTTGCTCTTGCTGATGCTTTTCCGTTTTTATCACAAACTAATGAAACATAGTAAAAATCTAATTCACCTTCAGCCCAAAGTTCCTTTAATGCTCCATGTGCATATCTACAATATCCACACCAGGTAGCAGTACCATATTCTCCAAGAACAGAGTGAGTAAAATCGAGTTTTCCATTTCCAGATGCTTCGATTTCTATTGTTTCTGAATTAAAATTTTTAACATCGCTATTTAATGCAACAGCCCCAATTCCACTTAGGAGTAAAACTCCTATTACACATATTGCTAAAATTTTTCTCATTTTTTATCCCCCAAATTGAGATTAACTTACGTTAACCAATCTATATCATACAAGGTATAAAAAGGTAACGATATATCGATTATAATATATTTAAGCACTAATTTTTAAAAAAAATTTAAATTTCAATATAAGTACAATCACCACTTGTTATTTTTTTTTGTTTTCCCTTATTTGTGTTTAATAATAAAAATCCAGATTGGTCAATATCAATAACTTTTCCGATTAATTGTTCGGTAGCTGTCTTAATTTTTACTTTTCTACCTATAGTATCTGATTGATTTTTCCAATCTTTAATAATTAAATTATACTCCTCATTACAAAAAATTTTGTAATATTTGTTAAAATTATTCAATAAATTTTTTAGAAAATAATGAAAATCTATTGGTTTTCCAATTTCTTCTGAAAGAGATGTTGATATCAATCTAACATCGTTGGTAAGAAGATTTGTATCCGTATTTAGATTGATACCAATACCTAAAATTACATATTCTACTTTATTTTCAATTACTTCTGACTCTAATAATATACCTGCTATTTTTTTTTCATTTAAAAGAACATCATTAGGCCATTTTATTTTTGAAGTAAGATTATAAATATTGATTGTTTTTGAAACTGCTACGGATGTTAACAATGAAATTAACGTGGTCTTATCGGGTGTACAATTTGGTTTTAGTATAATTGAAAGATACAATCCACCTTCAGGTGATTCCCATAATCTATTAAATCTTCCCTTGCCTCTTTTTTGTTTTTTTGTAATTACTAATGTCCCTTCTTCTGCACCTTTTTGTGCTAATTCTTTTGCTTTAATATTGGATGAAGGAATTGCTTCATAAGCGATAATATTTTTAATAAAATCATTTTCAAAATTTTTAAAAAATTTTAATGTTTTTTTAATAAACGGTGTGGTTTTCATATTCTCGAATTTAAACTTATTTTGGTTGTTTTAAACGGTTAGTTGCCATAATGACTGCTTGTACAGCAGCAATAGCAGCTGCAGTTTTTTGGGTGGAAGATTCTGCCTTTTTCTCTTTTACATATTCTACCACTTTATCTAGAATCTTGTATCTCGGAATAAAGCTTGTATCATAATTTCCAGATAACCACTCTTCATTGTTCATAACTACCTGATGAAATGGTATATTGTGTCTTACACCACTTATTTGAAATTCCCATAATGCTCTTTTTGTTCGTTCAATAGCACGTGGTCTGTCTTCAGCCCATATTATAAGTTTAGCAATCATTGAATCATAAAATCGAGGAATAGTAAATCCTTGATAAACACCACTATCTATTCGAATTCCTGGACCACTTGGCTCTGCATATCTAATTATTTTACCAGGTGCTGGTGCAAAATTGTTTAGAGGATCTTCAGCATTAATTCGACATTCAATAGCATGACCACGTGGATGAATATTATTCTGCTCGTATTCGAGTTCAAGTCCTGAGGCCACACGAAGTTGTTCTCGTGCTAAATCAACCCCTGTTATTGCTTCGGTTATGGGATGTTCTACCTGCAGACGAGTGTTCATTTCCAAAAAGTAGTAGTTACCATCTTTGAACATGAATTCGCAGGTTCCAGCATTATAGTAATTTGCTGTTTTTGCAACAAGAATTGCTTGTTCTCCAATTTCTTCACGAAGTTCTGGTGAAAGTGCACATGATGGTGTTTCTTCAATGAGTTTTTGGTGGCGTCGTTGCACAGAGCATTCTCGTTCATAACAATGAATTATATGTCTTTTTTTATCCCCAATAATTTGATATTCAATGTGTCGAGGATCTTTGATGAATTTCTCTATAAATACAGCATCATCACCAAAAGAATTCTTTGCAAGTTGACGAACAGAAACAAGAGCTTTTTCCATTTGTTTTTCATTTTCAACCATCTGAATACCAATACCGCCACCTCCCGCAGATGCTTTTAGCATTATGGGATACCCAATTTCATGGGCTATGTCTTTTGCTCGATCGTGGTTTCTTATTGCTTCAGTAACACCTGGGATAACATGTACTCCAACCTTTATCATGGATTTTTTTGAATCGATTTTTGATCCCATGAGTTTCATAGCAGATACTGGTGGTCCGATAAATTCAATGTTATTTTTATGACACAGTTCGGCAAATTCAGCATTTTCTGCCATAAATCCATATCCGGGATGTATGCCTTCTGAATGTGTTTTTAGAGCGATATCAATAATTTTTTGTTTCTGTAGATAGCTTTGGCTGGCAGGTCCAGGTCCAATGTTGAATTTTTCATCAGCATATTTAACAAATAGAGCTTTGGCATCCGCATCAGAATATATCGCAACCGTTGCTATTTTCAGTTCTTTACAAGCTCTCATGATGCGGACTGCAATTTCGCCTCGATTAGCAATAAGGACTTTATTAAGCATAATATATCATCTTAAAGAATCTGCATAATAAGGTCGCCACTATTCACGGAATCGCCTTCTTTAATGAAAATTTCTTTTATTACCCCTTCATTTTCCGTTTTAATTTCTTGCTCCATTTTCATTGCTTCAATAGTGGCAATCACATCACCTTTCTTTATTTTGTCACCTTTCTTCACCTTTAAAGAAAGAATGGTGCCTTGTACGTTTGATTTTACTCCTCCTTCAATATCTTTTTGCTTTGCTTTTTCTGATAATTTTGTATCACCCGCAACTAAAAATCCGCCTGAAGGAATTACTTTAACTTCATAAGGTTCACCATCGACTTCAACCTCAAATTCTGTTGGAATTTGCGCAGTTTCTTTCCGTTCCTCTGGTGGTACAGTTTCAATCCAAATAGCTTTGTGTTCTGAGAAAGATTGTTTTACCATTCCTCGAGTGAGTGGATGGCTAACAGGAAGTGGAAGTTGTTCTGAAGTGAATTCTGCTTTTGTTTCTCCTTTTAAGAATTTTAAACCAACTTGGGGAAAGAGAATATACGTCATAATATCTTCTTCTTTTTTTATGAGCGAACCACCATCTATTTCTTGCAATTCTTTTTTCTTTATTTCCCACATTGGTTTTATCAAATCAGAAGGTCTGCAATCTATAACTTCATCTTTCCATTTTGGTCCCAATACTTTATTCATAATTTCTGATTTAATTGGTGCTGGAGGTTTTCCATACATACCTTTACAATAATCTTTAGTTTCCATGGTGATAACTTTATATCGACCATGAAGTACATTCATTACTGCTTGTACACCAACTACTTGACTTGATGGTGTAACAAGTGGTGGGTATCCAAGCTCTTTACGGACACGTGCAGTTTCATCTAAAATCTCCCGGTATTTTCCATGAGCACCTTGCTCTTCAAGCTGAAAAATAAGATTTGATAGCATGCCACCAGGGACTTGGTGAACCGTAACACTGGGATCAACCTTTAATGCATTGAATCTATGTAGATGTCGATATTTATCCCATATTTTGAGGAAATATTTTCGAATTTCTATGAGTAATTCAAGATTATAATTAGTGTCCCATGGTGTGTTTTGAAATGCAGCAACAACACTCTCAGTTGCAGGAGCAGCTGTTCCTCCAGAAATTGGAGACATTGCAGTATCTAAAATATCGATTCCTGCTTCAGCAGCTCGTTGATAAGCCATCCCAGTCATACCGCTAGTACAATGAGAATGAAGATTAATCGGGAGTTTAATTCCTGCATCTTTAACACCCTTAACTATATCATAGACACGTTGAGGGGAAATCATACCGCCCATATCTTTGATACATAGAGAATCCGCACCAATTTTTTCAAGATCTTTAAATTTGTCAATAAAATATTCAATGGTATGTATTGGTGAAATAGTATAACTAAGACATGCTTGTACATGACCACCGTTTTCTTTTACAGCTTTCATGGGGACTTCCATGTTTCTGATGTCATTTAATGCATCAAATATTCGGAAGTTGTCGACACCATTTCTTTTTGCAAAGAAAATAAATTTTTTTACAACATCATCAGGAAAATTCCAATAAGCTACAATATTCATGGCACGCTCAAGCATTTGCATCGGAGTGTTTGGCATTGCCTTTTTGAGTAATTGTATACGCTCCCAAGGATCTTGATTTAGATATCTAATCGATACATCAAATGTTGCTCCACCCCAAACTTCGAGTGCGAAAAATCCTACTTTATCAAGTTTATCTGCGATAGGTAACATATCCTCTGTTCTCATTCGAGTGGCCAACATAGATTGATGAGCATCTCTTAAAATCATTTCATGTAATTGAACCATGATGATAAATTACCTCCATTTTCAAATCCATTTTAACTATTTATTGCACATATAAATGGTACTGAATGTTGATGGGTATCTGGTTACCCTACTTAAGAATATCGGGGATAAATAGGATTATATTATGTAAACTTGAATTGATGATAAAAGACCATTAATAAGTTTTAGTAAGATTTTAGTATATCGACTTATATTAACGCACGTTCATAAAAGGGGATAATTATGATAAAAAAAATCTTAATATTTATGTTAGTACTACTAACTATTTATTCATCTTTTATCCAACTTTCTGTCGCAGTAACACCTGGAGAAATTAGAGAAGATAATATATTAATCAACTATCGTAATGTCACTGTATATGCACCTGCTGTCGCCCAGACATCAGATGGATATGTTGGTGTTATTTCAACCATAACTGTAACTATTCAAAATAATGGAAGTGGTAGGGTATTCGTAGACACTTTACCTCTTACACAAATAGATATGCAAGGTTCAGCGCGTCTTGCTGTGAAAGTGGCAAGTGCACTAGTTATGAATGATGAAAAATGTAACGTTAGTCCATCTGAATATGATTACTTTTTTGTTGTGAGAACTTCTTCACCAATTATTGGTGGACCTTCTGCAGGAGCTATTATGACTGCTGCAGTTATATCGTTATTAGAAAATTGGACAATTGATAAAAATGTGGTAATGACAGGTATGATAAATCCTGATGGTAGTATTGGTCCTATTGGAGGTATTATTCAAAAAATCGATGCCGCTGCTTCCGTTGGTACAACACGTTTTTTAATACCAAAAGGTCAGGGAACTTATACTGAAACTGTAAACGAAGTTATTTCTAATAATGGATGGACACAGATTATACCACGTGTAGTAACTAGAAATGTTTCAGAATATGCACTGAACAATTATGGTATAGAAGTTATAGAAGTTGAGGATATAAATGATGTTATTTTCTATCTTACGGGTTGGAATTTCCCAATAGTTGAATCAGAATCAAGCATAACTACAGAAGATTATATAGATTCGATGAAACCCTTAGCCATAAATTTATTACAACAAGCCATTGACTCATATAAAAATGCCAGTGCATGTTTGAATATTTCAAATATTCCAAATCGCTATCCATTTTATTACAAAAATCAAGTTGTAGATATTCTTAATAATGCAGAGCAGAATTTACAAGAGTCGCAGGATTGGTATGAACAAGGTTTATATTACACCAGTACCAGTAATTCGTTTCAATCTTTAATTGATTCACATTTTGTATCTTATGCTTGTGAATACTTTAATATTGATGACAAAGATGTTTTTGTAAACTATTATCTTTCAGAAATTAGAAATTTTCATAATGAAAAAAGTGAATTAGCTAAGAATGCAGAGATAAAAGGTTTGATAACACTTCAGTGCATAGGAGCTGCTCAAAAACGTGCATCTGAAGCAGAGGAATATCTATCAGATGCGAATTATAGTTATCAGACAAGTGATTATTTAACTGCTTTATACAAAATAGCCTTTGCTGCAGAAAGAAGTAAAAGTATTGAATGGTGGATTGGAATTTCTACTGCATTCAATAATACTGGAGATATTAATACCTCTGAAATAAAAGATCTAGCAGCAGAGTATATTGAAGATGCGCAACAAGCTATCGTTTATTCAAGTGTTATTCTTCAACAAATGGGAGAATCCTCTAGTTATCTCAGTGAAGCTGAAGGTTTACTAGAGGCGGCAAGAAATAATTTAGAAAAGAGTTATCCTGCTGCTGCTTTATTTGAATCTTTAGAATCGCTGGTGAAAGCAAATTTGGCTCTAGAGCTTGTTGATGGTATTAGTCAAGATAAAGTAGATAGAGCTCGTGAGGGTGCAAGTGCAAGTATAGGGGAAAGTAGAGATCGGGGCATAGAACCGGTTCTAGCTGTTAGTTACTATGAATATGCCCAGAGCCTTGTCAATGAATCTTTCTTAAAATCTGCTATTGTCTATTATAAATATAGTGATTTAATCGCTGGTGCTTTAAGTTTTACTGGTGCTTGTGGAACACAATCCTCTCGATACATAGGAATTCCTGAGATTACTACTTCAATATGGGATCGTGGAATTCTAAAATATTCCAACTATTTTATCATTTTTACAATTATTGGTGGTATTGGTGGATTAGCTATAGGAATAAATATAGGATCTTTTTTATCTAAAAAGCGAAAATATCAATATTCTTCAAAACCTAAGACTACAAGAGAAATAAATGATTATTACAAAAATAATCAATTCTTTTCCGAAAAAGAAATTCCCAAAAGTATCAAGGATTATTACAATAAAAACAATCACTAGTGGCATCGAGTGTTAATAATTAAAAGGAGGTTTTTCATAAAATATTTTATTAGTTTTATTGAAATTTTTTTAATTAAATTTTCGGTAATGGACCCATGTAAATAAGACCGAATGCAAAACTAGCTACAGCATATCCAACCATATAGCCAGCGATGCCAAATAATGGAGAAGAGGCGACATAACCAACAAATCCAACTAAAACAAAAGCGCCTAAACTTAATAAATGAAAATCTGGCAATTCACCATCCAAAAACTCATAAATTCCCAAGGGAGATATTGCAGCATATAAAAAATCAGCGGATGGAAACAAATCTTTACCTATTGCATATAGTGCTAAATTTGGTGTCCCTGTAAACATCGAAAGACCAAGAGGAAGATTATAATTAAATATGAAAGTCCCTTCTATGGAATTTAGATAGTTTGCTGTAAACCATCGGTCTGGTCCAGTCCTTCCATATTCTATTTTTTTATTGAAGGAATCAATCATTTTTTTTGTAAAACCCATTTGAACAGCATTTTTAAGCATCTTCTGTCTTAGTTGTTCCCTCGAAATATCATTTGGTATCAGACCATATTTCTTATATAATGAAAATCGTTTTTTATGATCTTTAGTATTTTTTAATTGCTTTGCGAGTTCCAATGCTTCCTCTTTATATATCTTGACTGTTGTTTTTTCCACCGTTCCATCTTCTTTGTACTGAGAGATATTAATGTCAACTAGTTTTTTTATAAAAGAAGTAGTACTTTTATCAGCATTAATAGCTGGTACAAAAGCTATACCAATGAATAGAAGGCTAATAATTATAGTTAGACCTTTTTTCATAAATGGAAATTCTCCCTTTATTCTAATATTGTTAATATTATATATAAATCCTATCATTTGTAAAGTATCTTTACCGTGATATTTATTCTCTGAATTTTTTAAAAGAGTTTTAAAAGAGAAAAAAGAGAGATGATTATATTTGTAATCGTTCCAATATCTCTCTCAGTATTGGGAAAAATCGTGGATGGTTTTCAAGGAATCTTATGAATATTGAGTTAGTACTAACTGGTTTATTTTTCGGCATTGTTACAGTTAGCGGATCTGACCAGTTGCTCTCAGCATCATAAATATCTTTTGCTTTTACTTTTATTTCATATGTACCATTTTCACTCCACGTATAACCAGCTTTTTCCAAATCGCCAGATTTAATAGGTCCTATCCAACCACTATTTGAACCATCACCCCAATCAAATAATAGGTACACATCGTGTCCGTCAGGATCTTCTGCTAAAGACCAATATAAATAATGTTCTCCTGCATCTCCAGATTTTGGACCATATGGTTTATTAGGTTTATTAGGTGGATTATTACCGAAAGCATATACTTTCCCATCATGCGAACCAATGTATACTTTTCCATCAGCCACAGCTGGAGATGACCATATTTCCATACCTGATGTATAACTCCATATTAAATTGCCGTTATTGGAATCTAAACAATAAATATCATTATCATTTGAACCAACAAACACCTTGCCATCAGCAATAGCGGGAGATGAATATACACCACCACCAGTTGTATAATTCCATATTAGGCTTCCATTATCAGCATTTAGACAATATACATTATTATCATAAGAACCTACATAGACCTTACCTTCTGCTACAGCTGGAGAAGAAAACACATCATCATCTGTTGTGAAATTCCATATTAAACTTCCATTAGTAGTGTTTAGGCAATATATATTATTATCATAAGATCCTACATATAACTTGTCATCTATCACAGTTGGAGAAGAATGTATACCACCTGTCGTAAAGTTCCAAATTTGAGTGCCATTATCTGCGTTTAAACAAAATAGATTATCTGAAAAGGTGGAACGTGAACCAAAATATATCGAATTATTTGCTAGTGCAGGAGCACTACTCACGTGATAACTTGTTGAATAAGTCCATATTAAATTTCCATTATCAGCATCTAAACAATAAACGTTGTTATCATTAGATCCGATGTATACCTTTTCATCAGTAACTGTGGGGGAAGAGCTAACTGCGTCTCCAGTAATATATTTCCATAGTAAGCTTCCACTATTGGCATCTAAACAATAAACCGCTTTATCATTCGAGCCAACACGTATACCTTGCCATCCACAATTGCTGGAGATGAATATATAGCATTGCCTGTTGAATAGGCCCATTTTAAACCTCCACTGTTTGCATCTAAACAATAAACCACTTTATCATTCGAGCCAACGTATACCTTGCCATCCACAATTGCCGGAGATGAAATGATACTGCTATCCGTTGAATAACTCCATAAAACTATCTCTGCATCCGGAGCTGATGACTCGGAATATCCTAAATTTTGAATATCGTGATGAAACATCGTCCACCAATCGGTGTAAACTGTTGTGGATACATTACCCCCATTTTTTATAGTTATAGAACCTGCTACTGGTAAAAGAGTAGCTATAATCAATAGCGTGCATACACAAATACCAAATATTTTTTTTTGCATGATTTGCCTCCCTTTAATATTAATTCTTTTTTATATATCATATAATTACCTAATTTAAATATCTTTCTAACAATTTTTATTATATCAAGTAATATAAAACAAGTTATTATTAGATAGATTTCATTTTTATAAATATAAAAGAAGAAAAAAAAGATGATTACTTAGCTAATATTCTTTTGTTTTTGGTTTTATTGCGACTATAGATTCTGTATTTAAAAACCATGTACCTTTATTAGATTCAATGAGTATAAATCCATCGAAGTGGTCAATATCTTTAACTGTGCCAATGATTACATGGGCTTTTTTATCATTGGGTTCTTTAGCAACAATTTTACAATATTTTCCTAAAAATCTATCCATTATATTTTCCATCATCCTAAAATCATGATATTTTTTGTCAATATTGATATTTATACCTATCGTGTTAAAATGTCATATTGAAAAATCATCACAAATATATAACGAAAATTGCAATTTAGTTATAGAGTTAGTAGTAAATAAGTAAAACCTTATTTTCCTAATATATTTCTGGTAACCAACGTTCCTTATGAATTTTTTTTGATATCCAAAAATTTGTTCTTCTTATAGCACCAGGAAATCTAATATCAATTTCTTCAATTATCTGAGTAAGAATTTCTACGTTTTTTACCATTAATTCAAAATTTAAATCACACCAACCAATGGTCATATCCATTACATTTTCTACATATGGATTACTTTTTAGATAGTTCTCTATTTCTCTTCCTTTTTTATGATCTTTCAGATAAATATCAATCATACAATTTCGAAGACCTAGTTTTGAATAATCAATTCCTACGCGGAATGCAAGAATTATCTCCTTTTTCATTAAATTCTTAATTTTGTAATTTATTGTTTGCGAAGAACAATTGAGTTTCTCAGCAATTTTTATTAGAGGAACTCGAGCATTCACCGCAATTTCATTTAAAATTTGATAATCTAATTTATCAATAGCTACAGGATTTCCAATACAACTTATTGTATAAAATGTTCTATGTGATTTACCATTATCATTCAATAAAAGATAAGATTTTTTAAGACAAGTTATTTGGGTTAAAATTGAAACTGTATTTTTTTCAAAATAATTTCCATATTTATCAAGAGTTTTATTCCAAAAAAGGTTAAAATTATATATATCATTAACCCAGATAATGACCTCTAAATCAACAGGTCCCTTTGCAGAATGAAGGGTCCAAACGTATTTATAATTCTCAAAATATCTAATTATTTCGTTTTTAATATCTGAACTTACATCTAAAAAATTAATATAAATTCTAAAAGCATAATACCCGAGTTTTAATGAATTAATTGCAGTCCAAAAACAATTTATCACACCTAAATTTTGCATCCGTTTGATCCTGTAGTTAACAACTTCCTTTGAAAGACCTACTTTCTTACCTATTTGAGTATTTGATTGTCTACAATTTAGGTCAAGTTGATAGAGTATTTTTCTATCCTTTAGATCAAGATTATCCATGTTAATTTATCATATGTAAATATTAATGCCCTATTTTAGAATTTTGATAAAAAATTCCGAAATTGGGTTTTATATTAACTTCTCCTGATTTAGAGCCGGTGATATAAGATATGAAAACATGTGAAGAATGTAGTAAAAAACTAGGCGTTTTTGAAGGCTACCGACATCCAACAATGGGAAAGAAACATCTATTATGCAGTCCCTGCTTTGACCAAATATCAGAAAGTGTCGCAAGATGGGGAGAATTTGTTCGAACAAACACATTTAACATGAATGTTCCTGGAGGCAACTCGCAGCTAAATTGGAAAGAAATGATTGCAAATTTCAATCAAACAAGAAATATATTAGATCATTCCTGGGCAGAAAAAGAAGTCATATTGCAGAAGTAAAAGGAATTATAGATTCTCATAGCAGAATGAACCTTAATTATTTGAAAACTGAGATTTATAATTCCATGAAAATAGAGAATAGTAAAATTTTATTTGGTGCTCAGGAGGTTTGAAATGGTCGAAATATTAGAAAACGCAACAATTGTATATAAGGACGGGGTTAAAGAACAATTTGAAGCGATTTGCTTAACTGATAAAAAGGTTATTACTGGTCGCATATTCAAGGATGGTAAAAAAGAAGAATTTGTTGACTATGGATTTATTTCAAAAAGGAATATCAAACATATATACAATGGTTCCAAGAGAAAAATAAAAAGGATGAGATCGTAAAATTCCTAAAATATCCGTATGTATCCAACATTGTAAATAAAAGAATAGTATTAACTCATTAGCACTTTGCTATTCTAATATAATAATATCAACCCCGATAATACAATCAAAATTAAATCATCCTTACCATTATTAGAAAAGAAATCACTCAAAATTGGCATCTCTGCCAATTTATAAATAATAGATATCGTACAAAAAACATCTTAATTACAAATGGCGGATGATTATCAAAAAGAAGATGAGGAGCTTCAATAGATAATAAGTATACCTTTATTTAATCAAATTTTTAACCTATTTGTAAAAATAAAATATATTACTTTTAGGGAAATTTTTCATTTTAAATTGAAATATTAATAAATTATTACAAAAAAAACAAATAAGGTAAGTGATTTACAAGTAATAATGCTAATTTCGGGAGATCTTGTTGATAACCACATAATTGTAAAAAAACCAAAAGATGTTGGACGGCTTTATAATAAAAGTCATTTTGGTGAAATTATTTCTAATGATAAGTTAAAACTTAACCTGATTGAAGGAGTTTTTTTATTAGATGAAAATAAAATTAGAATTTTTCATAATGATAAAGAGATAGATTTCCAAGAACTTGTTAAAATTACCCAAAAACAGATAACTGACTTTGAAACAAAATATCTTATTTTTAAAGATTTAAGAAACAGAGGCTTAGTAATAAAACTCTGTAATAAAAACGAAAAAACAACCTTTTATCAATTCAGACCAAGGATTGGAAAAAAGAAAAAACAAATTTTAATATCAACATTTTCCGAGAGAGAGATATTAGATTTAGAAGATACCGAAATTCTATTAAAAGAAATTACAAAGAAAAAAGGAGAATTATGGTTTGGAATTGTCGATGAAGAAGGTGACATCACATACTATCATGTCACAACTTTGGATCTAGCAGGGGAAATTGAAAAGAGTGTTTATTCAAAAGCAAAAGGATTGCTTTTAAAAAATAGAATTATACTCTTTGATAATAAATTATCAGAAAATTTACTTAAAAAAGAATTTTTTGGTAAACCTTTTGGCGATGGATTGCAAATCTCCCTTGTGGAAGCATTATATCTTACTGAACTAGGCATTATAAGTGTTAATACAATTGATGGAAAAAAACTTTCAAAAGATGAATTTAAAAAGATAATACAAAAATTGCAAAAAGATATTAATTTAAGATACATCGTTTTCAAAGATTTAAAAAAGCGCGGATTGTTAGTAAAGACGGGATTTAAATTTGGTTCCCATTTTCGAGCATATACAAAACAAATTGATGAAACACATGCTGAATTTCTAATTCACGTAGTCAAAAAGGGATTCAAAAGCATATGGACTGAAATAAGCAGAGCAGTAAGACTTGCCCATTCTGTTAACAAAGAAATTGTGTTTGCAAAAGTTGATGGAAAAAAGATAGAATATATTAAGTTTGGTAGATTGCGGCCATAATTTATTTAAATTGAATAAACAATTCGACTTTTGTAATTTTTGGGGGAGAATAAATTGTTAAAAATTAGATGGCATGGACATGCGTGTTTTGAAATCACAAATGAAGTAACATTAGTAACTGATCCTCATGACGGTAAATCAATAGGTATACATTCACCAAATGCAGCAGGAGATATCATACTTGTTTCACACGATCATTATGATCATAATAGTATAAAATCAGTGGAAAAAGACGATTCTAAAATTATAACGGATGGGAGGAAAAGAACAATTTCAAATATTCAAATAAATGGATTTGAATCATACCATGATGAATGTAATGGAGAAAAGAGAGGTAATAATATTATTTATAAATTTACTTCTGATGGAATTATATTTTGCCATCTAGGAGATCTAGGTCATTCACTTGACGATAAAACAATACAACAAATAGGAGATATTGATATATTATTTATTCCAATAGGTGGAACGTATACTATAGATTCAGATGGAGCTTGGGACATTGTAAATGTTATTAAACCAAAAATTACAGTTCCCATGCACTATAAGATTGAGGGCTTGTCCCTACCTATTGCTGGTGCAGATCCATTTTTAGATAAAAATAAGTTTAGGATTTTAAAAGTTGGAAATGAAATAGATATTGAAAAAGAAGAATTGCCAACCGAACCTGAAATTTGGGTATTCACTTTATGATTTATCTTTGAAAACGTCAACATTTATACAATTTGGTGGAATTTTTCCTTTTAATCCTACTATCATATTTTCTGCTGCAATTAAAGCCATTTTTGTACGTGTTTCAAAAGTAGCTGAAGCAGAATGAGGTTGTAAAACAACATTTTGAAATTTTATTAATTCTTCACCAATTTCTGGTTCATTTTCATAAACATCAAGACCAACTCCAAAGATCCATCCCTTAGTTAAAGCTTTAATAAGTGCTTTTTCGTCAACAACAGGACCACGAGAAGTATTTATAAGAATTGCATTTTTTTTCATTTTTTTAAGTGTTTGTTCATCTATTAAATGATGAGTTGAATCATTTAAAGAGACATGTAATGATATAAAATCAGATTCTTTAAGTAAAATCGGTAACTCTACTTTTTTTGCATCTAATTCATTTTCTAATGTTTCGTTTGTAAAACTATCTACATATAAAACTTTCAAATTAAATCCTTTACTTTTCAACGCAAAAGTTGTTCCAATTCTTCCGGCACCTATTATTCCTAGTGTTTTGTTTGAGATATCTTGCCCAAGCATAAGGTCTGGTGCCCATCCTTTGAATTTTCCTGATTTTGTGAATTTATCACCTTCAACTATTCGTCTCGCTACTGAAAATAATAATGCCCAAGCCATTTCTGCAGTTGTATCAGTTAAGACACCTGGTGTGTTGCTAACTGGTATCCTCATTTCTGTTGCAACTTTAACATCAATATTATCAAAACCTACAGCATAATTAGATATCATCTTTAATTTAGGTTCGGAGTATATTACATTTTTATCTATAGTATCAGTTAATAGACATAATAAGCCATCTTTGCCTTTTAATCCAATTATAATTTCCTCTTTAGATAAAACTCTATCATAGGGATTAACTTCGACATCGAATTCTTTTCTTAATAACTCTAATCCAGGTTCAGGTATTTTTCTAGTAACAAATATTTCCATTATATATCCTCTAGTATCTCACTTCAATATTGAATTGATTATTTAGTTGTTTCTAGGAAAATAAGATCGATTACTTTCTGCACTATATAAAAAATATTAATTTCTCAGATTATTTATTAAAATTCGTATTTTTCATTAATAAAAGTCTTCGGCACCCAATCCTTCCATTTCAATTGATGGTCTCTGGAAAAAACCTATATCAATTTTCGCCCAGTCATTAGTATCATATTCTCCGTGAGAACCATCTGAATAATCGAAATAGCGCATTATGAAGTAATCATAATTCATACAACTAACGTAATCATTCCATGGAAAATCTGGTGGATTGCCATATCGAGCACTCGTATTGTCTACTCCACCCGAATGATTACCCATGAAACCACAGGTATGACCTAATTCATGCATGACCATTACTGCCCTTCCAATTGCCCTTACTCTTGGAGAAATACCGAAAGATAGTTGCATTATGTAAAACTCAGTACTACTGGGAGTTGTCATCAAATCATAATAATGCTTATAGTCATGTGGATAGGCAAAACCACCTCCATGTGCTGTGATAAGATAACGGAAAATACCCTTTCTATTATCTGCAAAATTTTTCTTATAATATTCTGAGAAGTAGCCAGTCTCTTGAGCATAGGCGCCCTGGGGAAGAAACGGAATTTCTTCACCTCCACCTCCCATGCAACCATCATCAATATGGATAGTAATACCGTGCTCATTGAACCGTTCCATCAACATCTGCTGAGCTTCTTCCTGAAAAACATTCTCTGTACCGTCATAATTCGTTTTCACGAGTCGTGGTCGTATAATTGGAAGAATTCTCCCTTTATCAACTCGTATAGTTATTGGTCGAAACGGTGTTTTCTCCATATAGTCTGCTTCAATGTAAATATCAGGTATAAATGGATTGGCCAACCACTTTTCCATAAACCATTCTTCAACATTTTGTAATCCATCATCATCAGGATCGAGATGTGTATGATTCTCAAATGTAAATGGGTCATAGCCCCATTTCCATTCCCATACGGTCGGTACACCATCGAGATCAGGATCAAGATCTAGATCATTGACTTCTGGATCAGTTTTTAAAACATTCACCTCGGTCCAGTAAGGTATTGTATCCCCATCATAATCGGTCTGACGAACGCTAAACCAAATCTCAAAATTTGTTCCATTATAATGTCCATAACCGTCACTATCGTTGAAGCTATCATCACCATCCCAACGACCAGTTCTAAAATCATATACAATATGGAAACTTTCTGCTTCTTTTTCAGATTGCCGGAGTAATTTTTTGTCTATATCTATTATCTTAAATTCAATCTCAACTTCTGGTTTTTCCTCCTCAACACGCCGAAAAACTTCATTATTAATATAATCGGTATCCCACGTCTTAAACTCTTTTGTTGTTCTCCATTCATGCCCATCAAGAATAATCACATAATCAAACATAGGTTTTTTCCGCCATCCTAACCCTGGTCGAATTCCATCGAGAATGTTGTAAACTAAAGAGTTTTTATTCGGCAAAATATTGAGAATATTTAATCCAGAATTCATCATATGATCAATAATACCTTTCTTTCGAATTCTATTTAATTCAAAAAATACAGCCTGTGTTGTAAAAGGGCTAATTCTGTCATCAATCTCCTCCTGGATTGGTTCCTCTTCTATAAACTCTTCACCATTAAAATATTCAAGGTAAACAAAAACACTAGTACCTATTAAACAAGCAACAACTAATATTGTCACTCCGATTATTAATTTTTGTTTGTATTTTAAATACATCTTTAAGTCACTTAACTTATATAAATATAATATGATTTATAATTTATATATAATTATCGGCTAGTTTAAATAGTATGTTTATATCATATTTAAAAGAAAATTATTATATTCTCGATAGTTTCTGAACTAGATAAATCATCATTTCATTCATTGAAGTATCAATAGCATATGTTCTTCCAATATCGGCTATTTTTCCATTTATTGAATCGATTTCAGTATTCTTCCCTTTTTTAAAACTTTGCAACATAGAAGAATAATTTTCAGAAGTGTTTTTAATTACATCTTTTGTTTTTTGAATTGTCTGATTATAAGAAATATTAATTCCATTAATCTTTGCAATATTTGTTGATTCTCTACATATATTTTCTACAATTTTTTCAAGTATTGGATTTTTTAAAAGGTATCCATTTTTACACTGGAAAATTGTGGTTAACGGATTAATACTAGAGTTAATTACTCCCTTTAACCATATTTCTTTGATTATATCCTCACTCACAATTGTTACAATACCGACCTCATTGAATAAATCTGCAATATTTTTGATACGATTTGTTTTATTTCTATTTAGTTCTCCGACTATAGTTATTCCTTTACCAGTATGTCTGACTGAACCGGGTCTAGAAAAATATACACCTTGATTTGTAATACCTGCAATTATTTGTTTTTTATCAACTACTTTCTCTATTTTATCAACATTAGCTAAACCATTTTGAAGAGATAAAATAACTGTATGACTATCAATAATTGGCATCACCTGGTTGCATTGCATCTAATGTATCAAATGATTTAACTGTTAAAATTAACAGATCTGGTGAGATGGATATTTTATCTATAGAATCTACCGCATTTATCTTTATCTTTAACTTTGTTTTATTCTTAATGTTTAAACTATTTTTTCTTATAGCCTTTACATGGGCTGTTCTTCCAATTAAGGTCACATTATTTTTTTTAAAGAGTAATGCACCAAATAATGAACCTATGGCTCCTGCACCCATAATGACTATATTCATGGTGAAATCCCTATTTCATTACATTTTTGGCTTATTTCCTTATCATCCATAGCTATTAATGGATTTAAAATCGGAAGGTTAGTGTATTTTTTTAATAATTTAATATTAGATAATTCAATTTGCGGATCATTAACAAAGGTATTGCCCATAATAATTGCATCACAATTTTTTTTAGCAGCAATATTTTTGAAGAAATTATTAATATTTTTTACTTTTGAATCCACCTCAAAAATATTGGAACTAATGTGCCAATTAAATAAAAATGATTTTAAAGGTTCAACATTCTGATTATCTTTGGTAATAAAAATTATTTTACATCCTCTACGCATGAGAAACCATGCAGCTAATAATGATTTAAAATCTTCAAATAAAATCAAAGCTTTACCTTGTGTTCCTAGTGGTAATCCACCTGGTCCACGAATTTTATCTGTAAAGATGTAAGTCGATTCATCTCTTATTTCTATCCATAATATAAAATCAGGTTGTGTCAGATTTACCTTTGCTTTGGTTGCTTTTACAATATCATTACCTATCTTTATTGCAACATCTTGACTTGTATAATTATGTGTTCCTATCCGTGTAACTTTAAGTGCAAAGGTTTTTTCTAAATTTAAGACTTCTTTTGATAAGTTTACAGATAACTGAGATATTAAATCTAAATCACTTGAAGTTGAAATCGCTGGACTTATTGATGTTATTCCAAAAACTTTCTGTAAGAATAAGACACTTTCATTGATTTTTTTTGTATATAAGTAGACTCTACCTTTTTCTTTTTTAATTTTAAAATCGGAACCAATTGTACCTATCACATTTTTTAAATTGTTAACTAAGATATTCTCAAAACGCCTCCGTGTTTCCTTAGCTTTTAAACCTATTTCACCATATCTGATAATTATTAATTCGTAATCCACAATCCCTTATATTACCTAATATTACATTAATATTTCCAGTAAAAACATTGATAAAAATATTCTACTTCAATGTAAAATTTAATCATGATATTTATATACGTGTAATTGTAATTCCTTTTCCTAAAAATACCCATTTTTGGAAAAAACAAATTTATATAAATATAAATTTTAATGTTGAAGTATGGCTCATAAAAAGAAACCGAATCAAAATAAAGGATCTTTACCGTATACGATTGAAGATGCCATGAAAATAACCGACGAGATTTTTAAACTTAGTAAAGATAATAAGTATAATGTTGGTGCTTTTATCCATGGTTTAGTTATTGCTCTGGAGTATACCCAATTATCATATAATATTCCTCACCAACAAATTGCTAGCATTAAAAGAGATTGTCGTAGATATTTTAAAGAAATTGGTAATATTAAAAAATAATTATTTCGTGAATACTAGTTTTTTTTAAACTTTATTTATTAGATTTTCTACTTAATAGCTTTAATAGTAAAATTTAGATTATTGATAATTTTGTAATCTGATAAATCCTTGTATCCCGAAACCTATAATAAAAAAAATAAACGAAGGAAAGGAGCTTTTAGGGGATAAATATGAAGAAATAAAAACTCCTTCCTCCTTTCCTCCAGATGTTTTTTGAATTTGCTACAATGTAGCATGTATGTCTTTGTCACTTAAATACTTTTTGTTTTTAATAACATTTCTATAAGAAGTATATCATATTCAATTAAATGTTTACACTAAAAAATTATAAGACTATGATGGAGATAATGATATCATTTTTCTAGTATATACCTCAAGATCTTCTTCTGGATGAATTGAATGCTGGTAGTTTGTTCTCTTCCACCCAAAAATGGTATTAATTTATGTATTAATAAATGTATCTAAAAAAACTCATATTGATATATATAATAATATTCCTAAATAAATATCTATTAAAATGAAAAATATGAGAATATTATCATTAATATTTATTGTATACAGAACATTGTTAGTATATTTTATATTTGTTTGGTATGGCTATTAATACATGCATGTTTGAGTTTTTCAATTAACTTAAAAAAAATTTTTAAATTCAAAGATGAAAGGATTTAAAAAAAGAAAAATGAGATTTTTAAAAATTAGGCACTGACAAGTTTAGTATAAATCCACTCTAGTATTATTTTTATTATATCTTCTATAATAGGAAATTTTTCTATTAGTTTATCTAAAAATTTGAGCCAATTTGTTTTTAATAAACCAGTTTCCACTAACTCGATTTTATTATCTTCGTCTTTACTTTCATTTTTTTCTTTCTCAACCTTTTTTATTTCTTTACAATTTTTTTCTGATGACTCTTCAACCTGTATTTTTGAGAAATAAATTAGATTATTTTCAAAGAGATAATCCGTTGGATTCCATCTAATCATTTTAGAATTTAAAAAATCGACATCGTTTGATAAAACCAACCAGATTTTAGCTCCTTTATTTTCATCACCTTCAATTGGTAGAATGCCACGGTCTATTGTTGCGGTTATATGGATATCTCCTTCATCATTAGCAGTACCGCTACCTAGACAAATTAAACCCTCACCAGGCCAAGGATCTGGATAATAAACAAGCGAATAATTCTGATCTACCTTTAATTGAGAACCATCAAAAACAAATTCAAATTCTTCTTCTGATAATCTATACACCATTTTACCCCAAGAACCATTATCAATAATATTCCATGTTACTGGATCTTTTTCATATAGGTAAAGATAGGAAACGTGGGATTCCTCCTCTTTTTCATGGGGTTCACATGCTATTGAAATATTTGTAAGTAGACAAATTAGAATTACCGCAATTATTCTTTTTAGTATATTAATTCTCCATCTCATCCTCACCACCATAATTACTATTTCTAAATAATACGTTATAAATATTATGTGTAAAATTCTAAAAATTGGTGCTTATCCAAAATGAACTTATTATCTTGATTTTTTATTCAATTATTCAATAATATATTTTACACGTGCATAGGAAGATATTTCGATAAGGACTTATTAAAAAAGATACTAGGGTTTCTCCTATTGAAAAAATTATAAATAATTTGGTATGAGGGAGAAAAGATCTTTAACTTAATGATATGTAGAATATATTCAAGTTGGTAGAGTCCAATTTTATCATATATATATCATATAAAATATAAATTAAAACTTAGCTAAAATCCTACAATTTGAAAAAAAGAGATAGTAATTTTTACTTATTGCGGAAAAATCCGAAATATCAATTTATATATTTACTGAGCTATTGGATAATCCCTGTCAATGATTGTCTCATTGACTAGGAGGGATAGGTAATGAATGAAAAAGAATCATATAGCATATTGGATTTTAAGGAAGCTGATCCCATGCTTGAACGACATAGAAGAGATGTAATTGAAAAATTTATGGAATACGAAGTAGTTTTATTGCATGAGTTCAAAAACGAAGGCAAAAACCTGGATGATTTTTTAGAACATATAAAATCAACTCTTTGGTTTGTAAAAGATCAGAGAGCGCATAAGATAAATGAAGAACTGAAATTATAATTTTACTTTTTTTTAACGCCGATTATCTGATCAATAAGTTCGTATTTTATCAATGCTTTTCCGATTATTATTTTTCCATTTTCAACTCTGAAAAAAATTTCATCCTTTGGTTTTAATTTTAAGAGTTTTAAAACTTCATGAGGGAGTGTTACTCTATTTCTGCTATCTATCGGGCGTGGTTTGCTTAGTATTTTATTCATACAAATTTTCCAAAACATTTATCTGTATATAATTTTATGGTACAGATGGGCAAATGGGAAAAATTAGTTATTTTAAAATTTGTAACAAAACATTTATGAGAGCAATTAGGTCAGTAAAGAGGGAAGAATTCAATATAAAATTTTACTTTTCTTATAACATAAAAAATTCTTTAAATTCGGAAAGATTTGGATTATCAAATCCACCTTTTAGGAGGGGGAAAATCACTTCCAGTATTTGTATTTCAGAAATAAGATTTGGAAATTGAGCTGATATAAGTTCTGTAAACCTTTTAACCTGTGTAATATCGGGGGCAGAAACACACATAGACCAGTCATAATTACCATGAGTAAAATAGCTATAATTAAATTCAACTCCAAATTTTTCTAATTGTTGTCTCATATCTTTTGCAAGCATAGCTTCTACCATTTTATTTGATAAAGGCATTGATGATCTTTTCAGGAATATTTGAAACATTTTCAAACCTAATTTTTCATCGTCAACTACAGCGTTGTAGCCCCAAATTGTATTGCTTTTTTCCAGTCTTTTTTTAATTCTCCATACCTTTTGTCTTGAAAAACCACATTTTTTTGCAATTTGTTCAATGCTATCCCCAGAGTTTTTTTGAAGAATTTTTAGAAACTCTCTTTCATCCTCATCAATCTTTTTTTTACTGCTTTTTGGCATAGTAATACTCCTCTTAATGTTTATTTCATAACAGCTTTTCTTTTATAAATTCAATCCTTAATTTTTTTTTATATACAATTAATAATTAAATGTAGAAAATCGTATTTAAATTTCCATCCTTTTAAAAACAAAATATATAAATCTAAAACCCCCTATTAGAGGGCAGAGTTAATCTGCGAATTAAACATAAATGATAATCTCTTTTATGTTTCGAATTTTAAATGTATTCCATATATGTAGAACGTAGGTCCTACAATACCCATGAGTCTGTAGTAGAAATGTGTTTCATTTGTTCCGCCAAGTCCAACAAACAATGTTTCATTTTCATCAGGAAATACTACTTTACCTAAGAGGAATGGTCCAAGATGAAGTCCACCTATAAATCCAGATACATTAGTTGCGTTGAATTCCCAGAATGCAGCTAGGAATTGTAAACTTCCATAATATCCAAAGAGCCAACCTACGGGAGATAAGGGTTTACCTAGGACATTTAATCCCCAAACTCCTGTTATATTACCCTCAGCCCACTCTGGAATATCTAAAGGTTCAATTGGTACCCTTGGCTCTCTAATTTGTTCTTTCATAGTTGTATTTGTAGGTGTTTTCTGAATTGCCTTCATTGGCAAAGCTGTTATAACTGGCATACCTACTAACATAAGGCATATTCCTGTAACTAATAATAATTTTTTCATTTTATAAGACCTCCCATATTTTAATAATTTAAATACAAGATTTCATTTATATTATTTTTCTATAATTCAACGTGAATTGTCGATATTCTCTTTTTTATTTTTTACCAAACATTTAAATTACTTCTAGTTGTTACTAATTCTATTTATTGGGGAATAAAATATGAAAAAGAAAATCTTAGGTATTTACATTTGTACATTGTTGATTACTATTACAATACCAACTACAGGTTGTGTAGCTGTAATTGGTATCGGAGATTCAAATTATTATAAATATCCTAATAATAACCAGTATATGATGGTTCAAAATGATGAGACGTTAGAACCTATTAACGATTTTATTATCGATGTTATTGAACAGATGAATGAAACAATGTATTTAGGATATCTAGAGAACATAACTGCTTTTGGACCGCGTGTGACAGGTACAAGTGCATGCCATGAAGCAGGGGATTATATCTATGATGAATTTGTTGGTATGGATCTAGAGGTACGGTATCATAATTGGAGTTATGGTGGATATTCAGACCGTAATATAGAAGCGACGTTATTTGGAATAAATGAGACGAGTGATGCGATATATATCATCTGTGGTCATTATGATACTGTAGCCAATTGTCCTGGGGCAGATGATGATGCATCTGGTGTTGCTACAGTTTTGTCTGCTGCAAATATTTTGTGTCAATATGATTTTAACCATACTATCCGTTTTGTAGCATTTTCAGGAGAAGAACAATGGATGTTAGGCAGTCATGAGTATGCGAGAGAGGCATATGAAAACGGCGATAATATCATAGCTGTTTTAAATGTAGATATGATAGGATTTGCAATCACTTCTAATCATGGTAGCAAGATTAAGGTCTATAAAAATGATGCTTCTAAGTGGATAAGTGATTTTACCATAAATATTAGTCAAGAATATTATGATTATATTCTTCTTGATGTCATTTCACTCGGTGAAGCACCGAGCGACCAGTATTATTTCTGGGAGTATGGTTATGATGGGTTATTTTACCATGAATATGAATTTAATTATTACTATCACACTCCTCAAGACACTATTGAAAATATGAATATAACCTATGGGACAAAGTGCTCTAAGCTAATTCTGGCGACTCTCACCAAACTTTTAGAATTTACCATTCCAGCTGATTTATTTTGTGAAGGTAATCTTATATGGGAAAATGTAACAACAGGTTCAGTTTTACAGGGTAGTTTTGAGGTCGAAAATATAGGTGGTTCTGGCACATTACTTGATTGGAATATCGTGAAAAAGCCTAGTTGGGGAGAATGGACATTTGATCCAATCAGTGGGCATGATTTAGAATCAGGAAATCTATTGATAGTAAACGTAACGGTTATTGCACCTGAAGAGAAAAATGAAGTATTCACTGGAAAAATAAAAATACAGAATAGTGATGATGCTGAAGATTATTGTACTATTGATACAAAAATATCAACACCAAAAAACAAACCTTTCTCTTACCCCTTTCCTTTTCTTAGATGGCTTTTAGATCAATTTCCAGGAGTATTTTCTATATTAAGGCAATTACTAGGATTTTAAAACAAAAATTATATTCCTTCCTTTTTTTATATTAGCCATAGGTTAGCTAAAGCATACCAAGAAATTCTTTCCACTCCGTCGCCCCCAATATTTCCGTTGTTGAATTGCCATAAGCACGGATGATCATAGCTGCTTTCTCAACCTGTTCAGGATCATCTGATTCCACAATATCAACGACATCAAAACGCCCCATCGTAGCATAACTATCCTTCCAGATAACGCCAGGACACTCGCTTTTAATTTTTCCCGATACTGCTCGAGCCAATTGTTTAAGATCTCTTGGATCAGTAAATGCATTAGGGGAAAAACGACTGAGTATTACGTATGTTGACATGTCTCACCTCCCATTTTACATTAAATGTATTTTTGTTAATAAAGTTATGGTTTACCTGCCTAAGCAAGAGAGCTTAATTTTATATAGACTTCTTATTTTTTTACTGGTAAAAAAGTGCAGGGGAGGAGATTTGAACTCCCGAACCTCTACAGGAACAGATCTTGAGTCTGTCGCCGTTGACCTAGCTTGGCTACCCCTGCATAAAATAAAGTTAGAACTATTTTTTAATAATTAAAGTTTAGGATTTAAGATAAGAAATAAGATAAATATAATTATTAGAATATATTTATAAGTTGGGAAATTATATTATGCTTTGGTTGATATTATAGTAAAAAGAGAACTTTGGGATTCTAGATTTGCCTTCGTAATGGCTGCTATTGGATCTGCAGTTGGTTTGGGTAATGTATGGAGATTTCCCTTTATTTGTTATGAGAATGGTGGAGGGGCATTTCTCATACCTTATTTTGTTGCACTTTTCACTGCAGGAATACCACTGATGATTCTGGAATTTTCTGTTGGCCATTGGGCAAGAAGTTCTCCTCCAGAGGCATTTAAAAAAATTGGAAAAAAATGGGAATGGGGAGGGTGGTGGGCAGTATTTGTTCCATTCACCATTGCTTTTTATTATGTAGTTGTAATGGCATGGTGTTTCTCTTATATGGTATATTCTCTTGATTTACGATGGGGTGAAAATGCTGAACTATTTTTTAGAAATTTTCTTGGAGATGCAGGTAGTCCTACAATACTTGGAGGTATGAGTATCCCCGCTTTTTTAGGATTAATTGTGATCTGGCTATGTATTTATCTAATTCTTTACAAAGGTGTTCATCGTATTGGTAAAATTGTTGTAATTACCGTACCTCTCCCCACAATACTGCTAATAATTCTAACAATAAGAGGACTAACTTTACCTGGAGCAATCGAAGGTATTAGTTATTATTTAACACCTAATTTTTCACGCTTACTTGATGTTAATGTCTGGCTTGCAGCATATGCCCAGATATTTTTCTCTCTTGGGGTTGCTCAAGGTATTATGATTACCTATGCCAGTTTTCTTAAAAAGAAATCGGATCTTACCAACAATGCATTTATCATATCACTTGCAGACGCAGGAACATCATTTCTAGCTGGATTTACAGTATTTAGTGTTGTTGGCTATCTTGCTATGTCACAAGGTGTGGGGATTACCGAATTAGGTATAGGGGGTCCAACACTTACATTTATTACCTATCCAACCGCTATTTCTCTATTACCCTTTGGTGCAGCATTTTTTGGAATGATATTCTACATTGCACTTCTGACATTTGGTATCGACTCAGCTTTTTCTATGGTAGAACCTGTGCTTTCTGGAGTGCATAGCAAATGGAAAATATCAAAAGCAAAAGCAACAGGAATATTATGCATCATTGGTTTTCTAATAAGCTTACTATTTGTTACTGGAAGTGGACTTCACTGGCTTGATATTGTAGACCATTTTATAGCTAATTTTGGTCTTGTAATGATAGGATTTGTAGAGTGCATTATCTTTGGTTGGATGTACAAGTTATATAAACTAAGGGATCACGCTAATGTTACCTCCGAAATAAGGATTGGAATCTGGTGGGACTACCTGATTAAATTTGTAATACCAATTGTATTGTTTATTTTATTAGTAGTATCAATTATTGACAATATAACAAATCCATATCAAGGATATCCATGGTGGATTATTTCATTAGGAATAATTGCACCTCTGTCAATATTTTTACTATCATTTGTTTTCATGAAAATAAAATTCAGAGCGGAGGTAAATTAATGGGTTTATCACTTTCCGCGATTGCTATGTTAATTTTTGGATCATTTGTACTCTATGGAGGTCTTGCATACTTTTTGTACAGAGCATTCAGAAAAATCAAATAACAACAAATATAATCGCATTTATAATAAAACTAAGAGAAAATATTAAAAATAGAAACAACAATGGGGCAATTGAACATTTAAATGACCAAAGATATAAAAAAATCAAGGTTGAGAAACATATTTTATAAATCAAAACCTATAAAGGAAGAGAAAAAAAGTATTGGTATAGCATCACTAAAAAAAATGGCAACTACAAAAGAACAAGAAGATATTTTAAAAAAAATAGAACTTGAAACAATACCAACAGTAAGAGATGCGTGGATTGATTATTTTCTTGAACTAACCAAAGCTAAAAAAATAAAAAGCGAATAAAAAAAATCTTTTTTAAATTATTTATTAACAACTCATTTTAAAAAAAATATTTATCATAAACTATATTTTTATTCAAAATCTGATCCTAGGTCATAACCACAGTACGAACACTCATGATTACTATCCATAGAACAATGACAATTTGGACAAACACTATCCATTTGATAATTCTGCTCTCTTCCTTCAAGTGTACAACCGCATGATTGACATACGTGGAAAAGACCTTCTTTGTTTGTGAGTCTTTTCATCTCAGCTCCGCAGTTTGGACAAATCCATATATCATCCATAAATTATGGTTTTTAGCTTATCATATATAAAATTATTGCGTAAAAACGTCAAAAAAAGAAAAAAATATATCATAATTTTTTAAAAGTCCCTAAATAAGAAGTTCCATCATCTCTTCTTCGCTGATTTCTTTTGCACTTTTAAACATTGATTTGAAAACTGCAATTTTACCACGAGACCATTTACGTTTACTTTCATCGAAAACTTTTACATATATTAAATTCTCTGATCTTTTTATTACTCGTACATATTGGCCATTATTAAGTTTAAAATAAA
>JABAOC010000014.1_pt2 | contig 69812 bp, 50 predicted proteins | sample 7062161 | NCBI WGS metagenome assembly JABAOC01 (sample SAMN14538625, study PRJNA623070) | marine sediment metagenome | biome: marine biome [ENVO:00000428]; feature: marine pelagic biome [ENVO:01000023]; material: deep marine sediment [ENVO:00002113] | place: India: Gulf of Khambhat ... | reverse complement strand
GGTAGCCACAGCCCACACCGGCTCCCAGGAGTCATCGCCGTTCATATCGTCGTTCGTCGCCACCTCATCGTTCCGCACCCCGGACGGGTTGACCGAGAAGCGGAAAGCCGTGCGGTGATCGTGGTACGAGTCGATGATGACCCAGAACTGATCGCTCGATGTGTAGGTGTCGCGCCTGCCGAGACGGCGGGCGATCGCCTCGGGCTCGCTGTCGTAGAGCCGTGCGCCTATGTAGAGGGCGCTCCCGTCGTAGACTATGCAGACTTCCGTGCGCTCGCTCGGCGCCGTCCCGTCCTCCGGTTCAACCTGGGTGAAGTCCGACACGATCATCGCCCCCTGCCACGCCGCATCGTCCAGCCGCCCGTCCAGGTCGAGTGCCCGGTCCACGCGGGTCGCGGTGATCTGTGGCGGTACACGGCCGTCCCCGTGCGTCAGCATCGCCGCCACGGCCTGGCCGGTCGTCTCGGTCTGTGGTGCTGCCGCCTGAATAGCGAGTGTGAAAGCGAGTATGGTCATGGGCGCACGCTCCCGGTGATGTCCTAATACTTCTGCAAATCAAGCGGCGTGAAGTATCCTTCTGGGGTGATCGAAGACCTCAGAGCTCAGAGTGAGCAGAAAAGGAGTTCACGCCGCCATGGGCAAGATAGCACCGAGTCATCGGCTACGGGAAGAGTTGCGGGAGTTTCTGGAGCATCTCGAGGGGGTGGCGGACGGCAAGGGAGCGTTGAGCGAGCTTGTGCGTCGGGCCGTGGGCTTGATCGTGCAGGAGTCTCTGGAGGCGGAGCAGCGGGACTTCATCGGTCGGGAGCGCTACGAGCGGGGTGAGGGTCGAGGCTATCGGAGCGGGTACAACCGCGGGCATCTGAAGACCGCGGAGGGGCGAGTGGAGGTGGAGCGGCCACAGGTGCGGGACGCGGAGGTGACGTACCGCTCAGAGCTCTATGAGTTCTTGCGTGGGCACTCCGATGTGGTGGAACGGCTGGCGACGGAGATGTATGCGCGAGGTCTTTCGACCCGGGACGTCGAGGCAGCGTTCACGGACGAGCAGGGTGACTGTCTGTTGTCGCGGAGCGCGGTGAGCGAGGTGACCGAGACGTTGTGGGAAGAGTACGAGGCGTTTCAGGGGCGGGATCTGAGCGAGCTGGGGGTGCTCTACCTCTTCCTGGACGGGCTGTACGAGCCGCTGCGGGTGCACGGGGTGAGCCGGGAGGCGGTGCTCTGTGCCTGGGCGATCACCGTGGAAGGCCGCAAGGTGCTTCTGTCGCTGTCGCTCGGGGGCCGGGAGAGCTACGAGGCCTGGCGGGAGTTCCTGCGCGACCTGGTCAGTCGGGGACTGAAGGTGCCGTTGACCATCACCACGGACGGAGCGCCGGGTCTGATACGGGCGGTGGAGGAGACCTGGCCGAAGAGCCTGAGGCTCCGCTGCTGGGTCCACCGGACACGCAACGTGCTGGCGAAGGTGCCGGAGTCTATGCGCGCGGAGGTGAAGGCGCATCTGGTGGCGATCCGCGACGCGCCGACGTACAGGGCGGGCCAGGCCGCGGTGAAGGATTTCCTCTCACGCTTCGGCCGCGAGTTTCCCAGCGCCTGTGCTTGTCTCAACGAAGACCTCGAGGCGCTCCTCGCGCATCTCAAGCTACCGTGGCGGCACCGGAAGTTCGTGCGGACGACGAACCTGATCGAGCGGAGCTTCGTCGAGGAACGCCGGCGGACGAAGACGCTGCCGCGCTTCTTCACCGAGAAGAGCTGTTTGAAGCTCGTGCACGCGACGCTCATCCGGGCAGCGACCCGCTGGCAGCGCGTCAGCATCACGCCGCTGGAATACGAGCAGCTGAAACTCCTCTACCAGGAGTTGAAGATCACACCCGCTAAGGAGATGGAAGTAGCAGCTTAGGCAACGACCCGGAGGGGACTCACACCCTAGAGAACTTTTGCAGAAGATTCAGGACTTGACCGTGGGTCAGGTCACCGGAAGGCGTGTTGTCGTATGGGTTTGTCTGGTGGTGGTTGGTGGTGGTGTGCTATGGTGATGGGGTATCAGTCGCACTTAAAATCCCTGGCCCTTCGGGGCGTGAGGGTTCGACCCCCTCCCCCGGCATCTGGAGTTCAATCCCCTGTGGTGTGGGAAGACAGGCAGGTTGTACGTCTCAGTTCGTTTCCGCGCTCGGCCAGGATCGTCGGGCTCATCGTTCACGACACGCCCAGTACGGCGGTTCGCAAGGTGGTTCGGGCTGGCCTGCCCCAGCGGGTGGCCATGGCGCTGTCACGACGCTGTGATGAAGTTCTTCCGGCACTTCACCGGCCGAACCGGTGCGAGTTCGGCATGATGAGCAGTTCGACCTCGTCCCCGGGACTCACCGCCATCGGATCGGTAACGAACGAGCCCGCCCCGATGAACCGCACCCTGATCTGGAGGTCCAGCGACGACCAGCGGAAGCTGAACTGCCCGGTGCTGTTGCCGCCGACCGTACCTAGCCGTCGGGGTGCCGTCGACCGGGGGATCGCGTAGACCACGGCGTCGTAGAAGTTCTCGTTCTTCACATGAAGCGTGATCTCCTCCTGGGGCTCCGGCTCGTCGTCGCTGCCCGCGCCCGACGCCGCGCACGCCGCCAGCCCTGCGATCAGTAGCCCTACGCCCATGAGTCTCGGTCGCATTTCCATCCTTCACCTCTCTTGCCGAGGCCGTGACCCGACACTTCACTTTCACGGCGAACCGACGGGAGTAGCCCTAGGCGAGAAACTGCGTCGGCGGATCTCCTACGGCAATCGGAGCAGTATGATCTGCGGTTGCAGCGTCGCCATGTCCAGAGGGATGCCCGATTGGTTCGTGAGTCGCATCGATAGGGCCGGCGCGTCGCCGGTCGAGTTCAGCAGGAAGTATCGGGCCGAGCCCGATACTACGGTGAAGTTCGTTGTGCCTGCTGTGAACTCGAGCGGCGTGGGCACCAGCGGATAAGCGCCGAACGCGGGGTCGCCCCCATAGATGCTCCGTAGATTCCACGAGGGAATTGTGAACCGGTTGTCCACACCGGCGACGAAATCGTCGGCGAACAGCGCGGCTAACCACTGGGGGAGCAAGACTTCGAAACTCTTTCCGACCACGCTCTCGAGATTGTCTACGCCTGTGCGGTCGGTGATCACCAGCGAGCGGGTGATGGAAATCGCGTCTGCCTCCTGGTCCAGCATCCAGCGGAGGAAGCTCCAGATCGCGCCCCGGGTTTCGAGATCCGCGTCCGCGTCGATCGGCGACTGGTTCGCGAGCGTGTTCGCGTCCTGAAGGTAGCTGGCCAGCCGGCCGAAGTTGGCGCGGTAGAACGCCTGGTAGGCCTCGGGATCGGCGTTCGCCTCGGCGAACGTGAGGTTCGCTCGCGGGTTGAGACCGGTGACCGCGTGGCCCACGACCTCCTCGGCGATGTGCGAGAGCCCCTCGTTCAACCAGATATCCTCGGGTGGGCCCTCGGTGACGAAGATGCGCTGCGCGGCGTTGATGAGATGCTGGAACTCGTGCGCCACGGTGCCGCGTGTAACCTGGCGGACGGCTGCCGTGCTCCGCGGGTCCGAGAATCGGCCCGTTGGATCGGGCACCAGCAGGTAGAACAACTCGCCGCCGTTCGAGGCCGCGCAGGAAACAGTCGGAAACAGGTCGCCCGCGAAGAAGAAACCGACTACCACGCCCGGCGAGCCGGGTGGCGTGATCTTGTTCACCTCGGGGGTGTAGACGAGAAACACCTTCCCGTTGGAGTCGATATCCGAGGGTCCGCCGAAATACACGGTATCGGTCGGGTAAATCTCGCTATCGAACTCGGCAAGGATCTGCTCGTAGTCGGTCGTCATAAACCCGTCGGCGGGCGCGTCCACATCCTCCACCGCGATCCCGCGCGTTCCCACCGCTTTGACGACCGCCCGGATCGGGTTGAACGTGTTGCAGAGGTCCTGAGAGGTGCCATCGATGACGTTGAGGTTGATCGTGTCGCCGACCTCTTCCACCGCAGCCGGCGCGGCGCGGACCTGCCGCATGGCGACGCTCGCGAACTCGGCGCGTGCCCGGGCGGCCTCGCGGCGATGGAGAGCGCTTTCAAAGCTTCGCAGCCGCGAATCGAATCGCGCCGGTCCCTCGAGGACAGCCAGGTCCGGCCGCGCCGGCGGCATCGGTGCCGCTACTTCGGTCCCCGTTGTCGCGAGGGTAGAGCGCGTGCCCTGCCGGCGCGTGAAACGCTCTGGGACAGTGATGCCGGAAGTGCTGGTGGCTACGGCCGAGACGATCAGGAAGCTCTCCGGCGTGGACTGGGCCGGGAACTGCAGGCATTCCACCGACGAGCGCTGGGTTCGGATGTCGACCTCTGCCGAGCCGAGGGCGGCGACGCTGGAGTCGCGCGGGATGGCTGCATGGAAGAACGGCGGCCCCGCGACGCCCCCGATCGTGACGCGGAACGCGGCTGAATCTCGGGCGGGTAGGCAGGCCGTCTCCGGCACCAGTATCTCGAGCTGCGTGCTGCTGGCCGACGTCACGCTCGCGGCCATCCCATCGAAGGTCACGACGTTGTTGACAGCAGTGGGGTCGAAGTCGAGTCCCAGCAGGGTGGCCGTGTAACCTTCCCGGACGGGGAACGGGCTGACCGAAGTGATTAGTGGCGCGTTGGTGGCCGTCAACGAGAAGAGGGCGAACTGATCCGGCAGCCCCTCAACGCTGGCCGTCACCTGGTACGAGCCGGTCGAGTCGCCCAGGGTGAGGCTGTTGGCGGCCACGCCCGCCGAGTTGGTCACCGAGGTCGGCGCGCCCAGCAGAGCGCCGGGCCCGGCCGAGTCTGTGAGTTCCCAGGTAACCGTGACCCCGGCCAACGGCTCAGCGAACTGATCGCGGACCAGGGATTCCAGTGGTGTCGGCAGGCTGGCGGAGCGCGGTGCCGACTGACCGCCGCCGGCGCTTACCTCGATCGTCACAGGGGTCAGGGCGGTCACCGTGAACTGCACCGGCTCGGCGGGACCTTCGACCGTCGCGCGGATCACGATCTCCCCGGCTGCCTGCCCCAGCCCGACCTGGGTCTGGGCGAATCCACCTATGGCGGTCGTGTCGGTGACGGGGTCGACGTTTGCGCTCCCCGAGACGACCTCGAACAGTACGGCAACGCCCGCAATGCTCGCGCCGCTGGCGTTCGCGACTCGCACGCGCAGCGCTGAGGGCAGCACGGTTCCCACCAGACCACTCTGCACGTCGCCGCCCGTCTTGATTATGGAGGCGGGTATGTTGCCCGGGGGCTCCGGGCTCGTACTCTCTCCGCAACGGGTCAGGAGGAACAGCGCGGCAGTCGCGAGAACCGCTTTCCACCCGGCGCTCACCCCTCGACGAATCCGTATGCTCGATCTATTCATTCTCAGGGAACTACCGAGACAATGAAAAAATGTTCCAGACGCGATTCCCGGTTGCAGGGTTTGCCGCTCGCCAACCACGAATCGTGTCGATTGCGTGTTGAGCGGGGCGACCTTAACCCTACCTTCACTGAACGGGCCGAACTATGTAGAAAGTCGAGGGTCGGGCAGGGTAGTGGGTGGTTCCAAGTCACCCGCTAGTGGGTCCAGATTATGATTGCTCCACAGCGGTCATTCAAACCGGCCAACATGCCGGGAACCTCGATGGCGCTCTTGTAGACCTCGATCCCCGCGACGTCCAGTGGGTGCACGAAATCATCGATGCTAATGTCCGTCGGGAGCCGCATGCCGTTGAGATAGACCGTCGGCGAGCAGTTGCGGATCTCGATAACATACCCACTGAATCGCCGGGGATAGATGCGCACTCCGGGCAGCTCTCCGATGATCTGGCTAATCCAGAATGGGCGCCGCCTCTCGATGTCCTCCCCAGTGATGAAGTCTCCCCAGCCCACGTCCATCCGCTCGTAGAAGCCGCGCATCTTCGGCGGCAACGGCCTGCGCTGTATGTCCACGGTGAGCGGTTCAAGCTCGATGGGGCGCATCGCCAGCCGCAACTCCAGGCCGACGATCTCCCCTCCCCGCACAAGGACCCCCAAGGACCGCGTACCGTACGCCAGATGATCCAGCACCAGCTCGTGCTGTCCGGGCTCTACCGTGGCGAACACGAAGCGGCCGTCGTAATCCGTTAGTGTCCGCAGCCCTGCTTCCTCGAGGCGCACGTCCACCGCCTCGATGGGACTGAGGGTGTGTGCGTCGAGCACTTGGCCCACAAGCCGCGTCGGCCCTTCCCGACCTGTCTCGACCACGCGCGTTACCAAGCCTCCCTCCGTCACCAGCGCTATCTTCAGATCGCGGCGCAGCAGGCGGCCTGGCCCCGGCGAATTGAGGCTGACTCGAGGACCCGTGCGGTCCGCCATCTCGGGCTCCAAGGTGAGCTGCACGTCGGGCGGAAGGCTGCAGAAGCTATACCTCCCGCTCGCGTCGGTCGACGCTCGGGTCACTTGGGACCAGCGGGCCACCACCGTGGCACCGGGCAGTGGCATACCGCTCAGCGAGTCGCTGACAACGCCGGTCACAACCGCAGCGCCCTCAGCAAGTTCGTCCTCTGGGCAAAGAGCGGCGAGCGCCGCCGCTGGCCCGGGCATCTCCAGCTCAAGGCGAATCTCGCCTCCTCCTGTGACATGCACGGTCCGTAGCTCCGGCACGAGCCCGAGCGCCTCGAGCTCCGCGTCGGATGCCTCTACCCCGTACGTCCCATCCAGCACTCCCTCGATTCGAAACCGGCCCAGCGCGTCGGTCGTGTCGGCGTGCGACGTGCCTGCCAGACGTACCGTCGACCCGGCCAGCGGCACACCCCTCGTAGCATCCACGACTGTGCCTAGGAGCGCCGTCCGTAAAGCCTGGGCCAGCGGCGTCCCGTCCGGCCCGTAGACGGCCGTCGCCTCCACGCCGTCCTCGCGGATGGCCAACAGTCTAGGGTCATCGCCGGGCAGCAGCACCGGCACCCGAATGTGCCAGCGCTCGATGATCCAGGCCCCTGTGGTCAACCGCCGGAAGTCGATGCGGCCGGCGGGCTCGACGGCGGGCACGGAGAACGGTAGCGGCGTGTACCGGAACTCCATGCGCCGAAGCTCTGCCGTAGCACGGTCCACCCAGAGCACGCCCGTCAAGTCCGGCAGCTTGCTTTCCGGGAGCGGCTGGAAGGCGAGCCCCACCAAGCCCGCTCCCGCCCGACCCTCCCCGGCCCGGACCCTGAACCGATGCGCTTCCCGGAATTCATCCGAGAGCAGTGCCTGCGGGCTCGGCACGTGGTACGCGTACCCTCCGTCCGGGTCCGCTCGCACATAGCCTTCCGCCGCCAGCTCAAGGGCGGTCAGGCTCGCGAGCGTTTGAGCACCGCTCTGCTCCCACGAGCTGGTCTCCTGCCGCGCGACCCGATGGGTCGTCGGCTCGAACTCCCGTGCGTAGCGCGTGACCTGGACACTCAGTGGCGCCAACCGGCCGGTCCAGACCGCGATCGCCAAGGCTTTTCTTATCTCCTCCCATAGAAGGGCGGTTGCGAAGGTGTTCTTCGGGTCGTCGATCCAGCTCGATTCTGCGGACGTCGCCAGGGCGGCGAGGTCCACGGGCCTCGACGGAACCTCGATGCGGTAACCGAGTTGCTCGTCTGCTTCGAACTCGAGGACGCTCGTCAGGACAGCGAGGTGTCCGATGCGCTCCACGCGTAGCCGGTACGGGCCGGGGTTAGGTGCCCGGAGGAAGAACAGGCCGGCACTGTCGCTCAGGAAGGCGTCGATCTCGGCGCCCCGTTCGTCCAGCAGAACCACGTGGGCGCCGGCGACAGGCTCGGCGGCGCCCTCTTCCACCACCTCGCCGAGGATCGTCTGTGCGGACAGGGGCCCGGCACCCAGCAAGAGAGGTACAACGGCAAACCACAGAATCGACGTCGACCGCACGATTCACCTTCCAGGGCTTGGTGACGGCGACACGATCGTCGCGGGCAGCCACTCGGCCGGAACCAGCCGTACAACGATCAGCCGCTTGAAACGCGACATAGCCGTGACCGGCGGCCTGCGGTATGTGGGATTACGGGCACCCAGTTCTTTTCGAAATATGCGGCCTCAGAATGCGCGCATCAATGAGCGCTACGACCCAACACGGTCCCGCTAACTCGTATCGGCTGCTGTTGCTTGGCCGAGCAGGTGAGCGCATGATGTCGGCTACTGGGGAGGCCGGCGGCAGTTTCTACACCCCGTCGTGTGCAGGGAGTCGTCTCAGAGGGTCGGTGTAGATGCCTAGGGATATAGAGAGACAGCTCGGTTTCTTCGAGCACCAGGCCAGGCGGCATGCCGAGTTAGGCCAGTACCAGGCGGCCATACGCCTTAGCAGTCAGGTCTCTGAGCTGACGAGGCGGCACTATGGCGAGGATCATCCCAGGTACCTCACCAGCCTCAACAATCTGGCGCTGCTCCACAAGGAGATGGGTGACTACGCGGAGGCGGAGCGCCTTTATCGGCAAGTGATGGAAGCTGTCGAGGAAGGGTTTCCCGGGTATGCGACTGTTGTGAACAACCTGGCTGCGCTACAACACGAATTGGGTAATTACGGCGATGCTGCAGAGCTTCTCGAGAGAGCGCTGGAGCTCAAGCTCGAGACACCGGAGTGCGATCCTGAGTCAGTTGTTGCCACGAAAATCAAGCTTGCAGGTCTTCACACCAAGCTGGGAAACCAAGCCCTGGCCGAGTCTCTGCTTCAAGAATCGGTCGACGCCCTGTCAGAAGCAGGAATGGACGACGATCCGGTACTCGCAAGTGCGCTGAACAACTTGGCTATGGTACGCCTGGCAGCAGGGAAGCTCGATGATGCGGAGCAGTGCTACGAGCGTGCACTGGGCATCGTGCGGAAGACCCAAGGGAGGAAGAATCGACATGTCGCAACGATTCTGAACAATCTGGCTGAGATCCGCCATTTGCTGGGTGAATACGCCGATGCCGAAGCGCTCTATGTCGAGGTGATGGAGATCCAGCGCGATGTGTTGGGGGAAGATCACATCGAATTCGCCAGGAGCCTGAACAACTTGGGGGCAGTCTACAAGGCCACCGGCAGGTACGCGGAGGCGGAAACGCTGTATCGGCAAGCACTCGAGAATCGGCGCAGGATATTGGGCGAGGACCATCTTGATTATGGGGAAAGCCTCCAGAACTTAGCTTCGCTCTATGTCCGCACCGGTCGTCTCCAGGAGGCCCTGGCGCTGATGAGAGAGTCGGCAGCGATCGACGACCGTGCGATCGGCCAGGTCTTCTCGATCGGGTCAGAGAGCCAGCGCATGGCTTTCCTGGAGTCGATTCGGTGGAAGCTGTACGTGTTCCTGTCGTTTGCCCAGCAGTATCAATCGGATGTGCCGGAGTTGGTGCCTATCGCGCTTGACTTGGCACTGAGGCGTAAAGCGATCGGTGCAGAGGCATTGGCTATACAGCAGAGCACATTGCTGGAGGGCAAGTACCCAGAGCTTAGTGCATCACTGAGTCAGCTGGCGTCGCTGCGCAAGCAGATTGCAGAGAAGGCCCTCGCCGGTCCGAGCACAGAAGGTTTGGCGGCACACGATGGACTCCTGGCGGACTGGGACGCTGAGCGGGAGCGTTTGGAGGCAGAGCTGGCCCGGCAGATTCCGGAGATGAATTTGGAAAGGAAGCTCCGGGCTGTGGATCATCAGACGGTGGCGCGAGCACTCCCAGAGGGAGCGGTGTTGGTGGAGTTCGTGCGCGCATACGTATTCGACTTTAACGCTGTTCAGATTGCTGGCGAGCTTTCTTGGAAGTCTGCCCGATATCTCGCGTTCGTCCTAGCCGCCGGTTACGCCGAAGAGGTGGCGTTGATAGACCTTGGCGAAGCCGAGGCTATCGACCGTATGGTCGCCGAGTTCAGGCAGTCAATCGTCAGCGAGCCCGAAAGCCGGGGGAGTCGGGACCTCGGCGCTCTCCCCGACAAGCGCAAGATCAGAGGCCCGGAGCCGGGAGAGGAACTGCGGGCTGCCGTGTTTGACCCCTTGCTACCCTCTTTGGCGGCGTGCGAACGGGTGTTGCTGGCACCCGATGGAGACCTGACTCGGTTGCCCTTCGGGGTGCTGCCGGCAAAGCGGCAAGGGCGGTTGATTGACGATTACCGAATCAGCTATCTAGGCGCCGGCCGCGACGTGCTGCGGTTCGGAGCCGGCTCGACCGGCCAGGCTACGACCTCTGTTGTCATTGCCCATCCCGACTTCGATCTGAGTGGCGGCAGAGCGAGTGCGGTCGATACGGAGCCGGCTGGGCGGCGGTCTCGAGGCTTCCGGACTGCTGACCTCCGCTTTGGAGACCTACCCGGCACGCTGGTTGAGGGTCAGCAGGTCGCAGCGATGATGAACGTCGAGCCCTGGCTGCAAGCGACAGCTCTTGAGGGGCAGCTGAGGAGGATTCGATCACCGCGTGTCCTGCACCTGGCGACCCACGGTTTCTTCTTGGAGGATCGGACCACTGGCCCGGATTACCAGTGTCGCGATCTGGGAGCTGTCGGCTGGGCGCCGAGCGCCGACGTGGGCAGGTTATCGGCGGCGCGTCTGGAGAACCCCTTGCTACGCTCGGGCATCGCTCTCGCCGGCGCTAACACCTGGATCCAGGGCGGCTCTCCACCCGAGGAAGCCGAGGACGGGATCTTGACTGCTGAGGACGTGTCCGGCTTGGACCTGTTGGCGACGAGCTTGGTGGTGCTCTCAGCCTGCGATAGCGGCCTGGGTGAGATCCGAGTCGGCGAGGGCGTCTTCGGCCTTCGACGTGCGTTCACTCTGGCCGGGGCCAAGACGTTGGTGATGAGTCTCTGGAAAGTACCGGATCTTGCCACAGCTATCTTGATGGAACGTTTTTACGACAAGCTGTTCCATCGCGGCCTGGCTCGAGATGAATCGCTTCGTCAAGCCCAGCTCGAGGTCCGTGACCTGTCGGTCGGCGAGATTCGCGAGAAATGGCTTGCAGCAGAGCAGATCGACCGACTGGCAGGAGAGGGCACGGAGGCAGCGCGCGACCTCCACAGGCTCGCACGGCAAGCAGGCGATCACCAACCTTTCACCGAATCACGCTACTGGGGCGCGTTCATCTGTCAGGGGGAGTTCGGTCCACTCGAATAGGCTGGGGCGCAGACGCATCGGCATGCGAGACTATCGTGAATGCCTGTTGGCAACGTCGAACTGCAAAGGAGGGCAGGGGAAAATGCTGATCGAAGTGATGAGTGTGCCGGAGGAATACAGCTATATCATGCTACATCCACACGAGTGTAAAGACGGCAAGGAAGGAGAGTGGGAACCGGTCGGGCGAGAGACAGGATATCAGGTCGTGGAAGGCGCGATGTTTGCCCATGACAAGATCCACGTCGAGTGTAAAGAGTGCGGTGCGGAGAGCCTGTTCGAGTTCAAACTCGAACTGGACGAGTACAGAGAGCTTCGGGAGGCGCTGGAGAAGGGCAAGAAGGAAAACCAGTAACTATCTTCTCGGCTCGTAACAGGAGGTTGGAGGATGTCTTTACGTCTGTCGATCGCAACCGCTCTTACGGTCGGCCTGGCGGGCCTCGCCACGCCGCTGTTCGCCCAAGCGCCGGAAGTTCCCGGCCCCTCCTTCAAGGAAGTGCTGAGCCTCTCGGACATCGGAGGCGCCGTGATCTCTCCGGACGGGGATGCTATCGCCTACACGGTTTCCGGGGCGGACTGGGACGAGAACCGCTACGACACCGAGATTTGGCTGGTACGCCAGGGGGAGGAGCCATACCAGCTCACCCGCACCGAGGATGGCAGCAGTTCGAGCCCGCAGTGGTCGCCCGACGGCCGCTGGATCGCGTTCGCCGCCGACCGCGGCGACGGTCGGCAGATCTACCTGATAGACCCGCGGGGAGGGGAAGCCTGGGCGCTCACCGAGGGAGAGGAAGGCGTGGGCGGCTTCGCCTGGTCACCGGCCGGTACGCGCATCGCCTTCACTCGCTCGGAGGAAGAGAGCGAGGCCGACGAGCAGCGCGAGGAGCGGTACGGCGCCTACGCGGTGGAGGATGCCGAGTATCGCATGACCCACCTCTGGATGGTCGAGTTGCCCGATGAGCCCGGGACGGTGGAATCAACCCGCCTCACCGAGGGCGACGACTTCACGGTCTCCGGTTTCGAGTGGTCGCCCGACGGTACGCGGATCGCCTTCGATCATCGCCCCGATCCGTTGATCAACTCGTGGATGGGTGCGGACATCTCGATCCTAGTTGTGGAGAGCGGTGAGATCAGGCCGCTCGTCGACGAGGACGGCCCGGATGGCAACCCCACCTGGTCGCCCGACGGCCGCTGGATCGCTTACCAGTCGAGCGGGCCTGACATGGGCTCGGTGTACTACACGAACGGGTGGTTCTATAAGATCCCGGCGGACGGGGGTGAGCCGACTCGCATCCCCGTCGATCTGGATGAAGACCCCTTCATCACCGCATGGACCCCGCGCGGCCTTTTTCTCGTGGGGTGGGAACGCACGAACCGGCGTGTGTACCGGGTCGATCCATCGTCCGGCCGCACTGAAGTCTTCGCCGACAGCCCCGATCGCATCTGGTCCGTCGACTTCACGCCCGACGGCCGCACCCTGGCTCTGGTGGGGCGCACGGCCACTACGCTGGACGAGGTCTATCGCTCGTCGACCGGCCGGTTCCGTCCCGAGCGACTCACGAATATGACCGCGCAGATCGAGGGTTGGGAGACCGGAAGAAGTGAGGTCATCTCCTGGGAGAGCAGCGACGGCACGGCCATCGAGGGCGTGCTGCACAAGCCGGACGACTTCAATACGTCACGACGGTATCCGTTGCTGGTGATCGTCCATGGTGGGCCGACCGGCATCGACTACCCCACGCCGATACTCAGCTACGTTTACCCTGTTCACCAATGGCTGGCCAAGGGCGCGCTGGTGCTGTGTCCTAACTATCGCGGCTCGGCGGGCTACGGCGAGGAGTTCCGCTCGCTGAACGTGCGCAACCTCGGCGTCGGTGACGCCTGGGACGTGCTCTCGGGCGTCGATCACCTCGTCGCCCGAGGAATCGTGGACACGACGCGCATGGGTGCCATGGGCTGGAGCCAGGGCGGCTATATCTCGGCCTACCTGACGACAACCACCAACCGTTTCGCGGCGATCTCGGTGGGCGCCGGGATATCGAACTGGGTCACGTACTACGTGAACACGGACATCCATCCGTTCACCCGACAGTACCTCAAGGCGACGCCGTGGGAGGACAGCGAGGTCTACGCCAAGACGTCGCCGATGACGTTCATCAACCAGGCGTCGACTCCGACCCTCATCCAGCACGGCGAGTTCGACCGGCGCGTACCGATCCCCAACGCCTACGAGCTCTACCAGGGACTCCAGGACATGGGCGTCGACAGCAAGCTCATCGTGTATAAGGGGTTCGGCCACGGGATCAGCAAGCCGAAGGAGCGGCTCGCCGCGATGTGGCACAACTGGCAGTGGTTCGGGAAGTACCTGTGGGGCGAAGAAATCGAGATGCCGATCGAGGTGGAGGACGAGGCCGAGGAGGAAATGGCGGACCCGGGCGGCTGAGGCCTGCCTGGGTCCCGTCCCCGGCGCCCCAGGTTCAATCGGCCTCTCGCACCATCGCCTCCAGCGCGACGCCGGGACAGATGGCCGAGCGGATGTAGTCGATCAGGTTGGTGGCCAGGCCGCGGATCCGCTTCTCGGTCCGTTCGTCCCGCACGCGGCCCGCCTCGTCGAAGATTTCCCGCACCTTCGCCACCGAGACCGGTCCCGGCAGTACGATCGCCCCCACGTGCGAGCAGACGCCGCGCAGGTACTCCAGCGCCTTGATCGCTCCGATCTGGCCCGCCGCCACGCCCAGCAGCGCCACCGGTTTGCCGGCGAGGGCCGAGGGGAAGCCTAGGTTCTCGATCACCAACTTGATCACGCTGGAATAGCCGCCGTGGTACTCCGGGGTGGACAGGATCACACCCGTGGCCCGTGCCACTCGCTCCTGCAACCCTTTGGCGTCTGAGACGGCGCCGTCCGTACCGGGTAGGGGCAGGTTCAGCTGGGCCGGGTCGATGAGGTCGAGCTCGACATCCGGATGCTTCCGTATCTCGTCCGCGACCAGCGCTACCGCCTTCGACGTGTAGTTGCTCGGCCGTACGCTCCCGATCACCACGGCGATTCGGATTCCGTCAGACTGCGGGTTCATCTATTCCTCCGTTCTGCTTCGCTGCTCTTCTCATCGCTCGCACTAACCCGTCAGGCTAACCCGGCCATGCCGCCTGAGGTTTCTTGCGCGCGTCGGCTGGAGGTTCGAGAGAAGCGGGTCTGGCCGCCGCGCGGCTTCGCCGGAACGCTCGCGGAGAGACCTTGGAAGGGTAGGGAAATTACTCGTAGCGCAGCGCCTCGATCGGATCGAGCAGCGACGCGCGTCGCGCGGGCCAGGCTCCGAAGAACAGGCCAACCGCGGCGCTGAACATCACGGCGATAAACACCGCCGCCGGTGAGACGAAGGTGGCCCAGTTGGCGAGCCTCGAGAGTGCGACCGCGCCGCCCGCGCCGACGGCGATGCCGACGACGCCGCCCATCAGGCAAAGGACCAGCGCTTCGATCAGAAACTGCATCAGGATGTTACGCCGGGTCGCGCCCATCGCTTTGCGCACCCCAATCTCACGGGTACGCTCCGAGACCGATACGAGCATGATGTTCATGATGCCGATGCCGCCCACCAGCAGGCTCACCGCAGCGATCGCGCCCAACAGGAAGGTGAAGGTCCGGGTGGTCTCCTCGTAGGTCTCCAGGTACTCGGCGCGGTTGCGGATCTGGAAGTCGTTGTCGCGGCCGGGGGGGATGCCGTGTTCCGTTCGAAGTATCCCCTCGATCTCGATCATCGCGACGTTCATCGAGTCGGGATGCACGACCTGAACGGTGATCGAGTTGACACGGTCGCTGCCGAAGATTCGGTACTGGGCGGTCTGAAGCGGAATCCAGATCTGCTCGTCTGGGTCGCGCCAGCTGCTCGTCGAACCCTTCTCCGCCATGATGCCGATGATCTCGAACGGGACACCGCGGATCAGGATCTGCTGGCCGATCATGGCCACGCCGTTCGCGTCGAGCATCTCGGGGACGGCGTTGCCGAGCACCGCGACCCGCTTGCGCGTGATCCCGTCCCCGGCGGTGAACATCCTTCCGGCAGCGACCTCATAGTTGTTGACCCGTATGTACTCGGGGACCGTGCCGAGGACGTTCACGTTGATGTTCCGGTTCCCGTACTCGACCTGCTGGTTACGGCTCAGTTCGGGTATCACAGCGCTCAGCAGAGTCGCTTCACTACTCAATGCCATCGCGTCGTCTGTGGTGAGGCTCACGCGCTCGGCACTGGCGACGCCGCGCATGAAGGATTGCCCCGCGTAGACCGACAACAGATTGGTGCCGAGTGCTGCGATTCGGTCCTGCACCGCTTTTTGCGCCCCGCTACCGAGTGCGACCATCGTGATCACCGCGCCGACGCCGATGACGATCCCGAGCATGGTCAGGAAAGAGCGCAGCTTGTTTGCCCGGACCGCGCTGAGTGCCACCCTGAGAATCTCTGTGAAGAGCATTGGCTGCTCCGCCTATCTCGTCTGTACGCCGGGCACGCCGCCGGCCCGGCGTGCCGCCCGCTCTTGCCACTCCTGCTGGCTCGCCAGCAGGCTGGCACTCGGCAGCACCAGCACGGTGTCGCCCTCGCTCAAACCCGATATCACCTCGGAGTAGTCGAGGTCGGTGAGGCCGGTGCGGACCGGGACGGGAGTGGGCACCCCATCGCGCATCGCGAACACGATGTAGCTGCCGCCGATGAGGGCGGCGTCGGTGGCGCTGGGCCCCTGCTGGCGTCCACCAGGGCGGCCCTGGCCGCCGGGGCCTCCGAACCCGCCCTGCCTGCCGCCCGCCCCCCTCAGTTGCTGCATCAGCGCGCGCTCCTCGTCCGTGAGCGACTGAAATACGGACCGCATGTCGCTGGCGCCCTCGAACTTCGCCGCCAGTGCCTGAACGGCCTCGGCGCTGACGCCTTCGGGGAGCGGGATCTCCCGCCCGCGCCAGGTGACGGTCTCACCACCGCCGCTCTCCTGAGTGTCGGCAAGCTCCGCAGAGGGTTCGCCACCGCGCTCCATCGCCGACCGCCGTGCCGCGGCGACCTGTTCGAGGACCGCTTCCGGGTCGAGCCCCAGGACCTGCGCCGCCGAGCCCACGTCTCGATCGGTGCGCAGGGCGGTGTTAGGTACCGCCAGCACGTCCTGTCGGTCGCCGACGTGTACTTCGACCTCCGAGTTCATCCCCGGCTTGAGCAGGCCGGCGGTGTTGGGGATCCGGACCAGCACCGGGAACATCGTGACGTTCTGGGTCACCGTCGCCTGCGGCTCGATCTTGAGCACGCGGCCGTTGAACGGGCGGTTCTGGTACGCGTCAACCGTGATGGTGACCTCCATACCGGGCTGGATCTTGCCGATATCGGTCTCATCGACGAGGGCGCGAACCTGGACGGTGTCGAGGTTCGCCATCTGCATCAGCACCGTTCCCCCGCCGACTTGGGCGGTAGCGGAGGAGATGACGCTGCCGACCTCGACGTTCTTCACTATGATCACGCCGGAGATCGGTGCCTTCACCTCGGTGTCCTCGGCGGCGATTTCGGCATCGGCCAGCGATCGCTCCGCCCGCACTAGCTGCGCCTGGGCGCTCGCCACGGCCAGCCTCGAATCCTCGTACTCCTGGTCCGTGATCGATTGCGTTCGATGCAGCTCCTCCGAGCGACGCAGCTTCGCTTGCGCGTTCTCGAGCTGCGCCTGGGCGAGCACCAGATCGGCCCGGGCCTGGCGCAGTGTCGCCTGCGGGACCCGTGGGTCTACCCGAACCAGCAGCTCACCCGCGGTCACATGGTCGCCGGTCTCGACCCGCATCTCGAAAATCTCGCCGGAGGCTTTCGACTTGACCTCGACGGTGGTGATCGGCTCGACGACGCCGGCGGCGCTCGCCGAGACCACGATATCCCGAGTCGATATCGGGATCAGGCGATAGACGGGACCAACCTCTTCATTGCCGTTACGGAGAATGAATGCGGCGATCACGACGATGGCTGCGACGGCAAGAACGATGAGTCCTGTGCGCTTCATTACAGCTCCCTCCCGATGAGAGCCTCGATCTGTGCCTTGGCTGTCAGGTAGCCCAGGCGAGCCTGAATGATGTCGACCTCGGCCTGGTCAAGATTGACCTGCGATAAGAGTACATCGAGGATCGTCGAGTTCCCGACACGATACCGCTCCTGCTGTACTCGCAGATCTTCCTCGGAGGCCGCCCGGTTGCTCAGCGCGATCTCCAAGCTTATCTGCGCCGACCTCAGGGCTGCCAACTGCTGGGTCAGCGAGGCGTTCACCTGCCGGCGCGCCTCCGCGGCCTGCGCCCGGGCGTTGTCCCGTGAAACGGCGCTCCGGGCACGGGAAGCCTCCCGGCTGAATCCGTTGAACAGCGCCCAAGACACCGACAGCCGGATAGACCAGCTGGAATTCCAATTGAGGAACTCGCTGCCCGACCAGGAATACGAGCCCGACGAGGATATCCTTGGCAAGTAAGGGGCGAACGAGGCTGCGTAATTGGCCTCCGCCGCTCGCTGGTTCGCGTCGGCTTGAAGCACCGAAGGAGATGCGGCGTACGCCTCTTGGCGGATCGCCGTCGTGTCGATCACGACGGGGGCGAGCAGCCGCTCGTCGTAAATCGCGCTTACGGTGCCGTCGACTCCGATAAGGCGGGCCAGGTTAGCCTCGGCCGTGGCGAGCTGGGTTTCCGCGTTCAGCTCTTGCAGCCGAGCGTTCGCGACTTCTACGGTCGAGCGCAGAGTGTCAGACCGGGTCGCGGTGCCATTGGCCAGCATTTCCTTGGAGACCTTGAGCTGCTCGAGGGCCCGCTCGATACGCGTCTCCGAGACCCGGACCAGCTCCTCGGCGGCGAGCGCGCTGAAGAACGTCTGCTTCACCTGGAGGATGGTCTGGAACCGCTGATTGACCAGGGAAGCCTCGGCGGCCAGGGCATCGGCGTTGGCGGCCCGCCCGTCGTAGTAGCGACTCAAACCATCGAACAGCGTCACGCTCGAGCTGATACCGGCAGAGTATGAGACGCTCGACCCGGTGACTTCGCGCTGCGTAGCCTGGTCGTAGCGCCGCGTCGAGCTCCTGCTGGTGCCGGATGAGGCGCTGAGGCTTGGCAGCCAGCTGCCGATGACCTGGCGCTTCGTAGCCGCCGCCGAGGTCACTTGTCCCCGGGCCTGCACCATCGCCGGCTGCACCCGGAGGGCCATGTTCACGGCCTCGTCGAGGGTCACGGCGCTCGTCTGGGCAGCGCCCGGCTGCGCCACTGCCACCTGCAACAGCGCCGCCAGGCCGAAACTGCTGGTAATGATTCTTGCTCGCACGTTTCCCGTCTCCACTGCTATGTAATCTGCATTCAAGAGTTCGCGAGGTCTCTAGTTAAAGACAGCTGAGAGGACCGAAGTGTTGAACTCATTCCTCATCCGGGGTTGGGCATCGGGGCGGCTCGTCTCGGTCCCCACGTTGGAGTAGCTCAAGGCCCGCGGGCTCGAGCCCGCGCCGAGCATTCCTCGAACCTCAAAGTGATCGATCATGGACCCCAGACTCGCTGCCGCCGGGTGGATCAATCCGCCTTCCTGTGCCACGGCGTGCCGGCCTTTCGCCTGCAGTCACCATACGACGAGTACCGGCAGTAGACCTGGCACAGCAACCGCGACACGTACGACAAGATCGTGTTCGACGATCTGAAAGGGAACGCGACTCTCGCCGCGATGCTCGCCTACGCCGCTTCCGAGGACCCGCAGCGTGTGCCGCGGGAAAAATCCGTCCTACCGATCGATCCTCGGACCGGCGAGCCGCGTGCCTGGATGCGGTGTGGAACGGCGCGGCGGAACCCCGGTCGCTGACCTGGCCCCGGGATTCCGCGTGGCTTGCTCAGCTGAGCGTCTGCTGCCCTCGCAGGGGCTGCCGTCTAGCTGTAACTTGAGAGTGTTACTCCAACAAGCTCCGCCCAACTCGGCAACCGGCTTCGGTTCCGGTTGTGCCGAGTGCGGCGTTCCTTCGTCGGGCCTGCGATAGAGGAGGTATGACGATGAGTTGCCTGTCCCGCAGCCTGGTTCTGGGAGTGGTTCTTAGCCTCAGTGCTGCCGGCGCCTCGGCACAGGATGTCCCGCCTCGCGAGGGCATGACGCTGATGCTTGGCCAACCGGCGGTTAGCGGCGAGCACGTGGCGTTTACTTACGCCGGCGACCTGTGGGTCGCCCGGCACGATGGAAGCGGTGTGAGACAGCTCACGACGCACGAGGGCATCGAGTCGGACCCGCGCTTCGCGCCCGACGGTCGCACGCTCGCGTTCAGCGCCCAGTATGACGGTAATATGGACGTCTACGTCGTGCCGGTGGAAGGCGGTGTGCCGACGCGGCTGACCTGGCACCCCTATTACGACGAGGTTCAGGGCTTCACGGTGGACGGGAGCGCGGTGCTCTTCACTTCGGGACGTGCCTCCTACACCGGGCGTCATCTTCAGCTCTACACCGTCAGTCTGGATGGTGGTTTCCCGCAGAAGTTGCCGATTCCCACTGCCTTCAAGGCGAGCTATTCGCCGGACGGCTCGATGATCGCCTATACGCCGCTCTACGAGCCGTTCAATCAGTGGAAAAACTACCGGGGCGGAACGGCGACGCGGATCTGGATCATCGACATGGCGGATTACTCCGTCGTTCAGATCCCGCAACCCGAGGGCCGCTGCAATGATACCGACCCCATGTGGATCGGGGACCGCGTCTACTTCCGCTCCGACCGCAACGGCGAGTTCAACCTGTTCTCGTTCGATCCCGCCTCCGGCGCCGTCGAACAGCTGACCAACCACGACGACTTCCCGGTCTTGAGCGCATCGGCGGGCGCGGGGCTGATCGCCTACGAGCAGGCGGGCTACCTACACCTGTTCGAGGCGGCGAGCGGCGCGAGCCGGCTGGTACCGGTCCGGATCGCCACGGACCTCATCGAGGTGCGGCCACGCTATGTGGACGGCAGCCAGTTCATCCGCAACCACGCGATCTCGCCGTCCGGCGCGCGGGCGGTCTTCGAGTTCCGCGGCGAGATCGTTACGGTCCCCAAAGAGAAGGGTGACTACCGCAACATCACCGCGTCGACAGGCGCGCACGAGCGCTCGCCCGCCTGGTCGCCGGACGGGACGTCGATCGCCTACTTCTCCGACGAGTCGGGCGAGTACGCGCTGCATATCGCGCCGCAAGACGGCAAGGGTGAGGCGCGGAAGATCGCCCTGGATGGGGCCGGATTCTACGAGGACCCGAAGTGGTCACCCGACGGGCAGAAGATCAGTTACACGGACAACGCTCACGCCCTCTACTGGCTCGATGTGGAGAGCGGCCGGTCGAGCAGAATATCGGCCGACGAAGTGTACAGTCCGCTCGCCGCGCCGTACCACTCCTGGTCGCCCGACTCGCGCTGGATCGCCTACACTCGCAACAATACGACCAACATCCACTCAGTCCACGTCTACTCGCTCGAAGAGAACGAGTCGTACCCGATCACCGACGGCTTGAGCGAGGTTTTCGATCCGGTGTTCGACGCCTCGGGCAAGTACCTCTATATGATCGCTTCTACCGACGCCGGACCCGTCATCCAGTGGTTTGCCCAGTCGAACCAGGACTTCGAGATGACCAGCACGATCTATCTGGCCGTCTTGGAGAAGGGAACGCCGTCGCCGCTGGCCAGGGAGAGCGATGAAGAGGAAGCTGAGGGGGAGACCGAGGAGGGCGAATCCAGCGCCGACGACGATGACGAGATCACGGTTCGTATCGACTTCGACGGGTTGGATCAGAGGATACTCGACCTGCCACTGGAACCTGGTACCTACCTCGGCCTCACACCGGGCCCGGCAGGCAAGCTTTATTACCTGAAGTCGGACGAAGCCCTGAGTTTCTTCGGCGGCGGTACCGGCGAGCTGAGCCTGGCCGTGTTCGACCTGGACGAGCGGGAGGAGAAAACTCTGGTCTCCGGCGCGACACAGTACGCTCTCTCGACAGACCACAAGCAAATCCTCTACCGTTCCGGCGATAACTGGTATATCTCCGGCTCCTCGAACATCACGAAGGGCGAGGGCCGGATCGCTACTGACCAGATCGAGGTGCGGATCGATCCGCGGGCCGAGTGGCGACAGATCTACGAAGAGGCCTGGCGGATCAATCGCGACTTCTTCTACGATCCGAACATGCACGGCGCCGATTGGCCGGCGCTAAAGGACAAGTACGCCGTCTTCCTGCCGCACGTGGTCACGCGCTCGCAGTTGAACAGCGTCATGAGGTGGCTGCACAGCGAGCTCGCAGTCGGGCACCACGGCGTCGGGGGCGGTGATGTGGTGGAGCGGGCTGAGTCCGTGCCCGGCGGCTTGCTAGGTGCCGACTACGAGATCGAAAACGGGCGCTACCGCTTCGCCAAGATCTACGGCGGACTCAATTGGAACCCGGAGCTTCGCTCACCGCTGACCGAGCCGGGCGTCGAGGTCCAGGCTGGCGAATACCTGCTGGCTGTGGGGGGAGAGGATCTCAGACCGCCGGAGAACCTCTATTCGCGGTTCGAGAACAGCGCTGGCAAGATCGTCGAGATCACCGTCGGGCCCAACCCCGACGGTTCGGGCGCCCGCACGGTCCACGTCGTGCCCGTCAGCAGCGAATACGGACTTCGCAACCGTGATTGGGTTGAGGGGAACCTGGCGAAGGTCCACGAGGCCACGGACGGCCGTGTGGCGTACGTGTACGTGCCCAACACCGCCGGATCCGGCCACTCCTACTTCAAGCGTTACTTCTTCCCACAGACGAACAAGGAAGCGGTGATCATAGATGAGCGCCACAACGGCGGTGGCCAGATCGCCGACTACTACATCAACATCCTGCGCCGCCAGTTCATCAGCTACTGGGCGATGCGCTACGGAGCCGACCTGAGGACGCCCCAAGGCGCGATCCTGGGGCCGAAGGTCATGCTGATCGATGAGACAGCCGGCTCCGGCGGCGACCTGTTGCCCTGGATGTTCCGCAAATTCAACCTCGGAACGCTGATCGGCCGGCGGACTTGGGGCGGCCTGGTCGGTGTCCTCGGGTTCCCCGTGCTGATGGATGGCGGCTACATCAGCGCTCCCAATCTCGCCATCTGGACCGAGGACGGCTGGGTGGTGGAGAACGTTGGCGTGCCGCCCGACATCGAGGTCGAGATGTTGCCGGCCGACGTGATCGCCGGTCGCGACCCGCAGCTCGAGAGGGCGATTGAGGTCATCATGGAACAGCTGGAGGCCGATCCGCCGGCAACGCATGCACGCCCACCGTATCCGGTGCGCGCACGCCGGTAATTGACGGGCCCCAGGTAATGGGACCCTCGTCCGGGGGCGGCCGCGGCGATGCGGCCGTACCCCGGATCGGTCGGAATGACCGATTTTGGAGCTTCTCGGAACTCGTGTCCGGCTCCACCGACCGGGTTTCGGGTGTGACCGCCTAGAGTTCCGGCCACCTAACCATTTGTAATATATTAGCTTAGAAAGGGTGTCCGGTCGGCGAGCTCGGCGGCGCTGCTTTGCACAGTTCTTGCAAACTTTGCCGTTGCCCGGTGCCCGAGGCGTCGGATGACGTCGCCTCACCCGCCTTACGGCACTGCGTTTCCCGCTAAGACATGTGAAGCCCGGCCTCGTGGAGAACTCTGGACCCGGCAGGTCCGCTCCCACCGGGGCCCTGTACCCGCCGAATACACGCTCTACGAGGAGGAGCTAGTGATGAGGAGATCGACAGTTATCCTGTTGGGCGCGCTGGTCGCGCTCCTGGCCCCTGTACAGGATGCCGTCGCTCAGCAGACGCGGGGCAACGGCAACGGGGCGGTGACCTACCAGGTCAGGAACGATCGGATGTACACGCTGGCGGCCTGTGGTGAGGTCGTCGACATCGCTGGGTGGGTCGAGATCAAGCGCGTTCAGGTGGCGCGCGGCCGAGACAACTCGGGCTGGGCCTGGCATGTCAATGGCCACGGCTCGGGGGAGAGCATCACGAGCGGCGCCAAGTATAATTGGCACCAGAACACCCTGATGCGGATCGCGGGATCCGAGTGGGACGGGAACCACTTCTCGAACCACACGAATACGAGGACTCGCGTCATCGGGCAGGGTAGTGCCCCCGACTACCAGTTCACCTTGCACACCTATATCAACAAGAACAGCAACGGCGAGGTGACCGCTACTTTCCGCGTCTCCGATGTAACCTGCCGTTAGTCCGGCTGAGACGCCACACACAAGGGAAAGCGGCCGCAGCGATGCGGCCGCTTTTCTTTGATTGTGCTATTGCGTATAGCCCTCGAAAAAAGTAGAACGTCTGCCAGCCTCCAGGATCTCCTCGGGCGAAGCGTTGCCGCCGCTCATCTGTAGCACCACCATCTTGCCGGCGAGCTCCTCTCTCAGCTTGTAAGCGGCGGCGATCGTCGCCGCCCCGGCCCCTTCGGCGAGGTTGTGGGTGTAGTAGAACGCCGCGCCGATCCCGTCGTAGATCTCCTCCTCGCTCAGCAGCACGAAATCGTCCAAGCCGTCCTTATAGATCTCGAACGGTACCTCATACGCCTTACCCGTGGCGAACCCGCCGGCAAACGTGGTGTTGGGAGCGTGGCAGATACGCTTCTCCTGCCACGACTGGTACGCCGCCGGCGAGCACTCCGCCTGCACGGCGATGATTCTCACGCCGGGACTCAGGGCGCGAAATACGGTCACGGCCGCGGCCGCCTCGCTGCCGGCGCCCAGCGGCACGATCATCACTTCCGCGTCGGGCAGATCCTCGAGGATCTCGAGGAAGCCGGTGCCGACGCCGTTGATCAGTAGCGGCTCGTCGGCGGGATGTGCGTAGTAGAGCCCTCGCTCCTGGCACAGCGCGTCCACGGCGTGAGATGCTTCCTCGAACGTGCTGCCGGCCTCCACCAGTTCGGCGCCGCACTCGCGAATCGCGCGGACCTTGGTCGGATTACTGTTCTCGGGTACGACGACGACCGCATCGAGGCCGAACCATCCGGCGGACGTCGCGATCGACAGCCCGTGGTTGCCGGTCGAGAAGGTTATGACCCCCTTCACGCCTCTCCGCCTCAGGTGCGACATCAGGTTGATGCCGCCGCGGATCTTGAACGTGCCCGTCGGGTTGTGGTTTTCGTGTTTGACGTGGACGTCGGCGCCGATGAGCCGCGAGAGCTCCTCGTAGCGAATCAGCTGGGTGGGCTTGGAAAGCGCGCCGACGACCGCACGAGATCTCAAGACCTCCGATATGGAGATGGGGTACTGCCTTAGCTCTTCCATTCCTCTAGGGCGTCCGACGTCAGACAATCTGCTGGCCGTTGAAACCAAACTATAAGAGAGCGCAAACACGAAGGCAAAGCATGGAGGTCACCGTCACACCCCCGAGGCCAATATGTCAGTTTTCGGGGCGATTGTTGCCTGTTCGTTCGACGCCTATCTTGGTGGAACACCAAAATCAACAGAGCGCATCTCAAACGAGGAGGCAGGCCATGCGCGTCCGGCTACTGAAACGAGCACCGCTGGGGCCCCTGGCGGCTCGCGGCTTCGCCGTGCTCTGTCTGGGCACGGTCGCCACCGCTCCGGCAACGGCACAGGAAACTGAGGTCACCCCGCCGGTGGCGAAGGTGGTCCCGCACGAGCTCGAGATGCACGGTCACGTCCGTATCGACAATTACTACTGGCTACGGGAGCGGGAGAACCCGGAGGTCATAGCCTACCTGGAGGCGGAGAACGCTTATACCGAGGCGGTGATGGCCCACACCGCGGGGCTGCAGGAGGCGCTGTTCGATGAGATCGTCGGGCGCATCAAGCAGACCGACCTGTCGGTCCCCTTCTTCAGGGACGGCTACTACTACTACACGCGGACGGAGGAGGGGAAAGACTACCCGGTCTACGCGCGCAAGCAGGGCTCGCTGGACGCCGAGGAAGAGATCTTGGTCGACGTCAACGAGTTGGCCGAGGGACACGGCTTCACCTCCGTGAGCTTCCCGGCGGTGAGCTCGGAGGGGGACCTGATCGCCTTCGCGCACGACACGGTGGGTCGGCGCTTCTACAACATCCGCTTCAAGAACCTCGAGACCGGCGAGTACTTGGAGGACGAGATCCCCAATGTGACTTCCAACATCACCTGGGCCAACGACAACCGCACGGTGTTCTACGCGCGACAGGATCCGGGTACGCTACGCCGCTACCAGATCTACCGGCACGTGCTGGGCAGCGATCCTGCCAATGACGAGTTGGTCTACCAGGAAGACGACGTAGAGTTCTCGTGCTACGTGAGGAAGACGAAGACGGACAAGTACATCGTCATCGGCTCCTCGCAGACGCTGAGCAATGAGTACCGGTACCTCGACGCCGACGATCCGGCCGGTGACTTCACGCTCTTCATGGCGCGCGAGCCGGACCACGAGTACAGCATCGACCACTTCGGTGACTACTTCTACATCACGACGAACTACGAGGCGGAGAACTCGCGGCTGATGAGGACACCAGTCGACCGCACATCGAAAGAGCATTGGGAGGAAGTGATCGCGCACCGCGAAGACGTGCTGCTTCTCGGGTTTGACGTCTTCAAGGCCTTCATGGTTGTGGTAGAGCGGAAGGAAGGTTTGCTGCAGATCCGTATACGTCCCTGGTCCGGTGGAGATGAGCATTACCTCGACTTCGGTGAGCCGGCCTATTCGGCGTATCCGACCAGCAACCCGGAGATCGACACGGAAGTCCTGCGCTATCGCTACTCGTCGCTGACGACGCCCGGCTCGGTGTACGACTACAACATGAAGACCCGCGAGAAGACGCTGCTCAAGCAGGACGAGGTGCTGGGTGGATACGACCCCGCCGACTACGTGAGCGAGCGCCTCTACGCGCCCGCCCGAGACGGGGTACGCGTGCCCGTGTCGATCGTCTATCGTAAGGGCACTGAGAGGGACGGGGACAACCCCCTGCTGCTCTCCGGCTATGGCTCGTACGGTGCCAGCAGGGACGCCAGCTTCAGCTCGGTGAGGCTCAGCCTGCTCGACCGCGGCTTCGTCTACGCCATCGCCCACATCCGCGGCGGCATGGAGATGGGCCGCTGGTGGTACGAGGACGGCAAACTGTTCAACAAGAAGAACACGTTCACCGACTTTATCGATGTGGCGGAGTACCTGGTCGAGGAAGGCTACACGAGTCCCGAGCTGATGTTCGCACAGGGCGGCAGCGCCGGCGGCCTGCTGATGGGCGCTGTGTACAACATGCGACCCGAACTGTTCAAGGGGGTACTCGCGCTGGTACCGTGGGTCGATGTAGTAACGACGATGCTCGACGCCAGCATCCCACTCACCACCAGCGAGTACGACGAGTGGGGCGACCCCAACGAGGAAGACTACTACCGGTACATGCTTTCGTATTCGCCCTACGACCAGGTGGAGGCGAAAGACTACACGAACATGCTGGTGACGACCGGGCTCCACGACTCGCAGGTGCAGTACTTCGAGCCGGCGAAGTGGGTGGCGAAGCTGCGGGCGCTGAAGACCGACGACAACCGGCTGCTGCTTAAGACGAACATGCAGGCGGGCCACGGTGGTGCCTCGGGCCGCTACCAGCGCTACCGTGAGATCGCCTTCCAGTACGCATTCATGCTCGACCTGCTGGGAATCGAGGAGTAGAGGATGGCGAACGGCCGGACTGGCGAAGTCACGATGTTCGGACGACTAGCCACGGGCGGCGCCATCGCAGTCTGTGCCGTCATGCTCGTAACCTGCGCTCCGGCCGGCCCGGCCCGGCCGGAGCCCGCGGAGGAGAGGCCGCCTTACCTGAGCCCCGAGCTCCCCCTCGAGACCCGCGTCGACGACCTGGTCTCGCGCCTGACGCTCGAGGAGAAGGTCTCGCAGATGCTCTACAACGCGGCGGCGGTGGAGCGCCTGGGGATCCCGGAATACAACTGGTGGAACGAGGCGCTGCACGGGGTGGCGCGGGCGGGCCGCGCCACCGTGTTCCCGCAGGCCATCGGGCTGGCCGCGACCTGGGATACCGATTTGATGCAGAAGGTGGCCACCGTCATCTCCGACGAGGCGCGGGCCAAGCATCACGAGTCGGTGCGGCGGGGCCGGCGCGGCATCTACGAGGGGCTCACCTTCTGGTCGCCCAACATCAACATCTTCCGCGACCCGCGCTGGGGGCGCGGGATGGAGACTTTCGGTGAGGACCCCTATCTGACGGGCCGGCTGGCGGTAGAGTTCGTGCGGGGGATGCAGGGCGACCACCCGTTCTACCTCAAGACCGTGGCTACGCCCAAGCACTACGCCGCGCACAGTGGGCCCGAACCCGACCGCCACACTTTCGACGCCGTGGTCAGCGAGCGCGACCTGCGCGAGACATATCTGCCGGCTTTTCGGGCGACTGTCGTCGAGGCGGACGCCCGGTCGGTGATGTGTGCCTACAATCGGTTCCGTGGCGCGCCCTGTTGTGGGAGTTACGAGCTGCTCCAACAGACGCTGAGACATCATTGGGGGTTCGACGGCTATGTCGTGTCCGACTGCTGGGCGATCATGGACATCTACAGGACCCACAGGGTCGTAGAGACGGCGGCCGAGGCCGCCGCCATGGGCGTGGCTATGGGCACCGACCTCAACTGCGGCGTCACCTACGATAGCCTGGCCGTGGCGGTCAAGCGGGGGCTCATCACGGAGGAACAGATCGACGTCTCGCTCCAGCGGCTCTTCCGCGCCCGGTTCCGGCTCGGGATGTTCGATCCACCGGAGCGCAACCCCTACACGAGTATCCCGTATAGCGTGAACGACTCGGAGGCCCACGGCGAGCTGGCGCTCGAGGCGACGCGCAAGTCTATCGTGCTGCTCAAGAACGAGGGTGGTCTGCTGCCGCTGAGCAGAGAGCTCGGCACGATCGCGGTCATCGGGCCGAACGCCGACGACGTCGACCTGCTGCTGGGCAACTACAACGGTGTTCCGTCCCGCCCGGTGACACCGCTGGAAGGCATGCGGCGGAAAGTCGCGCCGGGAACGACGGTGCTTTACGCCAGAGGGTCCGACGTCGCGGAGAACATGCCGTCCTTCGAGGTCGTGCCTTCCGAGGCGCTCTTCACCGAGCACGACGGCGTACGGATGCACGGTCTCAAGGGTGAGTATTTCAGTAACCGCGAGTGGAGAGGCGAGCCGTTCGCCACCCGCGTAGACAGCATGCTCGACTTCAACTGGTGGGATGAGGCGCCCATCGACGGCATGCCAGCGGACAGTTTCAGCGCGCGCTGGACGGGGATGTTGGTCGCGCCGACATCGGGCCGCTATTCTCTCGGCGTGCGCGTCTTCGGAGGGTTTCAGCTCTTCCTCGACGATTCGCTGCTCGTCGAATTCTCGGACCGGCACGTCGTGCTGCCGCGCTGGGCGGAGATTGACCTGGAAGCCGGCAGGTCGTACGCCATCCGCGTCGAGTACCGGACCCGGCGCGCCGACGCCATTGCGCAGCTCGTCTGGGCGCGGCCTGAGCCGCGACTCCTTGACCGAGCGCTGGAGGCGGCCGAGGGCGCCGATGCGGTCGTGATGGTGATGGGTCTGTCGCCGCGGCTCGAGGGCGAGGAGATGCGGGTTGAAGTGCCGGGCTTCGCCGGCGGCGACCGCTTGGGACTCGGCCTTCCTGCTCCGCAACGCGAGCTCATGGAGGCGGTGGTCGCCACGGGTAAGCCGGCGGTACTGGTGCTGCTCAACGGCAGCGCCGTAGCGGTGAACTGGGCCGCCGAGCATGTGCCTGCCATCGTCGAGGCCTGGTACCCAGGCCAGGCGGCGGGTACCGCGATCGCCGACGTTTTGTTCGGCGACTACAACCCGGCCGGCCGGCTGCCGGTCACGTTCTACAAATCGGTGTATCAGCTGCCGCCGTTCACCGATTACGACATGCAGGGCAGGACGTATCGCTACTTCGAGGGCGAGCCGCTCTTTCCCTTCGGGCACGGTCTGAGCTACACCACTTTCCGCTATAGCGATATCGAGCTACCGGTGACCATCCGGCCCGGAGAAGAGATCGAGGTGCCGGTGCAGGTCGAGAACACGGGCGACAGGGCGGGGGAAGAGGTTGTGCAGCTGTACGTCACCGATCTCGAGGCCTCGGTCCCCGTCCCGATCCGCTCGCTGCAGGGGTTCAGGCGCGTGCATCTCGAGCCCGGCGAAATGATGACGGTCAGCTTCACGCTGGCGGCCCGACAGCTCTCGTTGATCGACGAAGACTCGCGCCGGGTGATCGAGCCCGGGACCTTCGAGGTGAGCATCGGCGGCAAACAGCCGGGCTTCGGCGGTCTCGCGGACGCCACCAGCACCGGCGTAGTCAGCGGACGCTTCGAGGTCGTCGGACAGGTGCTGGTCTTGGAGCCTTGACGGTCACGGTAGGGCGGCGTGCGATGTCTGAGAGCAAGAGAACGGGCCCTCTCTTCGCCGGTTTCGACGTCTCGACCCAGAGTTGCAAGCTCGTCGTCATCGACCCGGAGTCCGGTGCCGTTGTGCACGTCGATCGCGTCGACTACGACCGCGACCTTCCGGGCTACGGGACCGAGGAAGGTGCCGTCGTCGGACTCGGCGAAGGGGTCTCTGAGTCCGATCCCAAAATGTGGATCGAGGCTGTGGAGATTCTGCTCGGGCGGCTGGGTGAGGCGGGTGTGCCTTCTGAACATATCCGCTGCATCTCGGTCTCCGGCCAACAACACGGGCTCGTCGCGCTGGCCGCGGACGGAAGCCTCGCTCGTCCCCGGGCCAAGCTGTGGAACGACTTCTCGACCGCCCAGGAGTGTCGGATTCTCACCGAGGCCGTAGGCGGGCCGGAGGCGATGATCGCGGAGGTCGGCAACAGCCAGCGCACCGGCTACACCGCACCCAAGATCCTGCACCTGCGCCGTCACGAGCCCGAGACCTACGCTCGCGCCAGAACGCTGTTCGTCGTCCACAACTACATCAACTGGTACTTGACCGGCGGAGCGGAGAGCGGGGTCGCAGTCATGGAGCCTGGCGATACCTCCGGGATGGCGCTTTGGCATCCGGGCACCGGTCGCTGGTCGCAAAAGGTCATCGAAGCGATTGATCCGGAGCTGCCCGATAAGCTGCCACCGCTGCAGCGAGCGGATCGGACCATTGGGAACGTTGGCGCGAACCTCGCCGCCCGCTTCAGCCTGCCCGCTGATTGCCGAATAGACGCCGGAGCCGGCGACAACATGTACGGTGCTCTCGGCACCGGGAACATCGAGCCGGGGGTCGTCACCGTGAGCCTGGGGACCAGCGGCACGGCCTGCACCATATTGGACGAACCGTTCATCGATCCGACTGGCGAGATCGCCGCCTACTGCGACAGCACGGGCCGCTACCTGCCGCTGCTCTGCGTCTCCAACATGTCCAATGGCTACAACGCGGCACTGGAAAGATTCGCGCTGACCCACGAGGAGTTCGACTCGCTCGTGCTAGACGCACCGCCGGGTAACGGCGGCCGCGTGCTGGTGCCCTGGTACGAAGGCGAGCGCACCCCCGACGTGCCGCATGCCGCGCCGCTCTACTTTGGATTTGGGCTAGCCGAGTTCGAGCCCGCGACGCTCTGCCGCGCCTTGCTGGAAGGGCACGTGCTCAACCTCTACGAGGGCTTCACACGGATGCCAGTGACGCCCGACGAGATCCGACTGACCGGCGGACTCGCCGCCTCACCCTCATGGTGCCAGACCATCGCCGACGTCTTCGAGGCCGAGGCGGTCCCGGTGCGCGGCGAAGGGGCGGCGTTGGGCGCGGCGATCCATGCCGCTTGGGTCTGGTACGGGGAGACGGGTGACGAGCGGCCGCTCGCCGAAGTCGCAGGACCGTTCGTGGTACTGGACGAAGACCGCCGCCGGCGGCCCGACCCGAAGCACCGGGCGACCTACGGACTGTTGAAACGCATCTACCGCGCCCTCGCCCGTCGCATGCGGGGTCTTGAGGGTGAGGACCCGTTCGCCTTGCGGCGCGATCTATTAGCGCTCTGAAGAAAGGGAAGAGACGCTCGCGACATAGCGAAGGGGACGCCGCCAACAGACCAGCACGCCGACATGGATCTCATGTTCGAATCCCGGAATAGTATCCGGCCACTGAATGTGGCGTACTGACCTGTGGCGGCCCCTAACTCTGGCGGGCGATCTCACGGTTCGCCGTCGTGCCTCGGCTCAGCGGCGCGCGAACCAGGGGCGCTCCGTCAGCGGGCGCGGCCGGCCGGCCCGGGAGCGGCTGATCGCCCGCTCGACGACGCAGGCGCTGTACTGGATCTGCGAGGCGCCCACCACGACACCGCCCGCAGCTACGTTCAGATCGCTCTCACCCGCGACGACACCGCCGAACAGCCGGAACCCTGAGCCGCAGCTCTTGACCAACCCCTTGACGACCACCGGCCCGTAGAAAGTCGCGCCGCCGCAGAGCGACAGGTTGCCGTCGACCAGCAGGATCCCCTGGCCGGAGCCGCTGCCCGAGAGCGTCAGGTCGCCGGTCACGTGGATGATCGGGAACCAGTCGCTGCACGGCGTTATATCGATCGTCGGCTCGCCCCAGTTGTACGGATCGCTCGTGTCGCACTTGCCTTCGAGAGTGTAGGAAGCGACGGGCTGCGTTCCGGAAACGTTCGTACCGTGTGGCAGCGTGATGTTCGCCTCGGCGGCGACCTCCTCGTAGCTCGAATCGCCGAAGCTGAAGTAGCCTATCGTGTCGGGGTTTTCGTCCACCGCCGGCTCGCCGTCGACGGCGGCGGCGCCCGAGCGACTCATCTTCGTGGTATCGGTCATCGTCACGCCGGCCGCATGTTCGAGCGTGGGCGGGCAATCGTCCCACCAGTTGGGCGGGATCATGTCGTGGCCGTCCACCTCGGCGCGCCCGGCGAGCTTCACCTGCCCGATCGTACGCAAGGCGCCGTGCACCGGGCTCCCCAGCGGCACCGTGGCGACCAGCATCGCCGTCTCTTGGGTCTGCCCGCGACCGGCCAGTCCTACGGCCCGCACGGCGAACAGGCCGTGGACGTTGCTGGCATCGTCGAGCTTCTTTCCCTCGACCCGGTAACGCGCGTTCCCCATTAACGTACCTTCATCCACCAGCCAGGTCTCGCCCTCCGCGATCACATCGGGCCTCGTCCAGTTCTCCAGCCCGCGGATCATGCCAGTCTCGGCGGCGTAGAAGGCGATCGTGCGCGAGCCGCTACGGATCTGCGACTCATGTTCCTTGATCTGCAGCGAGACCCCGAACAGCGCCAGCGCTGAGAGGACGATCAGACAGAGTATCGCCGCGGTGATCCCGAAACCGTTGCGATCGAAGCGTTGATCACGCTCTCCGTACATCTCCTACACCCCCTAGTTGTTGCGGATGTCGAACGACAACTGATGCTGCGCGCGATGGGGGAGGCCGTCGCGCCTGACGGGCACGCTGCCCAGCGAGCTCACGTTCAGATCGATCCGCGCGATCTCCGCGGTGGTCGCTGCGACATCCCCTTCGCCGTTCAGATACCGGAACTCCAGCGCCGCCGCTGCCGCCGAATCCGGCGGCGTTAGCGGCCCCGCAATTACCACCGCTGTCCCGCTGGTCGCGTCCGTCTTCAGATACCAGCCGTCAGAAGAAAGCTCCAGCCAGTAGCTGCCGTGCCGGAAGGCCCGCACCGGAGAGCCCACCGGAATCTGGAACGACACGCCGTTCAGCTCCGGGATCACCGCCCGCCAGCCCGTCGTGCCGTCGGGACACGTCGTCTCGTTGACGCTGCTCATCTTCACGGGCAGCCACGAGTCGTCGCCCAATCCGGTCCGTGTACCGCGGGCGTAAACGAAAACGCTGTCGGTGGCCAGTGGAACCGAGTTACCCGTCAGGTTCCTCACCACGATCGCGAACTCGGGCGCCAGCAGTTTGTCGCATACGCTGTACACGCCCCGGAAGACGCGCATCGCGATCGAATCCTCGCCGGCGAAGACGATGTCACCGGCACCCGGGCTCAACGGCAGAAGCTCCGGGACCACGACCGTCTCTACACGCTGTAGCTCGCTCAGTGTCTCCGATATGTCGGCCGCCCTCAGGTAGAAGCGCTGCTGGTGAATGACCATACCCATCAAAGCTGCCATCACCACCATGCTCACCAGCAGCGCTATCATCATCTCAACCAGGCTGTAGCCCGCCTGGCTCAGGACCTTGAGCTTCATCGGTCCAAACGCGCCGCCGTCAGCGTGCGCCTCACCGCCTTCTGCGGCGTCTCGTGGCGGTAGACGAGCTCGATCTCCTTGACACCATCTCGCTCGCTCACCGTCCAGCTCATGCTCACCCCTGCCGACTCCGCCGTCCCGCCCTCCATCTCCTCGTACGGTTGCGCCAGCAGCGTCTCCAGCTGCGCCTGCGCCACCGTCAGCGCCCGCGTCCGCTCGTGTGCACCGTTGATCCCGGCACCTACCTGGGCGGCCGTGCCGGCGATCCCCGCTAACGCCAGGGCGAACAAGGTCGTCGAGATCAGCATCTCCGTTAGGCCGAAGCCCGACCTCGAGTCTCTAGCGGCGGCGGGTGGCGGGCTTTGCGCTCCACGCTCAGCCATCGCTTGGACCTCTATGGCTCTGTGTGATTGGTCGCTACTAGGCGGGACAACACAATGCTTGGTTCAATTCGCAAAACGCGGCAACATCAGTGCCAAATGCAAGACGAGCGCCTAACTATATGCACCGTATAAAATTACCTTCGGGGGCCGCCGGCCGGAGCGGGGGCTGGGGTATGCAAAAGCGTGTGCGTAAGGAACCTTTTGCACCCGTGAACCGTAATCCATGTTACGGGTTGCCGACGCGAGCGCGAGGACCCATCTTCTCGGCGCAGCTGCAGACGTTAGCGATCGAATGCTCTTCGCCGATTCTCACCTTCGCCAATGAACTGGAGGTCGAATGATCGGTCGCAGAATAGTGCTCGTAGTCGTGGCGCTTACCATAGCGAGCCTGAGCTGTCAGCCGGCGGCGCCGGAAGCTGGGCCCCTGTCAGACGCTGATGTTGCCGCGATCCGCGGGGTGCTCGACTCTCTGGTCGAGGCTGAGGTTGCCGGCGACTGGGACGCAGTAGCCACAAGCTTCGCCGAAGACGCCGTGTTCATGTTCCCCGATCAGCCGGCGGTGCAGGGCCTTGCGGCATGGCGGGCGTTCGTCGACCAGGTCCAGCCGTCCGTCCAGGACCTAACCATCGATATCGCCGATATCGATGGCCGTGGCGATTTGGCCTACGTGCGGGGCAGTTACTCCGAGACGATGGCGATGGGAGAGGCGGAGCCTGAGCAGTTAGCGGGCAAGTTCCTTTGGGTGATGAAGAAACAGGCCGACGGTTCCTGGCTCTGCACAGTGACGATCTCCAACAGCGATCTGCCGGCGGCCGATAGCGACACGTAGACGCCAGTAGAAGTGACGGCGAGCGGTCAGCGACCCTCTTCGTGGAACAAGAGCTGGCCGGGCACCTCCTGCTTCTCGAGGTCCGGGCCGTCGATCGCCAGTCCGAGGGAGACACCTCCGGCGCCCTGGAAGAAGTGAACCGCGATGGGGTGCGTGCCTGCCTCCAACGCGACGTAGCCCGAACGCTCGCGGGTGCCGTGGATACCGTCGTTCTCGACGATCACGTCACCCGCGAGGTAGAGGCGACTCCCATCATCCGATGACAGATGGAAGCCGTAGACACCGGTCCGTGGCACGGAGACGTAACCGCGGAACCGCAACCCGTAGTACTCTACGCGACCGCCGACCGCGTGGTGTACGCGGTCGATGACTTCACTTCCAGCTGCAGTGAGCGCGCCGAAGTCTGGTAACCGGCGCCAGCTCCCGTCCTGCTCGTAGTGCTCGACGAGCAGGCCCGGCTGAAGCTCTTCCACGGTCACGGCGCTCCTCGGCGTCGCTTTCTCGAACCGATAGGTGCTGACCCTGCTCGCCGTGCCGTCATCCCAGAACGTCCGCGCCTTTACCGTCAACGTCTCGCTGATCTCGAGCGGTTGGGTGTATAGCGGCGAGTCGGTTCCGGGCTCGCTCCCATCGGTGGTGTATCGGATGACGGCGCCGGGTGGCGCGGCGAGCAACTGGACGGTGGTGCTCGCCACGAAGATCGGTGCGCGCCTGGCGACGCGTGGCGCGAAGTAGCCGCGGTGGGCCAGCGCCACGGCTTGCGGCTCGATCTTGGCGACCTCCCGATCGTAGGTCATGAGCCCGTTGTTCTCGCTCTCGATGTCGGTGGTCTGGGTGTAGACCGACGCGCTGAGCCCGTGCTCCCTAGCGGCCGTCTGTATGATCCGGAAGAAGTCCTCGAAGCGTTGGGTCAGGCTCTCGCGATCGGGGAACAGGTCGTAGCCCCACCCCTCCTCATGCCAGGTGTGCCCCGCCATGTTGAATCCGAGGCCGCCGAACTCGCCCTGTACGGCGGCCCGGTCGGCCTCCGGCTCGGGAGGACGCGGCTCCGGGTAGTGGTGGCGATCGATCACGTCGCCGACGCCGCGCTCGTACCAACCGCTGGCGTGGTTCACCAGCCGGGTCGGATCGGTAGCGCGGACCAGTTGGACGATGCGCCCCGAGTCGTATTGGCCCCAACCTTCGTTGAACGGCACCCACATCACGATGCTGGGATGGTTGCGCAGTGTTTCGACGACCTTCACCAGTTCGCGCTCGAATTGCTCCGTCGCCTCCGGGTCACTGGCCACATCCGATCCGCGGGACTCGAGCGGGATGTTCGCATTGGGCATGTCCTGCCAGACCAGCAAGCCCAGGCGGTCACACCACGAGTAGAAGGTGCGCGGCTCCACTTTTACGTGCTTGCGGAGCATGTTGAACCCCGTCGCCTTCGTCATCTCTAGGTCGTAGACCATGGCCTCTTCTGTGGGTGCCGTATAGAGCCCGTCGGGCCAGTAGCCCTGGTCGAGCGTCCCGCTCTGGAAGACGAAGCGGTTGTTGAGCAGCAGGCGGGTGACGCCGTCCTCGTCTGGGCCGACCGAGATCTTGCGCATGCCGAAGTAGCCGTCAGCCTCGTCCAGCGTCTGGCCGTCGCGCAGCAAGCGGATACGGAGGTCGTAGAGGAACGGGTCGTCGGGCGACCAGAGGTGCGGGTCGGCGATCGGGATGGTGATGGGCTGTCCGACGGCGGCGCCGCCCGTCGCTAGCGCGACGCCATCGGCGAGGACGACAACCTCGACCTCGTCGTTCAACGCATCGTCGGCCGCCACCACGATCGCCACTTGTCCGGCGTCGATGTCGGTTGTGACCGCATACTCGCGGATCGCGGCGACGGGAACGGGCTCGAGCCAGACGCTACCCCAGATGCCGGTGACCGATGTGTAGAAGATGCCGCCGGGCTCCCTGACCTGCTTGCCACGTGGCTGTGTGCCGGCATCGGTGGGGTCCCACACGGCCACTGTAAGCGACTGCGTCGCGCCCTCGTGCAGCGCCGCCGTGATGTCGAAGCTGAACGGATCGTAGCCTCCCCGGTGCCGGCCCATCTCCTGTCCGTTAACCCAGACGCTTGCTTCCCAATCGACGGCCTCGAAGTGGAGCAGCACGCGTCGATCGGCCCAATCGTTGGGGATCTCGAAGCTGCGCCGGTACCACAGCGTGCGCGACTCGCCGACTGTGTCGGCAACGCCGGAGAGCGCCGATTCGACGGGGTAGGGAACGAGGATCTGCCCGTCATAGGTGACTGGCTCGGCGTCACGCGCGGTCATCGCGTAGTCCCACAGTCCGTTAAGGCTCAGCCAGTCATCGCGCCGCAACATAGGCCGCGGGTATTCGGGACGGGCGTTCGTTGGGGAGACTTCCCCGGTCCAGCGGGTCGCCAGGCGCAGGTTCGCCGGCTCCCAGCGCGGCTCGGCGCAGGCCAGCGCCAGCAGCGGAATCAGGGCGAAGAGGCTTCTCATTGGATCGAGAACTTGTAAATGGTCGTCGACTCGTAGCGCTCGCCGGGCCGCAGCACGGTGGACGGGAAGTGCGGCTGATTGGGCGAATCGGGGAAGTGCTGGGTCTCGAGACAGAAGCCGCTTCGATGCTCGTACGGCGAGCCGCCTTTGCCCACGTTGCTGCCGTCCAGGAAATTGCCGGAGTAGAACTGTATGCCCGGCTCGGTCGTGTAGACCTCCATGACGCGGCCGCTGCTTGGCTCGTAGACCCGCGCCGCGATCCGCAGCGAGCCATCGTGGTCGTCGAGCACGAAGTTATGGTCGTAGCCGCCGCCGAACTCCAATTGCTCGTCGGATTCTTCTATCCGTGACCCGATCGGCGTGGACGTCCGAAAGTCCATCGCCGAACCAGCTACGTGTCGCAGTTCACCCGTCGGGATCAGGCCCGCATCCACGGGTGTGAAGCGGCTCGCCGCCAGTGCTAGTTCGTGCCCCAGGATGTTGCCCGCGTCGTGGCCCGCCAGGTTGAAGTAGCTGTGGTGGGTCAGGTTGACGACGGTTGGCTTGTCCGTCTCGGCCGAGTACTCGATTATCAGCTCGTTCTCGTTCGTAAGTATGTAGGTGACGGTGGCGCTCAGTCTTCCCGGATACCCCTCTTCGCCGTCTTCGCTCACATACGTCAGTCGTAGGCCCGTCTCGCCGTCGGCCGAATACGGCTCGGCTCCCCAGACGACCTTGTCGAAACCCTTCAGGCCACCGTGCAGGTGATTGTCGCCGTTGTTCCTGGCGAGGTTGTACTCGACGCCGTCCAGCTCGAAGCGCCCTGCGCCGATCCGATTGCCGTAGCGTCCCACTATGGCGCCGAAGTACGGCGAGTCCGCCAGGTAGGCGGCCAGCGAGTCGTAGCCGAGCACTACGTCGGCCAGGTCGCCGTCCCTGTCGGGGACGCGCAGGTGGGTGACGATACCACCGTAATTGGTGATCTGCACCTCGACTTGGTGCGCGTTCTTGAACGTGTACAGCTCGACCTCTACGCCCCCGGGCGTCGTTCCGAAAATTTCGACCTGGTAAGCGGGCATCTCCTCACCTGCCTCTTGCGATCTCTCGCCGCCTGCCGGGCATCCCGCGAGGCTTGCAACGAGTGACAGCGCTAGCGCTCGCGCCGCCAGCGTCAGTGGACGATGCAGCACGCGTGGGGTGTGCACAGGAGCTCCTTTCGGCTGTTCAGGATGGGGAGTGGACTATTAGTGTGGCGCGCGCGGGCTCAGCGATCAAGGGCCTGGATCTGTTCCAGCCCGGCGGCAATGAAGGTCCACTGCAGCTTCATCTGGTCGCGTATCGGCATCGCCTCTAGGCCGCGTGCTCTTGCGGCGGCCGCCACGCCGGCGGCCTTTCCCCCGGCTTGAAGGTCGGCGCGCCAGCCCTCGAGCAGTCGCTTCCACTCTTCCGCGACCGGGTCGGGTGGTCCCAACGACTCTCCGACGCCCGGGGTGATGAAGAGCGGCATCTCCGAGACGAGCGTCAGGGGGTCGCCGCCCAGCGAGCGGACGGTCTCCATCGAACTGGGGCGGAAGAGCGAGGCGGTGTCGGGCTCGCCCTGTGCGACGAAGTACTCGCGCATGAAGCGCGAGTCGGGCCGCGTGCAGAATCCCCGCTCCAGGCGAAAGAACCCTTTCTCACCCTGGCGCTCGACGTCGTGGAGTTCGTAGCCCAACTCGTCGACAGCGTGCACGCAGACCTCTCGGATACGGTCGAAGCGATCGCGCCAGGCCGGCTCGATCAGGAACCACGGGCCGGCGGCGAAGCCCATCCCGTGCAGCGACACGTGCAGCGCAAAGGGGCCCTCCGCGGCGCGCCACCAATCGTAGACGGCACGGTTCTCCGGACGGGCGTCCGAGTCTGTTTCGTCAGCGGGGAAACCGAACTCGATGTCATCGCCGGGCGGTTCTCGGACGACGTGTGCGAGGTACTCAGACAGGTCGTAAGCCTCTGCGTCATCGTGTTGCCAGGCACGGTTGCGCTCGGCCCCGTCGGGATTGATGTGCGGGACGATCCACCACTCGTAGTCGGTCAGTAGCGGGTCGTCTGACGCCAGCGCCGAGAGGTAGGTGGCGAGCTGAAGGAGCAGCCGCGGGCCGACGGGCTCGTCGGCATGACAGCCGGCGAGCAGGCTGACTTGCGTCTCTCCGGTACCCAAACGGAAGGCGTGTACCGGCCGCCCCTCGCGTGACCAGCCAATCGGCTCGCCGATGCCGAGTTTCAGCGGTTGTGCTGAGAGGATCTCGCCGGGGCGCCGCACTATCTCCATGGCTTACTCTAAGACAAGAGGCAGGTCCGCACTAGCGTCACTGGCAACTGGGAGGCGGTCGCCGGCTCGAGCGCGCCTCCTTAGTTTCTTGCTGGGAACGTCCCCGATCACGAGGCGCGGCTGTCGGCCTCGCCACCACCAGCGAGGAAGGGTGAAATGAAGAAATGGGAGTACCGGTTTCTGGACTCGATGGACATCGAGGAAGGCGGCTTTCTGGCTGTGAAAAGCCGTGACGCCATCGAAACCTACTTGAACGGCATTGGGGACGAAGGATGGGAGATCGTCAACCTCGACTTCGTCGAGATCGAAGGTAGGACATCGTTCGTCGGTATAGCGAAGAGAGAGAAGGCTTAGCGGTCACACACCGGCCTGCGTCGGTTCCTTTCGGCCCCTGAGCACGCTCAGGCTGGGCGCCACCAGGTAGCCGCTGCCGGCCAGCCGCCCGGCGACGAAAGCAATGGCCGCCGCCGTCGCACCGATCATGTCGAGGCCGCGGGTCAACGCCAGCAGGGCGAGCACGATACCTCCCACCTCGATCACCGTCGCCCAGGTAATCGGACGGGTGAAACGACCCTGCACGAGTATACCACGCTGCAGAGAGAGCAAGACCGAGGTCGCGGGGAGCAGTACCATTATCCGTGTGGGCGTGATGGCGAAGTCGGCCAGCTCGAGGCTCAGCCCGGAGACCGTCTCGAACCAGACGCGGGCCAGCGGCGAAAAACCGACGAGCGCCAGCCCGAGAGACGATGCCAGGCCCAGCCAGATGGCGAACCGGCCCAGCTGCTTCACGTGCTCACGATTCTTGCCGAGCAGCGCTATCGCGACTTCCTGATAGCTGAGCCCCAGCGCGCGGAAGATGAAGGATAGCGAGTTTACCACCGGCAGCACCGCCAGCGATTCCACGGGATAGCGGGCCCGGCCGAGCATGAAGGTGACCATCGGGTGCACCGCCAGAGCGAGTGTCGAGGTCAGAGCCAGGGGGTAGTAGAAGACCGCGATCCGTCGATAACTCAAAGGCTTGTGCTCATCCCGCGCGGTCTCGAGCAGTCTACGAACCGTGCCGCGCGCCATCAGCCGGCTTGCCAGAGCCTCGGCGCAGACGCCTGCCGAAAGCGCCGCCGCTCCCACGTAGGCTCCCGCGAGCGAGGACTGGGTGTAAAGGACCAGAGCGGTGGCCGCCATGAACGATAGACGGATCACCGTTCCGTAGGCGACCAGCCTGGTGCGGCTGTCGCGGATCAGAAGGCCTTGGAAGAACCTTCGGTAGCCGATGGCTCCCGGCCATGGCAGCAGCAGAAACAATGCGCCGTAGGTCAGGTGCGCCACCTCGTCCGGCAAGCCGATGAGGTCCTCGATGATGAAGTCAAAGACCGGCGGGACCAGCACCAGGATCATCGCCGCCGTGATGATGGCGTTCAGAACGTAGGTGAAATTGCGCAGCTTGAAGAAGCTGGCGGCGTCCTCCGCCAGGGCGGTGGAGGCGCTCATGATCATAATGATGGGTGCCTCGACTAGGATGGCGAAGGCGAAGGCGACGCCCCAGGCCGCCAAATTGAACTTTGGGTCCGGCAGCCGGGCGATCACCGCAGCGAGGAACGGTCCCTCTACGGCCATCATCAGCCAGGTCGCCGCGAGGGGCGCCCAGAAGACGAAGATCCTCTTGCCGGTCAGTCGCAGCCTCGGCCTCCAGGGGGTCTAGCTGGGGCGATCGCGCGGCCAGTATAGTGGTGCTTCAGGACCTCGGCTAGATGTTCGCTCGCGTCCAGATCAGGATCACGCCGCAGCTTGCCGTGCCACCCGCCGCCGCTCATGTTACCCAACTGGCTCTACCTCCACATCAGCCAGCGGGCGTGGCGGCGACTCCCGCGGCAACGTCTAATCAACCGGAGATGCAGGCATGGCCTATACGTACGATGAGCTGCACAAGATGACCGTCGCGCAGCTGCGCCAGATCGCCAAGGCCGAGGAACACGAGTCGCTGCGCGGCTATAGCACGATGCACAAGGCCGAGTTGCTGCACGCTCTCTGTCAGGTCCTTGGCCTCGACGAGCACGTGCACCACGAAGTAGTCGGAGTCGACAAGGGCAAGATCAAGGCGAAGATCCGTGAGCTGAAGAGGCAGCGGGACGCGGCATTCGAGGCCCAAGACTCGGCGCAGCTCAAGCACGTTCGCAAGCGGATCAAACGCCTCAAGCGAAAGATTCGTCGGGCAACCGTCTAACCCGAGCTCCGCACCTCACCAAGGCCAACCGTAGCAGCACGCGGTCGTACGAAGGGAGACCCGCATGACCGAGTCTCAGGCAGCCGACTACATGCCCAAGCCGTCGCCGCCCGTGTTCTACCGCTGGGCCGTCCTGGTAGTGATCAGCCTGGCGATGTTCGGGAACTACTACGTCTACGACGCGGTTAGCCCGATCGCCGACCTGCTCAAGGAACAGCTGGGATTTTCCGATCGGAACATCGGGACGCTGAATGCGATCTACAGCGTCCCGAACATCATAATGGTGCTGATCGGCGGCATTATCATCGATAGGATCGGTGTCAAGAAGGCGACGCTGCTGTTTGGTGTCCTTTGCTTCATCGGTGCCGCGATTACCGCTGCCACCGGTGAATTCTGGATCATGGCGGCGGGACGATTGGTCTTCGGCATCGGGGCTGAGTCGCTGATCGTTTCCGTGACCGCTGCGATCGCCCGGTGGTTCAAGGGTAAGGAGCTCAGCTTCGCCTTCGGTGTGAACCTGACCATCGCCCGGCTCGGGTCTTTCGCCGCGCTCAATTCGCCGACTTGGGCGCGACCGGCGTTCGAGAGCTGGCAGTGGCCGCTGGTCATCTCGGTGGCCTTCGGTGTGTTCTGCATCGTGGGCGCGGTGCTCTACTGGATCATGGAGGACCGTGCGGTAGCCCGCTACGAGATGGGTGCCGCCGGCGAGACTGAGAAGATGGTGTGGAGCGACCTATTCAAGTTCCCGACGTCATACATATACGTCGTGCTGCTCTGCGTCACGTTCTATTCGGCGATCTTCCCGTTCCAGACGTTCGCGGTGAAGTTCTTCATCGAGCGCCACGGAGAGACCCGCGAGTTCGGTGGCTTCCTGTCCAGCATTATCACGCTGTTCGCGATGGTCTTCACCCCGCTGTTCGGCTACTGGGTCGATCGGGTGGGCAAGCGCTCGCTGTTCATGATGTGGGGCTCGCTGCTCCTGGTGCCGGTCTATCTCATGATGGCCTACACCGACATCGCTCTCTGGATACCGATGGCGATGATGGGGATCGCCTTCTCGCTGGTGCCTGCGGTGATGTGGCCGTCGGTCGCCTATCTGATCGAAGAGAGCAGGCTGGGAACGGCGTACGGCTTGATGACGATGATCCAGAACATCGGGCTAGCCGGCTTCAACTTCATGATCGGCTGGGCGAACGACTACGCCGGCGCGGGCGTGGAGAACCCGGGCGGCTACGCGCTGGGGATGTGGATATTCTCGATCCTCGGGTTCTTGGGCTTCGTCTTCGCCTGGCTGTTGCGCAGGGAGGAGACGGGCCCGCGGGCGCACGGCCTGGAGACGATCACTGTGACATCATCAGAGTAACGGAAGAGTAGCAACAAACGGCGGGGGGTCGGGCGAAAGTCGCCGCGACCCCCCTCTGACGTTGGGTGCCCTTATTTGACCGTTATGGGCACCGAGAAACGGGTCCGGTCCCAGATGAGCTGCAGGACCCCTCCGTCGCCGCTAGGCTCGATCGAGATGGTAAAGCGCTCCACGGACTCGGGGATCGTCTCGGGGATGAGGTTGATCCGGACCAGGTCCTGGGCCTCGTCGTACATCGTACCCCACTGGCCGGTCTGACGGTTGATGATCAACTGCGCCGACTCCGGCGTAAATACACTGAACAGGGTATAGGAGCCGGCGGGGACCTCTGCTCCACCGATCTCCAGGTCCCGGTCGGTGGTGAACTCGGTCGCCGCGTTGGCGCCAGTGCGCCAGACCTCGCCATAAGGGACTAGCAAGCCCCCCCAGGTCTCGCGGCCGCGCTTCGCCGGCCGGCTGTATTCCACCGTGAGGGTCGCGCCAGCGATCGTCGTCTCCACCGTCGCCCCCGGCGACGGGACGCCAATCCCCTCGCCGCGTGCGTCCCGGGCGGCGAAGTCTGCGGCGAGCCCTGCCAGGTTCAGAGTGCTAATCTGCTCGCCGACGGCCTTGTAAGTGGTCCGCTCGCCGGAACGGCCCAGTATGCTCCCGTCGCTACTTATTCGCGCTACGTATGGGCTTCCGAAGAAGTCCATGCTGACGCTATCGGGCGACTCACGGACTATCGTGTTGGGCATGATCCGGTTGCGCCCCACGGCCAGGAAGTGGACGGGGTAACTGTCCGAGCCGCTGGCGATCGCCTGGCGTACGGCCTGCTCGAGGACCGCGAAGGTCACGGGCGTCGTCCCGACGGTTGGAATCACGCCGGGTGGAACCGCGATCCGGGAGGTGCCCGGGTTGCGACCGCCACGCCTCTCCACCGTGGCGCTGTCGCCCTCGATGGTTACGGTGTAGCCCCAGGCCTGGACTCCCTCAGGGTTCTCCGGCGGAGTACTCCACTCTACCTCCATGCGGGTGATATTCCCCTCAGGCCCGAGTTCGGCCGAGTAGTTGGCGACCAACGTGTGGGGTGCCCGGGTAACCACGCTGCCTTGGAATCCGGTGGTGGTACGCTCATACGTCTCCACGGACATGGTGTCGACGCCCAGCCGCTCGACATAGGCCCGTGTCTGGTCCGCACAGCCCGTCGTCAGGATGATGAGGCCAGAGGCCAGTAGCGCCGTGGCGCCGTACCGGCCGGTAGAAGGCGATGGTGCTCGGCACATGCTTTCCTCCCGGTACCAGGTTCGGTTGTAGAATGGCAGATACATGATGGGTTTTTGGCCGGAGTGTGCAATAGCCGCGTCTGGCAGGCCCCAGATTGCCGGCCTAGGACCAGTCGTTGTACTCTGCGGAATCGGGCGACCGGCTCTCGTGGCCGGGTGTGAGTGCAACCTTCTGCCAGCGGGGAGGTGCGACTGTGAAAGAGCTCGCGGTGACCAGATACGTACGCTACACACACGAGGGTAGTGTGTCGTGCGGCGCGCTAGAAGGTGAGACGATCCGCGAACTGCGAGGCGACATTCTCGAAGGGCCCGGCGAGACCATTGGCGAAGTCGCGTTGTCAGAGGTGCGGCTCCTCGCTCCCGTCGTGCCTTCCAAGGTGATCGCCGTCGGGCTCAACTACCGCAGTCACCTGAAGGGCCGGCCCGAACCGGAGTATCCGGGACTGTTTGCCGTGTTGCCATCGGCCGTGGTCGGTCCCGAGGACGCTATCGTGATACCCCCGGACGCTCGAGACGTCCATTACGAGGGCGAGCTCGTGGTCGTGATCGGCAAGCGGGCGAAGAACGTCCCGATCTCCGATGCGTCAGACTACGTTCTCGGAGTCACGGCCGGTAACGATGTGAGTGAGCGCAACTGGCAACGCTCCGATCTCCAGTGGGTAAGGGCCAAAGCGTCGGACAGCTTCGCACCCGTCGGGCCTGCAATAGCCACGCACCTCGATTACAACGACCTGCTCGTCGAGACGCGTCTCAACGGCGAGCTGCGTCAGTCGGAACGAACCAAGGACATGATCTTTGACGTCGAGACGATCGTCGCCTATATCAGCCGGTACGTCACCCTGTTGCCCGGCGATCTCATCTTCACCGGCACGCCGGGAAACACCGAAAGCATGAAGGCCGGCGATGTGGTCGAGGTCGAGGTCGAGGGCGTCGGCGTGCTCCGCAACACGGTGGTCGATTCGTGAACCGAGCCCGACGGAGCGGGACGAGGCTCTGTATCGGCTCCAGCAGATGTGAGATGTTTTTCGGAGGAAGAGCGCGGCCGCCTAACGGCCGCCACCCTACAAAGGGTTGGAGGCTAGAAGCCGTCGGTCGGCGTGCAGTCCTGCGGTGGAGCAGGCGGCGACGAGCCCCGGTATTCGGCATAGGCCCGCGCCCAGCTCTCCGCGAATAGGAAGATTACCAGTAGCCAGAACAGCCAGCTAAACTCAGACACTCCTCTTGTTCCAACGGTTCGATTTTCGGTGTGTTCGCTGCCCGCACATATCCTTACGAGGTAGGAGAAGCACAGGTTTCCTCCTGCTGTCTGCGTTCATCCTATTAGACAGATCCGGGGCCCAATCCGTTTACACGCCCGACGTAACTGAGGCCACAATCCTCGACCAGGCGCGGCGCTGCCTCAGAATCGGTTGCCCTGGTCCTTTCGCGGCTGCTGCCGATGCTGACAGATTATGCCGGCACCCTAGGGGAAGAGGATAGCGATGCGTTTGTCAAACATGATCACGGCGGTGGACGCTCATGCCTGCGGCGAGCCGGGCCGGGTGATCGTCGGTGGCGTGGTGGACGTTCCCGGCTCGACGATGTTCGAGAAGAAGGTCTACCTCGAGGAACATGGCGACGAGCTGCGCAAGCGCATGTTGCGCGAGCCGCGTGGCTATCCAGCTCTGTGCTGCAATGTGATCCTGCCGGCGACGGACCCGGATGCGGATGCCGGCTTCGTGATCATGGAGCAGACGGAATACCCGGTGATGTCGGGTAGCAACACGATCTGTGTGGCGACGGTGTTGATCGAGAGCGGGATGGTACCTGTCCGGGAACCGGTGACCGAGCTCGTCCTGGAAGCGCCTGCAGGTCTGATCCCGATCCGTGCCGAGGTGTCGAACGGCAAGGTGACGAGTGTGACATTCGAGAACGTCCCGGCTTTCGCGGTGCACCTCGATGCCGCAATCGAGGTCCCGGAGCTGGGCAGGGTAGTCGTCGATGTGGCATATGGTGGGATGTTCTACGTCATCGCCGATGCCGAGCAGTTTGGGCTACGGCTGGTCCCCGAAGAGGGTGGCACGATAGCTCGGATTGGGTCGATGCTCAGGGCGGCGGCTCGCGAGCAACTTGCCGCCGTCCATCCGGAAAACGCGGCGATCGCGGGCGTTTCCATCTCACAGTTATCCGGTCCACCGCATAGTGACGAGGCGTCACGCAGGAACGCGGTCATCGTCGCCACCGGCGAACTCGATTGGGACAACTTCGACACGTGGACCGGCGTTCTCGACCGCTCGCCGTGCGGCACCGGTACATGCGCCAAGATGGCGACGTTGCATGCGCGGGGAGCACTCAAGGTCGGCGAAGACTTTCATCATGAAGGTCCCCTGGACACGATCTTCACCGGACGAATCGTCGGCGAGACTCAGGTCGGTGGTCAGCCCGCGGTGTTGACGACGCTAAGCGGCCGCGCCTGGATCACCGGCGTCGCCCAGTACCTGGTGGACGCTGAGGATCCGTTCCCCGACGGCTTCACCGTCGGCGACCTTTGGGCGTAGAAGGGAAGGTCGCGGCCGTGGCGCCGGCCGAAATCGGGCTTAGATTTCAGCGTTCGATTTGCCAAACACAAGCGAAGGAGATCCAAGTGAAACGCTACCACCTCGTTCCGCTAGCACTCCTGTCATTAGCCTGCATTGCCGCGCCCCTCGCTGCGCAAGCGCAGGACCCTTCGCTGCTGACCCTCGAGCGGATCTACGCGTCCGCCGACTTCAGAGGCGAGTTCTTCGGTCCGGCCAGTTGGCTGGTCGACGGTTCCGGATATACAACGCTGGAGCCTTCCGCCCAATTCCGCGGCGGCCTGGACATCGTACGCTACGATCCCGAGACCGGTGATCGCGAGATCATAGTCCCCGCGCAACGCCTGATTCCGGCAGGCGCGTCGGGTCCGCTGCGTATCTCCGGTTATCAGTGGTCGGAGGACGGCACTAAGTTGCTGATCTTCACCAACACGCGCCGGGTCTGGCGCTTCAACACGCGTGGCGACTACTGGGTCCTCGATCTGGAGAGCGGCGCGCTCGAGCAGATCGGGAAGGACCGCCCCGAGTCTTCCCTGATGTACGCCAAGTTCTCGCCGGATGGCTCCCGTGTGGGGTATGTCAGTGAGAACAACATCTACGTGGAACACGTCCAGAACGGTACGGTCACTCAATTGACCGAGGACGGCTCGGCGACGATCCTCAACGGCCGCTTCGACTGGGTCTACGAGGAGGAGTTCTTCCTGGGAAGCCGGTTTCCGGCTGACGGATGGCGCTGGAGTCCCGACGGGGAGAAGATCGCTTATTGGCAACTCGACGCGTCCGACGTCGGCGTGTTCCTGATGATCAACAACACAGACTCGCTTTACTCGTACACGATTCCGGTACAGTTCCCCAAAGCGGGCACGACGAACTCGGCGGCCCGGATGGGTATCGTGCCGAGCGGCGGCGGCGAGACTACCTGGCTGCAGATCGATGCCGATCCACGCAACAACTACATCGCGCGCCTCTGGTGGTCCGAGGACTCAGAAGAAGTGATGATCCAGCACCTCAATCGGTTGCAGAACACCAACCGTGTGATGCTCGGCTCGGTGAAGGACGGGTCGGTCCGCACAGTGTTGACGGAGACCGACGACGCATGGGTGGATGCGGTAGATGACGTGTACTGGCTGGAGGGCGGCCAGCGTTTCACCTGGATCAGCGAGCGGGACGGCTGGCGTCACCTCTACGTCGCCTCGCGCTCCGACGGCCGGCTCCAGCTCGCGACGCCCGGCGAGCACGATGTGGTCAACATCCTGCACATCGATGAAGAGGAAGGCTGGGTAACCTACATCGCGTCGCCGGATAACCCGACCCAGCGGTACCTGTATAGGCAGCGACTGGACGGGCGCGGCCGAGCCGAGCGTCTGAGCCCCGAGAACCAGCCGGGCACCCACAGCTACCAGGTCTCTGCCGATGGACGCTGGGCCTTTCACACGTACTCGCGGTTCGGCGTGCCGTCGATCATACAGCTGGTCAGCCTGCCGGAGCACGAAGTCGTGCGTCCGTTGGTGGAGAACACTCGCCTGCGTGCGACGGTCGAGAATCTGAAGCGAGGCGAAGCGAGGTTCTTCCGCGTTGATATCGGCGACGGCGTGGAACTCGACGGTTTCGAGATGAGGCCACCCGACTTCGATCCATCGCAGGAGTATCCGGTGCTCTTCTACGTGTACGGCGAGCCGTTTGGTCAGACGGCGCGTGATGCTTGGGGCGGCTCGACCTACCTTTGGCACCTGCTGCTCACCCAGAAGGGCTATATCGTGATGTCGGTGGACAACCGAGGTACGCCGGCGCCGCGAGGTCGCGAGTGGCGCAAGGTGGTCTACAAGAAGACCGGCATCATCGCATCGGCCGATCAATCCGCGGCCGCGCGGGCCATCGCCGGTTGGCCGTACGTCGATGCCGAACGCATCGGCATCTGGGGATGGAGCGGCGGCGGTTCCCAGACCTTGAATGTGATGTTCCGCTACCCCGACGTTTACAGCACGGGTATGGCCGTGGCGCCGGTGCCCAACATCAGGCTGTACGACACGATCTACCAGGAACGTTATTCGGGACTTCCCGAAGGTCCGGGCGACGCCTACGAGCAGAACTCGCCGGTCACGTTCGCCCACCAGCTACAGGGCAACCTTCTGATCGTCCACGGTACCGGCGATGACAACGTCCACTACCAGGGCACCGAGTTGCTGATCAACGCGCTGATCGAAGCAGGCAAGCAGTTCACGATCATGCCGTATCCGAATCGGTCGCACGGCATATACGAGGGGCGCGGCACGACGCTGCACCTGCGAACTCTGCTCACGAACTACCTGATGGACAACATGGCGCCCGGGCCTCGGTCCGGCACGATGGAGTAGGGCGGTCATGGCTAGCCGACCGTCACGATTCCTTCTTTCGGCCATCGTGGCCGTCTGGGTCGTGCCGGTAGGTGGCTACGCTCAGGCCTCTCATGGGATGCGGGGAAGACCTGGACGGCGGTGGCAATGCCAAACCCCTTGGAGTCCCTAAGCGACGAGCTGGAGGCGATCGGGGCGCCGTGGACGCCGGGGCGAGGTGTCCCGAAGTGGAGCTTCGAGGCACTCTAGGGCCGATGCAATAGCCGACGCGGGGCGAATCGGGGCTCACTCCGCCGCCCGGGGTGGGCCCTGGCATTTGCGCACGGTTCTTGTAGTAGTAATGGGCAGCCCCAGCCCGGTCGACCGTCATCTGAACACAGCTTCGGCAGGCAGTACTGTTGCAAACCGGGACGATCTTCGACATCAAGAAATTCGCCATCCACGATGGCCCCGGTGTGCGCACCACCGTCTTCCTCAAGGGGTGTCCACTCGGCTGCTGGCTCTGTCACAATCCGGAGAGCCAGTCGTTCGAGCCAGAGCTGATGATCCGCGATGGACGCTGTACGCGCTGCGGTGACTGTATCGAGGAATGCGCAGAGGGCGCCGTATCGCTAAACGGTAACAGCATTCGTATCGACAGATGCCTGTGCGACCTTTGCGGCGCCTGTGCCGACGTGTGCGTCGCCGAAGCGATCGAGGTTGCGGGCAGAGATGTGACGGTCGCCGAGCTGATGGAGGAGCTCGAGCGAGACGTGGTCTACTACGACGAATCGGGCGGCGGTGTCACAGTCTCGGGCGGCGAGCCGTTCGCCCAGCCGGATTTTCTACTCGAGCTACTCAAGTCGTGCAAGTCGCGGGGTATCGAGACCGCGGTGGACACGTGCGGCCACGTCGCTCCTCACCTGTTCCGGTCGGTCGCCGAGCACGTCGACCTCTTCCTCTACGACCTGAAGGTCGTCGACGACGAGCGGCACCGCGAGTTCACCGGTGTCGGGGTCGAGTCGATCCACGAGAACTTGCGCTGGTTGGCGGAGAAGAACAGAGCGGTCATCGTGCGTTTCCCGCTTCTGCCGGGCGTAAGCGACGACGAGGCGAACATCCACAGCATGGGCGAATTCCTGAGCTCGTTGGCGAACCGCCCTCGCGTGGACATCCTCCCCTATCATAGAGCGGGGGTAGACAAGTACGGCCGGCTGGACCGCGAGCCGCGGTTGCCAGATGCAGAGCCACCGTCGGAGGAAGAGGTCGCGGCGGTGGCGCGGCGGCTGAGCGATTTCGGTCTTAACGTGACCGTCAGAGGCGAATCGTTATGAGCCTTAGCGAGAGAGTATCGCGACTTCGACAGGATAGCCTTGACGCCCGGCCGACGGTCTCGTCGGAGCGTGCGGAGCTAATAACCGAGTTCTACGAGCGGGCGGACGGAGTGCTATCGGCTCCGATGCGCCGCGCACTCGCCTTCAAGCACCTGCTCGAGAACAAGGCGGTCTGCATACTCAGCGGCGAGTTGATCGTTGGTGAACGGGGTCCGGCGCCAAAGGCGACACCCACCTATCCGGAGGTCTGCTGCCACTCGCTCGAGGACCTCGAGGTCCTCGACTCGCGCGAGAAGATCCCGTTCGCCGTCGAGCCCGAGACCAGGGCGGTCTTCCGCGATCGCTTGATTCCTTTCTGGAAGGGACGGTCGCTCAGGGAGCTCATCTTCGGGCGGATGACGGAAGAGTGGAAGGACGCCTACGAGGCGGGAATCTTCACCGAATTCATGGAACAGCGGGCGCCGGGTCACACGGTCCTGGACGACAAGATCTACCGTAAGGGTTTCCTCGACTTCAAAGACGACATACGCCAGAGTCTCGAGAGCCTCGACTGGCTGAACGACCCCTCAGCCCTGAACAAGCAGGAAGAGCTGAAGGCGATGGCGATCTGCTGCGACGCGCTGATTACCTTCGCGGAGCGGCACGCGGCGCTAGCCCGGGAGCAGGCAGAGCGGGAAGGCGACCCGCAACGCAAGGCGGAACTGGAGCGTATCGGCGAAGTGTGCGACCGTGTGCCGGCCTTCGCACCCCGCGACTTCTGGGAGGCGCTCCAGTACTACTGGTTCGTACACCTGGGAGTGATAACCGAGCTCAACACCTGGGACGCCTTCAACCCCGGCCACCTCGACCGGCATCTTTATCCCTTCCATCGGGAGGGCCTCGCTGCGGGAACGCTGACGCAAGAGCAGGCGCGCGAACTGTTGCAGTGCTTCTGGATCAAGTTCAACAACCAACCGGCGCCGCCCAAGGTGGGGATCACCGCGGAAGAGAGCGCTACGTACACCGACTTCGCGCAGATCAACACCGGCGGTGTCATGGAAGATGGCAGCGACGGAGTAAACGAGCTCACCTACCTGATCCTCGACGTCATCGAGGAGATGCGACTGCTGCAGCCCAGCTCATCGGTTCAGCTCAGCAAGAAGAACCCCGACCGCTTCCTCAAGCGGGCGGCAAGGATCATCCGCACCGGCTTCGGACAGCCGTCGGTCTTCAACGCCGATCTGATCGTCCAGCAGCTAGTGCGGCAGGGGAAATCGCTGGAGGACGCCCGCAACGGCGGATCGAGCGGCTGCGTCGAGGTTGGTGCTTTCGGCAAGGAGAACTACAACCTCACCGGCTACTTCAATATGCCGAAGGTATTCGAGATCGCCCTCAACAACGGTGTCGATCCGAGAACCGGCAAGATGATCGGCCTCGAGACGGGCGATCCAGCGAGCTTCTCCAGCTTCGAGGAGCTCATGGATGCCTATCGCAGCCAGCTGCGCCGCTTCATCGACATCAAGCACCGGGGCAACAACGTGATCGAGCGGCTGTGGGCCACTCGCATGCCGACACCCTTCCTCTCCGTTCTTATAGATGACTGCATCCGCAGCGGACTGGATTACCACGATGGCGGCGCCCGCTACAACACGTCCTATATCCAGGGCGTTGGTTTGGGGACGCTCACCGACTGCGCCACGGCCATCAAGTACCACGTCTTCGATGAGAAGACGTTCGGCATGGCCGAGCTGTTGGAGGCGCTGCGTTCCAACTTCAAGGACAACGACAGATTGCGTCAGTTGCTCGTTAACCGCACACCCAAGTACGGAAACGACGATGACTATGCCGACTCGGTGATGAGGCAACTGTTCGAGGCCTACTTCGACGCGGTCGATGGCCGGCCGAACACCAGGTCCGGTACGTACCGCATTAACCTGTTACCGACGACCTGCCACATCTACTTCGGGTCGGTCGTCGGCGCGACGCCCGATGGCCGTAACGCCTGGCAGCCGCTCTCCGAGGGCGTATCGCCCGTGCAGGGCGCCGACCGTAAGGGGCCGACGGCGGCGCTGCGCTCCGTCGCCAAGATGGATCACGCGCGGACCGGCGGCACCTTGCTCAACCAGAAGCTGACGCCCGGTCTGATGGACGGCGAGGAGGGTCTCGACAAGTTCGTCCACTTGGTTCGCGCGTACTTCAAGCTCGACGGTCATCACATTCAGTTCAACGTGGTGGACGCCGAGACGCTGCGGGCGGCGCAGCAGAACCCCGAGGCGCATCGCGATCTCATCGTTCGCGTCGCTGGCTACAGCGACTACTTCTGCGACCTGAGCGAGGCGCTGCAGGATGAGATCATCGCGCGAACCGAGCATCAGAGCTACTGACAAGCTGGAGGGCTGGATCATGACTGCGTTCACGACCCATCGCCGGCATGGGCCGGGCGAAGAGACCAACGTGTGTGAAACACCTCCGCGGTTGTCGCTGTGGCGTATCGGTACGTCGGCCGGACTGTTGCTATTGATTTTCGCCGCTGGTGCACTCGGCCAGGAGGAACGAAGGCCGATGTCGATCGTCGACTTGATCAACGTGCCTTCGCTCCGAGACCCCCAGCTGTCACCCGACGGTACGCAGCTCCTCTACGTTCTCAGTACGGCCGACTGGGAGAAGAACGAGACGGTCAGCCACATCTGGCGCATGGATGTGGACGGCTCCGACCTGCTGCAGCTCACCTACGGCGAGGACGGCGAGTTCAGCCCGCGCTGGTCGCCGGACGGTAGACTCATCGCCTTTCTGGCCGAGCGCGGTGATGACGAAGGTAACCAGATTCACCTGCTCAACGTTGCCGGCGGTGAGGCCTATCGGCTGACCGAGCACGCGACGGGTGTGTCCGACATCTCGTGGTCGCCGGATGGCGCGTGGCTGTACTTCCGGGCCAGCGACCAGAAGTCGGATGAACAGAAGGCCCGCGAGGAGAAGAAGCACGACGTCTTTGCCTTCGACGAGAACTACCGCCATACGCACCTTTGGCGCATCGCCGTTGAGACGGGTGAGGAGGAACGGGTCACCGAGGGCGGCTATTCGGTGCTGTCCTATGAGCTGTCGCGTGACGGCCAGATGATCGCCTACCGTCGCGGTCCGTCGCCGCTCTACGATGACTCGGACGAGAGCGAGGTCTGGGTCATGGGGGTCGACGGTGCAGGGAACCGCCAGCTCACTCATAACTCCGTGCCCGAGTTTGACGAGCAGCTATCGCCCGACGGCGCCTGGGTACTCTTCTCTAGCTCCGCGAACGAGGAGTTCGAGTTCTACTACAACGACAAGATGTTCCTTGTGCCGTCGGCCGGCGGCGACTCGAGGTTGCTGCTGCCGGACCTCCCCTACGAGATCAACGGAGCCGCCTGGTCGGGAGACGGGCGGTACATCTACTTCATCGCCAACACGGGCGTCAGGCGCGACCTCTTCCGCCTCGAGGTCTCGAGCGGACGCTACACGCAGCTCACCGAGGGTGACCACTCGCTCTACGGCTGGCGTTATTACCCGGAGGTCAGGCGCCACGTCTTCCAGATCTCGGAGCGCACGAGCCCCGGCGACGTGTGGATGATGGGAGAGGGGCGTCGACCTCGTGCAGAGCGGATCTCCCATGTCTTTGACTACCTGGTCGAGGAGTTCCTGCTCCCGCGCCAGGAAGCTATCCAGTGGACCGGCGCCGACGGCGTCACCGTCGAAGGGTTGCTCTTCTACCCGCTGGATTACCAGGAAGGCCATCGCTACCCGCTAGTCGTCCAGACGCACGGCGGTCCCGCGTCGTCTGACTTGTTCACCTTCGGCTCTTCCGGGGACTATGTGCAGAAGCTGACCGCCTTGGGCTACATGGTTCTCCAGCCCAACTACCGTGGGAGCACCGGTTACGGGGATGACTTTCTCCGCGACATGGTGGGCCACTACTTCCAGAACGCCCACCTCGACGTGATGACCGGTGTGGACTACCTGATCGAGCAAGGGCTAGTGGACGGCGAGCGTATGGCGAAGATGGGCTGGAGCGCCGGCGGCCACATGACCAACAAAATCATCACCTTCACGGACCGCTTCAAAGCGGCGTCCTCGGGGGCCGGCGCGTCGAACTGGGTATCGATGTACGGGCAGAGCGATGTGCGAATCTATCGGACCCCGTGGTTCGGCGGCACGCCGTGGGAAGACGACGCGCCCATAGACGTCTACTGGGCGAACTCGCCGTTGAGCGATGTCTCGAACGTTACCACACCCACCATATTCCTCGTCGGTCAGAACGATGCTCGGGTGCCGATGCCGCAATCGGTGGAGATCCACCGTGCGTTGAAGGCGAACGGCGTTCCTACACATCTCTACGTCGCGCCGCGCGCCGGACACGGTTGGCGCGAGCTGCGGCACCGCCTGTTCAAGGTCAACGTCGAGTTGGACTGGTTCGAGCGTTGGGTGATGGAGCGGGACTACACCTGGGAGATAGCTCCCGGCGACGAGGAGCGAGAGTCGGTGACCTCGGCCGCGGACGTTCATCGGTAGTCTGGTTAGGCCATCCGGTTGTGGCAGGGCGCGGGCCGGGAACCGCGCCCTCTGCTTTTGCATGCATCTGGGTTTGGGGGCGTTACGAATTGGTAACGTTCTTAACGGACAAATCGACCGAGGGCTCGGCACGATTTTCGGTAGATGTGGCGGGGCTCGGCCGGTACGAATCGGTAACCTGGAACTGTAACCAGGTCACCAGGTTACACTTCCGGTTACCGCCTTAGGTGGCACCGTTATTGCCCTTCCATCGGCCGCTTGCCGTGCATCGGTCCCGCAGACAGGGTGCGGTGCCGGCGGCTTCGATCCCGTCGAATCCGGCTGGCACAGTCACCGGAGGGGGAGATGATCCGCGCCTTGTCTCGAAGCTTCCTAATAATCGCGTCGTTCAGTCTAATCGCGGGCTGCTCCGAGATGCCCATGGGCCCCGATTCGTCCCGCGAGCCGGTCGGCGACCTGGACTGGCTGACGACGCAGCTGGCGGTGGTGAACGGTAACTATGTGATCCAGGACCTGGGGACGCTGGGCGGGGCCTGGAGCGAGGCCTACGGTGTGAACGACGACGGTTGGGTCGTTGGCGTGAGCCAGACGGCGAGCGGTGAACAGCACGCCTTCCTCTGGGCGGAGGCCGGCGGGATTCAGGACATCAACGGTGCCGACTGGATCTTCAGCCGCGCCGAGGGCGTCAACAACAACGGCATGGTGGTCGGCTGGGGCATCAAGAGCGGGGAGGGCATCCGCGGCTTCTTCTGGACCGCGGAGGGCGGGATGCAGAGTATCGCGCCCCCCGCGCAGCACACCTCGAGCTACTGCTTCAACGTGAACGACGTCGGCGAGATCGTGGGGATGGCGCTGAGCACATCGGGCAACTTCAACGCCATCGTCTGGACGACGCCCACCAGCCAAACGCTGCTTGGCAGCCTGGGAGGCAAGGCCAGCCGCGCCCTCGATATCAACGAAGAAGGGCGGGTGGCCGGAAAGTCGACGCTCAGCGACCAGACGAGTCGCGCCGTCCTCTGGGTCCCCCAGAATCCGATGCTGAACTTGGGTACGCTGGGAGGCTCGGCGAGCGAGGGATTCGGGATCAACGAACTGTCTCGCGTCGTCGGTTGGGCGCACGACGTTCAAGAAAGGAGACGGCCGTTCTACTGGGACGGCGAGCTGCACGATTTGGGAACGCTGGGCGGCCCCAATGGTGAGGCTTACGAGGTCACCGACGATGGCTTGACCGTCGGCGACAGCGAGAACGGGTCGTTACAGATGCGCGCCACGCTCTGGGCGAACGGGAATGGGACCTATGATCTCGGGACGCTGGGCGGCACAGAGAGTCACGCCCGCGACATAAGCGGCAACGGCCTGATAGCCGGCTTCGCGCTCACCGAAGCTGGCGACCGTCACGCGGCCCTCTGGGCCGTCGAGGACGGGGGTGGTGGCAGTTCCACCGTGCCCGAGCTGCTCGATGACCTCGAGACCGATATAAGGGACGCATTCACCAACGGCTCGCTGAAAAGGTGGCGGGCTCAAAAGCTGCTGGTCCAAGTGGGCATAGCGCAGCGGAAATTCGAGCGTAACAAGCTGGAGCAGGCTGCCAAGGCTCTTAGCATCTTAATCCACCATCTGGAACTTTACGAGCTTCGCGGATGGCTGAGCCCCGACGAGGCGCAAGCGCTGATCGGCATGGCGCAGGACGCGATCGACCTGATGCTCGAGTGATCTGAGTCTGAGACACGCCACAAAACGTTAAGGGCGCGACCTCTCGGCGGCGCCCTTTTGTTGGGCAGCAGGTACTATCCCTACCGGGCAGTTATCCGGGCCCGGCTCCGGTCGATCACGATGCGCTGATCAAGTGCTCCGGGCCGCAGCCGTTTTCCTCGTCCCGTTCCAGTTCCCGGAGCAGGCAGTTGACTGTCTGCTCGACCAGTTCTTCGACCTTCACGCCACGGCGTTTCGCCTCGCACTCGTAGGCGCGGTAGTGCTGGTCGCTGAGCTCGGCCCAAACCTGAACCCTGTGCATGCGAGTGCTCCTATCTCGCGCCCCGGCCGCTAGGCGACCGGTACCGCCTTATGTCCGTAGCAGAGGATGCCGCTCTTGCCTTCCTTGCGGATGAGGCGAAACTCGAGCGACACTTCCAGTCCGGGCAGCACCGTCGAGGGCTCGCAGTCGACGACCTGGGTCATCAGGCGTGCCCCCTCCGGCGTCTCCACCACCGCCATGGCGTACGGCGCCTCCATCAGAAAGTCGTCCGGTGGTACATGGATCACGGTCGATGTGACGACCCTGCCTCTGGGCGACAGATTGACTTTCTCGATCTCTTCCCCGCGACACGAGGGGCAGATGACGCGGGCCGGATAGGTCACCTTGCCGCAGCCCTTACAGCTGCCAGCCTCGAGCCGGTAGCGGCTGGGAATCTCCCTCGTGTATCTGGGACTCGGCATGATCACACCCCCTGGAAGATGTGGACCACGGAGCTCGCTCCCGATCCACCCATGTTCTGGGCCAGGCCGATGCGCGCCTTCTCTACCTGGCGCGCGCCGGCTTCGCCGCGTAACTGTCTGAATACCTCGATGGCCTGTGCCACCCCGGTGGCGCCCACCGGGTGACCCTTCGCCTTGAGGCCGCCGCTCGTATTCACCGGTATGCACCCGCCGATCGCGGTGAAGCCGTCTTTCGCGGCGGGGCCACCTTTGCCTCTCTCGACGAAGCCCAACGCCTCTATGCAGCAGACCTCGGCGATGGAAAAGCAATCGTGTACTTCGGCGACCTGGATATCGCGCGGGCCAACACCTGCCATCTTGAATGCCCGCTCGCCCGACTTCTGCACGGAGTCGAGGAACGCCGGGTCGTCACGGTCCGCCAGCGCCAGCGAGCCCGTTGCCAGGCCGCTGCCGACGATCTTGACCGGCCTGTCGGTATACTGCTTCGCCTGATCGAGCGGGCAGAGTAGCACCGCTGCCGCACCGTCGCTCACCGGCGAGCAGTGGAGCAGGCGTAACGGCTCGGCGACCATCGAAGACGACAAGACCTGCTCCACCGTGAACTCGGTGGGGAACTGAGCCTTGTCATTCTTGGCCCCGTGGCGATGGTTCTTTACCGAGACCCAGGCAAGGTCCTCTTCGGTCGTGCCGTAAGTGTGCATGTGGGCACGGGCGATCATCGCGTAGAGTCCCGGGAAGGTGACGCCGTAGTAGACCTCGAGTTCCTGATCCGCCGCGGTGGCCAGCACGTTGGTGACATCTGCACCGTCGGTCATCTTCTCGATGCCCGCCGCCAGCACCAGGTCGCTCACGCCGGAGGCCACCTCGATAAACGCCTGCCGCAGCGCTACACCGCCCGAGGCGCAGGCCGACTCGACGTGCACCGAAGCTACGCCGGTCATGCCGAACTGATCCGCCATCAGCGGGCCAAGGTGCTCCTGGCCCGCGAACTGGCCGCCCGACATGCAGCCCACGTACATCGAGTCGACGCGGTCAGCTCCGGCATCGTTCAACGCTCCGGCCGCCGCCTCGACGAACATCTGGCGGAGACTCTGGTTCCAGAGTTCGCCGAATCGCGTCATCCCGGCTCCAACGATCGCAACCTCACGCATGGGGCTGTCTCCTGTCGCCAACTTCGACGTTCAATGTTCGATGTTCACTGTTCAACGTTCGTCAGGCCTACTCGTTGACGATGATCTTCTCTCTGAACTTCGCGTACTCGCCGTACGTCACGTACTGGCGTGGCCCGTCGAGCATCGAGCGGACCGTCGGAGCGAGACCCTGCACCTCGGGCAGCCGTTTCGTCGCCTTGAGGACGAACGAATCGCTACCGGCGCCCGAACCGAAGGACGTGATCAGAATGAGATCGTCTGGCTTCGCCACATCGAGGATCGCAGCCAACCCTGTCGGCGATGAGCCCGAGTAGGTGTTGCCCATCGTCGGAACGACCCAACCGGTCTCCAGTTGCTCCTTCTTGAAGCCGAGCTGCTTGCCGGCTGACATGGGGAACTTACCGTTTGGCATGTGGAAGACGGCGTAGGCGAAGTCCTCGGCTTTGAGTCCCGTCTTTTCGAGGATCGCGCGGCTGGCCGCCAGCACGTGCTTGAAGTAGGCCGGTTCGCCGGTGAAGCGCCCTCCATGGCGTGGGTAGAACTCGCCTTCGCGCCGCCAGAAGTCAGGTGTGTCGCTGGTGTAGCTGTAGGTCTCGATGACCTCCGCCACCATCTCGTCTCTTCCGAAGATGAAGGCTGCGCCACCTGCCGAGGCCGAGAACTCCAAGGCGTCGTCGGGTGCGCCCTGCGAAGTGTCAGCCCCGATGCCCATCGCGTAGTCGACCCGGCCCGCCTCGACCAGGCCGAGCGCCACGAACATCGCTTCCGTGCCCGCTTTGCAGGCGAACTCGAAGTCGGCGATATGGACCTCGGGTCCGATTCCCAGCGCCTCCGCCGCCACGGTCCCGCTCGGCTTCACCGCGTACGGATGCGACTCCGACCCGATGTAGAGTGCACCGATCTTCTGCGGATCGATGCCCGCTCGTGCTATTGCCGAGCGACCGGCCGCGACGGAGATGGTGATCGTGTCCTCGTCGAAACCGGGAACCGACTTCTCCTGCAGGAGCAGACCTCTCTTTATCGTCTCCGGATTCTTGCCCCATTGCAGGGCGATCTCATCTGCCTTGATTCGCTTACGGGGGATGTACGCGCCGTAGCCGACGATGCCTGCCATGTCCGCCTCCTCATGGGCAGGGTGTGACAAAACGGGACATGCGGTCTCTCACGAACGAAACACCTCGCCTACGCTCTGCTGGGCCGCGGGCTAGCGGTCGAGCGCCGAGGGTAGAGCGCGGCAATTCATCACACAGAGGGGCAAGAAATGGGCCTACCCCCTGGATAAACAGGCGCCGAAGGAGCCCCGACCTCAACCACAGGAACTGCGAAAGGGGGCTGCCGGCGTCACGGCCTCGGCCGACTCTGGCCAGATGCCCGGAATCGAGCGGCCGCAGCCCGGGCAGAGTCCGCGGTTGCGACTCAGCTCGTCCTTGGTGACGTGGATGCCGACGCGTTCGACCAGTAGCCGCCCGCAGGCTGGGCAGTGGGTGTTCTCCCAGCCCTCGAGCGTGGCGGGATAGTCACCGGCGTACACGAAATCGAGTCCGGCTTCACGCCCGATCTCGGCTGCACGCATGAGTTTTTCACGGGAGGTCCCCTGGTCGCCTTTACGCTTGTAGTGCGGGTGGAAGGCCGTGACGTGCCAGGGGATTTCCGTTGAGACCGAGGCGATGAACGAGGCTGCGTCCCGCAACTCATCCTCCGAGTCGTTAAAGCCCGGCACAACGAGCGTCACAATCTCTAGCCAGAAACCTCTCTTGTGGGCGTAGCGTACCGTCTCGAGTACGTGCTCCAAGGTGCAGCCCAGTTTCCGATACCCCCGGTCGCTCATCGTCTTCAGGTCGATCTTGTAGGCGTCGGTCCAGGGGCGTAGGTAGTCGAGGGCTTCGGGTGTGGCGTTACCGTTCGAGACGCACGCGGTGTGCAGGCCCTCCCGCTTCGCCACACGAAAGACCTCGGCCGCCCACTCGGCCGTTATCAGCGGTTCGTTATAGGACGAGACGACGAGCCGCGCCTGCCTGCGTAGGGCGAGCTCGACGATCGCATCGGCGGTGATGTCGCGCGGCCCGACACCCGCGGCCTCATCGCGCAGCGCTTGCGAGGTCAGCCAGTTCTGGCAGTAGTCACAGTGGAGATCGCAACCCAACATCCCGAAGGTGACGGCATCCGAGCCGGGGAAGACGTGGAAGAGCGGCTTCTTCTCCGTGGGGTCACACTGCAAGGCAACGACGTAGCCCCAGGGGACCATAAGCGTGCCGCCGTCGTTGAAGCGCACTCGGCAGACGCCGCGTCGGCCCGGTCTGATCACGCAGCGCAACGCGCACGCGGTGCAGCGCAGCGAGCCGAACCCTCTGAGCTCACAGAGCTCGCCGGGTCGCGTCCGTCTGTCGAGCTTGTGGGCGAGTGTCGCCAAGCCTCCACCTCCTCGGAGTACTCTAACCCACGACCTCTGGCGCCGGAAGGGCGCATTGGGTCAGACGACTCGTCGCGGTCCACTCTTGGCCTCGCGCCATGCGGAAGGTAGCATAGGTTAATCCACCGAAAACCCGCGGCCAGGGAGGAGCGCCCGTGAGTGACTACGATGCGGCCAGTTACGGCGACAAGATCGCCGATGTCTACGACGAGTGGTACTCGCAGCTCGACACATCCGGCGCTGTCGACATGCTCGCAGATCTAGCCGGATCCGGCCCCGTACTGGAGCTGGGGATCGGAACCGGTCGGTTGGCGTTACCGCTGAGCGAGCGTGGCGTTGAAGTCCATGGCATCGATGCGTCGGAAGCGATGGTGGCGAAGCTACGTGCTAAGCCGGGCGGTGATCGGATCCCGGTGAGGATGGGAGATTTCGCCGATCTAGAAGTTGAGGGTCAATTCTCACTCATCGCGGTGGCATTCAGCACGTTCTTCTCGCTCCGCTCCCAGGAAGAGCAGGTGCGCTGTTTTCGCAACGTCGCGCTTCACCTGAGCGATGATGGCCTCTTCGTCATCGAGGCTTTCGTTCCCGATGTGTCCCGCTTCGATCGTCAGCAACGTGTGGGCGCTTCGAAGGTGAAATCGGACGGTGAAGTAATGCTGGAGGTGTCGCAGCACGATCCGACCCAACAGCGGGTCGACGCCCAGCACATCGTGCTTTCGGAGGCGGGGATCGAGATGTATCCGGTCAAGGTCCGCTACTCCTACCCGGCCGAGCTCGATCTGATGGCGCAGTTGGCAGGCCTGCGCTTGCGAGAGCGCTGGGGCGGCTGGCGGCGCGAACCGTTCACCGCCTCCAGCATCTGGCATGTTTCGGTCTACGAACGATTCCGCAGCTGAGCGGTGGCCGGCGTGAACAGCGTGAAACACGCGACGATCAGGACACCGAGCACGTACTCGGTCTGGCGATAGAGCGGATCGCTCACCGCGTAGAACGGGTCGTGGGGCAGCCAACCGAATGCCTCTGCCGCCACCATCCCAGTGCAGGCGAGGATCGCCAGCAGCGATCCCGCGAACCCGGCTCGCCCGGGAGACAGGATGTTCAGCTCGCTGACCGGGTAAACGAGCAATAGTAAGGTGAGCCAGCCACTACCGCCCAGGTGGTGCATCACGACCACGACCGCGCTCGCCTCGTAGGCGAAGAACACCCAGCGCAGCACCACCGTGAGGCAGCCGGGTACCGGTTCCCGCGGCCGCAGCGCAAAGTACAGCCCTGCCGTCGCGTACCAGGCAACGAGTGTCAGCACGATCGGCAGCTGCACAGGAGGGTTGAGCGAGAAACGGATGAGCGCCAGCGCCAAGATCGTCGCGTAGAAGCCCAGCCGTAGCGCCGCCCGCCCCCGCAGACCCGTCCCCCGGGGAGGCCCCCCAGGCTCCGCGTCCGCTGCGGAAGCCTCCTGGCGCGCGCCGCCGCCTCGAACCCTGTTCTGCTCGAGATTCTCCATGACGCCCCACTCCTCGAGGCGGCCGCAGAATCAAGGGCGTAACCCTTTCGAATGCAAAGAATTACGTCCGAGGTCGACCGCCGGAATCTCAAGCTAGGCCGCGCTGGCCGGCAAGGAAAGGGGTTGCGCCTCCCTATCTCTCATATTAGCATGCGAAACACATTAATACGGGGTTTGGCTTGCTCTCTAAGACCGACCAGTACGCACTCCGAGCCGTCCTCTGCCTCGCCCAGCAACCGGAGGGGTCGAGGTTGGGGGCCGCCTATGTCGCCGGTCGGCTTGGGATTCCGGCGAATTATCTCTCGAAGATCCTGCACAGCCTTGCCCGGGCCGGCGTTCTCGTGTCGGAGCGGGGGCCGCGGGGCGGGTTTGGGCTGGCGCGGCCGGCGGAGGAGCTCTCGCTGGCGGAGGTGATCGAGCCGTTCGACAGCCTCGTGCAACGACGATCGTGCCTGCTGGGTCGTGAGGAGTGCTCGGACGAATCTCCCTGCGGGCTGCACAGCCGTTGGAAATCGGCCTCGGACCCGGTAATCGAGTTTTTCAAGCGAACCGCCATCGCGGATCTGATTAAGGAAGTTGACCTATGCGAATGAATTGCGTCTGGGCTGCTGCAGTGGCCGCCCTCTTGTTTGTGGTCGCCTGTGGCGGCGGAGGGGAAGTGGAACAGGGTAGCGGAGAGTCCTCTCAGTCGGACGTGGCGGAACAGGGTGCGCCGCCTGCGGCAGCGATCGCCGGCGAGGTCGATGCGGCTCTGGCGGCGCAGGGCGAGGCGCTGATGTCGGCGCGGGGTTGCATGGCTTGCCACACGGTGGGAGGTGGCCGGCTGGTCGGTCCCGACCTGGCCGGTGTAACGGAGCGGAGAAGCGCCGATTTCATCCTGGCGATGATCGTCAATCCCGATTCGATGCTGGCCAACGACGCTACGGCCAGGGAACTGCTCGGCCAGTACTTCACGCCGATGTCGAATCAGGGGGTAACGGTGGAAGACGCCCGTGCGCTACTGGAGTTCTTTCGGCAGGCAGACGCGGCGGCGGGTCAGTAATCGGTGATCAGTGATCAGTTGAAGACCGATTCACATTCAGCAGAGAGGGAGGTCCAGGACGCTATGAGAGCGAAGAGAGCGGTTTGGGCGGCAGCAGCCTTCGCGGTCATCGCGTTGGCGATCGCAGGGCCGCAGTCGTGCACTCGTGGCCCCGCGGGTGCATCGGTAGGCGAGCTGGCGCGAGAAAGAGGTTTGAGCGAGGCGGACGTCACGGCGGCGCTGAAGACGTATATCCCGACTGGCCAGCTAGACGAGTACGTAATGTTCTCGTCCGGCGGCCACTCGGGCCAGGTGCTGGTGATCGGCGTTCCGTCGATGCGGCTGCTCAAGGTGATCGCTGCGTTCACACCGGAGCCGTGGCAAGGCTACGGTTACGGCGCCGGCGGCACAATGCAGGCGTTGGAGGGAGGCCTGGTGAATGGCAGGGAGGTCCTTTGGGGCGACACGCATCACCCGGCGATTTCGGAGACCGACGGGGAGTACGACGGCCAGTTCCTGTTCATCGATGACAAAGCGAACGCCCGCGTCGCCGTCATCTCGCTGAAAGATTTCGAGACCAAGCAAATCCTCCACAACCCGCTGATGGGCTCGGATCACGGCGCCACTTTCGTCACGCCGAATACCGAGTACGTGATCCAATCGAGCCAGTACGCTGTGCCGCTGGACGGCAGCTACGCCGACCTCAGCGAGTACCAGGAGCGCTACCGCGGCGCCGTGACGTTCTGGAAGTTCGACCGCGCGGCGGGCCGCATCGATCCGTCGCGCTCGTTCACACTCGAGCTACCGCCCTACTGGCAGGACCTGGCAGATGCCGGCAAGGGCCCATCCATGGGCTGGGCGTTCCTCGGCTCGTTCAACACGGAGATGGCGACGGGCGGTATCGAGACCACAGGAGTGCCGTTCGAGGCAGGAGCCTCGGCGAATGACATGGACTACCTGCACGCCATCAACTGGCAGAGGGCGGAACAGGTTTACCGGTCGGGTAACGGTGTCCGCCGGATCCAGGGGATGAGCGTGATCCCTCTGGATGTCTCGATCAGCGAAGGGCTGCTCTACCTGGTCCCCGAGCCGAAGAGCCCGCACGGCGCAGACGTAACGCCTGACGGCCGCATGATCGTCACAGCAGGTAAGCTCGATCCGCACGTGTCGGTCTATTCGTTCGCGAAGATTCAGGACGCCATCGCCAATGAGACGTTCTCGGGGCGGGATCCGTTCGGCGTTGCGATTCTCGATTTCGACGCGGTGTTGGAGGCACAGGTGGAACTGGGGCTGGGACCGCTTCATACCCAGTTCGACGGCCGCGGCGGAGCTTACACCTCGCTGTTTATTGAGACAGCGGTAGCGAAGTGGAGCCTCGAGGACTTCACGCTGAAGGAAAAGATCGGCGTCCACTACAACATCGGTCACTTGGCGGCGGCGGAAGGTGATACGCGCTCGCCGGACGGCAACTATCTGGTGGCGCTCAACAAGTGGTCGATCGACCGGTTCATGCCCGTTGGCCCACTGCATCCGCAGAACTTCCAGCTGATCGATGTCACGGGCGAGCCGATGCAACTGCTGTACGACATGCCTATCGGCATCGGCGAGCCGCACTACGCGCAGATCATCAAGGCGGACAAGCTCGAGCCGTGGCTCGTCTATCCCGAGGTCGGGTTCAATCCGCACGCCATGGCGTCCGATCCCGATGCGGTCGGATCGGGCGAGGAGAGAATCGAGCGGGATGGGAACACGGTGGATGTGTACATGACGGCGATTCGCAGCCACTTCAACCCCGAGCACATCAAGGTCCGGCAGGGCGATCGCGTGAGGATCTACCTGACGAGCCTCGAGACCATACGCGACGGCACGCACGGCTTGGCCATCGACAAGTACAACATCAATGTCAGCCTCGAACCCGGCGAGTCAGAGGTAATCGAGTTCGTCGCCGACCAGGCCGGCGTCTATCCCTTCTACTGCAGCGAGTTCTGTTCCGCGCTGCACCTTGAGATGGTGGGTTACCTGTTAGTCGAGCCTTGAGCTCGGGAAGGAGACCGGCGATGAGAACCAAGAACCTCTTCATTGCCGTCGCCGCTCTGACCCTGCTGAGCGGGCGCGCCCTGGTGGGCGTGCCCGCCCAGGATCAGGACGAGGATAAGGCGAAGGCAGAGAACTGGATCGCCCAGGCCGATAGCACCAAGGCGCTGGTCGAGGGTGTGCTGGCCAGTGCGATCGAGGCGGGTGCCGAAGAACACCCGGTGGCGAGCGGCCAGGTCGCCGACGCGCAGAGCTGGCTGGGCGAAGGGGCTAGGGCGCTGGCGACGGCCAAAGAGGCACTGGCGGCCGAGGACTACGAGAGGGCGGCCAACGTGGGCAACATGGCCTGGCAGTACTACGTGAAGGCAGGTACGGCTGCCGTGCTGGCCGCCAAGCTGGTCAGCGGGGGTAAACGGTGATGAGCCCAAGTCAGCTGTTTGGGGGGGAGTTGTCGCGGACTTCTCGCATGCTGGTCCTGGTCGCGGCACTTCTCCTGATCCCAGCAGCGTTCTTGCCGGTGTGGAAGATCACGTTGGTGGCCCCGCAATACCCGCAGGGGCTGTCGTTGATGATCTATCCTCACAAGGTCGCCGGCGAGATCCAGGAAGTGAATATCCTCAACCACTACATCGGGATGAAGGAAATCGAACAAGATGAATTCCCCGAGTTTCGGTTCATCCCGTTCTTGATCCTGCGCTTCCTGGCGCTGGCGGTGCTGGCGGCTTTGGTCGCACGTCTGGAGATCGGGGCGCTTGGCTGGATCGATTTCCTTGTCTTCGGACTCGTGATGCTCGTCGACTTCCGGCACTGGCTGCACGAGTACGGGCACAACCTGTCGCCCGGCGCGCCGATCGATCTGAATCCGTTCACGCCCAAGTTCATCGGCACCACTCAGGTAGCCAATTTCACCGTGATGAGCTGGCCGGCAGCCGGCGCCGTCATGATGGCACTCGCCGGCCTGCTTGGTCCGGTAGCGCTATTTGTCGAATGGCGGCGGCGAAACAACGACGCCATCTCAGACCAACAAGCTCAAGTTTGATGTTTTGGGCCGCAGTCCTCGTGATCACTCAAGCCCTCAACGTGGGTTCGGCAGGGCGGCATCCGACCATCGGGTCCGCCCTCGCCGCGGCCCGTCCCGGTGACACGATCCGAGTGGCGGCGGGGGTATACCGGGAGAAGATCGTCGTTGAGATACCGCTCGTGCTCGTCGGAGAGGGCCGCCCCGTAATCGATGGCGAGGGTGAGGGGACAGTGGTCGAGCTGAGGGCGCCCGTCGTGTTCTCGGGCTTCGAGGTCCGCGGGTCGGGCAGGATCCTGGACCAGGAAGACGCCGGCATCTTGGTCGCAGCCGACTCGTGCGTCGTCAGCGATAACTTGCTCGAGGATGTGCTGTTCGGCGTCTACCTCAAGGACAGCAGTGGCACCCGAGTCATCGGCAATCGCATCGTCGGCAAGGACCGGGCGCTGGGCATGCGCGGAGACGGGATCCGTCTGTGGAACAGCAACGATGTCCTGGTGGAGTGGAACGTGGTGAGCCGCACACGCGATGTCGTCATCTACTTCAGCCACGGTCTTGTCTTCCGCAACAACCGAGTGACGGACGGTCGCTACGGGCTGCATTACATGTACAGCAGCAACAACCTGTTCGAGCACAACGAGTTCGCACGCAACGACGTGGCGGCGTTCATCATGTATTCCTCAGACATCGTTCTGCGCGGCAACATCTTTGCGCAGGCGAGTGGACACAGCGGGTTTGGGATTGGCCTCAAGGACGCGGATCGGATCGAGGTCGAGGAAAACCTGATCGTGCAGAACCGTGTCGGGCTGTACCTCGACAACTCGCCCAGCGCCAGCGAAGCCGAGAACCGCATCGAGGGGAACATCTTCGCCTTCAACGATGTGGCGCTCGAGTTATTGCCCGCCGTGCGGCAGAACGAGTTTGCAGACAACAGCTTCATCTCGAACATGCGCGATGTTTCGGTCTCGGGGGGCGGGACGGCACTGGCCAACGGCTGGGCGGGCAATCGCTGGGACAAAGCTGCCGCTTGGGACGCCGATCGGGATGGGGAACTGGATGTCTCATACCGCATCGACCGACTGTCGGATGACCTGTTCGCCCGCTATCCGGAGCTGAGGCTGTTCGAGCTGAGCCCGGCGGCTGCGGCTCTCGATGCGTTGGGTAGGTTCTTCCCGCTTCTCGAGCCTCGACCGATCGTTGTGGATTCGACGCCGAGGCCATTGCAGGCGCGGACCACGCTGGCGGGCGTAGGGCTCGCCCGACCGCACGGTGAGCAAGCCAGGTCTTCGAGCCGAGCGCCGCTAATCGCGGCGCTGTGGCTGGGATTGGCTGGGATCTCTATTTGGGGGGTGCGGCGATGGCCGCTATGATCGAGGCGCGCGGGTTGAGCAAGCGATTCGGGTCACGGCTCGTTCTGGACGGCCTCGAGTTCGAGGTGGAGTGCGGTGGGCGCCTGGCGCTGCTGGGTCTGAACGGCGCCGGCAAGACCACTCTGCTGCGCTGTCTGATGGGCGTGCTGTCGTTCGAAGGCGCCGTCCAGGTCGACGGGGTCGATGTGGCGACGGCGGGGAAACGTGCTCGTGGCCTGATTGGCTATGTTCCCCAGCGGCCGCCGCTCTTCGCGATGACGCTCGACACGATGGTGGAGTTCTTCGCTGACCTGCGTGGGATCTCCCGCGAGCGGATCGCAGACCGCCTCGAAGCTTTGGATCTGCCGCTCTCCGAGACAGGCGGCCTGGCGCTTCGCGAACTGTCGGGCGGGATGGTGCAGAAGGCGCTACTTGGCGTGGCGCTCGCCGCCGATCCGCCGCTCCTGCTGCTCGATGAGCCGACTGCGAATCTTGATCCGCGAGCCAGAGCTGAGTTCATGCGTGCCCTCAGACGCGTGGACCGGCAGACCACGGTGCTGCTGGCTTCCCATAGGCTCGATGAAGTCGAAATGATCGCCGATCGCGTCTGGATCCTTCACGAAGGGTGCCAGGTCTTCGATGGCACGCTCGACGAATTGCGTGCCCGGGCGCACGCCGACAGCTGGCTCTGGGTGCGCACCGACCAGGAGCGCCGCGACGATGCGCGACGTGCGTTCATCGCGCGCGCCGGCGCAGCGAAAGTAGTAGCAAACGGTACAGACGTGGCGGTCCAGTTACCCGCCGCCGGCCGGGCTGAGGCGCTCTCCGAACTGCAGCATGTTGGTGTGCCGATCGATGACTTCTGGGTCGTCGGACCTTCTCTCGAGGAGGTCGTGCAGGGCTTCTTCGCTGGGGAGGGGGTAGGGTGAGTCGCTATATGGTGCTGCGCGCTCTGATTCGCCGCGAGCTAGGCGAGTCGTTGCGATCGCGCTGGTTCGTCGCCTACTCGGGGATCTTCCTGCTCGGCGCTCTGGCCCTGACTCTCTTCGGGCTGAGCGGTTCGGAGATCTACGGGTACCGCGGTTTCGCCAAGGTGATGGCCGGCCTGGTTCACCTGGCCCTCCTCTTCGTGCCCCTCATGGCGCTCTTCCCGGCCACGGCGGCGATCGCCGGCGAGCGGGAGATCGGCAGCCTCGAGTACCTGGTCAGCCAGCCGATTAGCTTCGGCGAGCTGTTCTGGGGGAAGTGGCTTGGCGTGAGTCTCGCCGTGTGGTTATCGCTCTTCTTCGGTTTCGGCCTGGCCGGCGCCGTCGCGGTGTACGCGGGCACCCCGTGGCAACTCGTCGCCCTGCTCGTCGCCCTCACCCTCTTGCTCGCTGAAGCGTTCGTCGCCGTGGGGCTCCTGTGCTCCGCGTTGGCCCGGTCACGCGCGCGGGCCACGGGTGCTGGCCTCATAACATGGATCGTCGCCATCGGCCTGGGGACCTTGGGACTGATGGGGCTCGTGCTCCGTTGGGGGCTGCCTCGCTTCGTGCTGACGCTCTGGGCCTTCGCCAACCCGGTTGAGGCGTTCCGGCTCGGGGTGATCGCCAGCCTCGACAGCGACGGCAGTCTCCTAGGGCCTGTGGGCGGGGCCTGGGTCGCGACGTTGGGTGCCGGAGGGGTGATCGCTCTTTGCTTGGCGGCCCTGGCGCTCTGGACGCTTCTTCCCACGCTGCTGGCTTGGTGGAGGTTCCGTCGGCCGCAGGCCTGGTCCGCTCTCTGATCGTTTAAGCGCAAAAGATTTCAGGCTTTCCGGCGTCACGCCTATCTACCCAAAGTCCGGTGTTGGGACACAATGCCCCTGGCGGGGTAGTGGAGGTGGGCCGAGGGTGCCCCCTGGGCCTCTGAACCGATTGTGGCGCCGGGAGTTACGCCTTGTGTATATTAGGCGGATTTGTGGCACGGAATCCGCGCAGAGGGCGGTGGGCCAGTGTGCCTGGCAGGAAGGCAATCTCTCGAATACTGGCGAAAGAGGACTGGCGAAAGAGGACGAGCGACAGTGGCGACCAAGACGCGGGCGTCGAGCGAGAAGAAGAAGCAGTCCGGCAAGGGCGGCAAGAAGAAGGGCC
>JABAOC010000097.1_pt1 | contig 70030 bp, 67 predicted proteins | sample 7062161 | NCBI WGS metagenome assembly JABAOC01 (sample SAMN14538625, study PRJNA623070) | marine sediment metagenome | biome: marine biome [ENVO:00000428]; feature: marine pelagic biome [ENVO:01000023]; material: deep marine sediment [ENVO:00002113] | place: India: Gulf of Khambhat ... | reverse complement strand
TAAGCGTTCCCTAGAAGTCGGGACGAATTTTTACTGTCTGACCCCTTAAAACGGGGTAACCCGTATACGGGGGAGTTTTTACCCCGTGGAAAGGATGAGTTTCTTTTCGGGGTAAAAATTCGAGCGAATGAGTCATGTGACGGGTAAAAATTTCCCTCTAGGGAGCGAAAGGAATATGTCCAACTAATTAATCCACCAAAAATGCATTTAAACAACATAAAAATACAATCATTAATTGCACTTTTTGTGTCTAAAAAACCTGCAAACTAACAATTGCATAAGTCATTGAAGATAAAGTTAAATTCCAAAATATTATATATACTATAAACTCCTTATTTTATTTTTTTTTTATTGACAAATTCAGTTCGAACTTGGTATAAAAGTTGTGCTTTACAACACTTTAAAATCCAAATATGATTGGGGGGATGGTATGAAATTAGGTATATTTGTAAGCGATTATAAGCTAGCCTACGACACTCTGGACAGGTTAAAAGCTGAAAAATTAGGTTTCATATTCGTGCAAAACGGCATTTACCATGCTGCATTAAAAGAAGACGGAAAGGCTTCCTCTCTGCTGGATAAAACACAAAATCTCTACGCCCTTTCTGAAGATATCCAGATAAGGGGGCTGAAAGAAGCTGATGTTGATAAACGGGTTAAGGTTGTCAATTACAGCGATGTTGTAGACCTTATCTTTAATGAATATGAAAAATTAGCGTGGCTTTAGGAGGTGACAATAATGGCGTCATTATCGATAGGATGTTTCCCCGGACTCGTAGGAAATATGGCTTACGACTTTGCCTTAAAGATTGCAGATGCAGCCGTAAGTAAAGGCCATACGGTCAGCATCTGGCTTTCAGGAAATGCAACCGGTTCTGTTAAGGGTAATCAGAAACACCTTAAAGACTATTCAACAGGTGAGACACACTTGAAGGCCCTTCTTGAAAAAGGTGTTGAGATTTGTACATGTGAGGCATGTACAGTGGCCAGAGGTATTCATAAGCCAGATGGCATAGAGGGTATTCAGTGGAATGCAATGCACTGGTTTCTCGCAAAAATACACGGCGCAGACAGAGTTCTTCATATAGGAGGTGAATAATATGGGTGATGTAACATGTGCATTTATCGTACATAGACCACAGTATAAAGGGGAGACCTCAAGGCTGGCAATTACCCATGCTATAGCCTGGCAGACAGTTGAGATACTGCTTGATGACGGGGACACGGTGACCCCAACATTATGCTTTATAGGGGAAGGAGTACTCGGGTTGCAGAAAGGCCAGAATGCAATGGACTTATACGGCATAACAAGCACAGAGACCCATATGAAAAACACTCTGCTTGTTGACCTTGATGTGCTTGTATGCAAAGAGGATCTGGCCAAGTACGGAATACCTGAAGATACAATGCCTACTGCTGAGGATATGGGCGCTGATAAAACAATACAGGTTGTTCCCTTTTCTGAAATACAGAAGGTGATGGAAAATTCAAAGCATGTACTCTTCTTCTAAAAATTAAAAAGGAGGTTTTAATTAATGGGTGAGCTCAGCAGCAAAACTCCAGATCAGACACTCGATGTTTTAGGCAGAGTATGTCCCTATCCTCTTGTTCTGACCAAAAAAACAGTTGAAAAGATGTCATCAGGACAGTTGATCAAGGTTCTCTGTGATGCACCTGCATCAGCAGAGGACACCATTCCAAAATGGGCTGAGAAAAATGGTTACAAGTTCGAGTCTGTCAAGATTGAAGGGAAACACTGGGAACTTTTCATCGAGAAGGCATAGGTATTTAAAGCAGGGGAAGGCTTTGTAAGATAAGTCTTCTCCTGCTTTAAACATTCAGTTCCAGCAGTATAGTTTTATACTTATTACAGAACCATTACGAAGAAATCAATTATTTCTCCTCAGTCTGAATGTAATTGGTACTTCTATATCTCCTTTTACGACAGGAAATGGTGCTGCCTTGATAATGGTATTCTTAGCAGCATAATCAAGGATATTAAATCCAGAGCTTTTTATAATTTTAATATTCTTTGGCTTTCCTTTTGAATTAACAGAGAATTCTGTTATAACAGTGCCCTCCATCTTATTTTTTACTGCTAAAAAAGGATAAACAAGATTATCCTGAATCAAATCATGAATAATCTGTCTGGAATTTTCATTAGCACTTCTTGTACCATTATTTTTCCCGATGTTTGGGACGCCTGGATAACGGGTAGATGATATTATTTCGGAAGCTATGGCATTATTAGGGATTAGAATATTTGCAGGCTTTGCAATCCCGGCGTTCCCAGCAGATGAATCTCTCCTGTCTGTCTGTATAACCTGTCGAGTACTATCTGAATTATCTTCAAATCTATTCATACTTTCTGAAGACATGTGATTGACTTTTTTTGTAACAGTGTTACGCAATACAGTGGAAGCTTCAACATTATCCTTTCCTGAGATTTCAGACTGTTGCATATTCTGCTCGTACCGGACCATCTTGTTGGCAGGAGATTCTTTTAACTCCCCTGCCTTCTCGGAATATACTAATTTTTCAATAAACGATACCATAATAAAATTCTCGTTTTTTGCAACGAAATTTCTGCCGGCTACAAAAACGGAAGCAACGACAATTATATGCAGTATTAGTGAGAAAATAATATTTCGTCCGAATGTCAACATGGTTAAAAAGTTATTGTAATGCCCCCGTAATAGTTCCTTTCAGGAGCAGGATAATATTTGACATTTCCAGAAGACCATCCATAAGCACCGTATTCAGAATATTTTTTATTAAATATATTATTAACCCCAACATAGGCAGTCAACATTTTATAACTGTATGAGAGTTTTGCATCTGCTGTCAGGTAAGATGAAAGCTTTTCTTTATTATTTTCAACGTCATTTTCCAAAAATCGTTTCCCCATCCAATTGGCTTTCAGCACAAGCAGAATTGACTCCTTCAATTTTATATCCGCTCCAAGATTGGCGCTATATCGGGGTATCAAGGGAATATAATTTCCCTTATATAGACCTGATTCGAATGTTGCTTTTGTATATGTCAGATTTCCAAACAGCATAATGGAATCGAGCAGCCCTGCTGAGAAGCCGATTTCAGCACCTTGATGCTTTGTTTTGTCAATATTCTGGTTTTCACCGAAAAATCCCACTGCTGGGTTAAGAAAAAGTTCGTCCCTGACGTCCATATAGTATAAGGTCAGTTTTGTCTCAAAGCTTTTGTTAAAAGCATGGACTATTCCGGTTTCGTATGTATCAGCCCTTTCCGCTTTCAGCTCGACTATGGTACCGTCATATGCAAAAAGCTCATCAGTGGTTGGCAGTCTGAAGCCTTTTGAGTAACTTGCAAAGAGTTTGGATCCATCAGCATAATTATAGGCAAGCCCTGCCTTTATTGAACTCTCATTAAACTTCTGTTCCCCCTCTCCTGATGAGAAATCTGTCTCAACAATATCCTTAAATCTGGCTTTAGTATACCGATATCCGGCAATCAATATCAGCCTGTCACTAAGGAAAAATTCATTTTCAACATAAAAGCCTATCTCGCGTTTCTTAATATCTGTCAGAGTTGTAGATTTGCCAAAGAAATCGAATACATTCTTGTTATCTACATCTGAGCTGGAGTAGTCAATACCCGTAACAAGAATGTTCTTGCGGTTAAAAAGGTTAGGTCTGGCAGTCAGTTTCAGCTTGATGTTATTCGTATCGGTATCCCTTATCGTATTGCTGCTGTAAGGGCTTCCAGCTATATCCCCTGCCAATTTGTCATCAAGCTCACGGCTGTTGAATTTATAGCCTGCATCGAGTTCTCCCCAACCAAATGACATGACAAGGTTTGCTCCATAATAATATTGCTTATAGTCCACTCCATTCTTAGGTTCTGTTGTCTGTCTTCTGTCATCCTTAACTTCGCTTTCTGTAAGTCCGCCGGGGAGTCCCTGATGGTCTTTGTGATAGCCGGCATTAATATCAAGAAATAAATTTTTGGTAATGTTAAAAGTAAAACTCGAGTTTGCGTCATTTGCATTGAACTCACTATTATCACGGTACCCATCAGTCTCACGGTGTTTTATAAATAGAAAATAACTCAGTTTCTCTGTGGCCCCTCTAAAAATGAAATGCTCCTTATTGCCTTTGAAGCTTTCAATCCTTGCGTCAAATTCTACTTCTGGCCGGAGCTTCCTGCCCTTTTTCGTAATAATATTTATGACTCCTGCCAAGGCGTTATCGCCGAAAAGTACACTGCCACCTCCCCTTACAATCTCAATTCTTTCGACACTTTCAAGAGGTATAAGGTTCCAGTCAACTCCGCTGAGATCTATCTCGTTTATCTTTTTACCGTCGATAAGTATTGCTGTATTAAGCCCCCGGCCAAACCCCCTCAGGTCAACTGTAGATTTTGTTCCAGTCCCATACAAGTCTCTTATAATAAGTCCCTCTTCATTTCTCAAAAGATCCTGAACCGTGGTAGCAGTGGATTTTTTAATATCTTCTTGAGTTATTACCGTTACACTAGAAGAAATTTTCTCTACTTCTTCTTCAGCTCTTGTTGCAGTAACAACCACTTCTTCTAACTCTATCTTCTCATCTGCCCAAGCTGTTGAAAGAATTAAAAATGTCAGAAGCAGGAAACATAACTTCTTCATATATACTCCTCCTTTTAATTGGATTATGTTATAAAATTTGTAACTTTATATCTCCTCTTAAGCTCCGTTAACAGATAAAGCAACTGTCTCTCCCCACGATCCATGATGAAATATACAGTTTATCCTCCTGAATAATCGCAAACCCCTTAGATATTATTTTCATGGCTTATGTAAGCGCTGCCAGTTTCTGACCTCTTTATCTCAATTGCCACATCGAATGCCTCTTTAAGCCTTTGTTTTGATAACACTATTTCTGGATTTCCATTGCCTATTATTTCCCCATCCTTTATCAACATCACCTTTTCAAACTGCAGAGCGATATTTATGTCATGAAGCGCCATGACAATAGAGATGTTTCTAACCTCCTTAAGCCTTCTGAGAAGTCGTAAAAGTTCAAGCTGGTATTTTATGTCAAGGTTTGCAAGCGGCTCGTCAAGCAGAAGAAGACCCGCACCCTGGAGGAGTGTCATTGCTATAAAGGCTCTCCTCTTCTCACCGCCGCTGAGTTCTGTAATATATGAATCAGACTTATCTTTTAGTCCGACCATTTCTATTGAATCATCAGTAGTCATTTCAGGTTGTATGTCATATGGATAGAGCCCCATACTTACAAGCTCTCTTACTGTAAACGGCACGTTTACATCGAGCATCTGCGGCAGATAGCATATCAATTTTGCCCTGTCCTTGTTTTTAAATGTTTGCATCGTTTTGCCCCATAGCGTTATCTCACCAGATGATGGTTTCAGTATCCCGCATCCAAGCTTTAAAATTGTTGACTTGCCAGAGCCGTTTGCACCGAGAAGCCCTATGAATTCACCTTCCCCGATCTCAAATGACAGATTCTTAATAAAAGATCCGTTTCTTGCATATGAAAAAAAACATCTATTGAGTTTGAGAATCATAGATTTGTTTGGCTTGTTAATTAGAGGTTTTTCTTTATGCTGCGAGGACATTTTTCCTCCTTAACAAATAAAGAAAATATGGTGAGCCTATGATAGCGGTAATTATTCCTGCAGGCAGTTCCATAGGGGGCATTACCGACCTGCTTACCATGTCGGCAATACATAGTAGCAAACCTCCCCCAAGTGCTGAGACAGGTATAAGCACTTTGCTGTCAGAGCCCATAAAAAACCTCATAATATGAGGCATAAGCAATCCAATAAAGCCGATCATGCCGCCGAGAGAAACAGACGCAGCTGTCATTAGACCGACAGATATAAATAGAAGGAATCTTTCTCTATGCGGTGAAAAACCGAGACTGTGGGCAAATTCATCACCAAGGATCAATGCATTAAGTGCCTTTGCCCTAGACATAGAGAGGGCAAGCCCTGACAGAATAAAAAATAATCCGTACGGAATCTGAGCCCAGCTGGACATGGAAAGGTCACCGAATATCCACAGCAGTGCCTTTCTCATTCCTTCATCTGTTGATATGCTCATGATGAACATGAGCAATGCGGAGAAGAGAAAACTTAATCCAACACCTGCAAGGAGAAGTCTCTCTGGCCAAAGTCCCCCTCTCTTCCAGCCTAACATGCCGACTATACTTCCTGTAATGATAGCACCTGTAAAAGCAAGAACCGGTATAGTGAAAGTTCCTAAAAAAGTGACGCCTCCTATGATGCCGAGCGCCGCAAGAAGAGATGCTCCGCTTGAAATGCCTAGTATATATGGATCAGCAAGAGGGTTTCTTAGTATCCCTTGCAAAACTGCACCTGATGCACCAAGCCCCATACCCATAAGAACAGCGATCAGAATACGGGGAAGTCTTATTGAAAGCACTATTGTTTTTTCGATATCATCAATGTAGAAAGGGTTTATTCCTTCAGCTCCGAGAAAGAGAGCAATAAAGGCGCCGAAAATCATGATAAATACTAGGAAAGAAATTCTTAGTTTAAGCATTCTGACAGTTCCTCAATACCATTGATTACCCTGGGACCAAGCCTGTAGAGGCTATCACTCACAAAAAAAACAGAACCGTTCTTAACAGCTGGAACCATAGATATTCTTTCCAGAAGTCCCTGAGAGACTTCTTTCATATTTGCATGTCCCCTGCCGATAAAGATTACATCAGGGGATTTACGGATAACTTCCTCTAAAGAATATTTGGGATATGATGATCTTGCTATTGAAGCTATGTTTTCACCACCGAGCAGATTAATCGCATCATCAATGGCAGTGCCGGGTCCAGCAACGATAAGTGGCTCAGGCCAGATAATGAAGAGTACTTTTTTCTTTTGTGACGAGTTGCTAATACTTGACTGCTGACTGCTGAACTTATTAATGGCTATTTCTATCTCCCTTGCAATGACCTCCGCCATATCATTTACACCGATTTCAGCTCCCATTTCTCTGATTCCATCCGGCAATTCTGAAATTTTCCTTGCTGTAAAAACGTATGTGTCTATATTCAATGAATCAAGCCTTGATTTGAACTCTTTTGGATTTCCATCAGTGGTCATAATCACAATATCTGGCTTTAATCTGACAATAGCCTCCAGCGATGGATTGGACATTCCGCCGATTTTTTGTTTCCTCATAACACCTTCAGGGTAATCACAAAAACTTGTGACGCCAACAATATTATCACCAAGTCCTATTGCAAAGAGAATTTCTGTTATGTTAGGTGCAAGAGAGATGATGCGTTTGGGCGGTTCCTGTGAATGAGCAATAGTACATAGTGAATAGTAAATAGTAAACAGTAAAAATAAAGTTATCAGTTTTTTCATGTTAATGATACTTTCTGTGATTGTGAAGCAATCTCGTTCCTTGAGATTGCCTCGTGTTTGTATCGAACTCCTTACAATGACTTTCCATCCTCCAAAATAAAAAATCCCCCCACCTGCGGTGGGAGGATTGCACCCTGATTTACTTCATCCTCTTTAAGAGTCGATTCCGACCCACCTTCCTCCTCGGGAAGGATTTTACCCCGTAAAGAAATTTGCCATTTCAACGGGGTTTACCTAGAACACAAACATCAGATGCCAGATAACAGACTTTTTAGTCTATAATTCGCGTTCTGACTTCTGTATTCCCCTGTACCGCGTCTGGTGCAGGGTTCTGTGTTCTGATTTCTATTAGTGTCAGGCAGGTCTTCTGGCTCTCCCGACCTTTACTAACCTTCCCATCCTTCGACAAGTTCTGGATAGTGTTTTACTATCCTTGCCGAATTCTTGACAGTGGTATAAAACTGCAAAGGCGATTATTCTGACAGAATCAGAATCGGGATTACAGCGGCGGGACCGCTCCTGAATTTAACAGGATTCCCTATTAAGCCTTCGGCACCTGAAACTAGAGATAGTTTTACAGAAACCAGGTTAAAAAAGCAAGTGGCAATTTGATATCATTACCATAAAGTTGCACTCAAATCTTTTTTTTCTTTCATATTTAAGTTGATAGCATAGCAGTACTCTTCAAATGGGGTAAAGTTTTCCTTGTAATAAGTAAAAATTCTGATATAATGTTAACTGTTATATATAGAAAAACTCTTATTAGCCTGTATCAGGGTAAGAGTAGTGAATAGGAAGTACTTAACATGGAGGCAAAGATGAGAAAGTTCGCTTTTGTTATCCTTGCGTTGTTCGTTTTATTAACTTTAACACAAAATACTTTTGCAGAGACAGACAGTGAATACGATATTGCACTTAAATTTTACTATAGCGGGAAATACGAACAGGCTGTCAGGCTGTTAAAGGATTACGTGCAGAAGAAGCCTGAGCCTTCTGCTTATTACCGCATCGGCTATGCTCTTTATAAACTTGGAAGACATGATGAGGCAACAGAATTTTTTAAAGAGGCTTATCTTGTCGACCCCAATTTTTCTCCATCTCCGCCTGCAGTAACTCAACCCCTTCAAGAAGAAAAAGTCGAAGAGGTTACAATCCCATATGTTGAGCCACTTCCACTAATAACGGAACCATCTGTTGCTGAAAGTAAAGAGGGACAGGTATTATCCGGTGTACAAGAGGAAAAACGCCAGGAACCTGCTGTCACTCCTGAAGAAAAAGTACCCATGCCTTTCCCGCAGGAAGTTGCGCCTGGAAAAATGTTCCAACCACCACAAGAATTTTCCCAGATGCCTCTCCCGCAGCAGGAAATGCCGGGATTCGTTTCAGCCTTAATGGCACTCTCTGCGGGACTCGGGATAATTATGCTTTTAATTGACGTTGCTATATATGTCTACTACTCTTTATGTAACTTCCTTATCGGAAAGAAGCTCGAAGTGCCTAACAGCTGGATGGCATGGGTTCCGATTCTGCAGGTATACTGGCCTTTTGTAGGTGCCGCAGGCAAACCCTGGACAACGGCTCTTTTCTTATTCCTCGCTCCACTTTTGGGCGGCATATTAGCTGCAATAATGGCCACTATCAGCATTGGGATGGTTGTTTTCCTGATGCTCATTATAGGCATAGGATTCCTTATCTATTACATTTATCTCTGGATGTGCATAACAGAAAACCTTGGTAAAAACAAATGGCTCGCACTGTTAATGATAGTACCTATCGCTAACCTCGTATTTATCGGAATACTGGCCTTCTCAAAGACTGAGGCTTCAGGCTACACCATGGAGAGTGCACCGGTTACATAACAATCTGATTTTTTTCAGATTTGCGATTTTTTAATTATCAATTACAAATCGGCATTCGCTCCTTGTCTTTAGCAAACTAAAAGGTTACGTCAAGCGGTAACGGTAACGAAGCCCGTTTCGGTTGTCGTCTATCGGTTACGTGATTAAATAGTTAGTATGGTTTTTCTGGTTTCTCTAGTTTTTCTAGTTTCTCCGGTTTATCCATTTTAAACTAAAGAAACCAAAGAAACTAAACTAACTAAAGAAACTATTTTTGCTTTGCACCCTACTGCTTACTGCTTACTCCTTACTGCTTACTTTTTGTGCCCTGCTCTTTGCATTTTTCGCCTTGCGCCCTGCTCCCTGCCCTGTACCAATACCAGAGAGGGACCTCATTTTATAATCCTCTTGCGCATTAGCCTGAAAGGATAGGGTGCAAGCATTAAGACAACAGCAAAAATCCAAACAACGTCCCACTGTGCATGCGATAAATGTCCCTGAGAAAATGATCTACATATATTAACTAGATGATATAGCGGAGTGAAAAATGCTATTTTTTCCACAACTGCTGGAAGAGCATCAAGCGGAAAAAATATTCCTGAAAAGAGGAACATCGGGGTCATTAAAATTGTATAGAAGTAGTTAAATGAATCTATGCCAGGCACAATGGCAGTAAATATTACTGATATCTCAGCAAATATCAGTCCGCTTATGAACAGAATCGGTATAACAAAGATTATCAGCGGAGAATCCACCAGGCCAAAGAGGGAAATTACCAGGATTATAATAGCGCCATAGAACATACTTTTTGCAGCGCCCCAGATCAATTCTCCAGCCACAAGATCATTTAAATTAACAGGTGTTGCCAGTATTGCATCAAATGTCTTCTGATATGTCATCCTTACATAGGTGCCGTAAGTACATTCGTAGATCGGTGCGAACATTGAAGAGGATGCAACTATTCCAGGTGCTATGAAATTTATATAGGGGATGCCGTCTATTTCCTTTACGAAAGCCCCCAGGCCAAGTCCCAAAGCCGCCAGATAAAGGATGGGCTCTATAAAATTCAGAGCTATACTTGATTTGTAGAGTTTTGTGTAAACTGTGAAATGTCTCTGCCAGACCCTGAATGCCCTTTTAAGATTCAATATACCCCTCTGCTAATCTTTGGCCTGTGAGTTTAATATAAACATCTTCGAGATTTCCTCCGTGTATATTCATAAGTCTTGACGGATTATCAATAGTTACTATCCTGCCCGAGTCCATAATAGCAACCCTATCACACAGCCTTTCCGCCTCCTCCATATAATGGGTTGTTAGTATAAGCGTGGTGTTTTTTGACTTAAGATAATCAAGTCTTTCCCAGACAGATCGCCTGCTGTGAGGGTCAAGGCCGGTAGTGGGCTCATCGAGTATTAATAACTCAGGATCGTTCATTAACGCCCTTGAAAGAATAAGTCTTCTTTTCATCCCCCCTGACAGGCTTCTTATATTCACCCCTGCCTTTTCCTTTATTCCCACGAATTCAAGAAGATCCAATGCAAGCGGCAATGAATTTTTCCTTTTGATATCAAAATACCTTGCATATACAATCAGGTTTTCCAGAACACCAAGGTCGGGATCAAGATTGTCATCCTGAGGCATTACCCCTATTCTTGATTTTATCTTGCTCGGGCTCTCATTGACATCAATACCAAATACCTTTACTTCTCCTGAAGTAGGAGGGATGAAACAGTAAACAATGCCCATTGCTGTTGTTTTACCCGCACCGTTCGGACCAAGAAAGCCGAAACATTCGCCCTTAAGTATTTCAAAATCTATGTTATCAAGGGCCTTTAACGAGCCATAATACTTGGTCAGCCCTGTTGCCGTAACGACTTTCATGCTAATAATTATAACATCCAGAAACATATTTCTCTTTTCCCTTAACTTTCTGTCCAATATTGATATATCAATATTGGACTGCTATAATCAATTTGAATTATGTATAAATGGTAATTTACAGGCTGTTTATATAAAAGTAAGCTGATGAGTGGCTCTTACACATAAGTTATGCAGCAGGGAAACAAGCAAAAGCTCCCAATTGATGCTAAACTGCTTTCAGATGCAGTTATTGAATTAAATATATCTCGCAGGAGCGTTTCTCTGTACCCTCCTGAACACCCTATTGTAGTAGAATCCATCGATAGGGCATTCAATTACCTCCAAAAACTGTTTGAGATAAGAATTGAAATTACACTCGGCATTGTCAAGGATACTATAGTATTTGATGAATACACTTTGGATAAAAAAAATCCTGTCTTTCAGGAATTTGCAGTAGCACTCCATTCCAGAGGACTGGCAGCCGTCTCATTCACTTCAGGACTCTCCAAGGAAGAGCTTATTGCCTTTCATTCAATTCTAACCATGAAGGATTCACTTTCCGGCAAAGCTTTTGCAGATCTAGCTAAAGAGAAGAATATCAGGCATGTCATATTAAGTCCTATAGATTTTTCCGGGATCGTGTTTGTTGAAGGTGCCCAGAGAACCGGGGGAACAGGAAGGGAAGTAATGGAGGATTATGTGTTCTATTTGCTTAAAGGAACTTTACCCACTGATGCTGAAAGCGCATTGCTGAATCTTCCACCGGAAGACATGGCATCCTTAATCAATACTGTCATGCCGGAGGATAGTGAAGAAGAGGCATATGACCGGGTAATTACAGGATACCTCAAAAGAAGAAGACACATCCGATTAAGCAAGGAATACCTGGATAGATTTATACCGTTTATTGAAGGACTTAAACCCGAAATTAAGAGCCAATTTTTATTGCGTGGTACCGGCTACTTCAAAGGTGATATCAGCGAAATAGAAAGTGCACTTACTGAGCTTTCTCCTGCAAGTCTGGAGAAGATTTCCGGCCTTTTTAGAGAAAATTCATCCATAATCCCAGAGACATTGAAGAACCTTATCGATAAACTTACCTCAATAAGAAAGGACAAAGAATTTGAACTCTATCTATTAGACAAAAATACAGCTGTTATGGATGACATCGAGCTTGACAAAGACATCCTTACACTTTTTCAAGAAGACCGCTTTACTAGTTTCGTAAACGAAGATTACCAGAGAGAACTTTCCAAGATGTTACAGTCCACTGCAGAAGGCGGTCACAAACTCGATGGGTTGAAAGAGGAATGCAGAGACGAAGTAATAGACAGGTTTGTTATAGAATCAATGCTTGAGCTTCTTGAAACAGATTTTATAAAGGATGAGCACTATCTCAACCTGATCACAAAACTCACCGAATTTATAAACATATTTATAGAAACAGGCCGGTTCGAGGAAATACTTGAGGTTTATAATACTTTGATATCTCATTCACTGAGCGGCAGGTTTAGTCATCATGCATCAAGTATGGTTGAATATTACTTCCGTTCAGAGGAGTTCATCGCAAAGCTCGTTGATGCCATAAGGCTATGGGGAAGACAAAACCGGCTTGGTGCTCTCAGGCTCGCCAGAGCACTAAAGCACTCCTTGATACCGCCTTTGCTCAATTCCCTTATTGAAGAATCAGATGCGAGCATACGAAAATTCCTACTTGTTACTATTGGCGAACTCGGGACCGATGTTGCTCCTTACGTTGTCAAATGGCTGAATGACGATCGATGGTACATCATTAGAAATATGCTGTATATCGTTAGAGAAAGCAATGCCAGAAAATATGTTGACCAGATAAAAAAATTCGCCAAGCATAAAAAACCCGAGGTATGCATTGAGGCTGTGAAGACACTTCTTCATTTCAAAACCCCTGATGCAGTTCCATTTCTTAAGTTATATCTAAAGAGTAATAATACCGAACTAAGGAACAAGGCTGTGAGACTTGCTGGGACTTACAAGGTCAAAGGGGCAGTCCCGTATCTTAATGCACTTCTTGAGAAAAAAGATATGTTCGGTACAGAGTCATATTACAAGATTGATGTAGTCAGGGCACTTGGTGAAATTGGCGACAGATCATCAGTGGATATACTAATTAAAATCTACAGGTCCAAGACCTTTCTCTATAAAGACAACCTTGAACAACTTAAGACAGAGGTATTCAGAAACCTTGATAATTATCATTTAGATTATATCAGACCTCTCGTTGAACTTGGACTCTCCTCCAAAAATCAAGAGGTAAGTTCCATAAGTGAAAAACTTATCAGGCAACATAACGACTCCAAGGAAAAAGGAGGAACTGAAAGTGACAAATAAGGTTCTTGAACTAATATCTCATATAATGAAAGCTATATCTAACTGTTCACTCTATTCAAACGAACACCCTGCTGTGCTCCATCTTTCTGAAAGGTCAGTAAGGGTTATGGATGACCTTTATTATGAGGATATGCTTAACTTTGTTATCCTTGGCAACAGCCTGCTATTAAACGAAATCCCTGTTGATGGGAAGAGCATTCACGTACACAACTTTATTAAGAAACTCAGAAGAAAAGGCATAGAAAAGATTGTTATATCGAAGGGCGTCAATGCCGAAGAGCTTAAAGGATTTATTTCTGATATGGCTAAAGCTGAAAAAATCTCCACCACCTATCCTCATATATCAACAGGAATATTAAAAGTGAAGACTGATATTGATGGCGATAATCTCAAGGCAGCAATGGACAAAAATATATCTCAGGTCAAAGAGGTATATCAAGGTATGTCGAGATTTAAAAAACTCGATATGGTCGGTCTCGAAGATGTGGTGATAAGCTTTATCTTGACTCTCAAGAAGGAGGCCAATATGCTTAAGATTATCAGTCCGGTCAAGTCTTTTAGCGAATATACATATACACATGCCACTAATGTTGCTGTAATTTCGATATTCCAGGCAGAACACCTCGGGCTGAAAGGTGAGATCCTGCATGATATAGGCATTGCAGGTCTCCTTCACGATATTGGCAAAACATTCGTATCAAAAGAGATACTCGAGAAACAGTCAAAACTGGTATCATCAGAATGGGAAGAGATGAAAAAACATCCTGTTTATGGCGCGATGTATCTTTCCAATCTGCCCGATATACCAAGAATTGCTGTATTAGTCGCTTTCGAACATCACATGAAGTATAACGGAACAGGCTATCCTGAAACTAAAAGGCGCGGCAAAAGACAGCACCTTATAAGCCAGATCATTACAATATCTGACTTCTTCGATGCACTTAGAACCGAAAGACCATATAGAGAAAAAATCGAATTACCTGCCATTACCCATGTTTTACATAGTGGATCAGGAAAGGACTTCAACCCCATACTTGTTAATAACTTTCTGCATGCCCTCAAAAAAATAAATGTATTTTAAATCCTGAACTTCCCTGCTACTGGCTGACAGCGCCCCCTAACATGATCCCTATGATTTTTTAAGCAAGCTTGTCTTTATGTCCTATTGCATCAATGACTAAAGCTGTAAACTGGGTGTATAATTTAGTATATGTCAAAGACAGGTACTGCAACTTTGCCACTGCATTACGGAAAGGCGCCGAGATGGCTCTTTGAGAGGATGACCGCTCTTTCTAGAGAGATTATCTTCTCAATTGTAAGAGAATTCGGGCAGAAGTCCTTCCTCATTAAACTCTCAGATCCCTTTTGGCTTCAGGCATTTGGCTGTATTCTCGGATTTGACTGGCATTCCAGCGGGCTTACGACAACAGTTACAGGTGCCTTGAAAGAAGGGCTTAAAGGAATGGAGGGAGAATTGGGCATATTCATTGCAGGAGGAAAAGGAATTACATCAAGGAAAACTCCTGATCATATTCAGATGTATGCAGATAAATATACCATTAACCCTGAACCCTTAATATATGCAAGCAGGATGGCTGCGAAAGTGGATAATTCTGCTGTGCAGGATGGTTATCAGCTTTACCACCATGTATTTATATTTACAAAGAGGGGGGAATGGTCTGTTATACAGCAGGGCATGAATGAGAATAACAGAACTGCCAGACGTTATCACTGGTTCAGTGAGGATACAAGAGATTTTGTTGTGGAACCACATACTGCCGTATGCTGTGATAAAAAGGAGACAACACTTAATCTCGTTGCCCTTGAAAGCGAGGACACCAGGAAGATATGCTCAACTCTGTCAAAAGAAAAACCTGATAAAGTAATTCAGGAGATAATCAAGATCAGGAACCTCAATCTTCCAAAGAGGCATAATTTGATATTTTCAGACATGAATCCCAAAAGGCTTTACCGAATACTCACAAAAACATACGAGAGACAGCCGGAGGACTTTGAAATGCTTATCGGAACTAAAGGAGTAGGACCCAAGACCTTAAGGGCCTTGAGTCTGATATCTGAGATAATTTATGGAAAGCCCCCTTGTTATCGTGATCCTGCAAGGTTCAGCTTCGCTCACGGGGGAAAAGACGGCATCCCCTTCCCCGTTGACAGAAAAACCTATGACAGGACTATAGATATTTTAAAGAATGCTATCCAGTCTGCAAAAGTTGGAAATCAGGCAAAGATGGAATCCATAAAAAGGCTGGCAAGATATTATGAAATGTAATATCTGAAAAAAAAATTTTAAATAATTTGAGTCATGAACTCAGAATATAATTGCTCTACTGTTGAAGATGGTCTTACTTTTATTCTGAAGATATTACTGCCTGCGTTCGAGTAGTAATCTATAAGCGGGTAAGTACGTTCCTCAAATATTTTGAGTTTTTTACTGATCATTTCAAAGTTGTCATCTGTCCTTCCTGTCCTGTCTCTTCCTGTATTCTCCTGAATTCTTCTTAATACAGTATCCTCTCTGCATTCAAGTAATATCAGGCTGTCTACTTTTGTAATATCTGACAAGTCTCTCGCCTGATCTGTGTGCCGGGGCAGTCCGTTGAGTATCAATGTATCATCTTTTCTAAAGTTCTTTCGATTGAGAAAATGATGAATTATCTTTTTTGCTATATGAAAGTCTTCATTTTCGAGTAAAAAACCTTCTTCAAGGACTTCTTTAATAAAATAATAATCTCTTTTGCTGAATAAATCCTCAGGATATTTACTCTCTGCAATAGTCCTCAGCTCATTTCCAAAATCGAAATGATAACAACTTTTACCGTTAATCCCGTGCTTTTCTATATAATTTCCGAGAGGAGTTTTGCCGGATCCGGTTGGACCTATTATAAGAATGGATTCTACCGGCATCATTGACATCTTCATTTATCTTTTTTAAGAGCCCTTTCCACTGTCCTTATTGCACAGAACTCACCGCACATGCTGCATACCTCGCTCTCTGTAGGCGGGATCTCTGACCTCCACTTTCTGACCTTCTCAGGATCAAGACTCAATGCTATCTGTCCCTCCCAGTCAAGTGCCTTTCTGCATTTAGCCATTTTGATATCGGCATCAACTGCCCCTTTTATACCTTTTGCAATATCGGCTGCATGGGCAGCGAGTTTTGAAACTATAACACCCTCTTTCACATCTTCAATGGTTGGAAGCCTTATATGCTCTGACGGTGTTACATAACAAAGAAAATCAGCACCTGCGGCACCTGCAACAGCTCCACCTATGGCTGCTGATACATGATCATAACCCATTCCTATATCTGTAACAAGGGGGCCAAGCACATAAAAAGGAGCCCCTTTGCATATCTCTTTTTCGAGCTTCACATTTAATTCAACCTGATTTAACGGAACATGACCCGGTCCTTCTATAATGACCTGAACATTTTTTTCAACAGCCCTGTCTCTCAGTTCCCCGAGCGTAAGCAGTTCCTCCATCTGTGTGCGGTCTGTAGCATCAGCAAGACATCCCGGCCGCATTCCGTCGCCAAGGCTAAGAGTCACGTCATATTTAAGTGCTATCTCAAGGAGCCTGTCATAATGCTCGTAAAGAGGGTTATCCTTTTCATTGTATATCATCCATTCGAGAATGAAAGAACCGCCCCTGCTGACTATATCGAGAAACCTCCCTTCCTCTCTTAATCTTTCCACCGCCTTCGTCGTTAGTCCGCAGTGTACTGTAATGAAATCAACTCCGTCTGAACCATGCTCTTCTATTACAGAAAACAGATCATCTACCGTCATTTTTGCTATCGAGCCTTTCTGTTCCGCAGCCCGCACTGCTGACTCATAAATCGGTACTGTGCCGACAGCTATAGGGGATTTCTTCAACATCATTTTACGCAGCTCTTTTATTGGACCTCCTGTTGACAAGTCCATTACAGCATCAGCCCCGTATTTTACAAGGACTTTGAGTTTTTCCTTCTCACTGTCAATCGAAACCTTATCTTTTGAAGTGCCGATATTTGCATTTATCTTGGTGCGCATATTCCTGCCTATACCGACCGGGGTTATCTTATGGTTTTTATTTATAGGGACCACACTCACACCTGATGCAATATCCTCTGAAAGCTGCTCCTGGGAAATCCCCTCAATTGAAGCAACAGCCTTTACCTCATCGGTTATAATTCCTTTTTTTGCCAGTTTGATTCTTGTCATTTCAATAAACCCACAAATTCCTCTGTATCTGTTTTTATATCGTTTGAGTCTAATATAGCCGAAATACAGGCTATGCCGTAAGCCCCTTCCCTTAATACCTCAGTGACTCTGTTAGCCTTAATGCCTCCTATTGCATATACAGGTATTGATATCCTGTCTTTCACCTCTCTTAAAACTTTGATCCCCAACGGCTTGCCGTACTTCAGCTTTGAAGGGGTCTCATATATCGGTCCCAGAACCACAAAATCAGCACCATCCTGTTCTGCCTCTATAGCATCTTCAAGACTGTGAGTAGATACACCTATCAGAAAATTCTCACCGGCAACCTTTCTTGCTGCATAAGCAGGCATGCTTGAAGCTCTAAGATGTACCCCGTCAGCATTTACAGCAAGTGCAATATCAACCCTGTCGTTAATAAAAAGTTTTGCACCATATCTGGCTGTAAGCTCCCTGAGCTTATATGCAAAATCCAGCAACTCCCTGATACCCAGGTCTTTCTCCCTGAGCTGCACTGCATTAACACCACCCATTAATGCATACTCAATACCAGTAAAAAATGATTGTGTATTTGAGAATATTTTTCTATCTGTTATCAAATACAATCTAAAGTTTAAAGAGTCCTTGCTCATTACTATTGATTATTCAATATGCACTTTTCAATATCATTAGAGCATTCCCTCTATCGGGCTGCTTGCAGTTGCATACAACTTCCTGGGAATCCGTCCTGCCCTGTATGCAAGCCTGCCTGCAATTGTTGCATGCTTCAATGCTGAAGCCATGGCTATCGGATCCTTAGCACCTGCGATAGCTGTATTTACAAGAACAGCATCACATCCTAATTCCAGTGCAACAGTAACATCTGATGCAGTGCCAACTCCTGCATCAACAATAACCGGGACTCCGAGATCCGCTTCGAGTATTATTTTTATATTATATGGATTGCGTATCCCAAGACCTGAGCCAATTGGGGCACCAAGCGGCATAACAGCAGCAGCCCCTGCATCAACAAGGCGTTTTGCCATTACAGGGTCATCATTTGTATAAGGTAGAACAATAAAACCTTCCTTCGCCAGTATCTCCGTTGCCTCCAGAAGTCCGGGGGTATCAGGAAAGAGTGTTTTTTCATCACCAATAACCTCTAATTTTATAAGGTCTGAGATCCCCGCTTCTCGTGCAAGTCTTGAATACCTTAGTGCATCCTCGACATTATAACAACCGGCTGTATTTGGCAGGATCTTGTATTTTTTCGGATCTATATAATCAAGCAGATTTTCGTTTTTTCTGTCTATTATGTTCACTCTCCTTACCGCCACGGTTACAACATCTGCTCCTGAGGCCTCAACAGCCTTTCTGGTTTCTTCAAAATCCTTGTATTTGCCTGTCCCAACCCATAACCGAGATTTAAATTCGATACCCTTTATTACCAGTCTGTCATCCATAGAATCTCCTTGTTTTATGGACTGTGTTCTCGGCTCTTTGCTCCCCGCTTTTTTTACTTTGCTCATAGTGTTTTTTCCCTGCCTACTCTTTAAGAACTAAAAGTTTACGTCTTACGGTAACGGTTACGAGGCCCTTTTACTCTTCGCATAGCGCATGGCGTTCTTTTTACTGCCTACTGCTTACTCCCTACTACCTACTTTTTACTTTTTACTTTTTACTTTTTACTCCTTACCCCTTACTCTCTTTTTATTTATAGCTTACTCCTTACTTACAACTGTCCTCCTCCAACAAAATTAACTATCTCAACAACGTCTCCATCCTTTAGCCTGAAATTATCATAATCAGATTTTTTTATTATAGTTAGATTTACTTCAACAGCAACCCGTCCAGTTTCAATCTTCAGTTCATCAAGCAGCTCCTTTACAGTTTTTGCCTTTAAATTTCCGGTGTCCTCTCCGTTTATCTTCAGTCTCATAAAAACAAAAAACCGTATCCCTTTGGGATACGGTTGCCGTTCATTAATAATTTCCCTGTTCCCTACGCCGGAATTATCCGTATCAGGTTCGAGGGGTCTCTCCCGAATTTCGAGAGACTCTCAGGCATTATTAGCCTCCCCCAAGGGTTATACTAAGTATAATTCAGGTTCAGATTTAAAGTCAATTAATGCTATTTATATTAATAATTAGGAAGCTTTAACGTTGAATAGGGAACAACATCAACAATTTTTTAAAGGAATCAATTGATCCCAACCTTAAATGTCTCCAATGAAATAAATTCCAGTTCTGCGCCGAAGAGATCTTTGTTATTGATGTTCTTCTTTATAAATGCTGCGAATTCTTCTGAGGAATCAAACTTCCTGCCTTTTAACAGTTCGGAAGTACCTGAAAGGATCTGGGTTCTTAAAATCCCGTTATCGGCAATAGAGTATTTAAAGAATACAAATGTCCTCTCTTTTTCATCAAGGTCTCTAATATTCTGAACATTTATTATTTTTACATCATTAATTTCAGTAATAAATCCCCTTGTGATCAATGTTTCATCATTACCTTCTTTCCAGTTAATAAGGTATTCATGATCATTGAATTTAAAAATGGCCAATCTTATCTTTTTATCATCATCCTTTTTGGGAATGCTTATCCAGTAATTAACTAGTTTTGAATCTATTTTAGATGTTGTAGCCGAAGAAAGAGGAAACTCGGATACATAACAGCCATAAGTAAAAAAGAAGATTATAGCAATTAAAACAGAAGAAATATATTTTCTCATATTACTCCTTTACCTAAAATTGGAATTAATCTGCGCTGCTTTTTGGCGTCGGCTTGAATGACTGGGTTGAGCGCAATTTTAAACGAAACCACGGCTCTCCGCTTGATGAAAAACCTTCCTCTATTACTTTAAATACTGCATTTTCAGGTGTTAACGGCTGAGCAAAATCAACAGGTGTAAAATCTCCATTAAAGCGTATATGCATTTCCTTGTGCACTATTTTTCCTGCCCTTCGAAATACTAGATACATCTCCCCATCATCAGTAGATTCATCTGGTATTTCCTTCTCGCAATCTTCCTTAGAAATACCCAAGTCTTTGCAAATAAAACTTCTTGTTGTATATGGATCATAAAGATAGAGCTCATCCCATTCAAATGAGACTATATCATTTAGATTAATCTCAGCCTTCCGGGAATCACGGACTTCCTTTCTTATAGCTTTACCAACACTACCACTTAGCCAATAAGTAGGTTCACAACCAGCCAACAGAAGCAATATTATAATTGTCGTAACTACTCTCATATTTTGAGATTTAACGTGAGAGTCTGTGAATCGAACCTGTGTAAATATTAGAATGCATCATGTTACTATAAACAACAAAAACCATAATTAGGTCTGCTGGTTTGATTCCACAGAACTTTCTATTTATATTTTAATTTTTAGCACCCTCACACATTTTTATTGCGTAATGAATTCAAAAAACCCGATCAGCTGATCACCCCTCTGCGCCAAAAATTCTTCTAACTGTGATTCAGACAAAGCCATAAAACTATCAGGGTCATTCTTTTCTGACAAACCCAACAAGATCCTTTTGACTTTCCCCATTTCTATTGCAACGCCGATCACAATATCCATTTGCTCTGAGAAACCGGTTTTAAATTCAAACTCGTCAAATTCCTCCGGCGGATCCGGCAGAGTTGTACATCTTATCCCGAAAGCAAATAATTGACCTGAGTTTATTATATTTTCCAAATTAAGACTTTGATTGATAAATTTTTTAAAACGCTGCATATCACCCTCACCTTATCTTTAATCTCTACCATTATTTAATAATCCATCAGCCATCGTAAAATAATAATAATGTTATTAAACCAGCCTGACCCCTTCGCTTTTTTTCTAATAACAATCAGTTAAAAGAAAATTCACCGTTTTATTTAAAAATTTTAGTTCGAGATAAAATCATAGTCAAGCTAAAAAACAAATCATCAGGCAGATAAAAACAGGCAATTGCTATTGGAGAGTATTTATCTTATGGGCGAGACAACCTGCTCCAAAGCCGTTGTCAATATTCACAACAGCTATACCGGGCACACATGAATTGAGCATTGCAAAGAGCGCGGTCAGACCGCCAAGGCTTGTTCCGTAACCAGTAGAAGCAGGCACAGCTATAATAGGTTTGTCTGTCAGACCGCCAACAACAGAAGGAAGGGCGCCTTCCATGCCGGCTACAACAACTATTACACGGGATTCTTCAATGTGTTTCTTGTTATCCATCAGCCTGTGAAGTCCTGCTACTCCTACGTCATAGACATTATTAACCTTGCTGCCAAGAAAAGATGCTGTCACAGCAGCCTCTTCCGCGACAGGGATATCAGAGGTGCCTGCGGTTAGAACAAGGACGTTTCCCCTCTTCTTTTTTTCTTCACCTATTGAGATTATGCCTGATGCCGGGTGAAAGACTGCTTTTTTTATTCCCAGAGAGTTGTAAATCTTCTTTGTGGCCTTTGTAATAAGAAAGCGCCTGTTCTTTTTGTACATCAATCTCGAAATTTTAACTACCTGCTCTTGAGTTTTGCCTGAAGCAAAAATTACTTCAGGCACACCCTGTCTGAGGTTTCTATGATGGTCAACCCTTGCAAATGAGATATTTTCATATGGCAGGTGTTTCAATGTCCTGATTGCTTCTTCCACAGCCATACTTTTATTTCTGACTGAATCCAGAATCTCTTTTAGCTTATCGTTATCCATGACATTCAGAATAATCAGTTATATGTATCTGCTCAGAATTCAGATTTGAGGGTGCGGTTCATAAGCATCCTCACCGCAGTTTCCGGGTTTTTATCACTATACAGTACCTTGTAGACCTGTTCGACTATTGGCATTTCAACGCCATACTTTTGAGAAAGTTCATATGCGGATACCGCAGTTGCAACACCTTCAGCAATACTTTTTCTTGAGGATAGTATATCCTGCAGTTTCATGCCTTTTCCAAGACTTAACCCTACTGAATAGTTTCTCGAAAGATGGCCTGTGCATGTCAGCACAAGGTCACCAAGACCGCTCAGTCCAGAAAATGTCCTCTGGTCGGCACCCATTGCCTTTCCTAACCTCATAATCTCTGCAAGTCCTCTTGTTATCAGTGCAGCCCTTGCACTGTTTCCAAGACCGAGTCCGTCAGATATTCCTGAAGCTATGGCAATAACGTTTTTTAATGCACCGCCCAGTTCTACCCCAAGCACGTCTGTGTGAGTATAAACCCTGAAATAGCTGGTATTGAAAATTTCCTGAAGAAGAAGGCCAATAGAAGTATTCTCTGCCGCGAGTGTTACTGCTGTCGGAAACTTTTTTATCACTTCTTGTGAAAAGCTTGGGCCAGAAAGAACTGCAACCTTAAGGTCTGAAAGCTCCTTCAGAATTGAAGATACCGTCATAAGTGTACCCTGTTCGATACCCTTGGAGGCATTTATCAAAATTGAATCCTTGTGAATATAATTTACTGCGTCAATAAAAACTTTACGCGCAAACTGTGTAGGTACAACATTTAATATATAGCGTGCGTTACTAATAACGTCCTTTATATCGTTAGATACCTTTATTCCATTAGGGAGAATAACACCTGGCATATATATGCTGTTTATCCTGGTTTGATTTATCTCATCAACAAGCTCTTTCTCAAAAGCCCATAGTGAGACATCATATTTTTCACTAGCAAGCAGGCATGCAAGGGTAGTTCCCCAGCTTCCTGCACCTATGACAGCAATATAACTCATAATTTAAACTTAACTATCATGTTTGATACAAGATATATAATACATAATTTCATATATTAGTTATTATGTATTTTTTTACTAATTAATCTGTGATTTTTCGATTTTAGCCCATGTATCACGCAATGTCACCGTCCGGTTAAACACAAGGCTCTCATTTTCAGAATCAGGATCAACACAGAAATATCCCAGTCTTTCAAACTGAAAGCGGTCACCCGGCTTTGCAGTTGCCAGTCCTGGTTCAATACGGCAAGATGTCAGTATCTCCAGTGAATTCGGTTTCAGATTTGACTTGAGATCAGAATCATCATCTGTTTCTTCAGGATTAGATTTAAGAAAGAGATGATCGTAAAGGCGCACTTCAGCCTTTATCGAGTGGGCTTCTGAAACCCAGTGCAACGTGCCCTTGACCTTTCGTCCGTCTGGAGAATCACCGCCTCGTGTTGCCGGATCATAAGTACAGTGAAGTTCTGTCACCTCACCTGTCTCCTTATTCTTTACTACACTAACACATTTAATATAATAGGCGTATCTCAGCCTTACCTCACGTCCAGGTGCCAGACGGAACCACTTATTAGGCGGATCCTCACGGAAATCTTCCCTTTCAATGTAAATCACACGGGAAAAAGGTACTTTCCTGGTACCCATGCTCAGATCCTCCGGATTATTTATTGCATCCAGCTCTTCAACCTGATCCTCAGGATAATTGTCTATGACAACCCGAAGCGGCCGCAATACCCCCATAAATCGTGGAGCCCTTTTATTCATATCCTCTCGCATGCAATGCTCAAGCAGAGCCACATCTACCATACTGTCCCTCTTGGCCACTCCTATGCGCTCACTGAATTTCCTTATCGACTCAGGTGTATAGCCTCTTCTCCGAAGACCGGAAATAGTGGGCATTCTTGGATCGTCCCACCCGGTGACATGACCCTCTTGTACAAGTTTCAGAAGCTTCCTCTTGCTCATTACAGTATAGCTGATGTTGAGCCTTGCAAACTCTATCTGCTGAGGATGATAAATATTTAATTCCTCAAGAAACCAGTCATACAATGGGCGGTGATCCTCAAATTCCAGTGTACAGAGAGAGTGCGTGATTCTTTCAATAGAATCCGAGACGCAATGGGTATAATCATACATCGGATAGATGCACCACCTGTTACCAGTCCTGTGGTGCTCTTCGTGCAGTATTCTATACATTACAGGATCCCGCATATTTATATTACCTGATGCCATATCAATCTTTGCACGAAGTGTCCGCGAACCATCAGGAAATTCGCCTTTTTTCATGCGCTCGAATAAGCCGAGATTTTCTTCAACAGAACGGTTACGATAAGGACTTTCCCTGCCTGGTTCTGTCAGCGTGCCGCGGTACTCCCTTATCTCATCTGCACTCAGGTCACAGACATATGCTTTTCCTTTCTTAATTAACTGAACAGCATACTGGTAAAGCTCTTCAAAATAATCTGATGCATAATAAAGCCGCTCTTCCCAGTCGAAACCGAGCCAGCGGACATCCCGGATAATTGACTCCACATATTCAGCCTCTTCTTTAACCGGATTAGTATCATCAAACCTCAGGTTGCATAAACCTCCGAATTCTTCTGAGATACCGAAATTGAGGCATATAGACTTAGCATGCCCTATATGCAGATATCCATTAGGCTCAGGCGGAAAGCGGGTATGAACACGCCCATCATTTTTTTTATTCTTTATGTCTTCTTTAATGATGTCCCGGATGAAATCCGACGGGCGCGGTGATTCATCTATAGCCATAGATGTAACTCCTTCATAATTTTCATTTTCTAATATTTTCCCCTCTTTTGAAAACTACTAATGCTTTATTTCCAATTTTCTATTTTTAGTCCGTTGATTTTACTGAAATGATCAGTGTTGTTAGTTACAAGAGTTGCATTGTTTATAAGTGCAATGCTCGCTATAAGCAAGTCTGAATCATCAATAGTTTTCCCCTTTGATTCTAACTCAGCTTTTATCTTCCCATATAATGAAGGAACACCACTTACAGTGTGAAGTGTCTTTATCCTAGTTTTTAATTCCTCAACTACAGCTAAATTCTTATCTTTCTTATTTGATTTACATGCCCCGTAAAAAAGTTCACATTCAGTTATAACAGTGATGAATATATTTCTCAAGCCTTTTCTGATTATAGACTTCTCGATATTTTCATTGCCTTTTAACCAGTAGATACATATATCTGTATCTAGTATAAACCTGCTCATCTTAGTTTCTCTGCCTTTTGAACCATCTTCTATGAGTTTTGATATCCTTTAAAATATCATCTGCTGTTCTTTTATCATCCCAACTGCCGCAAAGCCCTGTCTTATCTTTATCTGGCATCTGTTCTTCGGGTACATATAAGTATTCCTGGATAAGCCCTGTAATGATATCCTTCAATGTTTTATGATTTATTGCTGCTTTTTTCTTAAGTTCTCCATGTATTTCGTCTGGAAGCTCTACAATTAACTTTCCCATTTCCATCACCTCCTGAATATAAAATAGACAATATTTAAATATTTGTCAATATTATTAACCTGTCAAAACAAGAAACTTTCAAATTTTTTGAATTTTTAAAGTTTTCGAGTAAATTTGCTATTCATTAATCTACGAAACATGTCAAGTTTATCAATTATTACCTGAGACTAAATAATCCAAGGGGTATATCAAGATACTCGATTTCACCTGCAAGTCCGCAAAACGTATTACTCCCAAAAAGTGAGTAATTCTGGTTGAAATGTTTAACGCAGACATTATAGATGCGTGACTGAATCGTGATGTCTTGCTCAAAAACTGATTTGCAAATCAAAAACTAACATAAGCAAAAAAAGTCTCCGCTGTCACGCATTCTAATGCATGGACATGTTAGAGTCTAATCGCTTGATAGCTTTTTAAAACCAGATAGATATTCTCTTTCAGTAGCTTTTTCTTTTGCCTTAATAAATTCTTCGCCTGTCCCTGACAAAAAATCATCAGCATAATTTTTCAAATCATTGGCTAAGCGCCTAAATCCATCTAAGGGATCAGATGAAAATCCTGGATATTCAGCATTTCCCTTGCCTGCAACATAACTCATATAATCTTCTTGTGATAAAGATATATCCCCAATATGATATTTGACCAATCCAAGGGAGTATCTAAAATGCAATTCTAATCTTCTATCATCTTTTATATATTGCCCACTATCAAATTGCCCTCCACTTCCTCGACCTGATAAACCCGGCTGCCACCGAAATCCATTCGATTCCATAATTGGGTCAATATATTTCCGACCTTTTTCTAATATCTCTTTTGGATTCATATTTTTTGTACTCTAACAAGTGATTATAAAGTTTTTCTTTTTTATAACAGAACCGCCTGCTTTATTCAATATGAAAGTGACTGAATATGGGGTAATTTTTATTATTTGCTAACTTAATATCATTACAATTGTAATGATATTAAGAAACTGACCATTTCTTCAAAATAGTTATCTTATGGCTGTTGATTTCGATATGAAATGTGTATAAATTTGTATTCTCTTAAAAACTCGACTATAGGAAGAAGTCTTTTTATTCTCTTTTCTCATTTTATGAATCTTTTCTTGCGAAAGCAGTATAAGCCTAATACTAGTACTAGTAAAATTAATAAGATGACAACAATAAATAAAACTTTATGCTCTTCATAAAAATTACATAAAACAGGTATCAGGTTAAAAAGCATTAATCACTTCCAAGGATAATCTAAGAACCGTCCCTTTTATCTTTGAGTCCTTCTTCCTGTTACCAACAGGGCTTATCCAGCGGCTTCTGGTGTTCAAAGATGATTGAAGGCACTTTACCCCTTCTGAGTTTAATTATGTGAAATGGATTCGTGATAACATCCAGTGGGCCAGGAGTTGTGTCATCCTCGATGAGCACTTCAAGACACCAGCAACTGTTATTGACACTGACTTCCAGGACTTGTATACCTGGTCCTCCGCCTGAGGACTGAATACCCAATATAGCTACGATCACAAGCTCTTTTTTGAAGTCGATATCGGGCAATGGGGGTGGCGGCTGGATGCCAGCGGTGTGATGTGCCCAAAAATGTGCCCAGGTCTTCTTATTTTTAATTATCAGGTCTGCCCCGGCAAAGCAGTCATCGTTGTAACGGTAATGACTTATATCTCCCTTATCAATGGTCTCAAATGGAATTTCCAGATCAAAAGCTGCCACCTGAGACGATCCAACAAGGACAAAGAAGAAAAGAAATATAAATGATTTTATTAATAAAGTTCTTATTTTCATGACATTTCCCCCTGTAGAATTAACTTTTTGGTTGCCAGATCTATGAAGAAAGCACTGAAGTTTTTTATTATCCCCCGGATGATTCAATCGTCTTAATTGCTTTCTCCAGCCTCTTGAGCACCTTTTCCCTGCCAATAATCTCTAGCACTTCAAATATGCCCGGGCTCTCTGTGCCGCCTGTCATTGCAACACGGACAGGTTGGGCAAGATTGACAAGTTTTATGTTGTGCTTCTTAATTATTGACTTGAATACTTTTTCAATTTCCAGCGCTGAAAAGTCAGAAATAGATGCCAGGTCTTCTTTAAGCTCAATCAATAAGTCACGGCTTTTTTCATTGAGAAACTTTGCTTTTGCCTCTTCGTTGTATTCAACCTCTTCAGCTATATAATATCGCAGGGAATTTGCAAGTTCAATCAATGTCTTTGACCGCTCTTTCAGAGTAGTAATGGCCTTTAACAACAATGCCTTATCCAACGGCTGGCCTTCTTTTATTACATTCTCTTTAACGAGGAAAGGTATAACAAGATCAGCCAGCTCTTCAACAGCGGTCTTCATTATATACTGGCTGTTAAGCCAGAGGAGTTTTTCAGGATTAAATACAGATGAAGCCTTTCCGACATTATCAAATGAGAAATACTGTATCAATTCATCACGTGTAAAGACTTCCTGGTCTCCATATGACCAGCCGAGCCTGACAAGATAATTAACAAGTGCATCAGAAAGGTATCCCATTTCATAATAGGCCATTACCGATGTTGCACCATGCCTCTTTGAAAGCCTTGTCTTGCCTGTGCCTGTGGTATTAGAACCGAGTATCATTGGAAGATGGGCAAACAAAGGAGCTTCATAGCCGACAGCTTTATAAATATGTATCTGTTTCGGGGTATTATTTAGATGGTCATCTCCCCTTATGACATGTGTTATCTCCATGTCTACATCATCAACTACAACTGTGAAATTATAAGTTGGCGTGCCGTCAGACCGCATAATTATAAGATCATCAAGCTGGCTATTATCAAAAGATATCTTGCCCCTTATCAAATCATCAACAACTGTCTGTCCTTCCTGCGGCATTCTGAACCTGACTGCCGGAGTTACTCCTGAAACAGGCTCTTTTAAATCCCTGCATCTGCCATTATATTTAAAAGTTTTACCCTGCGCAATTGCCTCTTTTCTTCTCTGGTCGAGCTCATCAGGAGAACAGTAGCAGTAATACGCCTTACCTTCTTGTAAAAGTTTTTCTGCATAACTCTTGTAAATATCAAATCTGTCTGTCTGCCTGTATGGTCCTTCATCCCATTCTAGCTTGAGCCACTTCATGCCGTTGATTATTTCATCTATATATTCTTCTGTTGAACGGCTCCTGTCGGTATCTTCTATCCTTAATATAAATATACCTTTATTGTGCCTTGCATAAAGCCAGTTGAAAAGCGCTGTCCTCGCCCCGCCTATATGAAGAAATCCTGTAGGGCTCGGTGCAAAACGTACCCTTACTCCGCCGGTCAAAATAACCTCCTCTTATAAAAATCTTCCCCTTAAACTCTCGAGCCGCAAAAAGTTTTTTGTCTTTTCAGTTACCTTGAATCTCTCATCAGCTCTAAAACCAGCAATCCAGGCAATGTCTTCCCCGGAGACTACAACTGGTACTCTATCTCTCTCATCCCTCGGCACTTTTTCATCCACAAAAAAATCCTGAAGCTTCTTCCTCCTGCCAAAACCAAGCGGGTAAAAAAAGTCACCGGTAATCCTTGCCCTGATTTTAAGAGGGAACTTTACCTTGTCTGCATCCAGAAGCACTGAAGATTTCCCGTTACCAAACTCTCCTGCCATTTCTTCAAATAATGCTTTTATGACCAGACCTGACTCTTTGATGACAACCTCACCGGGAGGCTGCAGGTCATACTCACCTATTTTAACAGGTGCTTCCGAAGTTATTATCAAAAGGGCATATTCCTTTATTACTCTGATACCCTTTGGAAGATATATCCTGTCTCCAGGGTCACCTTCTCTAATAAGCCTTATAATATCCTCAATATGCATAAAGCTTATCCTTTTTAAGCTTTCCGTTTCCCCTATTGCATGCCTCAGTACCCTCCTTAATAATACAGTATCCATAATTTCCATTGGTGCAAGAAACAGTTCAATCCTTTTTTCTGTTTTCCTGCTAATAAGCTTCATAAGTGTTTTTGCTACAATTATTTCGAAATAACGTTCCTCTTCCTGAATAATTTCGATAGTTTTTACAAGGGAACTGATCAGGTTTGGATTGAGCTTTTTTAGCTCATTTATGAGCAACAACCTTATCCGGTTTCTGAAGTAGTCTGTTCTTAAATTTGAGGAATCAACAACAAATTCAATCTTCTCGTTATCAAGAAAATCCTCGATTGCACTTCTCTCTATTTCAATTAATGGTCTTATGATATTCCCGCGTTTTACAGGAATACCTGAAAGTCCTTTAGGCCCTGTACCTCTGACTAGCCTCATAAATAAAGTTTCTGCCTGGTCGTCAGCATTGTGTGCAAGTGCGACCTTATCTGCCATAACTTCAAAGGCAGTCTCATTAAAAGTTTTATATCTCAACTTCCTTGCTGCTTCCTGTTTATTGAGGCCATGCTCCTTTATGTAGGAATTCACATCAACAGATTTTACAATAAAGTTTATATTGAGTCTCCTGCATAGGTCTCTGCAAAATGCTATTTCATTGGGGGTTTCATCCGGCCTCAGACCATGGTCAATATATAAAGCATGCAGGGATAGATTATACTGATCCTTTATTTTATCCAGCACATGAAGCAGGCATACCGAATCAGGTCCACCCGAGAGACCAACAAGGACAGCCTCTCCTTCTTTTAGCATTGAGTACTTTTTTACTGTGGCAACAACTCTGTCTATAAGATTTGAACTCACCAAGATTATGTAATCCCCGAACCCAGTAATTTAATCAGAAATTTTTCTAAGTCCTTCAGAGGCCCTTTCATTAAAAGGATCGTATTTGAGGGCCTTGTCAAAAGTATTCTTCGCCCTTATTTTAAAGCCAAGGTGAAGATAGATATGTCCCAGTTCTGCGATATATTCTGAATTATAAGGGTCAAGCTGTATCGCCTTTCTTATAGACTCTTCAGCCTCTTTTACCCTTTTATTCATAAACAAGGCAACTCCATAGTAGAAATGATATTCATGTTTGGAGTTATCCAGATATAAAGCCTGTCCCATAAATATAAGGGCCTGCTCATAATTATTCTTATTTAGGTATCTTTTTCCTGCATCGAACTTCATCATGGCCATCTCTTTACCGTCTGTGCCTTCTTTTGTATCTTTTACAATAATTGAATCAGTTTCGCTGTCTGTCTGTTTCCTGCTAAGGATATCGTATGCCTCATTGATAAAAGCAAAAATAGTATTTAATTTCACTTTTAAATCATCAGATTGAAAATATAAATGCCTGTCAGGGTGAAATTCTTTTGCCATCTTATAATAGGCACGTTTTATTTCATCCTTTGATGCATTTCTGTTTATATCAAGGATGCCATGATAGCCAAGGGCCCTGTGGTCTCTGTAGAGGCTTTCGATCTTCTCTACAATAGCAGGATTATACTCTGGTTCGGTTTCCTCAAGGATATCTTCCCTGACGATTGACGGTTTAATTATTCCCCCTTCAATAACCTCAATAATCTGGGTATGGAAGAGGGCATAGAGGATTTTAAGAGTTTCTGATTCTCCCAGGGAAGATTTAGAGAAAATCTCCTCTATCGTCCTGCTACCATCTATAAGTGACACTATTTTCTTTTCATGTTCATCCAATGTGATTTTCTGAAAGAGTGTCGCAGGATCTGATGAAAAATAGAGGACTGAATCGAGAGGAGGACATATTTTTCTGAGTTTTTTAATATCATCAACTGATTTTATACCACGGTAAATGAGGTCTGCAGTACTTAATTTAAGTGTAATCAACTCGTCAACAGGAAGAGGATCCACTTCAAATAAAAAGTTCGCTTGCTCAAGATTGAAGAGATTTACTATTATCTTTTCGACCTGATGACGTACAGCCCAGATCAGTTCGTCCGGAGTAAGGTATCCAAGTTCTACTAGAGCTGTTCCCTGCCGTTTGCCTGTCTTTTTCATGAACTCAATAGACTTGTTAAGCTGGTCGCCATTAATCTTCCCGGTTTGAATAAGTATCTCCCCCATGCGTTCGTCAACCTGATTTGATGCAGAGAAGATCATATCGCCTTGTTTAAAGTAAATCTTCTTTGTAGCTGTGTCTGTATCTATCCGCAGGATACCTGTCTTGCCCATTCTCTGTATCCCGATAAGAAGGTCTGACAGCCTGTATCTGCTCAAATTTCCTATTAAAAGACCTGTTTTTTGTATCCCGATCCTTTTGCCGGAAAATATCTCTTCACCCCAGACAATTCTGGCACTCGAATCAATATCAACTGTTTCGTTTTTAATTTCAAGGGACTGAGAACTTAGATTAATAGCATCTTTTAAAATAATACCAATTCCACCAATCGAAAAATCTATTATTTTTACGTTTACTTTTATCCCTGAAATAATCAGTTCACAGTCTAAATCAAGCCTGTATCGAGGGAAGATCCTCTTATTGGAAAAATTCGAAGCAGACATAAGAAATACTAACAATTATGAAAAATGAGGTCAAATGAAAAAACTAATCATGTTTATATGAACTTACAGATTAAACTATCCTTTTTCAGGAAGGTTCAAAGTAATTACCTGGCCGGTACTGCCAGGTATACCCATGTCTTTTCCATCAAAATGCAAATAAATCCCGCCAGCATTTCCTATTTTTAAATACACATTTTCGAGAAATATCCAGGTTTTTGAATCTCCCGGCTGAAACAGTAAATCTTCAGATTTACCGTTCTCAAACTCCATATAAACCCATGTTACCTCATTTGCATCTATCTTTAGGATATGTTCTTTTTTCTCTGAAATTGGTTCTGCTACAGAAACTTCACTAAAATTAATTTTTGAATCACCTGTGTTTTTCTTTGATATATAGGAGAATATCAAAAACACAACAAACGCCATAAGGAAAAAAGGGATAATATAATTGATTTTAGAACTTTTCTTCTTAGAAAATGCTATCGGGATAATCATAGAAGGTTGAGGCCTGGATAGGTGTCCATTGTAATACTGAATTATAGGACCTGGATCCACACCCAGAAACTCTGCATAACATCTGATATAACCCTTTGTATATACTTCTACAGGAAGCTTTTCAAAAGAGTCATTTTCGATTGCGATAAGATAAGCGGGATTAATTCTCAGCTGGGCTGAAATTTCTTTTATATCAAGTCCTAAATCTTCACGCCTCTTCTTTAAGATTTCCCCGGTCAATATTCACCCCTGGGAGTTTATTTATAAAAATAACAAAAATTTTCATATTAATCAAAGAAAATATTCATGTATAACAATATATCGCTAAACTGCATTATAATTGTAAACCCTTTATGTTAATATAGGTTTACAATGAAAAAAATAGCAATAACTGGAATAGGTGCAGTTACTCCCCTTGGAAATACTTTTAAGGAATGCTGGGAAGCTGTTAAGGCAGGCAAATCAGGAATAGGTCCAATAACAAAATTTGATGCATCGGATATCCCATGGAAAATTGCCGGAGAGATCAAAGGTTTTGACGCAAAGGCTTATCTTTCTCAGAAAGAGATAAACAGACTTGATCCTTTTATTCAATATGCAGTGGCCGCTTCTGTAATGGCAGGAGAAGATTCAGGTCTTATAAACAGGTCAAAAGCCGGAAAAGCTCCACGGTCAAAAATTCATGACTACCTGTCAAAAGGTGCCATAATTATTGGTTCAAGCAGAGGTGGCATAAGTAACATAGAACAGTCAATAGTCAAAAGACTTCATTCAAGATTTACAAATCAAAAATCAAAAATCAAAAATCAAAAATTTCGTTTATCTTCCTACCTCATGCCTTCAACCACAATCAGCATGGCATCATCATATGCTGCGCAGAAGCTCGGAATAAAAGGATACTGCCTTGGCATTTCTAATGCCTGTGCTTCGGGCACGAATGCAGTGGGGGAGGCCTACAGATTATTAAAGGCGGGCTACGGTGGCCCCGTGCTTGCCGGAGGTACCGAGGCACCGGTATGCAGGCTGTGCATTGAAGGTTATGGTGTTTCAGGGGCATTATCGAAAACCACCGGCCCTTTTGCAAGCAGACCATTCAACAGAACAAGGGATGGATTTGTTCTTTCAGAGGGTGCATGTGTATTGATGCTTGAGGATTATGATACTGCCCTGAAAAGAGATGCGAAAATCTATGGAGAGATAATCGGCTATGGCAACACAACTGACTCATTTCACATAACAAAGCCGTATCCAGAGGGTGAGGCCGAGGTAATGATAATGTCAATAAATCAGGCGGGCATTAGAACTGATGAACTGGATTATATTAACACTCACGGGACAGCTACACAGATCGGGGATATTTCTGAAGCTAATGCAATAAAGATAGCCTTTGGGAAAAAGGCTTCAAAGATCCCTGCAACTGCCACAAAGTCCATCACAGGTCATATGCTCGCTGCATCTGGAGCATTTGAAGCAGCAACCACAATTCTGTCAATAAAAGAAGGCATTATACCCCCGACGATAAATCTCGATGAAAAAGATCCTGCCTGCAGCCTCAATATTATTACTAAAAAGATGCATGCCGATATCAGAATTGCCATCTCTAACTCATTTGGATTTGGAGGAGTAAATGCAGTATTGGTTTTAAAAATATTATAAGAATTTCTCGTAAATCCTGTATTTCTTGTACAGCCTCCCCCCTATCATCTCCACCATCCTCATCACCGCAATATTTTCCTCAAGTATCCAAGAAAACTCTACCCGCCCATAACCACCTTTCCTGACACCTATAAATCCTTCTCTGAATAGCAAGGCATCAACCCCTCTGTTCCTGTATTCCTGTTTAATGCCGAGGAGAAGAAGCCGCAGATCTTTTATTTTCCTGGAATAGTATAAGGCCTTCAGAATAGTAACAGGATTTAGTTTGCCTATCATATGCTTCAGTACAAAGTTAAAATCAGGCAGCAGACCCATAAATCCAACAGGTTTCCCCCTATCTTCAGCGATCAAAGTGAGTTCAGGTATTACTATCTGTTTCATTCTGTTACTCATGAAATAGAGTTCATCTTCAGTAAGCGGTATAAATCCCCAGTTTTTCTCCCATGCTGAATTATAAATTTCCTTAAATATCAGCATTTCTTCTTTAAATTTACTTTTATCAATAGGCCTGACCTTAATACCCTTATTCTCGGCAATAGCAGCAACCCGCAGTACTTTCACAGGTAAAACTTCCTGCACATTATATATAAATGCAAAGAGGTCTTTTACTTTTTTCATGCCATAAACTTCAGCAAGGTTGTTGTAATAAGACGGATTGTAAGGTGTCATAAGCATCGGAGCCTCATCAAATCCCTCAAGCAAAAAACCGCATTCCTCATTGGTAGAGAAGTTCATAGGACCCCGCATGATAACCATGCCCTCTTTTTTTAGATGCTTTGCTGCCCTGTCAAAAAGTGAATTTGCAACAGATATATCATTTATACAATCAAAAAATCCGAAAAAACCAGTTTTTTCATTATGAAATTCGTTGTGCCTTCTGTTTATAAACGAGACTATCCTTCCAACTTTCCTGCTGCCTTTCACTGCTAAAAAATATTTTTCATCAGCATGAAGGAAAAACGGGTTCTTATCAGAAAACAATGATCGCATTTCTCTGTCAAGAGGCGGGATAAATAAAGTGTCATTATAATGTAATGATAATGGAAGTTTTATAAAATCACTGAGGTCTTTTTTTTTAACCTCAATGACATCAATCATTATATTATGCCTAAAGCCTTTCCAGTCTTTTCAAAGGCCTTTAATACCTTGTCAAGATGCTCATCTGTATGCGTAGCCATATAACTTGTTCTGATAAGGGCTTTCCCATCTGCTACTGCCGGACTCACAGCTACATTGGCGAATACCCCCTCTTTTTGTAACATTATTGCCATCTTGAATGCCTTCAGATCTTCTCCTACAAGTACGGGAATTATCGGGGTTTCAGTGTTACCCAATTCAAATCCAAGGGACTTTAAGCCGTTATACATCTTCTTTGTATTTCTCCATAATTTTTCGATACGCTCTGGTTCGTTTGCAATAATGTCTACCGCAACGCTTACAGATGCTACAGATGCAGGCGGTGGGCTTGCACTGAATATCAATGACCTTGCAAAATGTTTAATATAGTGAACAACCTTCTCTTCTCCAGAAATAAAGCCCCCGATCGAGGCAAGGGATTTGCTGTAAGTTCCCATAATCAGGTCCACCTCTTTTTCGAGGCCAAAGTGTTCGGCTGTCCCCCGGCCTGTTTTACCGAGAACTCCGATCCCGTGAGCATCATCCACCATCACCCTAGCATTGAATTTTTTTGCAAGTTCAACAACAGCAGGAAGATTTATTATGTCACCTTCCATGCTGAATACGCCATCAACAACAATAAGTTTCTTTCGATCATTATTTTCTTTCAAAATCCTCTCAAGGTCAGACATATCATTATGCCTAAATTTCTTTACTTCTCCATAAGAAAGTCTGCTTCCATCTATTATGCTGGCATGGTCCATTTTGTCGATAATTACAATATCATCTCTTCCTACAAGAGCTGAAATTACCCCCAGGTTGACCTGAAACCCTGTCGAAAAAATAAGTGCAGCCTCTTTTCGAATAAACTGGGCAAGTTTTTCTTCCAGTTTTACATGTATATTTAGAGTTCCGTTAAGAAACCTTGAGCCGGCACATCCTGAGCCGTATGCCCTTACAGCTTCAATCGCGGCTTCTTTTACTTTCGGGTGGTTTGTAAGCCCGAGATAGTTATTTGAACCCACCATTATCATCTTCTTCCCGTTTATGATGACTTCCGGATCCTGGGCACTTTCAATCTCCCTGAAGTACGGATACACTTCAGCAGCCATTAACTCTTTTGCTTTATTAAATCTGTAACACTTATCAAATAGATCCATGGTTTTTTCTACAGCCATTGGTGAATTTTGTACCAGTTTGCTGTCCATTTTATACCTTCCTGTAGAGTTGTTTTGGTATTAAATCCCAGTTCCTCCTTTGCCTTGCTTGCATCACACGTCCAGTTCGAATAATAAAGTTCTTTAACTTTATCCCTGTTAATTATACCTTTTCTGTTAAATTTTTCACCTATTAAAGCGAAAAAAGGCATAACCGAACGCGGCAATCTTAATCTTAACGGTTTTGCATTAAGTGCCGCTGATATTTCTCTAGCTATTTCATCATTAGTATAGAAAATACTCTCTGATAAAAATAATATTTTACCTGCTGATTCTTTTTTCTCGGCTGACAATATTATACCCTGAACCAGATCATCTACATAAAGTAAAGAATAATAACATTTTCCCCAGTAGGGGAATATACCTTTTTTTATCAGTCTAAAAAATATTAAGAAATCCGTATCCCTCGGCCCATAAACTGCAGGTGTCCTGATGATTGTGAAAGGTATTCTATCTTTGTACTCCAGAACAGCCTTTTCTCCCTCTAGTTTGCTTCTGCCATATACCGAAACAGGCATAGGCGGCGAATCTTCTTTAACAGGAATACCTTTACTGCTCGGACCAGTAGCAGCAAGACTGCTTAAGAATATAAATCTGCCAATTTCTGAATTCCTATCTGCAACAACCTTTAACAACTTTCTAGTGTTCTCTGCATTTACCAAAAAAAAGTCTTCTTCTGAAATGGCTTTAGTAAGCCCGGCAATATGAAAGATATAATCGAAATTTGTAATTTTATCAGAATATGATTCAGTATCTGAAAGATCACAAAATATATATTTAATATCTAGGTGTTCTATCCATTTGAGGTTAGAAGTTCTTCTTGCAAGGCATGTTACATCATAGCCTCTCTTAAACAAGGCTTCCACAAGATGGCTTCCGATAAAGCCTGTCGCTCCTGTGACAAGAGCTCTCATAATATATCAGTACAATTAAAAGTCTAGTCTGAATCACTCAATATATTCAAGTATCTTTTATACAATCAAAATAAGACAACTTTAGTATTTCTTTATTCTAAGGGTATTATTTCCCCAAACACTCTTTTAATATATCGTGGAGTTCATTGAGTTTAAAGGGTTTCTTCAGAACGCTTATTCCACTTTTTTTAAATTCAGCTTCAAGATCAGAGGTAATGAATGCTGAACAGACAACAATCTTTGGAGGTTTTTCCTGATTACTCAATTTGTTTATGAGCTCTGTGCCGTTTCCTCCTGGCATCCTCAGGTCAATAAAAAGAACATCGATATCCTCTGAATCGAGTTTTTCAGATGCCTCTGAAATAGTAGACGCTGATATTACTTCATGGCCACCTTTTTTTAAGGCCCTGTCCAGAAACCAGCGCACAAGATGTTCATCATCAACAACTAGGATCTTCATATAAAAACCATGTATTTATTTTAAGTTGATTCAGCTCAGCAAGAAAAATGCCGGGAATCAAGTCTTTTCATCTAAAAATCCAAATTTCTGCATCCTGTATCTAAGGGCATCTCTTGTCAGACCTAAAAGTTTTGCTGCTTTTGTCTGGTTCCATTTTTTCTGTTCAAGGGCCTGTTTGATCAGTTCTTTCTCTACTTCTTCTATATTCATGCCGCCCGGGGGAATCTTAATCTGGCTATCTGCAATATCCTTGACATGTAGATCATTTGATAAAAGTTCGCCTGGCAGGTGTTGTGGAAGTATATAATCTGCATTTTCAAGTATCATTGCACGTTCTATTACATTTCTGAGTTCCCTTATATTTCCAGGCCAGGGGTATCCTAAAAAATATTTTTCAGTTTCTTTAGAAATTCCTTTTACATTCTTTCTGAATTCATTGTTAAACTCATCAATAAAAAACTTCACAAGCTGTGGTATATCTTCTTTACGTTCCCTCAGAGGCGGAAGATATATCGGCACAACTTTCAACCTATAATACAGGTCTTCCCTGAAATCCCCTTTTTTGACAATTTCAGTAATATTTTTATTCGTTGATGCTATTACCCTAAGGTCAACCACTATGTCCTTAATCCCTCCGATTCTCTTAAATATCTTATTTTCAATTACTTTAAGTAGTTTTGCCTGCGTGCTGAGTTTCATATCGGCTATTTCGTCAAGATATATAGTGCCTCCGTCTGCAAGCTCAAATAGTCCTTTTTTCACATTTTTTGCATCTGTAAAAGCCCCCTTCTCATATCCAAAAAGCTCGCTTTCTATAAGAGTTTCAGGAAGGGCGGTGCAGTTTATATCCATAAATGGTTTATCGGACCTTCTGTCTTCATAATGAATGACCTTTGCGATTAGATCTTTGCCAGTTCCACTTTCTCCATGCAGAAATATGGTGGTAGCATCACTTTTTGAAACTTTTTTTACAAGCTCTAATACCTTCACCATCTCATTAGACTTTCCAATCACGTTCTTAAAGCCGTATTTTCTTGAGAGCTGAGTCCTGAACTGATGAACCTCTTTTCTTAAAGAACTCGTTTCCAATGCTTTGTCCAGCAGTATCTTGATCTTGTCCATGTTAAAGGGCTTCTCGACAAAGTCATATGCACCGATCTTTATTGTTTTTACTGCGGTCCGTATGTCCCCATATGCTGTTATCATTATGATAATTGCATCTTGATTGTCTTTCTTAATTTTTTCAAGAACTGATATGCCTGAAATATCAGGCAGGTGTATATCAAGCAATGTTAACTCAGGCTGCTCTTCATTGAATAATTGCAAGCCACTTGTGCCGTTTTCAGCAGTAATTACAGAAAAACCTTCTTTGGCAAGGTTCTGCTGCAAGGACCAGCGAAGAAGTTTTTCATCATCTATTACAAGTATCTTTGCTTTTTTCAAATTGACCTCTTCTGTGGAAGTATTATATGGAAAGTGCTTCCAATGCCAAGACGGCTTTCAACATCAATTCTTCCATTATGATTCTCTATAATATTTCTGCTTATTGCCAGTCCCAAACCTGTCCCGAAGTATCTTCCTGAAATTTCTGGTTTAAAAATATCCTTTAAATTCTCTTCAGGGATGCCTTTCCCGGTGTCAGAAAAAGCTATCTCTATCTCATTGTCGAGAGATTTATCATGTGAAGCAATAGTGAGAGTTCCACCACCTGGCATTGAATTTAGAGCGTTATGAGCTATATTTAAAAATGCCTTCTCTAACTGCTCTGGATCAACCGGTATCTCTGGTATTCTATCTGACAACAAATTAATCTTCACATTAAGTTTCTTAGCAGGTATATCTACTGCCTTCTTAACTTTTTCAATAATATCATTAATATTGGCAATAATCAAATTTAGTTCTGGAGGTTTTGCAAAGAAAAGAAGATCTTTTACATTTATATTAATACGCTCCAGCTCGCTTAAAATCTCGTTTATTATCTCTCTATGAGGACTGTTACTAGTAAAATCCTCTGCCAGTACCTGCAATGCTCCGCTTATACCCGCGATAGGGTTCTTGATTTCGTGTACAATTGTAGTAGAAACTTCTCCTATGTACGCCATTTTTTCAATATATCGAATCTCTTCCTTATAATACTTGTCAATTTCTTCTTTCGATCTGGATAGTTCTGATATTATTGAATTAAGTCTTGCGGCAAGCATGCCTATCTCATCTTTGCGTTTTGTTACAATCCTCACTTTTTGATCACCCTCTTCAAACCTCTTTAATGAGTCTACGATCTCGGCAACAGGTCTCTTTATTAAATATATGCTTAGAAGAACAATAACTATTAAGATTATTATTATAGTTATTATGGAAGATATTATAATCCATTTTCTTGTATCTGCAATTTTCTGCTCTGTTCCCTGTGTTGAGATCTCCACATTTAAGATACCAAGAATATTTTTTTTGATATCATGGCATTTCTGGCATGGCCATTCGTTTTTGATAAGTTTAATCTGCGAAAAGACTTTCTTCCCTTCGCGTTCATGCATAAAGACCGGGGAATCTTTATGCAATCTATAAACCTGCAAATCTTTTTGGTCAATTTTTTTGCCTATTTCACCAGGTATGAAAGAGTTTAAGATAATTCCATCTTCCGAAAACATGCGCACTGCTTCTATCTCCCCGGTAATAAGTCTCTCAAGAAATTTCTGGAACTCCTCCCTCCTCTCTTCAAGCATAATTATTTTAAGCCCGTTTGTTATTATTTCCGTAAGCTGTTCAACCCTTTCTTTATAATTGGTCCGGATCTGTTTCTTTTTGAGTTCAAAGTTTTGAAACAAGAAGAGTCCTATCATGACTGACAACAGAAAAGTCGTAATGAGAATATATTTTTTTTTGAGGCCCATTTAAACCTTTTTACTCTGCACTACTTGTATTATAGCGCTTCAATAATCTAAGGTTAAGTATTATTGTGCTCCATAACTATGGAGACCGGAAAGCAGAAGATTTACTCCGAGATATGTAAAAATTACTGCAAGAAAGCCAAGGACAGCAACAATTGCAACCTTCTTGCCCCTCCATCCCCTCATCAGTCGGCTGTGAAGATAAAACGCATAAAAGAACCATGTTATAAGCGACCATGTTTCTTTAGGATCCCACGTCCAGTACTTGCCCCATGCCTGGTCTGCCCAGATGGCACCGAATATCAGCCCGCCGAGAGTAAAGACGGGAAAACCGATGGCAATACTCTTATATGTAATCTCGTCCAGCATCTCCTGAGAGATATTGAACCCACTTATAATTTTTTTAAATATACTGCCATATCTCCAGATTAGAAATGTAAAGGCAACAGCAATAATCCAGCTTAATACCGATAAAGCTGATGAATTACTGCGGAACGAGGCCTTAAAAAGATAGTTCTTTATAAGTTCTTCATGGCTTTCCACTGAAATCTTGAATGCCAGATAATCCAGTCCCATTGCAATAAGGGTTACCATAAAAATACTCAGCATAACGGTCCAGAAAACATATGATGGCTCATTTCTCTTCTCGGTCCTTACAATGAGGTACATCAGGCTCGTGCTGAAAGAAACTGCAAACAAGGCATATGCAATAAAACTCATCAGGACATGAACAAGCAGCCAGTTACTCTGAAGGGCAGGCACGAGAGGTTGAATGCTCTTAGACACACCTGACATTTCAATGTAGGCAAGAGCAAGCCCTGCAATAGGTGTAATGAATGCCCCGAATGAACGGTTCTTATACCTGAATTCTATTACGAGATAAGCCAGTATAAGACACCAGACAAAGAAGATGAGTGATTCGTAAAGATTGGTGAGCGGAGCCGCCCTTATGAACCCCATCTGACCGATGTAATAGAATTCCTTCCATCTTATTCCTATTGCGAGGGTCTGTGAAATAAAACCAACAATTGTAATTGTTGAAGCAATTACTCCTACCTGGCCTTTTCTAAAAGCAAGATAAATTATATAGGAAATCATTGCGAGAATATATGCAATAGTTGATAATCCAAAAAATATTGAGCTGTCCATCTATTTTTCCCCTTTTTGGCTAGCACTCAGAATACTGACTAACTTTTCAATCTTTCTTTCAAAGGCAGACCTGTTTTTATTTGCAGCAGCACCAATTAATATTCTGGTAGTGTTCTTTTCCTCTACCATATTAACCCAAATCTTCTTATGGCTCATAAAGAAAGTGATATAAAGACCTATCGACATTATGATACAGCCCAGATAAACGAAAAGAACGCCCGGGTCTTTCCTGACCTGCAGACCGGTATATTCTACCCCCCAATAGCCTAAAAATTCTAGCTTGTTGCCGTCTGGAAGGATCCATGTCCTTGGATTCCTTTTTAAGATCCACCCTGAGTATTTCTGCTTGCCAGACTCCCAGAATTCTATAAAAACAGCGGGATTTACCAACAGCTCATCAAAAGTAAATGACCTGCCATCAGGGTCTATTGCAAGAGCAGGGCTGAAGAATTTAATATGCCCTTCAATAGAGGTACCTGGAATAGTAAATTTATCGCCGACTCTGGGATTTATTTCAACAGATTTCCCGTCACTTGAATATATTCTGAAAATAAAAATCCCGCTGTTTTTATCAGGCACTGTTCCGTAATTTGACTGATAAAAAGTGATACCTTCGTATTTCAGGGGATCATTAACCTCGATGGATTTTCTTTTTACTACCTTGCCGTTTTTTATTATACTCAGCCAGCTTGTATAATCCTTGGGCATATTGCTACCACCATAGAAATCAACTTCAAAATTATCGCAGCGGATTTGGAATCCAAGCGGCTCTTTTAAATTACGATCTCTGTATGCGAACGATGATGTCTCACCTTCCTGTAGAGGCAGATACCCATTAAACCCGAAAAAAGAACCTATTATTGCACCTGCAAGTATTATTAAAATACTTAAATGGGTTATATATACGCCGAGTCTCGAAAAATTGCCTTTCTCTGAATAAAGCTGCAAGCTACTGCCTTCAGAAGATTCAGATGTTTTGAAACCTATCTTTCTTAAGGAAGTAGCCACATGTTCTTTTATATTTGATGATTTACCTTTTAAGGTCAGGGTCTTTTTTAGAGAAAATTTCTCGAGAGACTCATTTGAAAGGGGACGAATTGGCTCTTTGACAATCTTTAATATCCTTGGAAGTCTGTCTAAGGAACATATTATTATGTTAGCTGCAAACAATAGTAGAAAAAAATTAAACCATTCAGAACGATACATATCCGTGAAACCAAGCTTGTAGAGAATGTTAAATGCGGTTGGAGCAATAGATTCGCCAAACAGCTTTGATAGTATCTTAATATTCGTTTCAGGTTCAGCGCCCTGTTCAAGGATTGTGCCTACAATAGAGGTCAGTGATATGATTGAAAATATAATAACCGCTGTTTTGATAGATGCAAAAATATCCCAGATTTTATCGATTATTGACTTTTCAATACCTTCTGTCAATATATAAACTCCTTTGATAGCACAATTATTTATATTAATATTTCTATTTAAGATAAAACAAGTGAATTACATTTTTGAAAAATAAAAATAGACATTTCAAGGTCAATTCTAACGAAAAATCTCGCATTTTTCATTGAGATCGCCATATTCTTAAATGTCAGGTCTCGCAATGACATCTTAGTCAAAGGACTCAGCGCTCTATCTCTATCTTTCAGGCTCTTTAACCAGCTTTGGCTTATCTCTTCTTGAGTTGACCATACACAAAAATCCAAAAGGCTCTTTAAAGGGATTTATCAGTTGATGTACTGTATTCGGAGGGATATAAAGGGTATCCATGAATTCCATTTTGTGTTTTGCTTTTCCAGTTCGGACAATACCCTTGCCTTTTACGCATATCACCACATGCTCGTGCCTGTGTCTTTCAAGACTGCTATATCCATTTGGGGTAATTTCAAAATACCTTACATGGAATTTGGTTGATTCTCCACGTGATCCTATCAAGACCCTTCTAATGATATTTTTCCATTCATTACCTTCAGTTTTATATGTCTCATCTTTAATTCCACGCCACCTGAAGTCACCTTTATGTTTATATAACGCACATCTGTCAGGTTTTATGCTTTTAGTTTTTTTTCTGTCTATTTCACAAGATATCTTTTCTGTAAAACGCTGTTTTTTCATGTACTAAAGACTCCTTACTCAATCAAACACAATTAAAGATTTAAGAGAGTTTTCTGCCTTAAAAGTAAGCATGAATGCCTCTGCCGTTTTCTCTATAGGGAATCTGTGCGTTACGAGTTTATCGGCTGTTATAACCCCTTTTTTTATAAGTTCATGGGCATCTGCCGTATCATCCGGCCCGCATGAATAACTAGTAAGGATGTTTATATCATTAAAATACAGATAGTTAGGGTCTATCGTTAGTTTCTCACCAGGCTCTGCCGGCGTAAAAAACAGAACCTGTCCGCCGGGCCTTATACAATTTATTCCCTGTATCATCGCATCAACACTGTTTGGACAGACAACGGCAAGATCGGCATTATTCCCATCTGTAATACTTCTAAGGCCATCATAAAGGTTATCCTTTGATATATCTATAATATCATCAGCACCTAATTCGAGAGCCTTACCCAGTCTGAATTTTACCCTATCGGCTCCGATAACCTTCCCGGCTCCGTATTCCCTGACCAATAATAAATTCATCAGTCCCATGACACCCAATCCGATAACAAGGACGGTATCTCCGTGCGCTATCTTTGCCCTCTTTAACGCCTTTACAACACATGCAGCCGGCTCGATAAGCGTTCCGTCTTCAAAACCAATTTCTTCGGAAAGCCTGATAGTGTCGTGCTCAAGATTTATCGATGGAATTAAGATATATTCAGAAATGCCCCCTGGAATTATGCTCGAACTCTTCCATGTCGCACATTGGACATAATCTCCCTGCCTGCAGAATCTGCACATCAAGCATGGAGCATGATGGTGTGTAAATACCCTGTCCCCTTTCTTAAATGAAACAACCCTGCTGCCAACATCAATAATTTCTCCTACTGGCTCATGACCTAAAACAAGAGGTGCTTTCTTCTCGATATACCATGGCATTACATCACCAGAGCAAATACCACAGGCTTTTGTTTTAATAAGTGCATCATCAGGACCTATCTCTGGAACAGGGATATCCTCTATACGTATGTCTTCAAAAGAGTATAATTTAGCAACTCTCATCTTTCATTAATTACTTTACATCATCTTATAAGGAGCTGCGGGAAAGAATCGATCTTCCTATCGCCTCTGCATCTGCCTGATTATCTCGCCCAGTTTTTCTATCTCTTCACCATACAAGGCCCAGTTGCCTTCCTTCTGAGCCTTCATGGCACGTTCATAGTGCTCATTTGCAAGCGCAGAAAGACTTCTGTCAGATTTAACAGCAGGTAACTCTTCAGCCTTAACGGGTCTTATTCCTTTAGAGGTCCTGATTTCACCAAATATCCTCGAAAGTGCAGCATCAAGTGTCTTTTCCATGGCGATACGGTTTTCGTATGCAACAATAACCCTTTTCAGTTCGGGTATCTTACCTGTTTCAGCCCTTAGATAAAGTGGCTGAACATAAATAAGAGAGCTTTCTATAGGTATAACCAGGAGTGTACCCTGAATTACCTGAGAACCTCTCTGATCCCACAGTGAAATCTGCTTGGAGATCTCGGTATCCTGATTTATTCGTGCAACTATCTGTCTCGGGCCGTAAACCAGTCTGTCTTTTGGGAACCTATAAACAACAAGCTTGCCGTAATATTCCCCGTCACTTCGTGCTACCATCCAGGCTGACAGGTTATCTTTTTTCTTTGGATTAAAGGGTAGCATAAGAATGAACTCTTCTTTTTTTTCCTCAGGCAGTTTCATTATCGTGTAATAAGGTTCCATCATCTCCTTTTTCATGCTTGTACCCATAACAGGTATCTCCCACTGATCTTCCCTGTTATAAAAAATCTGCGGGTCTTCCATATGATAAGTTGAATAGACCATTGTCTGAATGCCAAAGATATCCAGCGGATATCTTATATGCCGTTTAAGGTCTTCCGGCATTTCTGAGAGCGGCAACAGAACTCCCGGGAATATATTGCCTAATGTCAGAATAATCGGGTCATGTTCATCAGCTATATAAAACTTCATCCCACCGTCGTATGCATTGATTGTCACCTTAACAGAATTGCGAATATAATTTATCCCGTTTTTTAGAGGCTGTGAATATGGAAATTTATTACTTACAGTATAAGCATCATATATCCAGAAAAGCTGTCCATCATCGTTAATCACCATATAGGGATCGCTGTCAAGTATTAAAAATGGCATAACTTTATTTACTCTATCCGTAATGTTTCTAATAAAGAGAATTTTGCTTTCACCGGTTATATCATTCGATAGGAAAAGTTTCATAGAACCGAAATGAGTAGCAAAGACAAGCTTCTTGAAAAAAGAATCTATTACCACGCCGCTTCTGCCTGAGTATTCAGTAAAAACATTTTCATCTCCTGAAGGATAATCGAACTCTTTTGCCTTTGTTTTAACAATCACATATCTGCTGGATAATTCGCCAAAATAGATCTCAGGGCGCCTTACCTTCAAGAAATCCACAGTAGATACCGGAGGAATATCTTTTATCATAAGAAGCGGGAGTCCTTCGGGGGTTACCTGATTAACTGGACCAAGCGTTAATCCATATCCATGGGTAAACGTAAGTGTCTCGTTTATCCAGTTTCTTGTAGGGATGCTTTCGGAAGATAATTCTCTGGGTGAAAGCATTGTCTGGCGGTATTCTCCATCAAACATATATCGGTCATTGCCGACCGATGTAAACTCGTAATATGTGCGTATCTCCTGCACCTGGCTAAAAGTGTCAAGAAGAGGCCTGTGATCCCACAGGCGTATATTTTTAATGGTTATACTGTTTCTCATGATGTCATCTCTTCTAAGTGTTGCAATTCCGGATATATTTCTTTCTTGCACTGTATCAATGCCAAAACCCTTTCTTGTGGATGTTATATTTCTCTTTATATACGGAGTTTCTTTTACAAGCTCGTTTGGGGCAACGACAAATTTCTGTAATATTGCAGGATAAACTGAACTGCCTATAAATGATACTGCAAGATATAGGGCTATGCTTCCAATAACAATTAAGTTCCGCCTTATAAAAATATTGCCTACGATTAGAGTTGCTGAAATAACTGCTACAACTATACGGGCCTTCATTAACGGTATAACTGCATAAATATCCGTATAGGTTGCACCTGCTACATGTCCCTGAGACGAATAAAGAATGGCAAGCATTCCTATATATGTCTTGTATGCAAGCACAAGAAATATCACCCCACCTATTATTGAAAGATGAAAAGATACATAACGTTCATACGTGATACCTCTTTGAGTAAAAATGACAGACCCTTTTATTACGAAGTTTAGTGCAGAGAAGACAAAAGATGCCACAAGAACTAGCAGCAGTGTGTTGACAATTATTTCGTGGACAGGAAGGCTGAAAATATAAAAAGATATATCCCGTACAAATACCGGATCAGTATACCCGAAATCTACTGCATTGAAATAATAAAGAAATGTCAGCCAATTGTTGCCGAACAACAGCGCAACAAAGAATCCTATTAGTACCGGTATTAAAAATTTCATTTTGTCAATATGTTTCAGTACACTAAGTTGAGGCATTGCTTTGTTATAAAAAATCATTCCAGCAATTCTGCCCCTTGTAGCACGCATTGAAGCCCAGAGAATGACATAGGCAATAACAAATCCTGTTATCCAGCCTATAACAGCAAAAAGTATCTGGGCATTTAATTTTGTAGTGAATATCTTTTCCAACTGTATGTCTTTAAACCAGAGCCAGTCAACATACAGTGAAATAATCTTCGGCAAGAAAAAGAACGTCAGAAGCAAGCCTATAGATAACAGTATCAATGTCTTGGATAATCTATCGCGCATATATACCCCCTAAGGTCGCTGTTTTACCTATGAAGTATATTACCATCAAAACAACATAATTGAAATAAATTCCCTAACCTGGATAATGAAAGAAAAGAAATAAACTATATACAGAATAAGTAGGCCTTTTAGTCATTAAAACTCGGAAATTGGTATTGGTAATGGTAACTATGCTCATTTAAACTATAGTTTATGTCTTACGGTAACGGTAACGAAGCCCGTTTTGTAATCTTGTTTGTCTGGTTTTGTTTTGTTTTTCTAGTTTATCTGGTCTATTTTTTTAAGGACAATTTAATTCTCCGAATTGGAAGTGAGCTGTGCCCCCAGTTAAATAAACATATAATGACAATTAACGGGACAGGCTGGAATTTAATGCTTTGCATTGGAAGATAGCCTTCGGCTGGAACAGATATATTTATATAGTTTATTTAGTCATTTACTGCTTGCTGCCTACTTTTTTGCTCGTGCTTTGCGAAAGGGGGTCAGGGGGTAATAACATATTTTACACCGATGCCGTTAGCCAGTCTGGTAAAAACATTTTGAATCTCTCTAAGAGGATATTTTCCTGTAATTAACTTTTTAATTTCTAAGTTCTTATTCTTTTTCTTTAAAAGGTTAAATGCCTTTTTTACATCCTGAGGTGTAAAATGGAAAGCTCCCCTGATTGTTATTTCGTCATAATGCAGTCTTTCCGCATTAAAATTGACTCTAGCTCCTGCCCTGCATCCTCCAAATAGTATAACAGTCCCTCCTTTTCTGACATAATCGACTGAAGACTCCCAAATCTCAGGCTGTCCGGTACATTCAAATACATAATCTACACCTACCCCACCTGTAAAATCACGAACGGACTTTCCTGATTGTGTATGATTGAAGACGAAATCAGCACCTAACTTAGATGCTATCCTAAGCCTTTCCTCCTCGATACCTGTTATCAGTACTTTCGCTCCTTTTGATTTTGCAATCATAAGATGCATAAGACCGATTGGTCCAGCTCCTATTATAAATATCGTGTCTTTCTTATTGATACCCAGCGGCTCCATGCTGTGAATAATACAGGATAGTGGTTCAAGAAATGATGCCTCAATAAAGTTTAAACTTTCCGGTTTTTTAAATGTATTCTGCTTGACTATATGTTTCGGAAGTATAATGTATTCAGAAAAAGCTCCGAGCATCTTTGTCGACATTATGTTTTCACATAGATTGAAAATATTTCGTCTGCAATAATAACAGTTAAGACAGGGAGCACTGTGTACCGCCATAATAGCATCACCTATCTTAAAGTTGCTGACACCTTTGCCTTTTTTAACCACAATTCCTGAAAATTCATGGCCGAATGGGCCCGGCATGGGTATTAAAGAATGACCTCTTAAAAAAGCCTTGAGGTCAGTCCCGCAGGTCAGGGAAGCTTTAATTTTTAAAAGCAGTTCACCTTCAGAAGGTTCTGGTATATCAACCTCTCTTACCTCTATGATCCCAGGTCTTATTAAAATAGCTGAAAGCAAATTTCAGAACTCCAGTTTTCCCCCTAGAATCTGTCCTGTGACAGCTGCGAATATGAATAACGGTATATACAGGGAATCTAGATTAGAAAGAATCCTAGCAATTATAACCACAGGTACTGGCATATGTATATATAAAAACCACTTTATAGAGAATTTACTTGATTTATTCCTCAGATATCCAAAATATAGATTAAGCATGAATGTTATTGAAAAAATGCTTATAATAATTGCTGATTTTGAAGTAAAATCCATTGTAAAAAATAACTTAACCTCGATAATAAGTCAAGCTATTAAAGGCTCTGGAGTTAAAGGATAAAATAAAAAATAATGCTATAACTAATTGAAATTATTAAAAATATCAGTAATATCAAAATACTTTAATTACAAATAACATCTTTTACTGATATACTTTAAATTTAAAGAATATTTTTGAAATCTTTTAAATAATTTAGAGCTTAATTTTTAAAATAAAAAAGCAGGAAAATATTCTTATTGAAAGCCAGGATTGTCCGCAGGGCTTCTAAACTGTCTGGTAGTACGACTTTTTGCGGCACTATATTTATAGTTATGATCGATTACGATAGAAGAGAATTAATGGACATAATTACAGGAAACGGTTAATAAAAGTGTTTAACGGGAATAGCCTTGAAAATAGCATACTTTGACTGTTTTTCAGGTATAAGCGGTGATATGTGTCTGGGAGCAATCGTAGATGCCGGGGCACCCCTTGAAGAAATCCTTAAAAACCTTAGGAAATTACCTGTAAAAGGTTACAGTCTTTCAGAAAAAAAAGTCAGGCGCTCAGGCTTTACTGCAACAAAAGTCGAAGTAGTTCTGAAGTCCAGGGTAAAACATAACTCAGAACCCAGGAAATGGAAGGATATACAGAAGATAATAAAAGCCTCTTCACTGTCAGATGATATTAAAAAGAAAGGTCATAAAATCTTTAGAATTCTTTTTGAGGCTGAATCAAAGGTCCATGGAGAATCAATAAATAAGGTACATCTTCACGAATTAGGCGGCGTTGATTGTTTGATTGATATCTTCGGCACATTGATAGGCCTTGAGTTACTAGGAATTAAAAGTGTCTACTCTTCGCCAGTTAACTTAGGCGGAGGCACTATTAAAACAGTACACGGAACAATACCCGTTCCAGCACCTGCAACTACTGAAATATTGAGGGATGTGCCGGTATATCTATCAGGCATCCCTTTTGAACTGACCACACCTACTGGTGCTGCAATATTAAAATCAATCTCTAAAGGATTTGGGGTAATACCTGTCTTTAATCTCGTAAAGACAGCTATTGGCGCAGGAAGCAGGGAATTAGAAGTCATGCCTAATATACTAAGAATTTTGATAGGGGATATCTACAAGAAATCAAATGTTGAAACAGTTACAGTGATTGAGACAAATATAGATGACATGAACCCCCAGATATATGAATATCTGATTGAGAAGCTTTTGCTTAAGGGTGCTCTCGACGTTTATATGACACAGGTAATAATGAAAAAAACGAGGCCCGGTATAGAATTAAGTGTATTATGTCATAAGGACAGAAGAGATGACCTGATAAACTTAATACTTAAAGAAACAACTACAATCGGGGTCCGTTATTATGAAACTCGCAGAATAAAAATGGATAGAAGACTTACAGATGTGCAAACAAAATACGGAAAGATAAGGTTGAAGATTTCCAAATTTAAAGATTCAAAATTAAAGTATATACCTGAATATGAGGACTGCAAAAAAATAGCGAGAGAAAGTGATGTGCCTTTATTGGAGGTTTTCGAGGAAGTCAGGAGATCCGCAAAAAGAAAGATGAAAACTTAAGGACAACACAAAGTTTACCCTGTGAAAAGGACAGTCATTTAGTAGAAACAGTTTTTCTGATTAGATTATTTCTATGAAAATTAAATGTCCAAAAGGATTACTGGCTCTTTCGTTGCTTACCCTGCTAAGTTCACTTGCCTCTTTTAGATATGTTTTTTCCGGGGGACAGATATTTGTTGCGGGCATCTTGCTTGAAGGGATGGCATTTAAAATTTATTATTCAGTAATAGCCTCTACCGGTGTTGCCTGTTCTGTCGGAATTTTCCTATTAAAAAGATGGGCGTTTATTTTATTTTTAATCGAGAATATTATTTGGGAATTAATATCGATACTCAATATCCTTGTTGTTACCAGGAGTGACCTTTTGATGGCTGGCTGGAAAGACAGCGATGATTTATTATCTGGTTATCGAGGATTAATGATTATAGCTATGTTTATTGGCTTGATTTATATTGTCTGGGCTCTGAGCTATAAAAATTATTTTCGTAAAAAAAACTGCATAAACTCACCCTTATAACCTTATAATATTTCTGGTTCATCTAACGTTTGGTTACGTCCTAAGGTAACGGTTACGAGGCCCGTTTCGTCAGTCGTCTTTCGGTTATGTGTTTACTTAGTTTGTTTGGTTTCTCTAGTTTATCTGGTTTCTCTGGTTCGCCCTGCTCCCTGCTCCTTGCACCCTGCTTTTTACTCCTTACTCCTCACTCCTCACTTTTCACTCCTCACTTTTCACTTTTACTCGCCTCTAGTTTTCAATCTTCAATTTTCAATCTGCATTCTGCATTTTGCATTCTTCAATTTTCTTTGTGCTTTACTGCTTACTCCCTACTTTTTCCCCTGATTCCCTGCTCCTTACTCCTTACTTAAATAAAATTATATTCTTATTACAAATATTAATTAGACTGCATATCAGAATTGTTTTGTAATTTAATTATAAAGTCTAGCAGGGGGGAAGAAATATGAATAAAGCTATAATGTCCAGAAGTTTTTTTGTATTTTTTATTTTTATTTCTCTTACCTATCTTTTCGGTTGTGCGGGTATGGAATTTTCACCGCCATATGGATTTATTCATAAGGAACTCATAGAGGCCGATGAGTCCATTACAGCAGCACAACAGGCAGGTAAGGATGCCGAATGTCCCGAAGAGTTCACAGAAGCAAAAGTTAGAAGAGATGATGCTTTTGAGACTTATTTTAAATGCAGAACCAATGAAGCGATCAAATTGGCTTTAGAGGCAAAAGAAATGGCTGATGGCCTCTGTCCCAAAATTCATGTTGCTGTCAAACCACCTCCACCTACACCTGAACCAGAGCCTGAACCAAAACCTGAGCCAGTTGTAGTTGAAGCACCTCAACCAAAGATCATCGACAGGATGACTCTCCATATTAACTTTGATACTGATAAGGCAGTTATAAAGCAGGGAGATTATGCAAAACTGAATGAGGCAATTGAGTTTATCAACAAATATCCAGATTCTTCTGTTGTTATTGAGGGACATACAGATAGCACTGGAAGTATTAAATACAATCAAAATCTGTCAAATAAAAGAGCAGATGCAGTAAGAAATTATCTTATAACGCACTCTGCTATTCCGGCATCCAGAATAACAGCAAGAGGCTATGGTGAATCAAGGCCTGTTGGTACAAACAAAACACCTCAGGGCAGGTATAACAACAGACGTGCTGAGATTCTTATAGTTTCGGAATAGTATTGGTATAGGGCTTTTATTGTAAACAGATTGTCTCTAATCATAAAATCCCCGCCCTTAATAGACCAAAGGTCTACCGGGGCGGGGATTTTATACAGGGGTAAAAAGCAGTACAAATTTTCCTGATTTTTTGGGGAAAATGGTATCAGGTCTCAACAGACTATTGAAAAAGTACTATTTTTTGTCATTTCGAGGAGTACCGAATTGTCTTGACGACGAAGCAATCTAAAAAGTATCAAATATATAATGAGATTGCTTCTGCCGAAATGTCGGCATCTTAATGACGATAATTATGTTAGTTTTATATATTTCTTAGTTTTGCAACAGCCAGTCAAGATCTGACACTTTTATATCTCAACCAAAATGAGTTATACAATATAACAAAGCTATATATTTACCCCTTTAGAAAGGCGGAGGTCTTCTAACGGGGGGGGTACTATTAGATGTAAAATTGATATTCAGTTGAAAGATTGTGTATTATGTATCTTATTTATCATAGATGACTGATTGGTATTTCTTGAAGATTAACAAATTGCCATTTAATAGCAGAAGAGCACAGATACGTTCTGATTTTCACCATGAGATAAAATATATTTTGAATCCTGATACAACTGGTGAAATCTTTAATGGAGTTGCCGTTAATATCAGTGGAACAGGACTATGCCTCTATGTATCTAACCATCTAAGTGAAGGGCAGGGGATAACAATTAAGAGTATTTTCCGTGATTCATATAAGTCAGGAATTGTGCGCTGGAGTGAAAAAATAGTTGAAAATATTTACAGGGTTGGATTGATATTTACTAAATAGTGTTTTAAAATTCTTTAATAATAAATTAAATATTAAAGAATAATCCTAGTGAACCCCATTAAAAAGGAGTTGCGTGTCAATGGCTTTAGACGACCTACTGCAACCTGCCTGCCCGCTTCGCCGAATCGAGGCAAGCAGGCATTTTTTAACTTTCGATTTCATCGAAGGCTTTTTTTACGGGGTGAATCTTATTTCATGCTCATAATTGTCTTTTTGAAAACCTTAATTATATTTAACCTGTTAAAGAGGGGGAAATATGGCAGAAATGGATAATAAACTTGATGAAATATCAAATCAACTTAACGAAAATATATTAGCCGTAAAGGGAACATTAGAACTCATAGATACGTCTGTTACAGAGGAAGAACTGCATGAACTTTTAATTAAGTCAATTGAAAGGATGGATATAATTCAGAGATTATCTAACGATATTCTTGTGGTTCTAAAAAATTGCTTTGACAAAATAGGGGAGATTAAAAAATAGCAATACCACATTTATAGGCAATATTTTTTTCATCTTTCTCTCGTAAACCCCGTTAGAAGAAAATAACAACAATTTCTAAACGGGGTAAATCCTCACTAATAATAAAGGGCCGCTGTTTCCAGCGGCCCGGTTTTGATATTTATTTATTATTTATCTTTTAGATAACGAAATAAAAAATGACGAGCCTCTCCTGAATACGAGGAGCAACACATCCTCATCACTCTTAATTTCTGACACCACTTTCTGGTAATCCTCAACATCACTTATCTTTATCCTGTTTATTTCCTGAATGATATCACCTTGTATTAGTACACCTATGGCAGGACTGTCCTGATCGATATTATTAATAATAACTCCCTTTATCCTTTCAGGGATTCTTAATCTTTTTGCCATTTCCTGTGTAATATCCTTAACACCAATCCCCTTCATTACATTTTCATATTCACCTGTCAAAGGTTGTTTCATTTCAGCAGGTAATTCCCCGATGGTTACTTTAATCGTCTGTTTTTTATTATCCCTAAGTACCTCCAATTTATATATTCCTCCGGGGATGCTATTAGCGACCATATTACGAAGTACATAAGGTTTATCTATCTTCTTACCGTCATACTCCATAATTACGTCTCCTCTTTTAAGTCCAGCCTTTTCTGCAGGGCTGTTCTCGACTACATCGGCTACAAGGGCGCCAGTCTCTTCTTTAAGATTGAATTGTTTTGCAAGTTCATGGGTTATTCCCTGTATAGAAACACCAAGCCAACCCCTTACGACCCTACCTTCTTTTATCAGGCTTTCCATAACTGATTTCGCCATATTGCTGGGTATTGCGAAACCTATTCCCTGGTATCCACCGCTTGTGCTGTAAATTGCTGTATTTATGCCAACCAGTTCACCTCTGACATTTACAAGGGCTCCACCAGAATTCCCCGGGTTTATCGCTGCATCTGTTTGTATAAAGTCTTCGTAGTCTGCAATACCGACTTCTGCCCTTCCAAGGGCACTTACTATACCCATGGTAACCGTCTGGTTAAGGCCATAGGGATTCCCGATTGCAAGCACAACTTCTCCAACCTCAAGCTTATCAGCATCACCCCACGATATAGTTGCCAGGCCGGTTGCATCTATTTTAACAACTGCTATTTCTGTTTTCGGGTCTGAGCCTATTACTTTGCCTGTGTATTCTTTCCTATCTGAAAGTATTACTTTTATCTCATCAGCATCTTTGATTACATGATAGTTTGTAATTATATATCCATCAGAGGAAACTATAACTCCAGAGCCCAGTCCGACTGATTTGCGTTCCTGAGGACGCCCCTGATGTCCGAATTTATCTCCAAAAAAGCGCCTGAAAAAAGGATCATCAAAAAAAGGATCCCACCCTCCTGAAATTCTTATCGTCCTGGTCGTGGAAATATTAACGATTGCAGGTTTGACAGCTCCTGAGACCTCAGCCATAGCCTTGCCCGTTTTTGATAAAAAATCAACTGAATCTTCAGAGATTATTGAACTCTGTGCATGGGTCTCTGAGAGATGGCTAAATTGTGAAGAAATAAACAGCCCAAGTACCAATCCAATAACAATAAGTAGTGTTGTACCGAAAAACTTTCTGCCTTTTAAAGACATTTTTTCCTCCTGTTATTTCAAAAATGATTTCTGATTTGCATAATATGATTAAAACAGTTACTTATATCCTTAAACACCTAATTACCCAAATAGGTTTCACTAAAAATATCATTGATTGAAATTCATTTTAAAAACTTGTATACAACATTATATATAGTCCATGCAAACAAGATGCATGCTGGTAAAGTAAAGATCCATGCCAGCACAATCTTTCGTGCAACACCCCATCTGACAGCAGACAGCCTTTTAGTCGCGCCAACCCCCATTATCGATGAAGTAATTACATGAGTTGTACTCACCGGTAGCCCCAGAAGGCTGGCACCATGTATAACTATGTTAGCTGATGTCTCAGCTGCAAAACCATGAACAGGCTGTAGTTTCAGCATGCTGACCCCGAGGGTTTTAATGACCTTCCAACCTCCGACGGCTGTACCAAAACCCATGGCAAGACCGCATACCAATATGACCCAGAATGGTACCTCAAGATTAGGTATATAGCCTCCACCGTAAAGTGATATCGTAATTATTCCCATAACCTTCTGGGCATCATTTGAGCCGTGGCCGAAGGCCATAAGACCAGCAGATAATAATTGAAGCCTGCCGAAGTGCCTATTTATAGCTCCTGGTGAAAATCTGCCAAAAAACCTTATTATAAGCTTCATGAGAAAATATCCCACACCAATACCAAAGACAGGGGAAAGGAGGAGTGCTAAAAAAATCTTTTTCAATCCGGCTGGATTCAGGATGGAAATACCCCCATAAGCAACAGCAGCACCCATAAGACTTCCGATGAGTGCATGGGAAGCGCTTACTGGCAGTCCAAATCGTGTCATTAAGAAATTCCAGAAAAAACTCGAAAGAAGGGCAGAAGCTACAATTATGTTTACTACATCTTCAATATCTTTTGGATTTACAACGCCCTTTCCGATAGTCTTTGCCACGGCTGTTGTAAGGAAGGCTCCTAGAATATTCATTACTGCAGCAAGGAGCACAGCCTGAGTAGGTGATAGAACCCGGGTAGAGACGACAGTAGCAATAGCATTTGCAGCATCATTCCATCCATTACTAATATCGAAAAGTATGGCAAGTACTACTATCAGGATTATTATTTCAGGCATGCTTGAGCACTATCGCTTCAAGGATATTTGCTACATCTTCACATTTATCAGATGCATCTTCAAGGTGCTCGTATATCTCTTTCCATTTTATAATCAGAATGGGGTCTTTCATCTCATCAAACATTTTTGCAAGTGCATCCCTGAAATCCCTGTCCATTCTGTTTTCTAGCCTGTTTATTTCTATGCAGTGATCCTGCATTTGAGAGTAATTCTTTTCCTTTAGTTTCTTTATCGCCTTTTGTATAACCTCAGTAGTCAGTAACAGATTTTTAGCCATCGTAATCACCTCTTCTGTTGATTTATCAAGCTTGAACACGGAAATTCTATCTACAGCAGCCCATATCAAATCCAGAACATCATCTATTCTTGAAGCAAGGGCATGTAAATCTTCTCTGTCTATAGGTGTAATAAACGTCTTATTGAGCTTCTTCATAATGTCATGTGTTAAGATATCGCCCTCCTGTTCTACCTCATATATCTCTTTTACCCGTGTCTGGATACTATCAAAGTTTTCCATTAGGGAAACAAGGAGGGAAGCAGACTTTGTCAGGTTCGATGCTGCCTTTTCAAATATATCAAAGAAGTATATTTCCTTCGGGAATAGTCTCATAATAATTTTATTCTTCAATAGAATATAGCAACAAAGATTATGATGTCAAATAAAACACTTTGACAAATTAAAATTATAAATCCATCCCCTTTCTTAGTCCCACAAAATACGGATTCAAAAGATTTCTCTTGTTGTATTCAAGAGGTTTATCAGTCTCAATGTCCACTACCTTACCCCCTGCCTGTTCGACGATTGCGTGTCCTGCTGCTGTATCCCACTCAATGGTTGGGCCAAATCTTGGATATACATCTGCCTTGCCCTCTGCCAAAAGACAGAACTTCAGTGAACTGCCAGCAGAAATAAAGTTAGCTTCTCCATGTTCTTGCTTTAATCTGTTTATGTACTCTGCCGTTTCCTTTGACATATGTGAACGGCTGCCTATAATTGTAAATTCTGCAGCAGTCTTATTTAACACTATCGGAAGCCTTTTAGACTTCCCTATAATTTCATTAAACAGATCCTCTTTCGTATACCCACCATCATCTGGAATATCACTCAATTCGACGCCTGAGTCAAGCCTGTATGCACCAATTCCTTCAGCTCCGTAATAAAATGTATCCATAGCGGGAACATGGATAACCCCTAGAATAGGCCTCTTTTTTTGAATCATGGCTATGTTTACTGTAAATTCACCGTTTCTGTTTATGAACTCTTTTGTCCCGTCCAGAGGATCAATAAGCCAGAAATAATCCCAGCGCCTCCTTTCTTCAAAAGAAATATCTTTTCCTTCTTCACTTAAAACAGGGAAATTGACTGGCGAAAAAGTGAGAAGTTGATCTAATATTATCTGGTGAGACTGCTTGTCAGCAATGGTTAGGGGTGATTTGTCATTCTTGTGTTCAACTCCAAAGTCTGATTTATAAACTTCCAATATTTTATCTCCTGCCTTTTTTGAAGCAAAAAGGGCTGACAAAAGGAGATTGGCTTTATATTTGTGTTTACTTATTTCATTATTGCCATGTCTCATATGTGAGAAGTCTTTCTTGCTTTTCTTTTTAGTGCCTACTGCTTACTGCTTGCGAACTAAAAGGTTACGTCTTACGGTAACGGTTACGAGGCCCGTTTACTTTTCGCATGGCGCATGGCGCTCGGCGCATGGCGTTTTAATATCTAATTTCCGATTTCCAATTTTCTTTTTTCTTTTTTCTTTTTTCTTTACCCCTTACTTTTTACTCTTTACTATTTGCCTTTCTATAATTCCTGAATTCCTAAATCCCTAATTTTTCATTCTGCATTCTTCAATCTCCTCACTCCTTACCCCTCACTCCTTACTTTTATCCTGAGCCTGTCGAAGGATGCGCCCTGCTCCGTGCTCGTATCTAATGTGTGATGAAGCATATTTTTAAAAGAGATTTTGCTAGGTATTCAGCTTGCGTTTAGAAGCCTTGTGAATGGATATGATTTTAGAAATACTAAAAATTCATCTACAGCATGAGAGGATATCGAGTTTTTATTAATAATAAGCGAAAATGCCCTTAACACCTTTTCCTCTCTTAACCTTAGGAGATGAAGAGCTCCGTATTTGCTTTCTTTCCTTGCAGCCCAACGTGAGATTATAGAAACTCCAAGGCCGCTTTCAACAGCTTCTTTAATAGCTTCTGTGCTGCCGAGCACCATCGATATTTTCATGTCCTGCGGTAAAACTCCGTGTCTGGCAAGAAACTTCTCCAGCATCTGTCTTGTGCCAGATCCTCCCTCCCTAAAGATAAACGGCTCCCTTGTTAGTTCGCTTATCGATATTTCTTTTTTCTTAGCCCATGCATGATTGGATGGCACGATAAGCAGCAATTCATCAGTAATTAGCTTTTCCACTATCATCTTCTGTCTGGTAACTTCTCCCTCAACAAGTCCAAGATGGATATTTCCTGAGTTCAGAAGCTCAATTACCCTCTTTGTATTGCCAACAAGCATATGAACCTTTGTCTTTGAATGAATCTTTTTGAAATCAGTTATTATTGCGGGAAGAACATAGTTGCCAATTGTAGAACTTGCTCCGATACTGATACTGCCTTTTACAAGTCCTGTTATTTCTCCTATAACTTTCTCCACAGAGGCGTAAAGCGCAAGTATTTCTTTTGCATATTTATATAATACCTCACCGGCTGGGGTTAAAGTCACTGTACTGCTTGATCTGTCAAAAAGCTTTGCATCATAAATTTCTTCAAGAGCCTGTATCTGAAGACTTACAGCCGGCTGTGTAAGGTGAATAATTTCCGAGGTCTTCGAAAAACTCTTGGTTTCAGCTACAGTACAGAAAACTTTTAATTTATGGTCATCCATATAATCCTTCCTAAAAGATCAATTCAAGCCTTCTGGAATATTAAATCTATATAAATAGAAGCTGAAGCAGCCCATAAGCCGAGTTCTGTAATCCTTCTAAGCAGGACTGTGGTCATTCATCTATGTCCCGATTTTGCAATCGGGATCATGCAGCCTAACCCGTTCCGCCTTCCCAAATTGGGAATTCGAAGGGGCCCCTCTCAACGCGGAACCTATTTGGCCTTGCTCCAGGCGGGGTTTACCAAGCTGCCTCGGTCACCCGAAACACTGGTGAGCTCTTACCTTCCGTCCAATTCGGACAGATCCCGACTTCCCGGGACACCTTTTCACCCTTTCTCCCGCTTAAACGGAAGAGGTTTCCCTTTCTGTGGCACTTTCCTTCCCCCGATTTATCGGGAGACTCCGTGTTACGGAGCGCCTTGCCCTTTGGAGCTCGGACTTTCCTCCCAACCCGGAAATTATCAGAGTTGGGCGACCACCTGTTCTGCTTCAGCTACCTATAATAATTTTTAATTATTATATAATATCTTTTTAATTATTGGAAGTGGTAATTTAAAAAATTTTATTAATTCATAATTCTTCTAAATAATAGAGTATGCGGCGGCATTGTGGACAATGAATTATTTCTTCATTCTTTTTAATTTCCACAAAAAGCTGTGGCGGCACATTCATATTACATCCATTGCAGATCTCATTTTTTGCACGGGTTACAGCAACCCCGTTACCAGAATCAAGAAGTGTCATATATATTTGATAAATATCAGGATCTATTATTTCGACGACTTTCGCCCTCTCATTCTTTAATAAGTTTAATTCTTCTTTATATCTGTCGACTTCTTTATCCAGTTCTTTTTTAAAGGCATTTATCTTTTCTACTTCAATCTGCACTTCTTTTTCCTTATCGTTATGTTCTTTTAAAGAATTATCAAAATCTTCCATACTCAACAAAATCTCTTCCTCAATGTTAGATATCTCTTTTCCCAGCGTATCAATTTCCTTAAGATGTGCCTGATATTCCTTATTTGTCTTTATCTCTGATACTCGTGATCTCATCTTATTTATCTTTTCATTAATTTCTTCGAGTATAGCCTCTTTCTCGCGCCTTTTCTTCGCAAGCAGATCGTTCTTTTGCTTTATCTTTTCGAGCTCTGACTTTGCAATTTTGAGAGGCTCATCAACCTCGGAAAAGCGATTAGGTGCATTATCTATAAATATGCGCTTTTCAAGAATACGAGAATCGGTATCCTGCAATTTAATCAGTAGTCCAAGAAGGTTCGTCAACAATCCTCCAGAAAATATGGTGGGCCCACCAGGACTCGAACCTGGGACCAACCGGTTATGAGCCGGTAGCTCTTCCGGCTGAGCTATGGGCCCTTACAAAAAGCAAAGTGCAAAAAATATTATTATATTTTAACTAGTTATTATTCTTTATAGCCACCAAATTGTTAACCCCAAAAATGCATTTCATTATAAAAAGAGCAGGTGTATTTGCAGAAAAAGTCTTTACCATTTTATCCCGACTTGTCGGGGTACCACCTTTGTAAGTCCTCTCAATACCCGATTGCCTTTACGTTATCATACAAAAGAATTTGTATCAATTAGTAGCAGATTGTGATTTGTAAAGGTTTTTCCGCATGTATACCTGCTTCAAACGCATTTTTCGGGTTAATATAAACTTGTATTTAATTTTAGTCAAGAGCGCTCGATAAATTCCCTTAGCCATTTACTTCTTGAAGGATGCCTTAACTTTCTTATTGCCTTAACCTCTATCTGCCTGATTCTCTCACGGGTCACATCAAATTCGAGTCCAACCTCTTCTAAAGTATGCGGCATATCTTCTCCAATCCCAAATCTCTTTTTTATTATGCTCTTCTCCTTTTTGCTGAGTGAAGATAATGCCCTGTCTATATTCTTTCTCATATCCTCCTGTATCGCGATATCAAGTGGTGACATTGTTGCTTTATCCTCAATAAAGTCTCTGAGATGGCTGTCTTCCTCCTCACCAATAGGTGTCTCCAGTGATATCGGCTCTTTAGAGATTTTCAGCATAGCCTTAACTTTCTCAACAGGAATATGTAATTTCGCGGCAATCTCCTCGGGTGTGGGCTCCCTTCCTTTTTCCTGAACAAGCTCCCTCGTTACTTTGGTCATGCGGTTAATAGACTCAACCATATGAACAGGTATTCTGATTGTTCTGGACTGGTCAGCAAGTGCCCTTGTAATTGCCTGTCTGATCCACCATGTAGCATAAGTGCTAAATTTGTACCCTCGTTTATATTCAAATTTATCAACTGCCCTCATAAGTCCTGTATTTCCCTCCTGAATCAAATCTGAAAATCCAAGTCCCCTCCCTAGATATCTTTTGGCTATGCTTATAACAAGCCTCAGATTAGCCTCTATAAGGGCGCTCTTTGCCTCGCTGACCTCCCTTTCTCCAGTATCCAAAATCTTTAGTGCTTTTTTCATCTCATCAAAATTTATACCGAAATTGTCTTGCTTCTCCTTAATCTCCTTTTCATAACCAGAGATCTCAGATAGAATCTTCTTTATTTCATTCCTAATTGATCTTTTCCTGAATTTCTTGGGTAACACTCTACCTTTAAGCTTTTCGATATCAACACCGAGATTTCTTGCTCTCTTTCTTGCAGAAACAATTTTCTTTTGAACTTCTTCAACGCTAGATATTGCTTTCTTGAGTTCTTCTGAAAAACCTATAATGACATCTTCTTTCAGCCTTAACATGCGTATTTTTTCTAAAATTTGTTCTCTATTTTCTATTAGAGCCTTTAAATTTTTTTTCTGTAATTTACTGCTTGCCTTGTTAAGCCTCCTGAGTAAAAGTTTTCTCTTCTGAAATAGTGACCTTATAGACAAAGTTATATCAAAAAATCTCTTTCTCTCGTATATTAGGTCTTCTTCGGCTTCCTCTTCTCCATTTAGAATAATTTCCTCCAGAGGCGCTTCTCCTTTTTCAACTATCCTGCCAAGTGTTATAAGCTTTTTTATTGCAAATGGGAGAGAAAAAATTACCCTTTCAACTTTTTCCTTCCCTTGTTCTATTTTCATAGCTATGTCGATTTCACCCTCTTTAGTCAGTAAAGGTACCCCTCCCATCTCCTTTAAATAAATTTTCATGGGGTCATGTTCCCCTTCTATTAAGAGGCCCTCTTTTTCGCCCTCTTCAACTTCAAACTCTTCGTCGGTATCTTCCCTTTCGATTTCAAATTCGTCCTCATCATCATAATCATCAAAATAATCGTAGTAATCTTTCATAGTCACGTTCCCTCAATTAATCTTCTCTTCTCAAGCAAAAGAGAGTTGATAAGTTTTATGTCTCCAGATACCCTGGCAAGCCTGATCCTTTCATCAACCCTCTTTTTTTTGATCCTTCTTACGCAATCTTCTATATTCCTATCAACATATTCGATGTCAAAACCAGGGTCAATAGAAAGTTTTGTAAATATTTTTCTTTCGTTTTCATCAGCCTCATCGAGAATAACTGTAAGATCATTCTTATCCTCTACCGATGCAATCCTATTAAGTAAAGATCCTACTGTCTTGTCTTTTATCTCGTTGATGTCTATTCTGGAAAGTACATGGTCAGTTTTTTCTGGAAAGGAAATTACAGCACTGAGCAAAAGATATTCTTCGCTGTTTTTTGTTTTAATGCCAGAACCGCGCAACTCAGCTTTTTGTGAAACTTTCTTGCTCTTAATCTTCATTAACTCCTGCCGTATTTCAGTTTCAGGAAGTCCTGTTCTGTCAGATAATTCCGTTAGCATTTCACCTGCTACAAGCAGATCTTTCATCTCAGCAATTAGGGTTAAAGCCTCTCTTATAGTATCCGTTTTTTCTCCACTGGAAACATCAAGAATAAAATCTATCGGGGATTTTGCACTCTCAATCATCAATTCGAAAGAGCTACTTTCATACTTTCTCAAATAGCTGTCAGGGTCTTCATTTTCAGGCAATAACAGGACCCCAGACTTAAAATCACCTTGGCACATAAGTAAAAGCACTCTTTTAGCAGCAGCTATGCCGGCTAAATCTCCATCAAAGATAAGGACGGCCTTATTAGTCAAGGTCCTCAGTTTCTTTAGTTGGCCGGAAGTTAGAGATGTCCCAAGTGGTGCAATAACATTTTTAAATCCGTACTGATGGCAGATTATAGCATCCATGTAGCCTTCGACAATTATAACATTATCCTTTTTTCTTATTTCTTCTTTAGCAGCATAAAGACCAAAAAGTGAATCGGATTTTTTAAAGACCGAGGTCTCAGGAGAATTAATATACTTTGGCATTAAATTGCCAAGTGCCCTTCCCCCAAAGGCTATAACTTTACCGCTGGCATTTATTATCGGAAATATTATCCTGTCTCTGAACATATCATAAAGCCCTCTGTCACCTGATACAGCAAGCCCAGCTCCCTTTATTGTCGAATCTTTGTAACCTGAATTTCTCAGATGTTTTAAAAGATTATCCCATCCTGATGGTGCATATCCAAGTTTAAACAATTCTTGAGACTCTTTGCTTATACCTCTATCTTTTATAAATTCCCTGGCAGCTACGGATTTACTTATCATTCTTATAAAGTAATTCATGGCCTCATTAAGTATGTTTCTTATCTGCTCATTTTCTTGAAGAGACTTTCTATCAACCTTGCCGGCAGGCAAAGGGATACCTGCCCTTCTTGCCAGTAAATTTACCGCTTCATTAAATGAAAGATTTTCATACCTTGTAGCAAAACTGATAACATCTCCTCCAACACCGCACCCAAAACAGTGAAATATCTGTTTTGACTGACTGACCATAAAGGAAGGGTCTTTCTCAGCGTGGAATGGACAGAGGCCTTTCCAGTTCAGACCGGCTTTCTTCAATTGCACATATTCTGAAATATACTCAACTATATCTATTTTTGATTTTATGTCCTCAAGAAGTAAATCTGTTTTCATCATATCTCCCGAGGAATGAAATTCATCTATATTAACATGAAATCTAAGGAATTTTATAAAAAAGATCTGCTACAGAATTATAATAATTAATGATTAAATTCGAACAACCAAATTGTTTAATTGTCGATAATTATTAGAATTTATTCCTGAACCTGACAGGATCAGGTTTGAAATTTGTGATTTGTTTATTGGAACTCAATTTACCCTGTTAGAGAAATCCACCGATGAAATCGGTAGTAACTACCATAATTTAAACGTATACCGTTAGAAGACACAGTTCTTTTAACAGGGTTTACTGCATTAAGTTAATTAACCCTGCTTATCCTTTTAAATCCTGAACATTCGAAAATTTCAATTGTAGATTCTTTTCTCACCTTCGAATCAGACGAGTCTGACAGAATTTCATCGAGAAGCAGGTTCAATCCAAGGTTGTCGCTCGATATATGGCCTGCAATTACAACATTCAGGTGATTTTTCTCAGCTTCTTTTCTATGATCTTCGCTTAAATGCATTGCTACAATTGTGTTTATGCCAGCTGAGGTCAGGCTCTCAAATATATCTTTTGAGCCCTCGGTGCCTCCAGTCATATCAACAAATATCTTGCCCGCTTTCCTTGTCTTGGAACCTAAAACTATTTTTGGACCAGAACCGTTTTTCATGGCATTCTTGTATTCCGGTATATCCTTAAGTTGATCGAGAAGATTTGAAAGGGTATGGGGTTTAGTATTATCAAAAAGCTTCTGAAGAAAAGTAGCTACCATATTATCCGAAGGAGTATGTAAGCAAATAAAAGGAATCCCCAGAAGTTTTGCAGCATCAACTGCCCTTGTATGATTAACGGGCATGAGTCTTCTTTCAACCTCTTTAACCCTGCCTTCCATAAGGTCTTCTGCAATATTTATGGGCACGCCGAATTTGTTTAAAATATCAGATTGCATGTGCATTACAGAATAAAGATTAGCATATGCCTTCCCTTCGGGATGATGTGACATTATAAGGTCAATTGATTCCCCCCTGTTTTTCAGGGTTTCCGCAAGTAAAACTTCCCCGACCTCTATATCTATTCCAACAAGCATACTCTTAATCTCATCATCTTGATTGCCATTTAAAATACGAGAGTCAGAATAGGGATTTTTAAGCGATTCTACGTCAAACAGCTCTTTCTCTTCTGGCTTCAGTTCACTATATTCCTTTTCAATACGCTGCAGATCCTTTAATACAGTTTCCTTACCTCTGGGGTCATTATCAATTCCTGCAGCAATTGTTTTATGATACAGCTCTCCGAGTGTCATAATATTTATTTTTTATTAGAATGAAGCAGTTCTCTGACTCTTTTATTTACCCAACTACCGTCTGCAACACCTTTTATACGCGGCATCAGTATCTTCATAACTCTGCCGATATCTTTCTCGTCTTTAGCTGAAGATTCATTTATTGCTTGAATTATTATGCTCTCAAGCTCATCTGGAGAAAGCTGTTTAGGCATGTATGATTGAAGTATTGACAGCTCCTGCTTTTCCTGTTCTGCCAGATCCTCTCTACCACCTTTAGAAAATTGTTCAATAGATTCCCTTCGCTGTTTAGTCAGGGTTGAAAAAACTGAGAGGATCTCCTCATCAGAAAGCATCTGTCCCTTTTCGATCTCTTTATTCTTAATCGCAGCCTTAACCATTCTTAAGACAGATAACTTTAACTTATTAGTCTCTCTCAAAGCTTTTTTGAAATCTTCCTCAAGATTCTCCAGAAGAGACATTTTATCTTGTTGATATCCTGAGTCTTTTTAAGGCTTTCTGACGTGCGGCAATGGCCTTTTTCTTTTTCTTTACGCTAGGTTTATCGTAGTGCTCTCTTTTCTTAACCTCAGAGAGAATTCCCTCTTTTTCACACTGTTTTTTAAATCTTTTTAGCGCATTTTCGAACGAATCACTTTCACGCACCCTTATCAAGGGCATCCATTTATCACTCCCCCCTGTTTAAAAAATTTAAACAATTTTAGCAATTTAACCACTTATGTGTCAATGCCGAAACTCTATATATAAGCAATCATTATTAAAGCTAAAAGTTCTATTTTCTCTAACCCAAAAATGAATTTCCTTATAAAAAGAAGTGGATTAAGTAATTGGACATATTCCTTCAATAATCAGCAGTGCTTTTCAAAGGGGCAAATATAATTGAATTTTAATTATCATTTACCCGCAAGTGTAACGATACTAAAATAATATATGCAACGGAATAGATCAACTATTTTGTTTGTTCATGACTTGTACAGTTTAATAAGGCTAAATTTTTTGATACTCTATTAATGAGTTGAAAAATCAATTTAACTATGTTAGAGTTTCAGCAGATTTATTGGGCGCTGATGGCTCTTCACAGAAAATAAAACTATCAATTGCCACAAGAAGCACATAAAATCTTGATTTGCTGTCAGCTTATGCGGGAATTACATCCTTAGCATTTGAGGAAAAAACCAAATATCTTCTCAATCCCAACAATTTTAAAATAATGATCTCTATTGATTCAATTATAAACAGCCTTAAAGAAACCATTATCTTTTTTGATAATAAAATAAAGATAATATACGTTAACAAAAGCGGCGAGGAGCTTTTTCGTAAAAGCTCGAAAGTTATCCTGGGGAAAAGACTTTCTCAATTAATAAACGGTAAGGAATCCATCTCACCATTAATTAAAAAAGCGTTAAAAGAAGGCCGTTCTTTTAGGGGAAAATCTGTAAATTTGAACATAGGACATATCATTAATATTGACTTCAATTTATCACCTTTCTTTATAGATGGCAAAATTAAAGGTGCCATAATGTCAATTTCAGAAAATATTACTGAACGAGAAGATTATGATTATGAGTTTAATTCAATCGATTATCTTCTCGGTGCTATTGCTCATGAAATAAAAAATCCTCTTGGAGGGATAAAAGGTGCTGCCCAGTTATTGCGTAATAAGACACAAAATGCGGGAATTAACGAATATGTTGATCTGATTATCAAAGAAACACACAGACTAAATTCAATTCTTCAGGATTATCTTACGGCTTGTAAAAAACCTTCATTTAATCATGTAAATATCCACGAAGTTATAGAAAAGGCACTGTCCATCATGAATATATCCATGAAAAAAACAGGGATCACATTAAAACGTCTCTATGACCCGAGTCTTCCAGATGTGCAGGGAGATGAGGGAAAACTTTTACAGGTCTTTTTAAATATCATTAAAAATGCAGTTGAATCAATGAAAAAAGGCGGCAAACTTGAAGTATCTACTTATCCTTCAAAGGAACTATTCAGGGAACAAGGCAAGATTAAGCGTATGGCACTAATATCATTTAAAGATACCGGGAAAGGAATTCCTGAAAATGAGGTTCAGAAGATATTTCTTCCTTTTTATACACGAAAGAAACGCGGGGCTGGCATAGGTCTTGCTATCTCTAAAAAGATCATTAAAGACCATGGGGGATTTATCAGGGTGATCAGGCATAAAAACAAGGGTACATCTTTTCATATATATATACCGTTTATTCAAAATGGATAAAAAAATACTGTTAATAGATGACGATGAAAGTATAATCTGGGTTATTAAAAAAGCCCTTGAGCCCCTTGGCTATAAAATTACCTCTAGGACAAAACTTGCATCAGGCTTAAGGGCCGTTCAGGAAAAACCCCATGTAATATTACTTGATCTTGTTCTCCCTGACGGTGACGGGCTCGAAGGTTTAAGGGAAATACACTCTATTAATCCAGAAGCTATTGTCATAATGATCACTGCCCATGCCAAAATGCAAAGCACAATAACTGCCATGAAAGAAGGCGCTTATGACTATATTGAAAAACCTTTCGATATTGAAGAGCTAAAAATAGTTATTGAAAAAGCCTTCAGGGACATGTCTTTAAGAGAAGAATTAAAGGAACTGAAGAAAACTGTATTCGAAACAGAATATCCACAGATGATTGGTAAGAGTTCCAAGATGTTAAAAGTTTTTAAAGATATTGGGAAAATTGCCCCAAAAGATATCACAGTTTTAATCACTGGCGAAAGTGGAACAGGCAAGGAACTTGTTGCAAGGGCAATTCACTATAACAGCAGTCGTTCAGTCGGTCCGTTCGTTGCAATAAATTCTGCATCCATACCAAAGGATCTTCTTGAATCTGAACTTTTCGGTTATAAAAAAGGTGCTTTCACAGGTGCCGCCAAGAGTAAAAAAGGCAAAATAGAATCAGCAAATGGCGGCACTTTATTTCTGGACGAGATATCAGAAATGGATCTGCATCTGCAGGCCAAACTACTGCGTTTTTTACAGGAAAAGGAATTTACTCCTCTTGGCAGCAATGAACCAGTTAAGGCAGATGTTCGGATTTTAGGTGCAACTAACATAGATCTTTCTGAAGCTGTAACCAAAGTTAATTTCAGAGAAGACCTTTATTACAGGTTCAATGTTGTCCAGATAAAATTGCCTCCCCTAAGAGAAAGAAAAGAAGATATACCGCTACTTATAAAAAATTTTTTCAGGGAAGCCTCTGAAAAACTGGAAACAGGCGAAAAAGAATTCTCTAAAGAAGCAAAGGCCTTACTTTTAAAATACGATTGGCCTGGTAATGTGCGCGAGCTCGATAATGTAATAAAAAGGGCCTGCGTTCTCTCAACAGGCACTGTTATAGACAGGAAAGATCTTCTCATTGAAGAAGCCAATTCTTATTCAGTAAAAGATTTTCTCGAGGAAAAACTGAAACGCTATCTGAAAGATATGACAAAAGTATCAAATTTTAACCTTTACGATACGGTACTTTCAGAAGTCGAAAAGGCTCTCATTACTATAATCCTTAGAGAAACAAATGGGAACCAGCTTAAGACCTCAAAGATCCTCGGCATAAACCGTAATACTCTTAGAACAAAAATCAAGGAATACAAAATTAAGTAGAGTATCTTTTAATCCAAAAAATGCATCTCCGTATAAAAAAGTTGTTGAATTAATTGTTGGACATATTCCTTTCGCTCCCTGGAGGGAAATTTTTACCCGTCACATGA
>JABAOC010000035.1_pt5 | contig 70095 bp, 53 predicted proteins | sample 7062161 | NCBI WGS metagenome assembly JABAOC01 (sample SAMN14538625, study PRJNA623070) | marine sediment metagenome | biome: marine biome [ENVO:00000428]; feature: marine pelagic biome [ENVO:01000023]; material: deep marine sediment [ENVO:00002113] | place: India: Gulf of Khambhat ... | reverse complement strand
GCCCGTCCCCGTTTCGCCGCGGATGAGCACCGTGGCGCGGTTCTCCGCCAGCACGCCGATCAACTTGTAGATCTCGATCATCGCCGGGTCGCGACCCACCAGCTGCTCGAGCCCATGACCCTCCGACGCCTCGGCGGTGAGATGCTTGACGCGGCGGCGCAGCGAGCGGTCCCGCAAACAGCGCTCGAGCAACAGGTCGATCTGGTCCAGATCCAGCGGCTTCACCAGGTAGTCGTAGGCACCGGCTTTCATCGCGCTGACGGCCGTCTTCATGTCCTCGTGCGCCGTGATGACTAGAACGTCAATATCCTTATTGGCCTCCCGTACGCGCTCGAGCAGCTCGATCCCGTCCATCCCAGGCATCCGGATGTCGGTGATGACCAGAACCGGCTCGAAATCCGGCAGCAAGGCTAGGGCATCTTCAGCGCTCGCTGCCGTTGCCACCTCATGCCCCTGCCGGGCGAGGTGTAGCTCGAAGGTCTCACGGATCGACGCGTCGTCATCGACGACCAGGATACGCTCGCTCACGACCCAATCCCCGTTGCAGCGAGTGGCAGTTCCACCACGAAGACGGCGCCAGTCCCCGCTCCGTCCTCGACTGTTAACGTGCCGTCGTGTTCCTCCACGGCGTGCTGAGCCAGCGCGAGGCCGAAGCCGACCCCTTCTGCCTTCGTGCTGAAGAACGGCTCGAAGATCTTTTCTTTCAGCTCCGGCGACACGCCCGGCCCTTCATCAGCGACGCGCACACGAATCACGCTCGCCCCCGTCTCCGCCGCATCGCGGGTCTCGGTCGAGACCCAAAGCCTACCGCCGGCCGGCATCGCCTCGGCCGCGTTCAGCAGAAGATTCAGCAATACACCTTTGAGCTGCTCCGCATCCCCGCGGACCGTATCATGAGAGGCCCGTAGATCTTCCCGCACGTCGATGCTCTGTTGCTCGACCTGCGCCCGCAGCACCTCGAGCGCATCGGCCACCGCGGCGTGGACCGAACAGGGCTCACGGGTCGCGGTCCGGGTGCGTGCTACATCGAGGACCCCGCGCACCACCCGATCCAGCCTGCTGACCTCGCGCAGGCAGATGTCGACCGGTCGGGCCGAGTCCTCCGGGATGCGGCCGGCCGCCGCATCGCGCTGCAGGCTCTGCAGGTTGAGCTTGATCGAGGTGAGCGGGTTGCGGATCTCGTGTGAGAGTTGGGAGGCGAACTGCCCGACGACCGCCAGGTGGCGGCTCTCCTGGATCCGCCTGAGCATGTCGCGGACATGATCGACCATAATGGCGAACGCCGCCGACAGCTTGCCCACCTCATCGCTCCCTGCGCCCGGCAGAGCCGGCTCGAAATTGCCCTCCGCCACCTGGTCGGCCGCCGCCGTCAGTGACCTCAGCGACCGCGTCATCCTCCGGGTCACGAGCAGGAACGCCACCGAGATCACCGCGGCGACGAGGAACATGAGACTGAGGTTCACCAGCCGTGTCCGGGCGAAGGGTGCTGCGAACTCGTCGACGGAAGCCGATGAGACGATGGTCCACGGCGGCGATGTCAGACTGACAAAGGATGCGACTCGCTCTGCCCCGTCCTCTTCGTAACTGAAGTTGCCCGCCGAGTCCGAAAACAGCGCCGGGTCCGCGTTCCAATTCGCCGGCCCAATAAGCACCTCAGTGTCCTGCCTCAGAAATGCCCGCCGCGGATGGAAGAGCACCCGTTCGCCGGCTCGATCCAGAATCACCGAGTAACCTGCACGGCCGAATGAAGCCGCAAGCGCCTCGTCTGGAATAAGGGCGCGAGTTCGCACGGCCGCGACCAGCGTTCCGAAGTCGCCCGTGCCCTCGATGTCCCGTATCGGTTGGTTAACCCTTATTTCGTCTTGCAGCTCGGCGCCCCCATACTCCTCCCCCATCGCTCGCTGGCTGGCGCTTACACCGAGCGAGTACAGCAAGGCACCCGTATTATCGCGGAACTCGATCCAGCGATACGAAGAGGCCATCACCCCCCACGCACGGCGCAGGTAGGCGTCAGCCATCTCGTAGGCGCTAGCCACCAGCTCCTCGTCACCGGCCGCACGGGCACGGAACAGCCGCTGTGTCTCGGCATTCTCGGCCAGCAGAAGCAGGTCGGACTGGCGAAGCGTGTAGCGTTCGGCGATTTCCGTCGCCGCCCGCTCGGCTATGCTCGCCGTACGCGCAGCGATCAGCGACTCCACCGCTTCCATCGATCGGATGTAGTTGAACACGCCCAGCACGACGACGGGAGTCACGCCGAGGACGGCAAACAGAGCGAGCAGCTTGGTGCGGAAGCTCATCGGGCCAGTGCCCTCGCGTTCGGGGCTAACGCGCTCACGTTAGGCGCGCCACCGCGAGCGCGCCACCCAGCGGCAACACTGGCAAGGTCGATGCCAGGGGAGCGATACGCATAACTTCTTACGAGTTAACAACATGCAATAACGGGCAGCCGGCGCCCCATCGTTACGTGGTAACGAACCGTTACCATCGCCGTAAAGGTCTGGGCTCGACGCAAGCGCGACTGAGTTCTCCCCACCGCTTGATACGCAGGGGGGTGCGGCGCACTATGTGTCGGACCGAACAGGCTACCTGCAACTCGGCGAGCCGCCTGTGGTCAACGTCTTCCAAGGTGGTGGTGCTTCGTGAAGATCATCTACTTCATTCAGGACACCGGTGGCGGCGAGATCAAGGTCGGCGTAGCCAGACAACGCCAACTGCGGAAGCGGATCGGCAAGCTGCAGCTCGGCAACCCTTCGGAGCTCAAGCTGCTGGGAGTTATTCCGGCGAGGAACGCCGGCGAGCTGCAGCGCGAGCTGCACACAACGTTCTCTGATGCCCACATTCGCGGTGAGTGGTTCAGATCGACGCCAGATCTGCTTGCGTATATCCGGCAGCGCACCGTGATGCCCTAGCGGCTCAAATCAGCGGCGTAAGGGCTTGCCACCTTCAGGCCAGACGAGCTCAAGCCGCTTGGAAAGTCTCTGCAGCAACAAATCACGCCTTCTCTCGTACTTCCTTTCTCTCGTCACCATCCCGAACGCGGCCGTGATGTACGGCCAAACGAACGCGACGGCCGCACCGATGTACCAGCCGGGTATGTTCACATACATACCCGTAAGGTTTCTGATCACGAGCTCCCCAAAGACAGAAAGCGTTAGCCACCCCGTAATCCCGCCGCCGAAGAAACTGCCGAACGCGTGTCCGAAGATGTCGGAGGGTATCGCAGCCGCCGCGTCGTACTTCTGTTTCATGACCACATAGGCGGGGACGAACTCGTTCGCGATAATGTGGGCCTGCTCGTAGCTGATCGCCGGTAGCGCGTCGCTACTCGTATCACGAAGCCGATCCAGGTAGGTACCCAAGCGTCCGTTCTCTCAGCGTGTTGACATCCGTCGTTGATTCGACCTCGTAGGCTAGGAAAGCCTCCACCGCGCCTAAAACGCCCTGGGCCTCCAAGACAGAGGTGAGGTTGGTCGACTGGACAACTCTCTCCAGCGCATGGCTCCGGTCGCTCTGGTGTGCCTCGAGCCCCTCCGCGGACAGCGACGTCACATTGGTCACATGCCGGACCGCCGTTATCAGCCGGTCCACCAGCTCATCCAGCAGCTTCTGCTCGCGGGCTTTCCGAGCAGTCGCCGCGTCGCCGGTCGCCTCCCGGGCGGCGCTTCCACCCTCGAACAGGTGCTCTATCTCCAGCGCTCTCACTTCCCGCTCGGCATCCTCCAACACTTTGGCCTGCATCGTCGCGCGTACGGCTTCGTCCAACAGGCTGTAGAGGCCTCGTTCGACATTCGTGATCTCGGGCCCGACCCGGCGGGTCCGCGGCACCAAGTACTCGTACGACATGACCGAGGTGCCATCGCCGACGTTGATCTCGACGCGGGCCAGCGAGGGACCCGGCAGCAGGAACCACCTCTTCCGCTCGAACAGCTCGTAGCCGACGGTGATCAGCGTCCCTCCGACATCGAAGAACGTTGAGTTGTTCTTAGCTGAGTATACCGTGGGGAGGAGTCTGGTCATTTCAACCGTGGCCCAGCCGGCCCTCATGAATCGCGCGGACGGTCTCGATGGTGTCCGCCTGCTCCAGAGGCTTGTCCGGCCTGTAGCGCCTCAGCCTCGCGAAACGCAACGCCAAGCCGCTCGGATACTTTGAACTGGCCTGAATATCATTGAACGCAATTTCGACGACAAGCTCGGGACGCACGTAGACGGTGTAGTCGTCCCGGCTGATCTCCAGCTCCTGAAGCCTGCGGGTCTGCCATGCCAGAACCTCGTCGGTCATGCCCTTGAAGGTCTTGCCGAGCATCACGAAGCCGCCACCGACCGGATCGCGGGCGCCCAGGTGAAGGTTGCTGAGCCAGCCACGCCGGCGGCCCGAGCCCCACTCGGCGGCTAGCACGACAAGGTCGAGCGTGTGGGCGGGCTTGAGCTTGAGCCAGCTCTTGCCGCGGCGACCAGCCTCGTACGGGGCATCGAGGGCCTTGGCCATGATTCCCTCGTGGCCCGCGGCTAGAGCCCTTTGCAGAAACGCCTGTGCTTCCTCCGGGTCGTGGGTGCTCGTATGGGGAATCAGCAGCTCAGGCGGCAGCACTTGCGAGAGCGCTTCCATACGCTCACGCGCCGGAACGTCGGTGAGGCCAGCACCGTCGAGATAGAGTAGGTCGAAATAGAAGGCGTCGAGCGGCAGCTTCTCTCTTAGGCGCTCGACGTCGAGCTTCTTGCCGAAGCGGCTCATCGTCACCTGGAAGGGCTGCGGCCTGCCGTCGCCTCGAAAGGCGAGGGTCTCGCCGTCGAGGATGATCTCGCGAGCGGGCAGTGCGCGAACGCGCTCAACCAACTCGGGCACCGCGGCCGTCACGTCGTTCAGGCGGCGCGTGTAGACGCGAACATCGTCAGCGGCGCGGTGCACCTGCACGCGCGCGCCGTCGAGCTTGTACTCGAGCTCGGCTTCCTCGAAGCGATCGAGCGCTTCGCCCACCTCCTCAGCAGTAACAGCTAGCATCGGCTGCACCGGCCGGAAGAGTTGGATCGAGAACCTGCCCAACGCTTCCCGCCCCTCCGACAGCGCGGCGCTGGCGACCTGTGGCAGAGCCCCGGAAAACATCAAGGCGCGGCGAACGATCGATGCGGGTACGTTGGCCGCCTTAGCGATCGCCTCCACCATCACGCCCTCGAGAGCGCCCTGACGCAGTTCGCCCAAGACCAGGCGAACGATGAAGTCCTGTTCCGCGCTCGTACCGCGGGCTAGTAACTCGTGAAGCAGGCGCGCCCTCGCAGCAGACGAGCCGGGGCCGGACAGCGAGGCGATTCGCCCGAGTCCTTCCCCTACATCGAGGATTCTGAGAGACGGCTCATCCGCGGCGATATCTGGAAAGGCCGCCCTTATCTTCGCCGGCCCGATTCCGATGCGACCCTGGCGAGGTTCACCGGTGAGGAAGGCGACGGCGACCGGCACTTCTCGAGGTTGCAAGCGGCGCAGCAGGGTCGCCAACAGCTCGACTTTTTCCAGACGGGCGCTCGTCTCGGCCACAAGGCGTGAGCATTCAACGACGTCGTGCAGGTGCACCGGGGGTTCTCCAGCTCATAGCTGCATCGGTCTCGCGCTCGACCAAGAATCATTGCGCAACTGCTGTCGTACGGCTACCCTAGGGGCCGCAGACCGCCATCAACCCGAAAGTAACAGCCTAGGAGGGTGACATGAGGCCCCTGGCGCGAATTTTCGCTGTGCTCCCGGTTCTGTTCTGGGCCGTGACCGCTTGCGGCGAGCAGTCACAGCAAGACACGGCGGCGGAGCAGATGGAGATGGATCGGGTGCAGCTCCGGGAAGCCATCGAAGCCGTCAACGCCCAGTTCGTGGAAGCGGTGAACGCGGGGGACGCCGCGGCGGTGGCAGGCTTCTATACCGACGACGCCTCCCTGCTGCCGCCCGAGGCCGAGATGATTCAGGGCATGGCGGCCGTGCAAGAGTTCTGGGCCGCCGGATTACCCGAAGGCGGCTCTGCGTTGACCTTGAACACCGTGAGTGTGGACGGGGCCGGCGAGTTCGCCTACGAGGTCGGCACCTGGTCGATGCCCGCCGCCGAAGGCGAAGGCGGCGCTGTGGAGCAGGGCAAGTACCTGGTCGTCTGGAAGCGCGGCGAAGATGGGAACTGGAAGCTGCACGCCGATATCTGGAACACGAGTATGCCGGCGGAGTAGCGACCGCTCAGGCCGCACTGCAGCAGGCTGACGAAAGCCTCGCTGAGCCCCGGCGAGGCTTTCCGTTGACAGAACCGACAGGGAGCCGGTGTGGCCGAGACCACTCTGTTGCCAGGGCGCCCAGTCCTCGCGAGATTGCATGGTGACGGCGCGGTATGCCACCTTACGCTGGCACAGGTGATCTGGGAGTCAGCCCGAGATTGTTGTGGACGTCCTGAAAGGCTTCAGGCACCACGTTTCCCTATCGCTCGCCGATGGCACCTCGTTCCAAGAGGAGCTCGGGGAGACGCTACGGCAACGCCTGAGGGCCGTCTACACCGCGGGTTTCTTCATTGGCATCGCGCTGTTCCTGTTCTACAGTGTCGTGCCCTTCCGTAGCACAACGGACAACGTTTTCACCCCGCACATCAACGCGATCTACAACCTGTATCCAATCTCCCTCGGCTTGGCGACGGCGATAGTCCTTATCAGGCGTTGGAAGACGCGGCAGTTGCTCGTCATCGACTACATCGTCCTGACGTTCATCCTTCTACTATCGCTCTTCGTCGCGGCCGTCTTCGACCTGGATGAGGTGCCGACATTCGGGATTTCGCTCGCCCTGTTCATCCACGCCGCGATAGTGCCGGTACCGGTCGGGCTGCAGGCCGGGCTGGCAGTGACGGGTGCACTGGGTTACCCGATCGCCATGGGGGCCGCCTACTTTGGTCTTCCCGAGATTCGTGCATTCTGGGATAACAGCGGCGGAATAGGCGAGTTCAGAAACATGGTTCTGGAGGGTACGTTTTACCTCATAATACTCGCCGTCGTGTCGGTCTTGATCACCAAGGCGCTGTATAACATGAGGCAGCAGCTGCACCAAGCCCGTCGGCTCGGGAGCTATCTGATCGAGGAGGAGCTGGGTGAGGGGGGCATGGGGCAGTTGTATGTGGCGCAACATGCGCTGATGTGCCGACCCACGGCCGTGAAGGTTATTCACCCGGAGAAAAGCGGTAGCGAAGAGGCGGTCACCCGCTTCGAACGGGAGGTCCGGCTGTCGGCGGCTCTGACGCACCCGAACACGATCACGATCTACGACTTCGGCCATACGCCCGACAACACGTTCTACTACGCGATGGAGTACCTCGACGGACTGGACCTGCAGGTGCTGGTTGAGCGATTCGGGCCGATGGAGCCGGGCCGGGTGATCTACGTTCTGGAACAGGTTTGCGGCTCGCTGGCTGAAGCACATTCCATGGGTGTAATCCACCGCGACATCAAGCCGTCGAACATATTCCTCACCAAGCGCGGTGGCCTGTATGATTTCGCCAAGGTTCTGGATTTCGGGCTGGCGAAGGAGATCGGATTAGAGGACGCCGGTACGGTTACCAAGAGCGGCATGATCCTCGGGACACCGCACTATTTCGCCCCCGAGTCAATCGAGGGCGCCGACAAGATCGACGGCCGGGCAGACATCTATAACGTCGGCGGTGTAGCGTACTGGATGCTTACCGGCCAACCGCCGTTCGTACGATCGTCTGCCATGGAGGTTATCCTCGATCATGTGAGAGCGACGGCAAGCAAGCCGTCGCAGATCGCCGAGGTGACTATCCCCGCCGAGCTAGACGAGGTCGTAATGACATGTCTGGCGAAGGAGCCCGGCGACCGTTTCCAGAGTGCTGAGCAATTGCAGGACGCGTTGACTTCGGTTCCTGTGGAGTGCTGGACCCAGAGCAGGGCCCGAGAGTGGTGGGAACTCCACGCTCCGTTCAGCATACCACCCGCTGGGGACGGCAGCCTAGCGGCGGGTGTCTCCTGAGGCCCCCGCCGGTTCACCGATACAAGCCTCGAAAGGATCACCCCGCAGCGCGCTGAACCCGTCGCGCGCTTCCAGGACTATCCGGTACGTCCCAGGAGCGGCCTGCTCCGCCAGCCAACGCGTCTCCCACAAGTACCCGCGTTTGCCTTTCGGCTCCAGTGCGCGTACCTCCAGGCTGCTGTGGTCGTCCCAGATGTGAGGTTCCCAGCCGCGAGACGTATCGCGCTCGATTCTCAATAGCGGTCCGTCCGCCGGCACCAGGCGGCCGGGATAGATGTCGATCCAGCTCGCGACGGCGGTATCACCGGCACACTCCAGCGAGACGAAGCGGCGTTCGATTCGCTCCGGGGCCGGCCCTGTGTCACGGCTCGGCATCACCTCTCGCAACTTGCCGGCGTAGGCGATGAGCTCGCCCACCTCGGCAGCGTCGGCCGTTTGGCCGCCGGCACCTAGCAATGCAGCGAGTCCGCCGAACTCTCGGGCCAGTACCATTGCGCTCTGTGGACCGTAGAGCGTCGAGGCGCCTTCGTAGTCCTGCACCGCATACTCATCGGGAGTGACGATGTAGCGCAGGTCTCCGTTCGCCAGACTGATCACCGCGACCGAGTCGACAGGAACTCCTGCCGCTCGAACCTCGCGAAGTACCGTCTTCTTGATCATGACGCCGGCACTGACGGTGACCTCGGCCGGTGCAACGGCGAGCGCGAGCCCACCGACCCGGACGATCATCAGCTGAGCCACTTCGGGCAGGCCGTGCTCTCCTACTACCAGGCCCTGAAGCGAGCCCAAGGCGATTCGCTTCTGCGCGTGGCAACCCTTGGGCTCCGGCTCGATAGACGAGCCCTTGTGATCGAAGCCCATCGGAATCAGACCAAACAACCGCCATCCGTAGTAGCGGGTCGTCGAGGCGTCGCTACCGACGAGCGTCACGGTACCCACACGCGGGGCGTCGCAGAGGTCGGGCGGTGCGCCCACACCCCGCAAGGGCACGGTGCGAAAGGCGCGGCCGATCCGCACACCTCCGCTGAGGCGTCCGCCGAGTGAATCGAAGATCGCAATCGCTCGCTCGGCGAGCGCCGGACCTGCCGAGTCCACGAAGGCCGTGGAGGCATCCATACAGGCGGCCGCAAGATCGGCTGAAATCGGACGCCATGCCTCCGCCGGAGGCGGAGTGTGCGGCCCTCCCGGCCGGCGGCCCAGGCGCAACTTCGGCGGCGGGCATCGCCCCGCATCGGGGAAGGTGGGCGCCACATCACCCTCGGCGCCGTTTGCCACGAGGTGGACCGCGCGGGGCGCGAATGAGCGCATCACGCCGTTCAGGCTGTCGACGTGGGTTTCAAGACGACGCTGCATCGCCGCGTGAATGTCGGCGTCGTACAGATCGTTTACCGCTGGGATGGCGTTCCCGTGTATGGCGAAGATGCTCAGCGCTCCCGCTGGTACGAATCGAGCCTGACCGGGATCGAAAACGTCCACCCGAAGCATCGTCCACGTAGGATCGACTGCCCGCTGACTCTCATCGAGATCCAAGCCGGGCGGTGGCTCGTACACCTTCAGACTATCGGGGTTGGTCCGGAAGGCGCCGAGGCTGCGATTGCGCGTGAAACCCCACACCGGGACCATGGCGAAGCCGACCTGCGCGGGACGCAGCGAATCGACGGCCTGCCGCACCGCGTTCCCGATCCGTTCAGCGAGAAAAGCGACCACCGCCGTGTCGTAGCCGGCGACCGAGGTACCGTGATCGTCGAACTGCTTGACTCCCATGAAATTCCCGGGTCCCGCATGGGTGTGGGTCGCCGCCAGCACGAGACGGTCGGCGCCGATCCCTGCAATCTCGAGCGTCCGCTGGGCAGCCGACCGGTGGAGCGCGACAGAGACGACGCCCAGGTCGGCGACGACGAACGCGATCCGCTCGCCCTCAGCGTCCTCGAGGACCAGGGCTTTCGCATATAGGCGATTGCGGAAGCCGCGTGCCTCGCGACCCTCGGGACCGTAGGCATAAAGCCCGGGGCCTGGAGGTGGTGTGATGTCGGCCCTTCCGAATCCGGCGTACAGCGGAGCTTCACCTCCCGGCGGCACCGCTGGCTCCGAGAGCGGTGCGGAAAGCGGGATCTCATTGTAGCCGCACCCTACCATCAGAAGGGCGGTGGCTACTAGAACTCTGTATTTCACCGCCTGCCTCCGATCTCGTGGGCCCAACTCAAAGCAATTTCGAACCAGACCTTCGCACCCTCCGAATCGTCGACACGCGTTCGTTTGGTCGCCGCGTCATCGTTGATCTGAACGTGCAGCTCGGGCGCCAGGGATAATCCCCTCCCCACTCGAAAGGAAGCCCAGGCGGAGATATCAACGTGCGTCAGGCCATCCTTCTCGAAGTAGGCAGGCTGCGAGGGAGCGGACTCGGGGACAGCCAGCCCGGCACTCCAGCCGGCGAGCGCGCCGATGTACATGTAGGCGACGGGGAGGATCGGCACTCGGAGATCTATGCTCGTTTCGACATACGCGCCCTCGATCGCGTCGATATCGTACCAGAGGCTGACCTTGGGTATGAGCGCGGTTGTTTCCCACCACAGAGTGGCATACAGCTCGCTGGTATTCCACGAGCTGTCGCGGCCGCCGGGCACATCATCGTCGAACAGGTAGCTCGTGAAGCCGACTCCGAAGTCCAAGGGCCCGACCCGCGACGAGAGCTCGATCCAGTAGTTTGACTCTCCCAACCCGCCTACCCCAGGGCCGGTATCGCTCATCTCATCCTCGCCGCTCCTGGTCTCGAAGCTCCACCATCCGCCGAGAGTCAGATAACTGTCGGCGTGCCGGTAGGCCAGGTAGATGTCCGGCTGGAAAACGGGAATGCTGGCGCGGGTGGCTCCACGCCAGATGTACCGGTTGGCATAAGTAACGTCGGCTCCCACCACGATCTGTGCTGGTGCGACGTTGGGGAGCGCGCTACACGCAACCAGCGTGAAGGCGCAGACAGGCCGCTGGAAGCGGCGGCGACGCGCGAGAGCCTTCATGTTGGGGGCAACAAGATTGCGCGCGAATCAGGGTCACGTACCGCCTAAGATCGCGTCGTACCCTTCGAGCGGCAAGCGAGGTGACTCAGGTGGCAGCGGCAGCTTGTTTGACCAGCTCGGTGTTCGATCCCGTTTTCCTCATGACACCGAGTAGCTCGGTCATCGCATCGACCGGAGAAGCTCGAGCGAGCCGATGGCGAATTGCCTGCGAAACAGCTAGCGTCTGCGGGTCGAGCAGCAGCTCCTCGCGCCGCGTGCTGCTGGCGTTGAGATCGATGGCCGGGAAGATGCGCCGGTCGGCCAGCTCGCGGCTCAGCACCAGCTCGCTGTTGCCGGTGCCCTTGAACTCCTCGAAGATCACCTCGTCCATGCGCGAGCCGGTGTCGACGAGCGCGGTTGCGATGATGGTGAGCGAGCCGCCGCCCTTCGCCGGGTCGATCTTGCGGGCGCTACCGAGGAAACGCTTCGGTCCTTCCATCGAGGATGCGTCTATTCCGCCGCTGAGCGTGCGACCGGTGCCTCGCTCCACGTTGTTGTAGGCGCGTGCCAGCCGCGTGATCGAGTCGAGAATAATGACCACGTCTTGCGACAGCTCGACGCGGCGCCGCGCCCGCTCCAGAGTGAGCTGAGCCACCGCTACATGCCGATCGGCCGGAAAATCGAAGCTCGATGAGACGACCTCGCCGAAACCGCACATCTCCATCTCTGTGACTTCCTCCGGTCGCTCGTCGACCAGCAGGATGAAAAGCGCGGCGTCGGGATTGTTCCTGACGATCCCCTCGGCCACCGACTGCAGCACGGTGGTCTTACCTGCCTTGGACGGTGAGACGATAAGCGCCCGCTGGCCCTTGCCGAACGGACAGAGAAGATCGATCACTCGGTTGGTGAGGTCTGGGTTACCGAGCAGCTCGCGGCCGCAGTCGAGTACGATCTGCTCGTCGGGATGGACGGCGCCTAGCCTACTGAACTGAGGACGGCCTTCCAGTTCCTCAGGTGGGCGGCCGTTGACGGCTGTGATCTCAGTGAGCGGCGGGCTCTTGCCTTTGCCAGGCGCCTTACCCACAAAGCCGGCGATCTCGTCGCCGGTCCGCAGCGCGTACCGCTGGATCAGCTTGCGACCGACGTGGACGTCGCAGTCGGACGGCAAGTAGCTGGCCTCACGACAACGGACAAAGCCGCTACCCTTGTCCCTGAGCTCCAGAACCCCCAACGAGTTTTCCACCAGTGCTCCGATCGGGACCGAACGCGCCGCACCTGAGGCGTTGCGGCTGCCGCTAAGTCCGGCCCTTTTGTGGTGTGCACCTACACTGGACTGGCGAGCGCGCAGATTACCCGCTCGCCGTTTGCTACACCGGAGCAGCCGCCGTGTTCACGGTCCAGCAGACCGCCTACCGGCTGCCGCGCGCTGGGAGAGACATGACCCTTCAGTCTTGCTATCAGCAAGCGTTGGCGCAAGCACCGAGCTGACCGGCTTCCAGCTAACACCCAGCCGGACTAGCTTGTCCTTATATGTGTAGGCATCGTGAGTCTTGGCCGCGGCTAGGGGACCCGACTTGAGCGATGCAATTCTCGTACGGCGAGCTCGCCGCGGCGACGCGGCGGCGTTCGAGGCGCTGGTGCGCCGCCACTACCGGGCGGCGTACGCCGTGGCGCTCGCCGTACTCGGGAACGCGATGGACGCGGAGGATGTGACTCAGGACTCCTTCGTCCGGGCGGTGGAGCGAATGGACGAGCTGAGGGAGCCGGAGCGATTCAAGGGGTGGCTCCTTCAGATCGTCCGCAACCGATCCCGTAACTACAGCAGTTACAGAAGGTTACGCACCACACGGCCGCTCGATACCGTGACGGCGCCGGGCCCCGAGAACCCAGGGAGCGATGCGGAGCGGGCCGAACTGAGGAGAGCACTCGAGTCAGCCCTGGCGACGCTGAGCGAGGTCCAGCGCGAAGTGGTCTTGCTGCACGATCTGGAGGGTTGGAAGCACCGTGAGATCGCCGAGTCTCTGGCGATCTCGGAAGGGATGTCCCGCCAGCACCTGATGGCTGCCCGCCGCGCGCTGCGCGAGCGGCTGGGTGGTGGGCTTCTCAAGGAGTACTCGAATGACTGACGAGCGGATCGATTTCTCGGCCCTCGACCCAACGGCCGAGGGTGAGCGGTTCGAGGAGAAGGTGGAGCGGATCAACACCGCGGTTGCGCCGGCTCTGGCCGCGCGTCGCGCCCCAGCGAGCGTGTTCGGCCAGGTCGCGGGTTGGTGGCGCCCGCTGCTGGCTGCCGCTGCCATCGCGGGGGTCGTATCGGCAGCGACCCTGGCCCTCGTCGAGGGACCAGCCTTGGAAAGCGAGTCCGAGATCGGGATTGCCGAAGCTATCGGCGTTCCGGAGCAGATCGCGCAGTGGGTGCGTAGCGATGAGTTGCCCGACCCATCCGAGCTGCTCATAGCGCTGGAGGAACCACAATGAAGAACGGAGTCGAATCGCTCGGCCGCATCCGCGCTCAGGGGGTAGCGATCCTCCTACTCACCTTCGTGGTGGGAGTGCTCGTCGGATTCGCCGGCGAACGCATCCGCAGCGCGCGGCGCGCTGAACTTCCGCCTCTTCCCCCAGCGATGGGGCCCGACATGACAGCAAGGTTCCGCCAGGGTAACCTGCCCGCTATGTTTAGGCGGTTGAACCTGACGCCGGAGCAGGCGCGGCAGATAGCGGCCATCATGGAGAACGGGCGGCCACGCTCGGACGCCATCCTGGACGAAATGCTGCCGCGTCTCCGTGCGGTCACCGACTCGATCCGGCAGGAGATCGGCGCTGTCCTAACAGCCGAGCAGGCCGCTCTTTGGGACAGCCTGGCGGCGCACGAGAGGCGCGGTCGAATGCGTGAGCGGATGCCAGGCCGCCGAGGCGGTCGGGGCGCTCCGCCACCACCAATACCCTGAGAAGAAAAGTCATGCGAGTCTCTACCGTTCCACTGCTGCCAACCGTGGCAGCTCTGACCTTAACCGCAACGCTCGTCGGCTGCTCGGGCAGCGGCGGTGGCTCCGATTTCGAGCCCACACGTAACGATTTCACCGGCACCTGGTTGCTCAACGACCTCGAAAGCGACGATCCGCGCGAGTTCTTGGCAGGGCCTCCCCAGGTCGACCCATCGCTGCCCGGCGGCAACCGCCAGCGCGTCACCGGGCGGGTGAGCGGCATCCTGGCGTCAGCTCGTGTTTTCAGGATAGAGCAGACCGACTCCACGGTTACCATCGTGTTGCAGGACGGCAGTGAGGTATTGTTCTACCCCGACAACCGAGAAGTCGAGAACCGCGTCGAAGGCCTAGGGGTCGTGACGACAAGGGCCCGTTGGCGGGGCGATAAGTTCCAGGTAGTGCGGAAATTGGAGGGTGGCACGCCGACGATCACCACGACCTACGAACTCAGAGACGAGGGTCGCAAGCTCATCGTGCAGTTCAACTTGAGCAGCCCGGGTCAGTCGGCAAAGTTCGAGCGGGTCTACGAAGCCGCGCCGGGCTAGCCTTGAAGGTCCTCAAGCGATTCCCGCAGCGATCGTAGAACTCCTGCTGCCCGACCCATCTCCTCTCCACCGGCCGCGACCGCGAGAGCCGAGTACAGCTCGCGCTCACGCCGCTCCACCTTCGAGATCAGCTCCCTGCCCCGCTCTGTGACACCCACGAGCCTCGAGCGCCTGTGTTCAGGATTGACCTGCAATTCCACCCAGCCGGCCTCAGACAGGGAGTTCACCAGCGCCTGCACGTGCTGCCGCGTTACCGACCGCCTCCGGGCCAGTTGCGGTACCGTCTGCGGCCCGGACCGCGCCAGATCCCTCAGCAAAGCGCGGCCTCCCCTCGAGGGCGCTTGCCCACCGTGCAGCGCCTCGATACTCGCCTCCACTCGCCTCGACGTGGCATGGGTCTCTTCGATCAGCTTGGCGAGAGCCCGTTCCGACTCCGGGACAGCCCGTCTGCGCTTCGGCTCCTTTCCCGCGAGCCGCTGCTCCTCTCGCTCTTCCCTATCCCCCAATTCGCCGAGGGATAGCGTTCCCAGATTGATCATGTCGGCAACTCCCGGCAGCCGCGAGGATTGCAAGTAAGTTGTCATCATGACAAGTATACTGTCAATAGGCGAGAGGAGCCCCTCGGACAGACTGCGAGGGCTAGGAGTCGAGCGCGAAATCCACGCCGGCCTCGGCATGGATCCGGGCGGTGTCGAAGACCGGGAGTGGCGAATCGTCGGGCTTGATCAGCAGGCCGATCTCAGTGCAGCCGAGGATGACGCCGTCAGCGCCCTGCTCCGCCAACGCCTCGATGATCCGCACGTACTCGCGGCGCGATTCGGCGAGGATCTGGCCCTGGCACAGTTCGCTATAGATGACCCGGTCGACGATTTCCCGGTCAGCGGTTCCGGGGACGAAGACCTCTAGGCCGTGCTGAGTGGACAAATGGCCCTTGTAGAAGTCCTCCTCCATGGTGAAGCGGGTCCCCAGCAATCCGACTCGGGTGAGCTTCTGTGCTTTTATACGTTCCGCCACGGTATCGGCGATATGGATGAGCGGGATGCGGACGGCGTCCTGAACAGCGGACGCGACTTTGTGCATGGTGTTGGTGCACATCAGGATGAAGTCGGCGCCGCCGCGCTCCAATCTTTTGGCGGCGGTGCCGAGCAGTTGTCCGGCCCGATCCCATTCGTCGTCCATCTGCAGCCTGTCGATCTCTTCGAAATCGACGCTGAACATGAGGATCCTGGCCGAGTGCTGGCCTCCGAGTCGGCGGCGCACTTCCTGGTTGATGATCCTGTAGTACTCGACGGTGGACTCCCAGCTCATACCACCGAGCAGGCCGATCACGTTCATGCGAAAACGCTCCCGTTCTTTGGCATGGGGCCATCGGTATATTAGCTGGGCGCTCTCCGATATGGAAAGCGCGGATAGAAAAGGCCCCACCGCATGAAGCGACGGGGCCCAGGCCAGGAGTCGTAGGCCTCTTAGCGAGTGCCTCCGGTGAGCGGCTCGACCGTCAAGTTGGTGACGTGAACGTTGAGGCTGTGGTTGACGCGGAGTCCCACGACACCGTCGACGTCCATCTCCGAGCGCGGCAGCCAGGCCACCTGTTGGCCGTTGACCAAGAAGCGCACTTGCTGCGCGCCGCACTCGATGGCCAGGATGTTCTTCACGCTGCCCTCGCCGCCATCGTGCTTGATGATGGCACTGTGCTCCGTCCACGGGATGATCACGTGGGTCTCGCTACCGGCCCGGTGTTTCACCAGGAACCGGCCGTCCTTGCGGATCAGGAAGTAAAGATACGACTGGTTGGCCGCCTGCAAGTTCGCGCCGCCGATCAAGAGGCCGAACCCCTCGCGCCGCTCGCCGGGGAAGAGGAAGATCTCCGACTGAACTCGGTACTCGTCCCGGGCCGTCTTAGCGGGATCGTAGAGGATGGCTGCCGGGCCCGTGGTAATGTGCCAGCCGGGCGGCATCGTAACGAAGTAGATCGCCGTATCCGGCGCCGGTCGATCGAAGCGCACCTTCCAGTGCGCCGGCCGCTCCAGCTCCTGCGCCGCCAGCGGCGACGTCAAACAGACGAGCACCAGGGTCAGGTGGGCTAATCGCACGTTCACCTCCAGAGAGAGTCGGTTGGGGATCTCCAGATTGTCCTGAGTAACAGCCCGGGAAGCTACACGGGAGGGAGGGTCCTGCCAAGTTCCGCGCTTAGCGCCCCCGCTGCCCCTGCCCGTTGATCTAAGTCACATCCGCTTGTAGGCCGGGCCGCTGCCACCTTCGCGCGGCGTCCAGCGCGGCCCGAGCACATCCGTCGCCTTGCAGTCGATGCAGTTGGGAGCGTTGACTACCAGCCTATTCCCATCGCGCTCGTAGACGCCCGCCGGGCACATGTGAGCGTAGAGGTCCGCCACATCCGGTGGAACATCCTCGCCGACGATCAGATGCGAGGGAATGTCATCACGGGTCGCGTTGCCCGAGCGGAAGACCGCATCCAGCTTGCCGACCGTACGTTCGCCGTCTGGCGCGAACTCGGCCGGCGCTGTTACTTCGCGAGGCTCGTCCGCGTCGGCGGGCACGTCGATCCGGCCACCCAGCAGAGCACCCTTCGTCGCGCTCATGACCGCCGCCTTCACACCACCGCCGTAGAGGCCCGACTTGAATGCGAGCCGCATGTTGCGCGTCTTGTAAAGATCATTGCCTACATAACTGTCGCGCACTGCGGCGTCGTACCCGGAGAGCCCACTCAAGGATGTGTCATCGTTCTTGAGCGCCCCGAAGATCGTCCGGGCCGCGAAGATCCCCGATTGGACCGCATAATGAATTCCCTTGAGGGACGGCACGTCGACGAAGCCGGCGGCGTCACCGACGATGAGCAGGCCGTTCCCGTACAGTCGATCAGGAAGCGAATAGTACCCACCCTCGGGTATCGTCTTCGCACCCCACTCGAGCAGCTCGCCGCCTTCCAGCAAAGGCGCGACCAGCGGGTGCTCCTTCAGCTTCTGCAGTAGTACATGCACGTCGAGGGAGTGCTGGCGGTAGTCGAGCCCGACAACTAGGCCGAGCGAGATGAGGTCGTCGGCCATCGGGTAGATCCAGCTTCCACCGAACGCGTCCTTGGGGAGCGGCCAGCCCATCGTGTGGATGACATGATCGGGCGCCCGCCTCACCTGCCAGAGCTCTTTGACCCCGAGGGCATAGATCTGCGGGTTCGGCGACCTGACTTCCTGCCACGCCAGGAACGCCTGGCTGAGCGAGCCGCGGGTACCCTCGCTGAGCACCGTGACCCGTGCCGTCACATCGGTGGCCGGCATGAACCCACTCCCGGGCCGTCCCTCCCGGTCCAGTCCTGTAGGCGTGGTGCGTACGCCGACGACCCTGTCACCCTCTACGAGCAGCGATTCGGCGGGAAAGCCGGTGAATATGTTCACGCCGGCATCTTCAGCTCGCTCACCCATCCAGCGCACGACCTCACAGATCGACGCCACGTAGTTCCCCTTGTTGTGCATGGAGGGCGGCGTTGGGATGCGCCGTCTTCCCTTCGCCGACAGCATGAAAACGCGGTCTTTGGGCGCCGGCACCCGGAACGGCAGCTCGCTCTCGGGGACATCGGGGAAGAGCTGGCGGAACGGGGCCGGGTTCACGATGGCGCCCGACATGCAGTGCTCGCCCAGCGAGCTCGCTTTCTCGAGTACACCGATCTCCAGCTCTCCGAGGCCGCCTTGACCCTCGTCCTCCTGGGCGACCAGTCGGGCGAGCTCGATGGCGCCGGCCAGTCCAGCGGGACCACCACCGACGAACAGTACGTCCATCGGAACGGCTTCGTCATCCGGCGACTCCTTCAGTATGAAACGCTCAAGTGGCAGAGGCGGCTGGTGATCCGAGGGTTTGATGGTCTTCGGCATATCGCGTCCGTTCGGTATCGCTCCGTGCGAGTTACGGTTGGGGCGTCGCTCGATCTACGTTAGGCCGGGCTCAAGATGCGCCTTCGGCCGGCCCAAGTCTAGCGCGCCCGGCGCTAACCTTGCCGAGCCCTTCGCAGCTTGACACTCTAGAGTCATTCAGCGACTAACGGGGTGACCGATGCAAGTAATCAAAGAAGCCGAGATTCGTGAGGCGATAAAGGAGCCGGAGGCGCTGGCGTCTGCGGAGAAGGCGTTCCGGGCCATGGCCGAAGGCGCAGTCGAGCTTCCGCCGCCTATGGGTCTGGAGGTGCCGGAGGCCCAGGGAGAGGTGCACGTGAAGTCGGCGTATCTGAAGGGCTCGGCAATTTTTGCCGTGAAGATCGCCAGCGGCTTTTACAGAAACGTCGAACGGGGGCTCCCCAGTGGGTCGGGTCTGATCCTGGTCTTCGATGCGCGGACCGGCTTCCCTCAGGCCTTGCTGGCAGACAACGCGTACCTCACCGACCTGCGGACCGCAGCGGCCGGAGCGCTGGCGGCCCGGCTGCTGGCGCCGGAGTCGATCCCGAACGTCGCGATGCTCGGCAGCGGCATCCAGGCCCGCTTCCAACTTCGGGCGCTCTCAGGGGTGCGCAGCTGGGAACGCACCGTCGCCTGGAGCCCAGACGCCGAGCATCTCGCCCGCTACTGTGCCGAGATGGAGGAGGAGCTGTCGATCCCCTTCCGGGCAGAATCAGGTCCCGAGGAGGCAGTCCGCGGAGCGGACTTAGTCATCACCGCGACGCCGAGCCGCGAGCCACTGTTCAGCGCATCGGCACTCCAGTCTCACGCCACGGTGATCGCCGTAGGCTCCGATGGCCCCGACAAGCGAGAGCTGGCGACGGAGACGCTCGCCCGGGCCGACAAGGTCGTGGTCGACCGCCTGAGTCAGTGCATAGCACTCGGAGAAGTTCACCACGGCGTGAAGGAGGGTGTGCTCTCACCGGACTCGGTGCATGCGGAGCTGGGCGAGGTCTTGGTCGGTACTAAGCCGGGCCGTGAAGATGACGAGCTCATCATCTGCGACCTGACGGGCGTCGGTGCGCAGGACGCCGCCATCGCCGAGGTCGCCTGGGTCAAGCTGACTCAGAGAGAGGGCACGACCAAGACCTGAGGCAGGACAACTACGTCCGCCGCGTGATCGGCGAAGTTGCGCTCGATCACCCCGAGCTCATCGACGGCAATGGAGAGATCCTCCGCGTACCCCGCCTTCTTGACCTTCATATCGAGCTCGAACAGGACATCGGTGCTCAGGCCGTCCGCCGAGGCGCCAGCCGCCTTCACCAGACCCGGCCCCACGCCGATGTTGACCGCTCTCAGGACCCCATCCTCGAGAGAGCGAGCCGCGATCGGCTCGAGCTTTGCCGGGTCGTAGTTCAACCGTACCAGAAAGCCCGTGGGCGTAAGGTCCACACCGACCGCCTGCACCTTACCCGTGACCCGAACGCTGGAGCCGGGTGAGGCCTGCCGATCGTCCAGAGTCAAGTAGACGTTCAGCCCCTGTGGCAGGTTCGCATCTTCACCACCACCCGGCGTTGTCGGCTCGTCGGCGCATGCAGCGAAGCTTGCAGCCGTGATCGCACCGACCAGAATAAAGGTGAGTGGAGTGCGGAGGCCTTTGATCGCTCCTCTTGTATACGTCATTCAATCCTCCTAATCGGCACTCGAGCGGCGGTCGGATACGAGGCTCACGGACATGCGCGCACTCCGTAACCGGCGACACCACTCTCGGCCGGTACCGGAAGCTCGACCAGGTGGCGGAGAATCTGTACCGCGTCGACGCCGTTCACGACACCGTCACGGTTCACATCGCCCAGCTCGATATCTGCTCCAACGGCGAGTGGCAAACCGACCAGGTGCCGCAGGATCTGCGTCGCGTCACCGGTTCCCACCGTACCGTCACGATCCACATCGCCCCAGAGCCAGGTGCTGACACAGAGGCTGCCCGACTGGACCGTCAGCACCGACCGAAGGTCCCGGCCAAAAGGTCCGAGCAGTTCATCGAAGGTGAGGGCTACGTCCACCTGATCTCCCGGGTTGACGGAAGCGTCCAGGTTGAACGTCACGTTGAAAAGTGTACGAACGCCACCACTCAGCCCTGTGGTGCGCGACGCCGTCGCCCCGACTATGCCGGCGGCCGCCTGATCGATTTCAGCGGTGAACGAACCGCCGAAATCGCCCTCGGCGATCTCGACGAACTCGAGGACGCCGGGGTTCCAGCCCAGGCTCGCGGTGAAGTCGGTCGCTTCACGCGTGCTTCCCGCCATGTCCAGTATCAGCGGCACCTCGAACGGCTCGCCCAGTAGCCCGTCGACCTCCTCGACCGCCAGGCGCGCTAAGAGATCTCCTTCGCCACCGATGCGCGGCCCGTCGTCGACCGGAAAGAAGTAGACTTCGCCGAAGCCTTCGGCGCTCGCCGTTAGCACCACACCGCCCTCGACGAGTGCTATACCCAGCAGGTTCGCCGGGGAGGGCGCGACGGCGAAGAGCTCGGCGTCGGGCGACAATGCCGGATCCATGATCCATATGTACCCGCCAAGCAGGTCAGCGTCCAAACCCGTGACGTAGATCTTGCCGGACCGGCTTATCGCTACATCCCAGGGTATCAGACCACTTCCCACCTGACCCGTCGACCCATCGCCTAGGTCCACTCTCAGCAGTTGGTCACTTTCGCTGCTCGCGATGTAGATACTGTTATCCTGCGTCCGGTAGTCGAGGCCCAGCGGGCAGGGCAGCGATGGACCGAACGAGGCAATGCCTGTACCATCAGGGTTCAGGCGGTAGGTCTGATCGTCGAAGCACGCCGTGGCGTAGATCTCCCCGTCGGGACCTGCGGCCAGCCAGAAGGCGTTATCGGGGAGCACTGCAAAGCTCGACTGTCCACCCTCGCGACCGATCCTGGTTATCGACGTGTTGCCCACCGCCGCGCTGCCCACCAACCAATCGCCGTCACCAGCGAGTGCGACGTCCGATGGAAATGGGTCGAACCCGGTTGCAACAGCCGCATCGACCCCGGTCTCCGCCGCCGGAAGCAGGCTACCGGAAGCGTCACCGGTCGCCACGATCGCTCGGTCCGTTCGCGCGTCCGTCGCCGCACCCCACGGGTCAACCAGGTCTTCGCCGATGATTGCCATGCCCGGCGAGTAAACCCAAAACGCCACCGTTACGCTCCCCACCAGCCAACCATCGTCAGGCGTGAAGTTGATGACGCCCACGTTGCCACCGAGGCCGAGGCCAGTCGGATCCATGGTTACGGTGACAAGCGTCGACTGTAGGGCCGCCATCCTACTCGACGCACCAGCTTTCATCTCCGTCGGCAGCACCAGCTCCTCCATTGCGGGTCCCTCTGGCTTGCCAACCGACGGAGTGGCCCCAACCGCACGTGCCCGGCGCTCGCGCCGCGGGAGGCTCGCCCGGCCAGCCTGGGGTGTCGCAGCGTATCCAAAGCTCGCCGCTATCCTGCCAGCCGGCGATGCGGCCGTCCCGCTACTGGGATCGGCGCTGATCCACGGCTGCGGACTGGTCGCCGTCCAGTTGCCCGGGCCGAGGCCCGACAGATTGAAGACAAGGACCTGCGCGGTTCCGGGGTCGCCATCTTGCTCGGCTCTTCCGCCGACCGCGCGGGGATCGAACCCGAGGATCGGGCCGGCAGGACGCGCCTTCAGTAGAAAGCCACCTTCGCTGGCGTCCTCCCACGCACCGACCTCCACAACGTACTTACCATCTTCGGGTAGGACGACCGAGTAGAGCAGTGACTGCCTCTCCAGGCCAGCGCTTCGCGCGTCATCGTTGAAGTCGAGGAGTGTCTCCCCGTCCGGCATGAAGATCCGTAAGTACGGGTCCTCCAGCGGCTGCGGGTGGTCGAGGTCACGCAACAATGCCACGTCGATCGACTGTCCCGCGGTGCCGTCGAGCACATACCTGAGCCGCTCACCCAAAGGCAGGACGCCCTGAGTGGTGACACCGGCGTCGAGCGGCACGTTCTCCGCGACGGCGAGGCGCACTCGGATCTGCACCGGCGAATTCGCTGCGTCCCCCGTCACGGTGACAAAGCCGGTATAGACGCCGAGCGCCAGTCCCGCTGGATCGACTGTCACATCGAGAACGCCAGGTGTGACTTCGCTGGCGCTACCCGAGGTCGGGTCGACGCCGATCCAGTCCTGATCATCGGCCGCCGTCCAGCTGATGGTGCCATCTGCACCGACGTTGCGGACCTCGACCGCGGTCGTGACCGGGACTGCATCCGGTTCGATCGACACGTAGATGTCGCCGGGGATCGTCGCCAGAGCGAGAAACGTCGTCGCCACTGCGTTAACCGCAGCGCCTGCATCGATGAGGCCCCATCCACTCGCCACATCGAAGCCGAGCGTCCCGATGTCGACGGCCGTGCCGCGCAGCACTTGCCGCAGCTCTTCGACGCTCAGGTCGGGCCGTGCTGCCCGGAGCAGTGCTGCGGTGCCAGCGACGTGGGGCGTCGCCATCGAGGTCCCGTTCCACGACTGGGGTGTCCCGCCACCGCCGACCGTGCTGGTAATCGATACGCCGGGGGCTGCGAGCTCGACCTCAGGTCCTTGGTTGGAGAAGCTGGCCACGCCATCGAAAAAATCAGTCGCAGCCACCGCGATGGCCTGCGGATATGCCGCCGGGAAGCGCACCGGGCCACCGTCGTCATTGCCGGCAGCCGCGACCACAACGACTCCAGCAGAGTAAGCGGCGAAGGTCGCATCGGCTTCGGCGAGCGACGGGATCGTGCTGCCAAGGCTCATGTTTATTACGTCCATCCCGTTGCTGATCGCCCACTCGATGCCACCGATCGTATGACTATCCAGGGCGAGACAGGCTGAGAGCCCTGCAGCGATCGGGTCGAAGACCCGTATAGCGAAGAGCTGGGCCAGCGGCGCCACGCCGACCACCTGGACCGTGTTGTCGAGCGCCGCGGCCGTGCCCGAGACGTGCGTGCCGTGAGTCGGGCACAAGGGCGAACTGTCGTTCCAGTCGGTCCTGGTCGTGCCACCCGTAACGATGTTGATCCCATCCACCGGGCTGAGATCAGGGTGATCTTCGTCGATACCCGTGTCGATGACGCCTATCCTGACACCTGCGCCCCGCGTGATCCCCCAGACCGTGGGAGCATTGATGCGCTCGATCCCCCACGGCGTCTGCTGCGTCGACTGTACTGCGCCGTCCGGTACGTGCCCAATTAATTCATTCAGGTAGTCCGGCTCCACATAATCGATGTTTGGGTTGGCAAGCAGTTCTTCCAGACGGTCCGGGTCCATACTCACGGCCACCGCCGGAATGACGTCGAACTGGCGATCCACCCTGACGCCCAACGGTGCCAGGCTCGCCGCTAAGCTGCTCACCGCGCTCACTGCCAGGGCCGGCGTCCCATCGGCTCGCATGCCCTGGTTCGCCTGCACCGGCTTGAAGCCTATGATCGCACGACCCTCGAGCTCGAATATCCAACTCCTGATCTCCTCCAGCTTCTCCCGGCTGAGGTCCTTCTGCCGCCCCAGCTGCACCTGCTGAGGCCAGAGCTCGCCGGGTATCAGCGCGACAAGGGTTGCGAGCGCCAGTGCACGGACGAGTCGGCCGGGCACCCTGAGTGGTGCACTCATCATCTGCTCCTTCACGGTTGGGGCACTCTTCATTGCACGCTGACGGTGGCTCGCGTCTCGACCACCGTGGTGATGGAGACCAGGTCTACCGCGCCACCGGTCGCCGGATCGATCACCGATAACTCCGCCAAGACCGGGTCGAACTCAGTGGCGCCTACTGCTATCGCCACGACATCATAAGTCAGCGCGACAACCACGGCGTCGCCGACACCGTTTATCGATATTGCAGCGAACCCAAGCGTGCCCACCGGGCTCTCGTTGATCTCGAGCTGATCCCAGGCCGCAGCGTTCGCGCTGCCTTCCGCGTAGTCCGCCACCGCCGCGTCCCAGCTCACCACGCCCGTCAGCGTCGATGCCGGGAGCGGAATCGCCGAGAGATCGAGTTCCAGCGTTATCGTCACCGTCGCACCGATCGACACGTTGCCAACGTCGGCCAGCGTTCTGACCTCGATCTGCGCTCGCTGGTAGCTGAAATCGACACCCGTGACATCTTCACCGCGGCCCACAGTTATCGCCTGTTCGCGCGACGGCGCGAACTGACCGAACGGGATGACACTGGCTGTGTCGGCGGCCACAGTATAGGCCCCCACCGCGACCTCGACGAACTCGTAGTCGCCGTTCGAGTCGCTCGTCGTCGTCAGCGTGTCACCGTTCGCGATCAGGTGGACCACGAGACCCACTAGAGGCGCTCCGTCCCACTGCTGCGTCGCACGACCCGAGACCGTACCCGGCTGCTCGCCGAACACTGCTGTCACCGACTTGGGCCCGTCCATCGCGAAGGACGTCGGGTTGGCGCCACCGGTTATGTCGCCCTCCCAGTGGTCGAACAGCCAGCCCACGGCCGGCGAAGCCGTCAGTTCCACGTTCGTCCCGTCGGCAAACCAGGGTCCCGCCGGATCCGCTTCCACCGTACCCGCACCAACAGGAGTCGACGCAATGGTCAGCTCGTGCTCCGTGCTCAGCGTTGCGGTAAACGTCCTGGAGCGCTCCACCAAAACTTCATGGCTTTGAGCGCCACCGTCCGACCAGCGGTCAAAAAGGTATCGCGTTCCGGGTCCCCCGGACTGGGGCGACGGCACGCCGATGGTGTGGGACTCGCCGGTTCGCCACCGGGTGTTGAACGGGGCCGCACGGTTCGTGCCGTCGACGGTCACCTGGGTACCGCTCCCGACGGAAGTCGTCACCGTCACCGACCATTCGTTCGGGCCACCGTCGTCGCCCCCACCACACGCGGCAAGGCCAAGGGTAAGCAGCACGCTGATCAGATACCGTATGCCGCCTATCCGTTGTGGCGAACCCCCCGCGAAATCCGATCCTATGCTCTTGGATAATGACACAAAGGGAAGCGAGACGCGCACGACATGCCCACTCGGGGAGAAAACAGGTCTCACCATTGGCGTAGAACGGTTGGGGTTTACCTATCTTGCTACCGGGACGATCAAACTAGCGGGCCGCTTCGCAGAGTGGCAAGCTGCCGCTCAGACGCTCCACTCCTCACCTTTCCAGCACATCTCCCAAAATCCCCACTCATAACGGCTCGAAAGAACAAAAAGACCCGTTAGTCGGACACGTTTCTCCTCCGACACCCCTTCCGCCAGACGATTCATCTCCGCCTTCAGCCATTCTGCAGCCTGGGCGAACTCTTCCGATGCGTACTGGGCGATCCAGTCTGCGTAGCGCTGATCCTCTGGAGGTTTTCCTTTCGCCAACTCTTTCGCCACATACACGTAACCCCAGGCGCACGGGAGGAGTGCTGCGACGAGGTCGGCCATGTCGCCATCCGCCGCAGTGCGCACCAGAAAGTCGGTGTACGCCCGCGTCGTCGGCCACATGGGGGCCGCCTCCAAGTCGGCCGGCGTGAGCCCGAAGCGGGCCGCGTACTGGCGGTGCAGCTCCATCTCGGTGTTCAACGTCAGGTTGAGCACCGAGGCGTACCAACCCATCGTGTCGAGCCGATCCGCCTTGGCCACCGCCCAAGCGAAGATACGGGCGAACTCTTTCAAATAGCGGTAGTCCTGGAGCACCCAGTTCCTGAAGAGATCCTCGCCGAGCGACCCGTCCCCGATCCCCCTCACGTACGGATGCTCGAGCTGGGCATCCCAGATCGACTTCGCCGCCGCATGCAGTTCATCGGTGAAGGCCATCACGTCACCTCCTCCAGGCAAGGCCAGCCCGCTCCGGTCGCCGCCATTTCCCAGAAGGCGAGCTCGTACTTGGCGGTCAGCTCGAACAACTCGACCATCCCTTCGCGCTCCGCAACACCGACATCGTCGGCCAGGGCATCGAGGTTGGTGCGTAGGAAGTCGACCCAGCCCTCAAAGGCATCGCTCGTCCAGTTCTCCACGAAAGGAAACCAGATAGAGCCCCGATCGATTCCCTCTCTCACGACCATCCACGAGTCGTAGTAGGCCTTCTCGGCCACGTACAACACGGTGAACGCCTGTGCGTAAGATCGGGTGAAGGCGCTGGCGAGCAGGAATTGCACATAGGCGTGGTTCACGAAGGACGGCGTCACGTCCCTAAGGTCCACACCCGCCGCCTCGGCGCGCTCGCGGAATAGCTCCAGCTCCTTCTCGAGAACCGGCAAAGCCTGCCCCAGCGCCCCACGGTGCGCGATCGGCGCCTTCGGCAGCAGCGCCGCGATGAACGGAATCGCCGCTTCGACAAACAAGTAGTCCTGACGCATCCAGGTGGCGAAGGTCCCGTGGGCAATCGTGCCGTCCCGTGTCTCCTTCAGAAAGCGGTGATCCAGGATCCGCTCCCACACGGGGCGAACCCGGTCAAGCTGCTCCTCACAGAAACTCATGCTGAATCCTCCCTGCATGGTTTGCTAGATGATCACCACCGGCTACCGGCTACCGGTCACCGGACTATCTGGTCCTGCCAGCCGCTGCGCCGCCAGAGCTTCAGCGTCTCGGACCAGACGGCCACATCCCACATCACCCTGGCGCCGAGGCTCACCTGGCCCAACGGCACCTGGCCGCTGAAATCGCTCCCCTCAGCAACAAACGGCTCCACCGACCGTTCGCCGTCGATGACCAGTGAGACGTAAAACGGATAAGTCTCAGCTTCCGGATTCACGATGCGCACCCAGAGGCTCAAATCTCGCAACTCGCCCTGACCGCTGGCGAGAAGATCGGCATGGACCCGAGGTAGTAACGAGAAGTCGTGCTTGGCCGCCTCCGCATCGAGGGCCGCCCACCAACCTTCGAGGAAGGCGTCGCAACCTAGGCCGGCGGCGTCGAGGCCCAAGCAGACGTCGGCGTTGTCCGACATAGCGGCGAGGGTCGTTTGCAGCGCCTCGCGGCCGTGCCGCTCCGCCAGGTAGTCGACGAAGGCGTAGCCTGCTGCGGCAATCACCGGTCGCCCTACCTCCTCGCTGGCCCGCTCGAAGACCTCCAGGTACTCGAGGTACGTCGCTTCCTTCAGGTGCGCGTAAGCGGCCCACAGCCAGTACGGTTCCTCGTGGCCCGGCCGGCATCGGCTCGCCACCCACGCACCCAGACCTTCGGCGAAGAATCGGATGCCCTCCACGTCGAAGGCCGGACCGACGAGCTGGCGACCAGCGACGCGTGCCAGACCGCGGGCCAACGAGTGCCCCATCAAGCTCTCGTGCATCAGTGTTACAACGACCGCCGAGTCGCTCGATCTGTCCGTGCGCTCCCGCTCGAGCCTGACTTCAACAGCAGCCGGCAGAGCACCCTTCAGCAGAGAGTCGACGCACGTGTAGACCCGCTCCGCGTCACTCAAGAACGACGCCGCCGTCGCTGCCTCCGCCGCCGGGTAGATCAACTGCAGGTGCGCACCTCGCGCCCGCTCGACCGCGACTTGCTGACCCCACACGGTCGCGGCCCAGACTGTCCCAGCGACCGCCCACACGAGAAGACGGGCAAAGTACCAGCAACAGGTGCGTGGCATCATCGGAGGGTTCTTCTCAGTCGCCAAGCAGCTGGCGACGTGCGGCACGAACCGTCTCACAGTGAATCTCGACCGTGTCCTCGAATCGCCGCGCGTAGCCGCCGGCCAGCGTCACAGCCACCGGCACACCCGCCTCGGCCGCCAAGCGATAGATCAACTCATCCCTGCGGCGCAGCCCATCACGGGTGAGGCTCAGGCCACCCAGCTGGTCTTCCTTGTACGGATCGGCACCCGCAAGGTAGAAGATGAGATCGGGCCGATGGCCCTCGAGAATCAGCGGGATGTGTTCCTCCAGCAGTCCCAGATACTCTCCATCGCCTGTCAGGTCGGCCAGCCCCAGATCTAGATCGCTCGACGGTTTCCACATCGGGTAGTTGTGCTGCTGGTGAACGGAGAAGGTGAACACGTCCGCCTCATCCGCAAACACAGCCGCGGTTCCATTGCCCTGGTGGAGATCGCAGTCGATGACAGCGGCACGCTCGATAAGCCCTTCCCCTTTCAAGACCCGTACAGCGATTGCCACATCGTTGATCAGGCAGAACCCCTCCCCGTGATCCGGAAACGCGTGGTGGAAACCCCCGCCGATGTGAACCGCTAGACCATGCTCCAGCGCCAACCGGCCCGTCAGTATCGAACCACCCGTACACAGCCACATCGCCTCCCGAAGCTCCGGCGAGTACGGAACCTCCAGCACCATCACGTCCTGCCACGAGAACGAGTGTTCCCTGATCTTCGTCAGGTACCCCGACGTGTGGACCAATGCCACCTGCTCATCGCTCGCCGATTCCGGCCGCCGGATGTCCGACTCGCTGATCGTGCCGTCTCTCACCAGGATGTCGTGGGCAGCCCGGTACTTGTTCGTCGGGAAAACGTGAACGCCGATGTCGGCCTCGTAGGCCTCATGCCAGACGATGGGGAGCGAAGGGCGAGGGTCGAACATTTGTTTCTCCCGCGGCGCTTTGGCTTGCTCCCTGACAACCTAACACGACCCGAGCGTTTCCGCCGGGGACGCCGGCGCGAGCGGTGCGCCGAACCAAGGGAGTGGCGGCACCACCCGGAGATCGTAGTTTGGTGACCATGCGTACCGCGACGAATGACTACCGGCTTTACGGGAAAACTCTGGCACTTCTGGCCTGCGCGGTGGCGGCGAGTTCGTGCGGGGGGGACCGCGAAGCACGGGATGATGCAGCGTTGGGCACACTAGTCGATTCGGAACGGGCCTTCGCTCGGGCGGCGGCTGAGCTGGGAACGCTGAACGCCTTCCGCGCCTTCCTCGCCGACGATGCCGTTCTCTTCCGGCCGAGAGCTGTAAACGCGCAGCGGTGGCTGCGCGAGGCAGCGGACGTGCCCGGCCTGCTCTCCTGGGAGCCGGTCGTCGCCGACGTGTCAGCGGCCGGCGACCTCGGCTACACGACGGGGCCCTGGGAATACCGCCGTGATCCCGCCGCCGAAGCCGAGGCCCACGGCAACTACTTCACGGTCTGGAAGAAGCAACCGGACGGCAGCTGGAAAGCGGTGATTGACCACGGGATCTCCAACCCTCCGCCCGACTCAGTGGGACCGCTGCGCTCACCAGCTTCCGCAGGGCGGAGCCGGCCGGACGACACCGTCGATGTCCCCGCGGCGCTCGAAACCCTGCTTCAGGTGGATCGAGCTTACTCCGGGGCCGCCGCTACGCAAGGCATCTCGCAAGCGTTGGTCGGCCACGTGACTTCCGATGTCCGCGTTCTGCGCGAAGGGCGTCAGCCGCTAGACGGCATCGACGCGCTGCGCGAGCTGCTCTCGCAACAGCACGGGTCGCTGAGCTGGGAGGTTCTCGGCGGGGATGTTTCGAACTCGGGTGATCTTGGCTACACGTACGGCGAGTACGAGTTCAAATCGGCGGCAGGCGACACGGGTACCGAGTTGGGGGTATACGTCCGGGCCTGGCGACGCGGGCCGAGCGGTGGAGCCAGCTGGCGGGTCGCGGTTGAGGTGATGACCCCACTGCCGCCGTCTTCAGACGGCTGACCCACCGACTCGACCTCTCACAGTCCGGGGGGTAGATTGCCCTCCATGGAAGGACCGGCAGAGCGGCGTCGACGCTACGGCGAAGAGGAAGTCGGCCTCATCCTCAAACGTGCCGCCGAACTCCAGCGGCAGGAACCAGCCGGGAGTGGAGAGGGCGGTGGTTTGACGCTCGCCGAGTTGGAGGAGATCGCCGCCGAGGCGGGAATCGACCCACGCCACCTGCAGCGCGCCGCCCAGGAGGTCGACTCGCTGGCTGTGCCCTTGCACGGCGAAGGCGCTGATCGACTGATCGGAGCACCACTAGTTCTCAAGTTCGAGCGAAGTCTCCCCGGCGAGCTCCCGGAGGACCGATTCGAGTCGCTCCTCCCCAACATCCAGGATGCGGTGGAGGGCTACGGCCAGCCGAGCCTCCTGGGACGCACGCGCATCCGCATCGAGGAGCGTTCCAGCCAACTCGCAACTCAATTGTTCGGCGGCATCGTGGGAGGTGTGGGCGGCGGCGGCAGCGAGTTCTGCGTGACCTCCTGGACAGACTCACCGATACGGTCGAGGCTATCGTAGCGAACCAAGCGCTCAAGTCCGGCGAACGGCCCCCGGAACTCCCGGGCTCCCGAACCTAGTCGCCTGCCAGCAGGTTCTCGAGCTCTTCTCGCGCGACCACGCCTGTGCGCCGCGCCGCTTCCTTACCGCCCTTGAATACGATGAGAGTGGGGATGCCGCGGATGCCGTATTGCTCCGCGGTTCTTGGGCTGCGATCCGTGTCCAGCTTGGCGACCAGCACCTCACCCCGGTGCGCATGGGCAAACTCGTCTAGTACCGGCGCCATCACCTTGCAGGGGCCACACCAGTCGGCGTAGAAATCGACCATCACCGGCACGTCGGCGCCCGCGATCACCTGCTGGAAGTCATCTTCGGTCACCTTCACCGGTCGGTCGAGCAGGATCGGCTTGCCGCACTCGCCGCACTTGGGCCGCAGCTCGGTCCGGCTCAGGTCCACCCGGTTGAGCGTGAGGCAGAACTGGCAGGTCACCGTCACCTTCCCGGTGCTCGCGTCGGTCTTCTCAGTCATAGCCTTCCTTCTCTTATCGGCAATTCTCGACATCAATATAGTCGGCCGGCAGGTTTCTTGTACCTGCCGGCCGTCCAGATGGAGCGAACCCGCCACGAATACGACGCACAAAGACGATCGCGGGTCGCTCCGCTGGCTCAAGGAGCTATCCTTACTCGATCCTGCGCAACTCTACCCGACGATTATTCGCTCGACCCTCTGCCGTATCGTTCGTGTCGATCGGCTCGTCCGGTCCGTAGCCCGCCGCCTCCAAACGCTCGGCCGCAACCCCGCGACCGATGAGGTAATCGCGCACCGAATTCGCGCGGGCCATCGAGAGACACATGTTGTAGGGGTGCGAGCCTCTGATATCCATGTGACCTGCAACGAGCTCGCCACGTAGGTGGGCGTCGCGGGCGACGTCGGCAGGACATCCTGAAAGTCATCGACCGAGGCGCTATCCGTCGTCGATGTGTTCGTGAGAGTCAACACGTAGGCCACCGTTCCGCCGGCCGCCAGCCATGTCGGGTTCGCCGATTTGGCGACCTGCAGCTTGTTATCGGAGGGCTGAATCGGTTCGAGGGTGGCGAAGTCAGTAGTGTTAGTATGCTTAACCTGATTACCACTACTGATGTATCCCACAGGGCTTACAGCCGTGGGCGCTGTAGTCACGCCGACAGCTCGGAACGTGTAGACGGCAGTATAACCGGTGTTCTTCGTCGGTGTGATCGCGGATGGAGGGATCAAGAGCGTATCGACGAACGTCCCGGAATTGTTACCGGTCAGGGTAATCGAAGTGGTCAGCAACTCGTACGATTGTGCGGGCCAGTCAATGTATGTCGCCGGAGTGAACGACAGAACCTTCGCCGCACCGATCTGCCCCGTTTCGCCCGTAACGGTGATCGTCACGATACCGCCCAGCGTAGGCGGGTTAGGCCCGACGACCGTCGTCAGCACCTTGTTCGCCTGTGCCTCGATGGTCTCGTCTGACGTCATGGAGAAACTCTGGCTGGCAAGTGCGGTAGCCGGCGGCCGCGTGCCGTAAACGTTAACCGTGTGAGGCTGAGTGGCGGTGTCTGCTGCACTGGCCTGCAGATAGAAGAAGGCGGCCCTCGACGCCCCCGTGCCGATCGCGCCCAGGTGGACAAGCCCATCCTCGTTGGTGGCCAGCGTGATCACTCCGCCGGTGAAGTTCGTGACATCTGCCCACACGTCTCCTGCTGGCGCGCCCGTGTTCGTGATCTGGTAGGACACGTACATGGCCTGGAGACCCGACGAGAGGTCCAGGTAGAAGATCGGCGATGATGTCCGGGAAATGGTAAAAGTCTGAGCCGCACCGCTCGCCGGAAAGGCGAGGGCGCTGATGCAGGCAAACAAAGCGGCGGAACGGCGTAACAAGTTGCTCGGCTCCATGCCCGACCCGTCGTTGATGCCGACGTAGTTCTTGATCGTCGAAACGCGGTAGAACCGCGCCTGCGGCGCTTGCTCAACCTGGGTACAGCGGCGGACCCTAGATGAGGCCGGATCTCAAGAGGATCCCGGGCGCGGGGGAGAGGAACGGGGACGCTCGTCGGGCCACCGCACAATCAGAGTCGTTATTGATGTGGCAGGTACCGTGCCTTGGGGTGCGGCGCCAGCGTAGGGCGGAAATACATGCTCTACATGAACTTATCGGCGAAGCCGGTCAGCACCTCGGGTCACAGCGGAGCGCGGTAGCCTCAAGACGAGGTAAAACCTTGCATTATGCAATGTCTGTAAGACAACGTACCAGCCTCGGGGACAGTGCGTCGCAGAGGAATCAGACGCCGCCGGGCGGCTCTGCGGGAGCAGTGAGCTAGGGGGCTTTTTCTCCCGACTCCAGTTGCTGACGGAAGCGCTCGGCTTCGATCAAGTGTTCGAGGTGCTCATTGGTGAGCCGCTGACCCTCCTCGAGCTCAAGCAGGCGGCGCTCGAGGTCGGGAGGCAGCTCACCTCGGGTCGTGCGGATCGCGTCGGCGATCTCCCTCAACATCGGCCGCAACACGAAGCGGACGGCCAGAGCTGCGCCGGGAATCCCAAAGACGAGGAGTGCGATGAGCATCTCGATTAAACTGTCAGCCATTCGATTCGCTCCAGCCAAGGTCAGCCAGCTGCTGTTGCGTCTTCAAGATACACCAGACGGGTAGGTCGGGACGAGAGTTTCACGGCAGCTCCGCCGCGCCGTCCGTTACCTCCCGGCTTGCGCGGCAGTGACACGATGCCGAGTTTGGTGAGTTTCCAGCGCCTAACGGTGACAAGGAGCAGATGATGGGCAGAGCAATCGGTGCTGTGGTCCTCGGTTAGGTGGTGATGGCGGTCGTGGTCATGATATCCTTCACGCTCGCCTGGCTGACGCTCGGTGCCGACGGGTCTTTCGTACCAGGCACCTACGAGGTCTCTGCGGCCTGGATCGCAATGAGCATCGTCGTGGGTCTGCTCGCCGCTATCCTCGGCGGGTTCGTGTGTGCGGTGATAGCGAAGAGTGCGACGCCGCCCAAGGTGCTGGCCGGAGCGCGAGCGGACCCGCGTAGTCCGGCTATCGTACGACGACCCGGTCGCTCGCCCCGCGTCCGAAAGTCTCGGGGTGGTACATCTCCTCGGCCTTGGGCGGCGGCACGACGAAGGTCCCGGGCATCGTGGCGCGTGCCAAGTACGAGTAGGTTCGCACACCTCCGTACAGCAGGCTGGTGAAGACCTCGACGCGCTCGTCTCGCAAGTTCTCGTGCTCGTACCAGCGATACCAGTAGTACCAGCGGTAGGGCTGAAGACCAGGCGGCAGCGACTCGTCGCGCTCAGGGCGAGGCTCGTACGTATCGGCGCCGGCCAACTCCGGGTTCAGCGCCTCCAGCCCCGCCGGCAGCGGGTCCACCAGCGCCACGTGATAGCGGCGTGCTGGCGCGGCCATCGTCAGTAGTACCTTCACCCGGGCGCCGGCTCGGATCACCCAAGTGCCGTCCTCCTCGCGTCGAACGTCTTCTGGATCGTCCACCGCCTGGTACACACGCTCGACGCTGAAGCCGTGCTCCGCCGGGTCGAGCATGAGATCCGCCGGCGCGTAGCGCAGCCCGACGCGATAGTAGAGCCGCCCTCTCCCACGCTTGCCGACGATCAGGTTCTGTGTCCCGGTCCGCTCCGCCAGCCATGCCATCGGGACATCTATCTGGTGGCGCTCCGTCGTTCGGCCTCTGAACTCGTGGCCGCCGGCGTAGTCTTCGCCCAGCCAGATGCGTGCGGTGAAATCAGGGGAAACCCTCTCGAAAGTGTTGAAATAGCGGTCTAGTGCCAGGAGCACGAACACGTTCTCCTGCGTGTTGAGCCAGCGACCGCGTCGGCGGTGGCCGAGCAGTCCGCGTACCAGTTTCGGGATGAGATCGTTCCGCGGTTGATCGACGATCAGCGCCTCGAGGATCACCGCGTCCGTCCTGCGGCTCGAATGGAGGACGAGGTAATCTCCGTCGCCGTAGCCGCCGGTGAACTGCGCAGTGGCCGCCGTCTCGCTGGCGCGGTTGTCGAGGTGCCGGCGAATCGAGGCGGTCTCTCGCGAGTACTCGCGCTCGCCTGACAGCACCACGAGCAGCCAGCCGGTCGCCTCGAGCGGCAAGTTCTCGAGCCCGGCCTCCGCGATCAGGCGTTCGGCTGCAGCCGGGTCGGAGTCACTCATCAACTGGCGGACATAGAGGGCATAGGCGATGAGCGTGTGGCGCACCCTCTCGCCGTACCAGGCCGGTATCCGGCGCTCGATCTCTCGCAGATACCGGGAGACATTGTCCCGCAGTCCGGCCGGTACCTGGAAACCTTTCTGTCGCGCGCGCTCGATCGCGTGTGCGGCGTGGATGCTCACATAGGGCCACGAGTCGTCACGGCCACCCCAGAAGGAGAACCCGCCGTCGTTGTTCTGCAACTCGGCTAGCTTCTTGATGTCGCGCTCGACGGCAGCGATTAGTGCGTCTTGTTCCGGTAGACCTTCCGCTTCGAAGGCGGCCAGCACGTCACGCAACGCCGCCACGGCCAGAATACGCGACGAGATTTGCTCCGCACACTCGAACGGATAGCTGTGTAGATAGAGGAGTGCATCGGTCAGTGCCTGGAGCGCCGTCGAAGACGTCGTGACCTCGAGGCCGCCATATTGTTCGAAGACGTTTCCCGGGGCCGCCACCGGTATGGCCGCAGCTCGGTCGTCCAGTTCGCCGTAGGTCGCGAACGCCTCGGTCGTCGCCGGCGTCCACACCGGCAACTGAATCATCGCCGCGTCCGCCTGTTCACCCGCGGCCGCGGCCACCTGAACGCGCGCCGTACCGGATCTGTAAGTCGTCGCGGGGAAACGAACCTCGACCCGACCATGGGCCGGCACTTCCACGCGCCTTCCCTGCCCCTCGATCCATTCCAAGTTCGTGGCACGCACTGCAACGTCGACCGGCAGAGCTTCGTCTGTCCGGTTCTGCACAACGACCGGGAACTCGATGCGGTCACCGAAGTTGAGGAAGCGCGGCGCCGACGGACGTGCCATGAGTGGCAGTCCGACGGTGATTGTCGACTCGCCTTTGCCGAACTGCTTGGCGCCAGCCGCGGCGAGCGCGATCACCCTATAGCGCGTGAGGTTGTCGGGAACGCGTACCGGTATCTCGACCCGGCCGTTCGCATCGCTGCGTGCCGAACCGACGAAGACTGCGAGGGCCACAAAGTCGGTGCGCAGGCGGATGCCTGGAGCCTCGGCGGGTGCTTCCGGCGCGGTCATGCCGCTCACGGTCAAAGGCACGCCCTCCGCCAGAACCTCACGAAACATGTACCCGTACGCCTGAGGTGCGAGGCCGAAGTTCGCTGAGCTCGACTGGTCGGCCAAGACGGCCACCCGATCGTAGCTGGTCTGATAGCCTATTAGTTCGGCTACGGCGGTGTAGCGACCCGGTGTCACGTTCTCGATCGAGTACCTCCCGTCGGCTCGCGTGAGCGTAGCGTACGATGTCCCCTCCAAGTAGACTCGCACACCGCCGAGCGGCTCGCCGTCTTCCGTCTCGGTCACGGTGCCCTCGACAACGCCGCTCTCACCTCGACCTGCGTTTGGATCGGGCCGCGGGCCTAGCAGTACGCTGGACCGCAGGTGTGATCCCCTCGCATCCGGCGAGCGCTGTGGGTGAAACGTTTCGACTGGGTTCCTAACCTCCTCGGGCATAAGCGCTAAGACTGCCTCGTCCACCACCGCGACAACGACATCACCGTCCCGCACGGGCCGGTCGGCAGCATCGCTGAGCACGATATCGACGATCGTCTCCTCGCCCGGCTGCAGCTCCTTCGTCCGCGGGACAGCACTCAGCGCCAACGTGCGTGCGCGAGGGGGAATCGAGAGATTGAGGTCGCCCTCGGCATGCTGGTCCGGATCGACGACTCCGGCCCCGCCGTTTGCTGCAGCCACGAGATCGACGTGCACGTAGAGATTGGGGATGTGCCACTCTGTGATGGGTACGCGGAGGACGTATGAAGGACCGTCCATACGGAATCGTTCAGCGCTAACGACACCCGCGCGGCGTAACGTCATCACGCCTTCTGCAGGGAAGAACGGCGCCTGGACCAGGATCTCGGCCGTATCGTCGGGCTGATACTCGTCGCGGTCGGCGATGAGCTCGACGGCTTCCTCGCCGGCCCGGCCGCGGAAGTAGAAACCGCCGCCCACCCAAGGCCACAATTCCGAGAGGCTGGTGCGGCCCTGGTCGTCCTCTACGGTGGCGCTCACGCGGTACCGGCCACCGGCCGGGGTCTCGAACTCGCAGCGGATCGGATCCGCCGTCGACTCGAACCGGCAGCGCTGTGACTCGCTCTCCTCGCGACGCCACTCGCCGTCGACGAGCTCCCAGGTCCAGTGAGTCGCCCGCACCTCGACGGGCCGATCTTCCACCGCCTCACCGTCGAGATCGACGACGATCGCTTCGACCACCAGCGGTTCGCCGGCCCGAACGAAGCGACGCGGACTTCGCAGCCCAACCGACAGGGCCGCAGGATGAACGATCAAGTCTGCCGATTCAGTCCATGCCTGCCGGTTCACATCGAGCACAGTGGCGGTGGCGCGGAGGCTCATAGGCACCGGTGGGTCGGCCTCCAGCAGGTCGACGCGCAGGTGATGCTCACCGTCGAGATCGGTGCGCGATTCGAACTCCTCTACGGCGCCACCGCCGTATCCTACCGGTCCGCCGAAGGTGAAATCGTCCCGGTTAGGTGGATAGAAACGGGCCGGCCGTGACTCGACCCGCCAGTTCAACTCACTGTCGGGCAATCCACCGCCCGCGAAATAGCTGGCAGCAACCGCGAACAGCGCGGCGCCACCTACGATGTGGGGCCCGGCGTCGTGTGAGACCGATACCTCGAACTCAGGGCGGCGAAACTCCTCGACCTGGAAGTGGTGCATGTGGCTGTGGCTGCGGCTATCGAGATCGCTCGCTGCGCCTACCGTTTCCAGGCGAATCGACACTGGTCCCAGATTCATCTCTTCAGGCAATCGGAACGCGGCGTCGAAGCCGGCGAGATCATTTACAAGCGCCCTGCCTCTGGTCAATTCATTGCCCTGGGAACCGACCACGGTGTAGGTGACCTGAGAGATTCTGCCACCGGGAAGATCGACGTCACCGGATTCCCCAGCCTCTATTCGCCTCAGCCATCCCTTGACGTGTACTTCTTCACCTGGGCGATACAGGGGCCGGTCCGTGAACACGTACCAACCCAACGCATCGCGGGGAACGCCGCCCCAAAAGCGGATCGGAAGCAATGCGACATCGCCGTCGAAGCGTGCAATCAGTACTGGATATTCGTCCCGGCGACGAGCTGTTGGCAACGATAGAGTCGCCAAGCCTTCGGCGTCCGTCGTCGCGCTCGCACCGGTCGGCAACAGCTCGAGCGTCGCTCCGGCGAGCGGGGCCGCGCCTTCCAGCGCCGTCACCCATCCGGTGACCTCCCGCGGGTCGGCGAGGGCGCTGACGCTGATCTGCGTAGCCTGAACCCAGGTGTAGACCGACTGGCGCCGCCCGGAATCCTCCGGCCACTGCGTCGGCTCCACCGCTACGACTACGTGACCCAGCCTGTTGCTGAGAGTGGGCTCCAGGTCGATGCGGGTTTCGGCCGGCGCATCGGGCTCTGCGTCGACCGGGATCGTGCGTTCCACCGCCAGCAGACCCGGCGGGTCCCACGCTTCCTCCGTGTACCGATTCCGGCGGTAGGCCTTCTCGAAGGCCGGCCAGTCCTGCGGCTGAACGCGGTAGATGCGGATCCGCAAGGCCGGGACGTTGACACTCTTCACGGTAAGCTCGCGGGGTGCCAGCGGATCGAGAACGACGAACCTTTCGGCTCGCGCTGTCAGCGACGCAGGAGCTGGGTCGACCTCGAATCTGAGGGTAGTCTCCTGGCCCAGGGTCTGGCCGAATACATCACGCACATCGGCACTCAATGTGACCCGGTAGTCGCGGCGCGGCTCCACGCGCCCGTAGATCGCAAGCCGGTCGTTCGACAGACGGTAGCGCAACAGTTGCAGCTCGGGCTCGACCCGAATCATCGACTCATCGAAGGCGTCGCGATCGATTGGATTGCTGAACTCGATCCGCCAAGCGGAGCCCGGAGGGCACCCCCTGTCCCAACCGCACCACGACCGCTCGACGCGCAACGGACCGAAGGTGCGGAAGCTGAACGTCTGTGCCGTGTCGGTTCTGAGGGGCCCCTCGGCCGACGGTGTGCCGGGCTCGATCACGACCTCGACCCGTGAGTCGCGCGGCAGCTGCCGGACCGCGCTGAAGGCAACCCAGCGGCCCTCCAACGTCGAGTTCGTCGCGCTCTCGATCCTCTCGTCCGCTGCAATCTCCTCCCGGTCCGCCCGGCGTACCTTGAAGGTCCGACCGGCGGCACGAACCGTGACGTGGTCGAGCACCGCACCTGCATCGATCTGCTGATCGAACGCGACGAACATCAACGGCGCATCGCTGACCGCGTCTCCCCTTGGTAGGGATTCGGTGATAGCGGGAGGTGGTGTCCTGAACGTCCAGGTCAGCGGCTCGGCCAACCGCGTGCCGACGGCCGAGGTGATACCGGCGGGCACCACCACCTGATACTCGGTGGCCATCGGGAACCCGGCGTCCACCTCGAAGAGCAATGTCCGCGTACCCACCCAGCGCCAGCGACCTTCGACCTGCGGTCTGAGCCGAGCGGGCACCTCACGCGTCGCCAACTCCTCGTGCGACGTCACCGGCACCATCGGCTGCGAGAACGTGATCGAGAGCTCACGCGCCCGCTCGACCTCACCCTCCGGCGCGTAACGGGCCACCTCCAGCGGCCCGGCTGCAACAACCTCGCGCCGTTCCCGCTCCTCCGCCGGCGGGAACTCGGCTTGTACCGTCACCCCTCGGCGCGGCGGCGGTATCAGGTCCGGCGACAACACGAAATCGCGTTCCGCTCGCGGATCCTCCCGCAGGGGCGGTACCCGGGCCAGCACCTGCCGGACCTCATCCTGGGAGAGCGGCTCGGTCGCCGGGGGCGCCGCTGCGGCCGCCTCCCGCGGCGCACCCTCACTCAGCCGGACCGTCAGACCCTGCGGGGGCTCCTGGGCGAAGCCGGCGGCGGGCGCGCTCATGCCGACCGCCAGCTCGGGAGCTGCCGCGCTACCGAAGACCATAGATACCACTTTGTAAATCACGAACAGACCGCCGAGGAAGACGGCCCCGAGGAAGAGGAAGTCGGCTAAGATTCTCGGACCGGGACCTGTGCTCGAGCGACTCATTGAGGTACCACTGTCTGGAATTCGAGATGGGGAGAGGGCAGCGTGACGATCACCCTAGACGGTAGCCCCTGGCTCCGGGATGATCAAGACGGTGCTCGGTACTCAGTAGTCGGCGGCCGGTAACCGCCAATTGCGAGTTGTCAAATGGAGGTTACCGGCTTCCGGCCACCGGCTACCGTTTTACCGCACCTTCGGATAGTAGTTGCTGTTCCGTTTAAAGCGGACGACGTTCCCCTCTCCGTCCAGCTCGAAGACGATCTCCTCGCCCAGTTCTTCGTCGCTGCGAATCCGACGGAACGTGTGCTCGCCTGCTTGTTTGAGCCTGACGAGCCCATCCAGCGGATCGTCGTTCGGCAGGTACAGAAGAGCCAGCCCGTCCTTCCAGGGCAGCACGGCTAACTCGCCGCCCCAGGCCGTTTGGTAGGTGCCGGCGTACATCCGGAGGGCGGGGTCGGGCTGTGTCACTTCGTCCTTCGATTCGAGCGCCTTCGCCACGGCCGGCGCCACGATCCGGTAGGCATTGTTCGTGTAGCGGCCGGGGTTCGCGTCGATGGCGTTGGTCATAACGATCGCGGCGAACTTGTCCTCGGGTCGCGTCAGGAAGCTCGACCGGTAGCCGGGGCACCCACCGCCATGACCGACGAACGTCTTGTCATCCATTCTATATAAAGCGAATCCAAGCCCCCAATGGGTCGACCAATCCGGATCGACCCAGTGGACCCTATACATCTCCCGCAAAGTGTTAACACGCAGCACTTCCTCACCACCGTGCTCCAGCAGTCGGAATTGCCATGCGGCGAACTTCGCCAGGTCTTCGACCGTCGACGCAAATCCGGCAGCCGGCGCGATGCCGCGCACCTGTAGGAACGTGAGCTCCGACCGCTCACCTTCTCTGCCACGACTGCCGTAGCCGGTGGCGAGCAGTCCACCCCGATGCTCGACCGGGATTTCCGGACTCGTGCTCTCGAGCCCGAGAGGATCGAGGATATGCGCCTGCACATACGAAGCGTACGGTCGACCTGAGAGCTCAGCTACGATCTCACCCGCCAGCGTCAGCCCCAGGTTCGAGTACTGGAAGTACTTGTAGGCGGGGTACAAGGTCTCTTGACTCGAAAGTCTCTCGATTACTTGTTCGCGCGTCGGGAATTCAAACTCGGGGCCGGTCCAGTAGGGAAAGTCCGACTCGCGGGGCAGCCCCGATGAATGTGTCAACAGTCCCTGGACCGTGATCGGTGGCGAATCGGGGTAACTCTGCTTGATATCGAACCACGGTAGATGCGCCTCGACGGGATCGTCGAGCCGGAGCTTGCCCTGATCCCTGAGCTGCATCACGCCGATGGCGGTAAAGAGCTTTGAGATCGAACAGATACTGTAGATGCTGTTCGGCGCCGCAGGCGACCGGCGCTCGATATCGGCGTAACCGAACCCAGCGCTCCACAAGACACTCTGGTCGTGGACCACGGCAATCGAGAGACCGGGTATGTCCTCGTAGTCACGTTGCGCTTCGGCCCAGACGTCCAGCAGCTCGAGGGCCGCCACTACGCCAGGGTCTTCGACCAATTCCTGAGCCCGACCCGAGGCAGCCTGGAGAAGCACCAACCCCAAAACCGCGAAAGCTTTCTTCAACACCGTAAACTCCTGTATGTGAGAGTCCCGCTCTACGGCCCAGTCGGCGGCTGATCGTCGGTCCCAGCGCGTCTTTCCTTCCACAACATCACCAGCGCTATGAGGGCCACGACCCCAAAAAACAGGTTACTGAAGATGAAATAGACGAGGACCTCTTGCATGTAGCTGGGGTCGTCGAAGAACCAGTCAGCGAAGCTGAAGCCACCGCCGGTCTTGCTTGGCATGATGGGAAAGGCGAGGCCGATGAGCAGGCACGCCCACTCGACGATCAGAACGATCTTCCAGATGCTCCATACTGTGCTGTTATCGCCACCCAACGGTCACCAACCGGCTAGCCAGCGATCTGAGCGACCTTCGCGACGATCTCGCGCGCGAAATCTTTGTCCCACTCGACCAGACTCTTGCGGGCGGTGACCTCGATACGAGTGCCCTCCTGCCGCTCCTCTAACTTGACCGTGACGTCGACGCCGCGCGCCTCCGATTTCCCCTCCAGTTCGCGCTTCGCACCGCCATCTTCGACCTTCATCGACGTCTGTTCGATCTCGAAGTGCTCGAATGCGCTCTCAGCAGCAGCAAAGGTGGCATCGACCGATGCGGGGACGATCGATTCGACACCCCTGCTGGTGTAGTAGATGCCGGCACCCGCGCCAGCGCCAGCGGCGGCGGCGATGCAACCCGATAGCACGAGCGACGCGACCAGCGCAGTAATGTTGCGCTCGAGGGTGTTGCTCAATCGCATGATGGTTCTCCTGGTTTCCGCGTCACGTCCTAACGTGGCGGTGGCGGAGCTTGCGGCCAACGGCTCTCGCGGATCTTGCGCTGCAGCTCCCGGAACCGCGGATCCGGTCGGACGGGATCCCACACCGGTTCACTGCGCAGCGAGAAGAGACGCGGATCGCGCGCCTCATAGGCGCGCGTCAGACGCTGGAACGCTGCTTCATAGTCGCCGAGCACGACAAGCGCGGCTGCGTAGTCCACGTGCGAGAACGGAACGCCCTGCTCTTCGAGCTGCGCGAAGTGGAGGGCCTGCCATTCCCAGTAGCCCTTCTCACCCTGCTCGGCTACGGCGCGTTCCAGTTCCACAACCTGGCGCTCTAGCTCGGCGACCTGCTCCGCCTCCGCCAGTTCAGCATCGGCGTGTGCAATCCGCTCACGCCGGACCGCTGCCGCCCCTTCGTAGTCGCCTTGAGAAGTATGTACACGCTCGAGCTCGTCCCACGCCGCCGTCTCCGACGGATGGCGTTCGACGATGCGCCGCAGGATCTCTCCGGCGGTCTCGTACTCGCCGGCGGCCGTCAACCGCTGGGCGGTCATAACGTAGCGGCCGGCAGCGATCGGCTCCGCCCTCTCCGGTCGCCGCGTAACCGAGACCATCTCCATCTGGCGGCCGAACTCGGTGTGCCTGGCCAGCCACTCAGCACTCGGGGCATGGAGCGAGTCGAGACTCATCACCACCTGCAGATTCCCCAATGAATCGGCCGACTGGCCCAGCCGCATGTTGACTCCTGCGATGACCGCCAGCGCTTCGGAGGAGGCCGAGTCAAGGACGATCGCCTTCTGTGCGGCCTCGATGGCCTCGTGCAACCCTTCAACGACGACCGTCGTGTCGCTCATCTCGAGCAGTAACTGCGAGCCGGCCAGCCCGGCGTACGCCGGCGCGTACGTCGAGTCGATCTGTAGCGCTTCCTCGTAGAAACCGATCGCGGACTCGAAGCCTTCGGGCGTCCCTTTCGACTGCTCATATCGCCCTCGCAGATAGGCCTCGTGCGCTTCGGGATTCACTGTCGTCAGCGAGGCGAGGCGCGTTTCCTCCTCCGGGGTGAGCTCTGTTCTTATCTCGCGTGCTATGGCCTGTGCCACCTCGCTCTGCAACGCGATGATATCCTGCAGCTCGCGCTCGTAGCTGCTCGACCACAGGTGGGTGTCGGTGGCGCCATGGATGAGCTGGACCGTGATCCTCACCCGGTTGCCAGCGCGAAGCACCGAACCCTCGACGATGCCCTGGACACTCAGCTCCTCGGCGATCTCCGGCATCGACATGGTGGTCCCAGCGTACCGCGCCACCGTGGTCCGCGAAACGACACGCAGCGCCTCGATCTGGCTCAGCTCGTAGACCAGCGCCTCGTGCATCCCAGCGGCGAAGTACTCCTGCCCCCGCTCTTCGGAGAAATCCTGCAGCGGGAGAACAGCGAGGGAGCTGATCGGTGTGGCGGCGGCGGCCGAGACGGGCACGGCAGCCGTCGGTGTCCCGCCTACCGGCACCTCCTCGGTCAACGTCCAGCGCACCATCCACCAGCCAACGGCGGCCACCGTGGCGAAGGTCAGGCCCAGGAAGGCGACACGCGGCAGGTACCTGCCGGGCCGGCCACGGCCTCCCAGCGCAGACTCGAGGTCAGGCGTCCGCCTGATCCCTTTCGGCGTGATCTCGTAGACCCAGGCGAGGGCGATCGCCACAGGGAAGCCCAGCAGCAACAGCACTACCATTAGCCGCAGCCCCCACTCCGGGGCCTGAAAGGCGGGCAGGACGATTTCGCCGGTCTGAAGCAGAATGAAGGCGACCGCCGCGTAGGCGATGGCGACGCGTCCCACGTGCCGGCGTCTCAACTCGGCAATGAATGCAGAGAATCGCGAAGGGGTCTCTTTCACAGTCTTCCTCAGCCGCTACGGTAATGCAGGTAATATGCTCGGCCGCACCGGGGCCATCAAGAAAGCGGGCCGGCCTTGCGAGCCGATGCACTCCTCTAGCATCCCAGATGCATCTACAGGCCCGTTCGTTGCGCCCGCGGGACCGTATTGCCCACCGAGGCCTCAGACACCATTGTAAACCCTCACGGTCACATGTTAGCGGCGACGCTGGCCCGCCGTTCCGCCGCCGGAGGCACCACGCAGCGGAGGGACAACCGGCATGGAATTCGAGACGCAGGCACAGAAAGCGTGCTACGAGAAGGTGGCGCCGTGGGTGACCGACCTCTTCGGCGGCTCGGTGCTGCGGAAGCCGGACAAGCCGATACTCGGTGTGATGCACGGCTCGGCCTTCGCACAAGTCGGCGTCTTCCCCTGGGGCGACGACGACACGATCATCACGACTCGCGCCTACGTGGTGACCGGCGCTGAACTCACCGCCGAACTGATGCGCTTTCTGCTGGAGGAAAACGCGGGCATGCGCTTCGGTGCGTTCGGTGTCGACGACGAAGGCGACATTATCTTCGAGCACTCCATCGTCGGCTCGACCTGCGATCAAAAGGAACTCGAATCCTCGGTCATCCACGTCGCGCGCACGGCCGACGACTACGACGACCAGATCGTCGCCCGCTGGGGTGGGGAGCGTGCGCTGGACCAAATAAGGTAAGCCGTAGGAGGTCGAGGATCGGCGGCGTGCTCTCAGTACCCCCGACACTCAGGAGCCGGCGCTGGCGAGTACGGATGACCATCAGAACCCCGGCCCCGCCTGGGAGCCAACCTTTGAAACCTTCCCGGAGTCTAACTACGTAGGGAAAGATAAGCCGACCGGGAGGGACTGTAGGCCTACGACTGCTGCCCTGGATCGACAGGAGGTCCAGGAATGGCAGTATTTCAAGGCAAGCAACGCGGGGCCCTCTCGGCCACCCACCGCGAGACTGCCAACGACAGGTTCAAGGAGCGTTGTAACGCCTGCCTGTGGGGCAGCGTAATCCTCGCCACCGTTTTTCACTTCGGCGTCATCCGATTCTTCCCAACCCTGACCGCGGCGGACGTCGCCTTCGGGGTAACGGAGTTTGAAGCGATCGAGCTGCCGCCCGAGATAGAGATACCGCCGCCACCGGAGCAGATCCCTCGGCCGGCGGTGCCCGTCGTGGCGACTACGGAGCTCGAGGAGGACATAACCATCGCGCCCACCACATTCGAGGAGAACCCGTTGGAGTCGCTGCCGCCACCACCGGACCAGGTGGAACGCCTCATGGACCGGCCGGTCTTCACACCATACACGGTTGCTCCGAGACTCGTCGACCCGGAGCGTGCCCGCCGAATCGTTAGCCAGAAATACCCACCGATCATGAAGCAGGCGGGGATCAGCGGTACGACGAGACTCTTGGCGTTCATCGACGCGGAGGGCGTGGTGAGGCGATGCGTGGTTGGGGAGTCATCAGGGTACGACGAGCTCGACCGCGCGGCGCTTGAGGCGATGATGGAATTCGAGTTTGAGCCGGCGATTCACATGGACCAACATGTGCCGGTGTGGATCGCCATGCCGATCATTTTCACACTCACGGATCCGGGCTTTTGATATAGAGATGAGGAGAAACGATATGTGGTCGTACAAGATCTTCGCTTCGAGCGCAGTATTTGTAGCCGCGATCGGAATACTCACCGCGTCGGCACCTTACGTACTCACGGCGGACGGTATGCTTGAACGGTCGCCCGTGGTCGCCATGATGGCTCACTCGCAGCTCACGGTAGGCGACCGCCTCGCCGGCACCGGCGCCTTCAGTGAAGCCATTGATGCGTACGGTGTCGCGGCCGAACTTACCCGTGCGCAGGCCAGGCTGCCCGTCGAGGAGCTCAGGCGCATAGCCAACGCACAGTTCTACGCCGGGAACGTCCGAGGCGCGGCGAAGACCCTTGAGCAGCTTGCCGACGAAGCCGCCGCCGCCGGCGACCTGTGGGCCGAGTTCTGGGCGACCGCGGACGCCGCCCGCATGGCACGCCTCGGTGGCGCCGAGGGTTACGCCCGCTGGTACACGATCCGGGCCGAGCGGTTGCTCGATTCGCCGGGCATCTCAGCCGAACAGCGCAAGGAGTTGGAGTCGAAACTGGCGACGACCGACTTTACGGTGTTCGCCCCTCACCTAACCTCCTGGTAATAGATCCTGGTACCGGTGTAGATGAGGGCGCGGCCGCCCGGTGAGGGGCGATGGGCGGCCGCGCCCTCTACGTTATTCGGCCTGCAGCGCGATCAGGGGATCGACCCGCAGGGCGCGCCAAGCCGGGAGCAGGCAGGCGACGACCGCGACGAGGGCGAAGAAGATGCTCACCAGCACGAAGGTGAGCGGGTCGGTGGGCTCGACCTGATACAGCATCTCCTCTATGAGCCTCGTCACACCCCAAGCACCGAGAAGGCCCAGAACGAGCCCCACGGCCACGAGCAGGATTCCGCGCTTAAGCACCAGCTCCACGATGTCGCTGCCCGCGGCGCCGAGCGCGACCCGGATGCCGATCTCGTGGAAACGCCGCGCCACGTAGTATGCCAGCACACCGTACAGGCCAACCGTCGCTAGCAGAACGGCCACGCCAGAAAAGACAATCAGCGCGACCGTCCTGACCCTTCGTGTCACCAGGGTCCGCGAAACCAAGCCGTCCATCGTCGCCACATCGGCTACGGGGATGTTCCTGTCCAAGCTCCAGACGGCCTCGCGTAGTGGCCCGGTCACGCTCTCCGGTCCTACAGCAGTTCGCACGGCCACTCGCATCCTCAACATGGGCTGCTGTCGGTACGAGATGTAGAAGGCCATCAGACGCGACCCTAGCAGCGTGCCCATCTTGATGTTGCCCACAACACCGACGACCTCGAACGCGACTTCCTGACCCATGTCGACGACGACCTGGCCGCCGACGGGTTCCTGACCGGGGAACAGCGTGTCCGCCATCGCTTGGCTTATCACCATCACCAGAGGTGCACCGCTCACGTCGGTATCGGCTATGCCGCGCCCTGCCAGCAAGGGTATTCCCATCGCCTCGAAAAAGCCGGGATAGACCGTCCGCGTATAGGCCGACAATACATCGGCCGGGTCGAGCGGCGGGTTATCGGCCGCCCAGACATAGATGTTGTTCCCGGGATCGCGGAACGGCAGCTGGCTGGCGAGGGCGACGTCCTCGACGCCCGGGATGGCTCCAACGTTTTCCACCAGACGCGAATAGAACTGGACTCGTCGCTCCACCTCGGCATAGTCCGACCCCGGCAGTCGGATCTCAGCAGTCAGCAGGTTACGGGTCTCGAAGCCGGGGTCGATACTGGTGACGCGGTCGAAGCTCCGTATCAGCAGCCCGGCACCCACCAGCAAGACGACCGAAACCGCCACCTGTGCGACGACCAGGCCACTGCGGAAACGGGTACCGCCGGCGTCTGTCGTCCTCACTCCTGACCTGAGATCCGCCCATAGATCATCTCGCGATGCACGAATCGCCGGCACGACCCCGAACAGCAGACCCGTGACCAGCGAAACGGCGAGGGCGAACAGCAGGACGGAGATCGGTAGGCCAACCCCGGCCGTTTCGGGCGCGATCGATAGCAATTGCAGGAACGCCTCCTGGAACCAAACGGCCAGCATCGTCCCCAGAACGCCGCCCGCCAGCGCCATCACCAGGCTCTCGGTAACGAGCAGGCGGGCGAGACGGCCGCCGGAGGCACCGAGCGCAGAGCGCACCGACAACTCGTTGCGCCGCGTCGAGCCGCGGGCGAGCAGCAGGCCCGCCACGTTGCCACAGGCGATAAGGAGCACGAGCGCCACAGCACCCATCATCAACAGCAGGTTCTGGCGGTAGCCCTCGACCAGTGCCTCCTGCAGCGGGGTAAGCAGTAGGCCCTTACCGCGGTTGGAGTCCGGATACTCCGCCTCGAGCTGCGCCGAGATGACGTCGACCTCTACCTGTGCCTGCTCGATTGACACGCCGGGTTTGAGCCGGCCCAGCATGGTCCAATTGTGAAAGCGCCGGGCAGCGATGAAGTCTGAGTCGGGCCGCATGGGACGCCAGACGTCGACGTCATTGAAGCGGAAGCTGAAGCCGGCGGGCATAACGCCGACGATCTCATACGGTTCGCCATCCAGGACCAGCGTGCTGCCGACCGCGTCGGGCGATCCGCCGTAGCGGCGCATCCAGTAGCGGTGGCTGACGATAACGACCGGGGCGCCGTTCACCGTGGCCTCGGAGGGAAGGAAGTGCCGCCCCAGCATCGGATCGACACCAAGCGCCCGAAACAGGTCGATGCTCGCTATGATGCCGGAGACCCGCTCCGGTCGGTCACCACCGGTGATCGTGTGGCTACGGGTGAACCCCCAAAACGCGGCGAAGTGCTCGAACGACGTGCTGAAGTCCCGGTAGTCCCAGTAGTCGGGGGCCGACGCGGTCTGGTTGACAAAACCGTCAAACGTCGCCCGGGCCAGCACCAGCCGTTCGGGCTCGGCGTACGGGAGCGGCCGAATCATCGTCATCTCCATGATGCTGAACATCGCCACGTTCGCACCAATCCCGACGGCTAGTGTGAGAACGACGACGACGGTGAAACCGGGCGCCCGGAGCAGTGCGCGAACGCCGTAACGAATGTCCGGCCAGATACCCATCGTGAGTCCTCCGCCAAAGGTCCATGATCCGCTGGGTAACCAACTTTCTTAAGGCAAGGCGCATGCCCGGCGGCCCGCTCGTGCGCCATCTTGGTAAGTCACTTTCATGCAGTGAGATACGAGACTCACCACCGTCCCCTCCCTGCACGCCTCCATGAGCCCGCCCGTGGCGTGTTCAATTGCGGACGGGGCCGTGCCGCAACCGAACACTCCCTCGACGACCGAGGTGATCCAGTCGGCGAAAAGGCCTTTCTGGCGGGCGATGCGGGGACCGAGGGTGCTGGCACGGGGCATGCTTGGCTAACCGGCGAAGGGTCGTCTGATTGAGGGTTAGCGAGATGATTTCACTATACTACGACAACAAAGCGATAAGAGTGCTGGAGCTGGCGATCGCCTTCCTGGCAATCGTAACCGCCCTCGCCACCCCGGCGTGAGGTGTCTGGTCCGCACATTCCGCGCGGACCGACATACTGCAGGAGGCTCTCGAAAGAGGAGAAGAAGTCCTCTTCGTAGTACTCCAGAGACATCCCAACAAACGTCTCGAACGAGGTCACGAATTCCGCAGGCGTCAGCTCTGGTCAGCCCTGCTCGTGGTCCCCTACCGTTCGCTTTGCGAACGCATGCGTGTCGGATTTCAACGCCTAGTGGCCGCACAGTGGGTGCAAAATCGCCTGGTGAGTGGCCAGCCGGCCTGGCACGCGGCGTGCCCTGTGAACGGGTGCAGCCAATCCGTGCTTCAGGGAGGTGGTCGATCCTGTTACCCGACTTCTGGGAATACCGGGCGGTGAGAGTCTTGGAGCTGACGGTCGCCCTTTTGGCGATCGCGATCGCGCTCATCACGCCCGCCTAGGATACCGGAGACTCTACTCCGCCCTCGCGCCGCAAAGGCAAGGGGCGGGTGCATCGCGCCCCCTGTTCCTCTGAAGAGTGGACGTCCTGGCCCGGCTGAAGAAACGCTCTAGCCGCCGCTCAGTCCGTCGATCGCGCCCTGGGCGAGCTCGAGGAGCGGCTCTGCCTGATCTGGGGTCAGCCTACCGCGTTCCACCAACGAGTTGACCTGCAAGACCAGCAACCTCAACTGGAAGATCGCCCATCGTATCCATCCCGCCTCGATACTTCTCAGAGCGACGTTGACCTTCCTTGTCATGCTCCACGTCTGGAAACGATTTATGACACCGGCCGCAGCGAGATCGGCGATCTCGTCCTTGAGCAGGGCGAGCTGCTCCTCGGGCGTCAGCGGCTCATCTCCGCCACCGATGTCTCCCTCGATCGTCCACACCACCGCACGCATTCCGTCGGCAGTCTCGACATGACCAGCGATGAGGCCGTTGTTGTTGACGGCCTGGGCGGTGCTAGTGGTGGCGCCCGCTATCGGTGGGTGCAGGTCAATAGGCTGGCGCTCCATCCAGGCCACTGCATGCTCGTCCCCGGTCGGCAACTCGCTCTCGCCGACGACGAGCTCGCTGTCGTTGATGTCCAGCGCCTTCGTGTTGTAGTCGTTGCCGAGGCCAGGGAGCTCAGAAGTCTTGGCGACGGGATCCCAGATAAAAGCCCTATTCTGCAAGGAGCTTCCCCACATGTATCCAACCACCTGCGTGTTCTCATTGACGCCCTCAGCCTGACCTGAGAAGGTGTCGAACAATGGGTCGAGCAGGATCTGATTCTCAATGAAGTCGAGCTGGTTCGGGTAGTCAGCCCAAAGAATCGCCTTCGGGCCAGAAACAGCCCCCACCACGTACTTGGAGTCGTTTGCATCCCGAACGTTGATTCCGTCGCCGAAAGCCAGCCATGCCTGATCGGACGTCGGTCCCCACTCCACTGCCGCCCTGCTCGAGCCATCCCGTCGCCAACCGAACGCCGTGTTGTCCTTGTACACGACTTCCGCGACAGCAAGCCCCGCGTCCGGGTAGAGGGGCTCCATTATTTCCGTGATTTCCGTGCCGATCCGGCGGAAGGCAACCGGATTATCGTTGAAGTAACCCGAGCCAACAATGACGTTGTCTCTCACGTCGTATGCCTTGGTGAACTTCCATCCCTCGGCACCGATCATCTGCATGCCGTCGGCTGCGGTCCAGTAGAAGGCTGCAGTGTAGACCGGCGGCTCGGTTACCGCCTGGCCGACAATTACGTCGTTCGCGTCGTCGATGCCCCAGGCCTGGCTCCACCCACCGGAGATCAGCCCGCCGAGAAACTGCATGGTCACCGTAACGCCCGACTGCGGTTCCCAGATCACGGGTTCGCCGACCGCTACGGCGAGGCTCGGCTCACCTAAGTCCGCGGGACCGGCGATGTCCGAGTCGGGTGAGCAGGCGAGCCACGTGAACGAGACGAGCAGAAGAACGGCCGGCACAACACGGCGTAGCAAGGCAAGGACCATCGTTACCTCCAGAGCGAGTGAGGATACCTTCCCCGAGCACAGAACAACCCGGCGGGCTGCGCTCGCACCCGGAGTTCACCGATGGCGGGGGAGACGTATGACTATTATGTGAATGGCGGGGGTGGGTATCTGATGACGGCGCCCGTTACCCGACGCCGTCGCAATATAGCGCCAGTCGCTCTCGGCTGCTACCGCTCGACTACTTCATGTTTCTGATGGCACCCATCGCCGAGTCGTGGCGGACCTTGAGCGCGTTGCTCACCGCGTTGAACTGCCGGCTCTCCATCTGCATCTGATTCTGCAGCGCCAAGAACTGCATGTTCATGTCGAGGATCTTCTGCTGCAGGCCGTCGACGGCGGTCGTCAGCTGCCGGAGTCGGCGAGCCGCCCCACGGTCCGACGCCTCACCGGCCATTCTCTCCGCAAGGGTCGCCAGCTCCGCTATACCAGCGCTCAGCTCGGCGTACATGGCGGCTAAACCCTGTGCTGATTCCACTATCCTTGAGTTGCTGGCGTCGAGCGCCGCCAGGTCCTGGGCCACGGTGTCCATGGTGGCAACCGCCCGCAGCTGGAGGTCGGCGACCCGTACTTGGCGTCGGACCTCCTGGGCCTCGGCGTGACTTGCCCAGGTGAGCATGCAGGTCGAGGCCAAGAACAGAGGCGCGATACGCATGGCTACCCTCCTGATGGCTTGAGCTCCTCACATCCCCGGACACAATCTCGCCCGGNNCCGACGCTCCTATTATAAGGAGCACGAACGATGCACGGTCGACCTGGCGCAGCTGGGTCGAGACCCAGCTGCGAGAGGCTCTGCACACCGTGTAAGGCAGAATTGCCCACGACGAGCCGAAGCCGCATCTTTAGGCGGCCAACGCGCCCATAGCCCCAGAACTGACGCAAGACTCTCGGACGAGTGAACACGAGCGGCACAGCTCCCGATCCTCACGCGCCCAAGGTCGAGCCGAGGCGCGGTGCTCTGAGACGATGGTCTCTACGAGCCGCCGTCTTGCTCGTGCCGGCGGTCATTATCGTCGTGCTCTGGCAGCCATGGCGCCGGCAGGACCCGCTCGCCGCCTTCGCGAACCTCCGCTTCATCGACTCGGTCGCCGTACTGCCGATCGAGAACCGAACCGGCGACGAGGTGATGGCGCATCTCTCTGCTGGCATCACCGATGAGATCGTCGGGCGGCTCAAACAGTTGGGCGCCATAAAGGTCAGTGACCCTTACTCGGTCGCACGCCTGCTGGCACTGGAACTAACGACGCGCCAGCTAGCCGACTCGCTGGGCGTCGAGAAGCTCGTTTTCGGTTCTCTGTACTCAACGGCAGACGGCATCCGTCTGAACGTGCGCGTCTCGAACGGCGCGTCCGGCGAGACTCTGTGGACCCGGCGCTACGAATGGAACGCCGACTACCGGTTCGAGGCGGCACTGAACCTCGCTCAGGCCTTCGCGGACGACTACGCTGATGCGATCCCACTCGTTGCTGTGCCGGCCAGTGCGCCGCCCGCAACCCGCAGCCCGGGCCACGAAGCCTATCTGATCGGTCGAGCCTCGCTGGGGCGCCGGACGGCGGCGGGACTGGCGCGCGCGCGCACCGCTTTCCGCGCGGCGCTGGCTTTGGACTCGGCTTACGCCGACGCGTACGCGGGGCTGTCGAACGTGTACGCGCTGTCGCTCGCCTATCGCTACCAGATCGGCGTCGACGGCGACGGCTATCGCTCGGCCGGATTGGCCCTGGCCATGGCGAACCGGGCGATCGAGCTCGACCCGGACCTGGCGGCTGGTTACAGCGCACGCGGCTACCTGGCTAGCCGCTCCTTCGCGCCGGTGGCTCAGGTAGCGTCGGATTGCCGCCGCGCCATTGATCTAGAGCCGAGCGCCGCCGACGTCCTCAGCTGGTGCGCTCGAGTCCTCAACCAGCGCGGCGACGTCGACGCCGCCTTCCAAGCAGCCGAGCAGGCGATCGCGCTCGACCCGCAGAACGCCGGTCGCCGCCTGGCGCTGGCCTACGACGCACTGGCCCGGGGTCTTTACGATCGAGCGGCCGACGAAGCGAACCTGGCCGGTGAGCTCGAGCCCGAACTCATGCTGCCTCGCGCCATCGAGGCACGTGCCCATCTGCTGGCGGGTCGAGCCGAGCGCTGTGCGGCGATGGAACTCGGACCACACGCCGGTCTAAGGGCGACCTGCCTGCACGAGTTGGGGCAGCGAGATGAAGCATCGGCTATCATCGATTCGCTTGTCGCGGCCGTCAGGGCCGGGACGCCTCGAGACACGGTCTACACCGACGTGTTACGCGCCGAGGACCTGGCATCGTACTACGCTTGGGTACGAGATCCGCAGGCGTCGCTCGAGTGGGTCAGGCGCGCCTACAACATGTCACCCAGCGGTGTCGAGCCGCGGGTGCTCGAGTCGGCGCTCTTCGACCACGTGCGAACTAACGACAGGTTCCGGCGCGAGGTCGAACGGATACGCGCCGTCATCTGGGAGAGGGTCCAGCGCGAGAGCGAGGTCACCTCCCGCAGGTCGGTTGCGCAGTAGAGGCGAAATCGAACTCGCGCCCCGGCCGGTTAGTCCTCTGACAAGCAGGGTATGCGTTCGAGGACGCCTGGCAGGCCTGCCAGCGTAACGAGCCGCAGGGTGGGCTCTTCGTCCTGTTCGAGCCTAGTCTCGAGCAGTAGCTCCCGGGCCTCTCGCAGGGCCTCGACAAAGGTCGCTGCCCTAGAACCGTACAAATAGTAGGTCGGCCGGCCCCCGGCGTCGTTCTTAACCATCCACCTGCCCTGAATCCTCCGGCCGCCATCGACGCGGTGCTCGACGGCTTTATCACGCCACCTACTCGAACTGTCAGCCGTCCGGACACCGGGGTTCCAGGCGACGGTGGGTCCTCTGTCGGAGCAGTAGACATGGAGGCTACTAGGGAGGTCTTCCATCCACTCCGGGTCGAAGTAACTGGCGACCGGATTCGCCTCGGGTATGCTCGCGCCGCTCCCGCACTCCAGAATCCACCGCTGCTCCGCCAGTCCGGCCTCTCTGGTCTCGCAAGCCGGCTCGCCGTCACCGCAACTGAGAAGAACTGGGGTAACGAGGATCACGAACAGGGTTGCGGTGCGTCTCACAGCCTTTCCTTTCGCGACTATTCCGATCTGAGGCTCTCCACCGGATCGACCCGCGTCGCTCGCCAGGCCGGCACGGCCGCGGCTGCCAGCGCGACGATCACCAGGCAGAAGCTGGTGGCGACGTAAGTGAACGGGTCCAGCGGCTGGACGCCGAACAGCACACCGCGAGCCAGCTGCGAGCTTGCGGCAGCGCCGCCGAGCCCGATCGCCAGCCCGACCCCGGCGAGCGTCATGCCGTAGCGGAGCACCCAACGCACGAGGCACGCACGGTCGGCGCCCAGCGCCATCCGAACACCCAGTTCGTGCGTCCGGCGACCCACCAGTTGCGACAGTACACCATAGAGCCCCAGCGCGGCAAGCAGCAGAGCGACGCCTGCGAAGGTGCCCAGCAGGAGCGTCCGAAACCGGTTCTGCGCCAGGGACGCCGAAACGACGGATGTCATCGTCCCGAGGTTGGAGATGGGGACGTCCGGGTCGACGCTCCAGATCGCGGCGCGGAGTGCCGCCGCCAGCGGGGCCGGGTTGCCCCGGGTCCGGACGACCAGGTTCATCGTGCTCCGCGCGCGCTGCCTGAGCGACCAGTACATGGTCGCCCGCATGTCACTTCCCAGCGGGCCGAGTCTCACGTCGCCTACAACGCCGATGACCTGGACGTGGACCGGCGGATCGAAAGGAGCCACGACGTGCCGGCCGATTGGATCGAGGTCCGGAAAGAATTCCTCTGCCATGCGGCGGCTGATGATCATGACCAGCGGAGCGTCAGGGCCGTCGCTCTCGGTAAAGGTCCGGCCGCTGAGCAGCGGGATGCCCATCGCCTCGAAGTATCCCTCGTCTACTACGCGCCGCGTCGCGCCGCGTCGATCCGCCGGGGTGGCCGGTGGGTGCCCCTCGGCGTGCACGTAGTTCCAGGGGCCGAAGCCGCCGATCACGGGCAGATTCGTGATCGCGCCCGCCGCCTCGACGCCGGGCAGCGCCCGGATACGCTCGAGAGTCGCATCGTAGAAGGGCTGGACCGGCCGCTCGGGCCCGTAGGTTCGCGGCAGCCGGACCTGCGCGGTGAGGACGCCCTGCGGCTCGAAGCCCAGGTCCTCTTGCTGCAGTCGCAGGAAGCTTCGGATCAGCAATCCCGAGCCGACCAGCAGCATGAGCGACAACGCCACCTGGCCGACCACCAGCATATTCTGCGCGCCCAGGCTGCCGGCGCGCCGCTGGCCGCGGTGCCCCTCCTTCAGCGATTGAACCAGATCGAGCTGCGGCGCCCGGAACGCCGGGGCGAGCCCGAACAGCAGGCCGGTAGCCAGCGAGATCACGAGGGTGAAGAGCAGCGCCGTGCCGTCGACGCCGATAGCGGCGAGGCGCGGCAGCGAGCCGGCGCCCAGGTCGCGCAGCGCCTCCAGCGCGCCATAGGCGACGGCCACGCCGAGGACGCCACCGCTGAGCGCCAGGATCACGCTCTCGGTGAGCACCTGTCGGGCGATCCGCCCCCGCGAGGCACCCAGCGCAACGCGCACAGCGACTTCGCCCTCGCGTCCCGCAGCCCGGGCGAGGAGCAGCGCCGCGATGTTGGCGCAGGCAACGAGCAGCACCAGGCCCACGGCGCCTAGCAGCAGCCAGAGCACCCCGCGCACGCCGCCGACGAAGACCTCATGGAGCGAGACCAACGACACGCTCCAGCCCTGCTTCACATCGGGATACGCCTCGGCGATTCCGGCAGCGATGGCGACCATCTCCGCCTCAGCCCGCTCCAGCGAAACCCCCGGGTTCAGACGGCCGAAGAGCAGGAAGTTGTTGTTGCCGCGACCCTGGGCCGCCGGGTCGGTCATGCGCATCGGCCGCCAGAGCTGGGCCCAGGAGGGGAAGGCGAACCCGGCGGGCATCACGCCAACGACCTCGTAGGGGTTCTCGTCCAGGACCAGCACGCGGCCGACGATGTCCGGGTCGCCGCCGAAGCGGCTTTGCCACAGTCCGTAGCCCAGGATGATCGGCTCGCCGCCGCCCGGCTGCTCATCCTCGGCCACAAAGCCGCGGCCGATCACCGGATCCACCCGCAGGGCGCGGAACATGTTCCAACTCGCCTGCGTCCCCAGCACGACCTCCGGCTCGTCTCCTCCGGTGAGCACGTACCGTTCCGGGAACACGTAATAGGCGGCGAGCTCCTCAAAGGCGGTGTTGGTGGACCGGTAGTCCATGTAGTCCACCGCCGAGATCGTGTTTCTACTGCCCGTCGGCGTGCGACCCCACATCCAGGCCAGGCGGTCGGCTTCCGGGTAGGGCAACGGCTCGAGCAGCACCGAGTCGACGACGCTGAACATCGCCGCGTTGGCACCGAGGCCGACGCCGAGGATTAGCACTACGATCAGCGAGAAGAGCGGGCGCCGCGCCATCGTACGGAAGGCGAAGCGCAGATCGGACCATATGGAAGCGAGCATGGTTGGCCTCTCCCCCTGGGCGTACAAGAAACACCGGGCACTAGGAGAATTTCTATGTGAAGCCTACCCGGACTACGGGAACGGGTCGGCAGCGGTTTCCCTCGAATGTTGGACACTCGTCCGCCCTTCAGGGTTGCGGGGTACGCCCTGCACCGCTGACACGCCGGGCCGCCGACCCTCGTAGTGGATCCCGTACCGACATCGCCTAGGGACCGACGGACGTGTGCAACGCTGTACAGAGTGTATCCGTCTCATCCTACAGACCAGCGAGGTAGTCGCCGAAAGGAGAACAACGATGAGAGCAGGAATGGTATGGCTGCTGCTGCCAGTACTGCTGGCAGCAGCGCCGGCCGGCCACGCCCAGGGAACGGTGGATTACCTGGTGCGCGTAGAGGACCCCGGCTCCCAACTGTACCACATCGAGACCGTGCTGCCCGCCACCGGTGCCGCGACACTCGTCTCGCTCCCCTCCTGGACGCCGGGCGCCTACCACATCGACAACTACGCCCGCTACGTACGCGATTTCAGCGCCAGCGACGGCGAAGGGACGCCGTTACGCTGGGAAAAGGTCGACAAAGACACGTGGCAGATTCACTGTGAGGGCGCGCGGCAGGTGCGGGTAAGCTTCAACTTCTTCGCCGACGAGGCGACCCTCGTCGGTAGCCTGTTGCGTCCCGACTTCGGGTTCTTCAACGGCACGAACCTGTTCGTCTACCCGGAGAAACGGTACGACCATCCCGCCCGCGTCCGCTTCGAACTACCCGACGGTTGGCGCATCGCCACCGAGCTCATCGAGAGCGGCGAACCCGGTGTCTACCTGGCCAGCGACTATCACGAGCTGGTGGACAACCCTACATTCCTCGGTCACTTTGCCATCGACAGCGTAATGGCCGACGGGGTCTGGACGCGGTTGGCAGTCTACCCGGCCGACGCAATCGACGATGCCGGCCGCCGGCAGATGCTGGAGGCGCTGGGTAAGATCGCCGACTACGCTCACGACCTGTTCGGCGATCCGCCGTACGAGCGCTACACCACGCTCGTCTATCTATACGAAGGCGAGCCGACTGGCGGCGGCGGCCTGGAGCACTCGAACTCACACTTCGATATCGGCCCGGCGATGGTGCTACAGAGCGAAGAAGGGATTCGCGATTGGACCTACGGTCTCTTCTCCCACGAGTATTATCACGCCTGGAACGTGAAGCGGATCCGCCCGGCCGAGATGTGGCCCTACGACTACGAGGAGGAGCAGTACACGCCGCTGCTCTGGGTATCGGAGGGCTTCACCAGCTACTACGGCCCGCTCATCCTGGTGCGCACAGGTCTTACCAGCGAGACCGGGTTCTGGGGATCGATGCAGGGCAACGTAAGCAGCGTGGAGGACTTGCCCTACCAGGAGTCAGTCGAGGACGTGAGCCTGTCCACCTGGATTTCCCCGATCCCAATCAGCGGCGGCTACTACTATGCCAAGGGCTCGCTTATCGGCCTGCTGCTCGACATCAAGATCCGTGACGCCACCGACAATCGGCACAGCATGGACGAGGTAATGCGCCGGCTGTGGCACGATCGTTACGAGCGCGGCCGCGGCTTCACCACCGGGGATTTCCTGAGCTACGTCGGCGACTACATCGGCCGGGATGAGATGGAGCGGTTCCATCGCGACTACATCGACGGCCGCGTGGCGCTCCCCTACGCCGAGGTCCTGGCGCTGGCCGGGATGAGCTTCGCTGTGGACACCATCGTGGAGCCGCTACTGGGGATCTACCCGGACTATAGCGACGAAGAGCGCGTGCTGGTGGACGGTACGGTGCCCGGTAGCTCGGCGGTCGAGGCCGGCCTGCAGGCCGGTGACGAGCTGCTTCGAGTCGGCCACGTCGAGGTAGAGGGCGAAGGTTGGGCGCCGCGGTTCCGAGAGATCTACGCGGATTCCACCGGCGTGCCGTTTACCGTCGAGTACCTGCGGGATGGTGAACGGATGACGGGGGAAGCCCATATAGCCACACGGACGCGGTTCGAGTATCGGATCAGGCCGCTGGCGAGCGCCAGCGAGCGTCAACTGGAGGTTCGGCGCGGCATAGTCGAGGGCGTGACGCGCTGACGGCACCGCTCCGTGTACCTAAAGGCCGAGCCCGGAGGGTATCCTCCGGGCTCTTACCGTTGCGGAACCGATGCCCGCGTGCCACGCAGATTTCTTATGCTAGTCCTCTCACAAACCTACGTCAAGCGCCTTCCGACCTGGCCAGCCGGAATTGTTGGCGTGCCCCGGTGGGAGTCGAACCCACACGACCTCGCGGTCATCTGCGTGGCAAGCAGACGCGTCTACCAGTTCCGCCACGGGAGCACCTTCTCTGCGAGGTGACGAAACAGGACAAAAAAACGCGTTACCGCCACGCAGCCTCACAGACCGCGTACACAGTAGCACGTGTGTCTCAACAGTTTGTCAAAACATCGCCCGCGAGGCAGCGCACGAAACGCTCTTCTATCCTCCGTCGGCCGTGCTCGATGCGAGCCAGTCGCTGGCGAGGCCCAGGACCCGGGTCACGTCGGCCTCGTTGTTGTAAACGTGCAGGGAGAAGCGCAGGATTCCGCGCCGGATCGCTAGTCGGACGCGGTTACCCAGTAGATGCTCGTACAGCCGGTTCATTCTCGGGTCGTCGGCGGTGTAATGCCTGCCACCGCCGCTCTCACCCACGGCGACGATATGGCCAAGGTGAGGTCCCGGCTCTCCACCCGCGACGGGAAGTCCCAGCTCCAGCATCCCATCGGCCAGGCGCGCCGCCAGGCCGCGGACGTAGAACTCGATCCGTTGGACACCGAGCTCCAGCAGGAACTCGAGCGATGCCTTCGCGGCCGTGACCCCAAGGTAGTTGTAGTTACCAAGATCGAAGCGCCGCGCACCCGCGGCGAGCCGTAGCTTCTCACGGTCCATCGCGGTCTCGTGAGAGTCGGCGCCGAGGGCGACGCCGAAGCGGGCAAGGTAGGCCGGCCGGATGCGCTCGGCCCATTCGCGCCTGCAGTAGAGAAACCCGGTGCCGTAGAAAGCGAGCAGTCCCTTCTGCGTGGCCGCGGCGAGCCCGTCGACGCCTATTTCCTCGACATCGGTGTGCACTACACCCACCGATTGGGCGGCATCGACCAGGAAGAACGCCCCAAACCGCCGGCACGCATCGGCGATCGGCTTCAAGTCGGTGATGAAACCCGGTGAGAAGCTTATTGTCGGTACGGTGACCAGCCTGGTGCGGTCATCCATCGCAAACGCGATCTCATCGGAGGGGATATGACCATCTCGCGGCTCTACGGTCCGCACCTCGACGCCGTAGCGGCCTTTAAGGTTGAGCCACGGGTACACGTTGTTCGGATGCTCAAGCTCCGGACAGAACACGACATTGTCGCCGCGCTGCCATGGGAGCGACGCAGCGATCGCATTCAAACCCTCGGATGCATTCTTCGTGATGGCGATCTCGTCCGGCTCGGCGTTGACCAGTCTGGCGAATCCCTCGCGCGCATCTTCGACCGATGCGAGCATCGCCCCCTTGTCCCACTCGCCGGACATGTGCGCATCGAGGTGCTCGTCGACAGCAGCACGGACTACAGACGACAGCAGACCGCGGACCGCCACATCCATGTAGGTCGATCGCTCCGCCCCGGGAAAAAGCGACCGAACCTCTGCGATATCTCGCCGACTATCCACTTGGCGCCAACTCTCTTTCCGAGTGGGCGACTATGACGGTGCCGACCAGGTCGCCCATGCAGTTGATGGTCGTACTGCCCATGTCGATTAGGCGGTAGATCCCGCCGACGATCGCCGCGATCTCCAGCGGTAGGTTGAAAGCCTCGACAAAGATGAGGGCGACGACCAGACCGCCACCAGGAATGCCCCCGGACCCCGTGGTCAGTACCAATCCGATCAACAGTATGCTGACCTGGGTGGCGAGGCTGAACTCGACGCCCGCCGCCTGCGCCGTGAACATGAGCACGCCGGCCAGCATGATCGCCGTGCCGTCTTTGTTGAGTTGGGCACCGAGCGGCAGCGTGAACGTGTAGACGCTCCGCGGCAGCTGCATGCGCTCTTCCGCTACATCGAGCGATACCGCGAGGCTGGCCAGACTGCTGCAGGTCGCCGCCGTCGTCGCGTAGAGCGGGCCACTCCGCTTCAGAAAGTCGATGGCCGAGTGGCGCGTAAAGGCGTAGAGCAGGACCAGGTAGACGACGACCATGAACACCTGCGCGCCCCAAACGCCACCGAGGAAAACGGCAAGCGGTCCGAAGATCGCGCCGCCGTACTCTCCCACCGTCGCGGCCGCCAGGGCGCCGAGCCCGATGGGGCCGAAGTACATGATCATGCCAACCAGCTTTCGGAAGAGCTCCGCCAACAGTCCGTAGGCGTTCTGGAGTGGCTCGCGCGAACTTTGCTGCAGGAACAGCGTCACCACGCCGAGGAAGATCGCGAAGACGACGACCTGGGCCACGTTCCCGGTGGCGAACGCTTCGAACACGTTTACGGGCACGAGATCGAGCAGCACATCGAGGACGCCCGGCGCCTCGCCGAATGAGTCAGCCACCTGCTCGGTCAGCAGCATCCCCACGCCCGGCCGGAGCACATGCATCACCGCGAGGCCGGCCGTCAGCGCGACGGTCGTGGTGAAGAAGTAGTAGAGGAGGATCTTGCCACCCAGCCTGCCCAGCGCGCGCACATCGCTGAGGCTCGTCAGGCCGGCCAGCAGGTTGAAGAAGACGAGAGGGATCACCGCCATCATGAGGAGGCGAATGAACAGGTCCCCAAGCGGCTGCACGACCGTCGCCCGCTCGCCGAATGCGATGCCGGCGATGACGCCCAGCACCATGAAGATCAGGATCTTCACGCCCAGCGACAGACGCCGATAACGCTGGTAGAGGCTCGGGCGTGGTTCGGTGCTCGGCTCGGTCATCGGATGCCGAGATGCCGGAACGTTCGAGCCAGCAGTTCTTCGTAATAGGTGAGGTAGTTGTCACGCGTCACCGGAACGTAGTCGGCGACCTGGGCGGGGTTACCCTCGAGTATCTCGCCGTTCGGCCGGATAGTGTGGCCGATCGACCACATGAACTCCACCACCGGCTCCTTGCTCTGAGGGAAGACCAGGGTCTCCTCCCACTCCCACGTGTTGCTGTAGCCGCCCGGCGACATCCCGATCGTGTGTCCGAGCCCGTTGTCGACTATGATCGAAGCGAACTGGTCCAGATGCGAGCCGCCATAGGGAGCGAACCAGCAGACGAGCGGGCCACGGAAGTGCACCTCTGCAGGATCAATGACGCCGTCGGAGTAGTCGGGGAGGTGCGCTACCTTGAAGGGCACGTCGTTCGTGTAACGCTGGCCCGCCTGGATGGCTCTGGCGACGTCGCCCTCCAGCCAACGCTTAAGCCACGTGCCGTCGTCGAGCTCGGGCGGAAGACCGGCGCGGCTGCCGCGCTCGATCCCGCGGAGCATGCCCTCGACGAACGGTCCCGTGATGTCGCTTATCCGGATGTTGCCAAACGTCGTCTTGAACGGGAGCGGTGACAGTCGTCGTACGGCGTACGCGCCCAGCGACCCGCCACGACTCCGCGTCGCGTCCACCACGACGGCATAGTCCAGGATATCCTGATCGACCGCGTACTCCATCAAGCGGTCGATGGCCATCACCAGGTCGCCTCTGAAGCCGTGCCATTGAAGTAGCACGACTCGGCGCTCGCGAGACAGGTAGAGGTCGAAGCTCACCGACGAGGAGACGAGTGTGAAGCCGGGATAGCGCCGCTCTCCGTGGCCTACCCAGTCGATCTCATCGGGCGACAGGTACGGCAGCCCGAGCGAGTACCGTTCCCCGCTCTTCCGTTCCAGAGTCAGCTCCAGCTGTATGCGGTGGAACTCGGGCGGGAATTGGTAGCTCAACTGAGGTATCCAAGCGGCGAGCTGCCACCAGAAGCCTTCGATCGTCGAGTACCGGTGGTACGGCTCGATCGCCGTGACGTAGTCTTCGAAGTCCCGACCGTTCACGGCTACCAGTCTGTCGCCCACCGCCGGAATTTCCCCACCGCCCAGCTCGGCCACATTTTCGGCGAAATCGCTCACGAACACGAAGTAAGCATCGGGAGTGCCGTAGTCGGCAGCGAAGCGGATCGGCGCGTGCAGGATCGTGGAGCCAGGAACTGGATAGTTCGACTGCGCCGCCCCGGTCGTGTCGGACAACGTGATGCCGCCTCCGACCAGGCTGATACGGAGGTGACGGTCCTTGCGGGCATTACTGATCTTGGCCAGAGCGTAGTAGAGCTTCTCCTCGGTGTCGGCGGCGATCAGCTCGTCCCGGAACCGCGACATCTCTCGTTCCACGTCGAGACCCAGCACCCGGTTCTTCACCGGCGAAAATGCCTCCCGTTCCAGCGTCTTGGCCAGGATGTAGTCGAACAGTGCTTCCCGGTCTGCGGGCGTGCTCTGAGCCTGCGCCGATCCTAATGCGCCGGGCAGCATGATGACCAGCAAGAGCAGCCGACAGGGTCGCATGAGTCGATCCTCCCTCGTTCGTCGGCGGGCGGGGTTGGATTGGCAAAGATCGAGTGTCGGCCTCAGAATCCTGAGCCCGGCGTTCAACAAACTGGGGAAGTAGGGTGATCGCGGCCAGTGGCGACGGGCGATTTCGCCTGGCATGCCGGTTGCCGTGGCCACCCGCGAGGAGTGCCCCGTACCCCACCCGACCGACCCGGAGGGACAACGATGATGCGATCGATATCCCCCCTCGCCGCTAGCCTGGCACTCGCACTGGGATGCGGGGGAGAGGCGTTGCTCGACGTCCCGCTCATCGAATCCGAGATCATATCGACGGACGAGGTAATGACGCAGATCGATGCCTCTCGCACCTACTGGTCCCTTGCCAGCCAGGTGGAGCCCGAATCGTTGATCCTCGTCCTCTGGCAGGCGGAATTTCCAGTCTCGCGCGCCTGGCAGCCGCTGGACGACCGTTGCGAGAACCCGATCGGCCCTCGCTTCACGGTCGAGCTACGGAAGGCCGACCCGCGCATCTTCGAGTACTATTTCGAAACGGGTCCGGGGTTTCTCGAGTGCTCGACGACACTGGAGCAGTTCACGGTCTCGGAATGACCGGCCCGGCTGTGAAGTGCCCCGCTCGACCTCCGAGGGCCGAGCGGGGCAACGTGTGAATAACTCGTCGCACGCCTGCGCGTACTCCTGGAGCCGGCTCAGCGTCTCCCCGGCGGCCTCGGCACTTCCACCGGCTCGCCCGGGTCCGGCCGGATGCCCAGCTCGTTGAGCCGCCGATAGAGCGACGGCAGCTCATCCTCGATGATGGCGTTCAATCGCACGATCAGCTCTGGTGCCTTGTCCCACGCCTCGTCCAGGCCGCTGAGCTGGTCCTCCGTCGGCCGACGGCTGGCCCCGTCGATCCGGCCGTAGAGCCGGCGGACGTCACGGTTCACATCGCCCAACTCGTCGTCCAGCGTGTCCACCCGCGCCCGCAGCGACTCCACGTCCGTGACGAGATCCTCCGGCACGTCGTCGCGCCCGTCCACCAACCTCTTCACGTCCGTCAGCCGCCTGTTCAGCGTGTCGGACTGTTGATTCGCCAGGTACAGAGGCGCGACCAGCTCGTAGAGGGAGCGGACGGCCTCCCAGCGCGCCTCCAGCTCGGCCCGGACGACCTCGACCCGGGGGTCCCAGGCGACCACCAGCTCGCTGCTCTGTGTCGCGCCGCCGGCCTCCAGTCGAACGGTGTAGGTGCCGGGCAGTACCCGAATGCCGCGTGCCCCGCGGAAGAACCCGCCCCGTTCTTCCTCCGGCGGCTCGTAGGGCGGCGCGGTCCGCAGGTCCCAGACGACCTGGTGCAGCCCCCGCGTGCCCGGGCCCTCCAGCTCCCGGACGACCTGGCCCTCGGCGTCCAGGATCGTCAGCGTGACCGTCGGCTCCTCCTCCTGGTCCCCAGCGCGACGACGGGTCTGCGGTGCGCCTTCGTCCCCGTCCGTCCCGGCCTGGGCCACGGTAGTCGCCGCGACCTCCCGGCCCAGCCAGTACCGGACCACCGCGCCGCGCGGCGGGTTCGTGCCGGCGAACGCGCCCGCCGGCCGCGGCTCCCAGCTGGTCAGGTTCCGGACCACGGCGTCGTCCAGCTCGAACAGGTGCAGGGTCCGGGCGAGCAGCTCGTCGGTCACGGCACGTAGCGGCGCCAGGTCGTCGAGGATCCAGATGCTCCGGCCGTGGGTGCCCAGAACTAGATCGTCGTCCCGCGGGTGCACGATGATGTCGTCTACGGGGACGGTGGGCAGGTTCGCCATCCGGGTCCAACGGCGCCCGCCGTCCGTCGTCACGTAGACGCCGACCTCGTTGCCGACGAAGAGCAGGTCGGGGTGAGCCGGATGCTCCGCCACCGAGTTCACCGACCAGGCTGGCAGCCCTTCAGTGATCCGGCGCCAACGCCGCCCGTAGTCCTCGCTCACGTAGACGTAGGCCGCGTAGTCGTCGTTGGTGTGGCCGTCGAAGCTCGCGTAAACCCGGCCGACCGCATGGTGCGACGCTACGACCCGGCTGACGTAGGTCCCGCGCGGAAGATCAGGCACGCGCTCCACCACGTTGGTCCAGGTCGCGCCGCCGTCCCGGGTGACCTGCAGGTTGCCGTCGTCCGTGCCCACGTAGAGCACGGCCGGGTCGAGCGGCGACTCGGCGATCGTCGTCGCGTTGCCGAACGACGAGATCCCGTCGTTCCTCGACAGGATCGAGTCGGACGCCAGCTTCACCCCCATGATCGTCAGGCTGTCCCGGTCGATCCGTCGCGTAAGGTCCGGGCTCACCTGGACCCACGAGTGCCCGCGGTCCGGCGACCTGAACAGCAGGTTCGAGCCGTAGTAGACGACCGAGGGATCGTGGTGTGAGAGCAGCAGCGGCGAGTTCCAGTTGAACCGCAGCCTTGCCTCCTCCTCCGACTCGAACTGCGCCTCGTACTCCGGCTTCGGCTCCGGCCGGATCGCCTGCCCCTCGTGGCCCGCCAGGTCGACCCGCCTCAGGTTTCCGTTCTGCGACTCGGCGAACAGGATCGACGGGTCGGTCGGATCGATTCGGGCGTAGAAGCCGTCGCCACCGCTCACCTCGCCCCAGCGGCCGTTCAGGATGCCGTTCGTGGTGAAAGTCTCGTTCGGCCCGCACCAGGTGCCGTTGTCCTGCAGGCCGCCACAGACGTTGTACGGCTCGGACATGTCGACACCGATCTCGTAATACTGGCCGAGTGCCATGTTGTCGTACATCCGCCAACTCGCACCTCGGTCGAACGAGGCATAGACGCCGCCGTCGTTGCCCAGTAGCAGGTGGTCAGAGTCGCCGGGGTCGATCCAGATCGCGTGATGGTCCACGTGCACGCCCCGGTACCGATAGTCCTCGAACGTTCTGCCGCCGTCGCTCGAGATGTAGAAGGATGTGCCGCCCAGGTAGATCCGCTGCGGGTCGGTCGGGTCGATCCGGATCTGCGAGTAGTACATCGGCCGCGGGTTGGTCTCGCTAACCTGCTCCCAGGTCGCGCCCCGGTCGGCTGACCGGTAGACACCCTCCGCGTCGCCCATTGCCTCGACGATCGCGTAGACGATCCGCGGGTCCCCGCGGTAGATGTCGAGGCCGATCCGGCCCATGTCGCCCTCGGGCAGACCCTCCGTCAGCTCCTGCCAGGTCGCGCCGCCGTCCCGCGTCCGGTAGATCGCGCCCCCCGGGCCGCCGCCGTTGAACCCGAAGTTCGTGCGGCGCCGCTGGTACATCGCGGCGTAGAGGATGCGCGGGTCCTGCGGGTCCATCGCCAAGTCGATGGCGCCCGTCTGCTCGTCCACGTACAGCACCTTCTCCCAGGTCGCGCCGCCGTCCGTCGTGCGGTAGACGCCGCGCTCCGGGTTCGGCCCCCAGAGGTGACCGACCGCGGCGACGTAGACGATCTCAGGGCTCGTCGGGTGGATCTGGATCCGGCTGATGTGGCGGGTCTCCTCCAGCCCCACGTGTGTCCACGTCGCGCCGCCGTCGAGCGACTTGAAGACGCCCACGCCCCACGGCGAGGACTGCCGGTTCTGCGGCTCGCCGGTGCCGACCCAGACGATGTCCGGGTTCGACGGCGCCAGCGTCACGTCACCGATCGAGCTGGTCGGCTGGTCGTCGAACACCGGCTCGAAGCTGGCCCCGTGGTTGGTCGTCTTCCAGAGGCCGCCGGTGGCGGTGCCGACGTAGAAGGTCGATGGGTTGGCCTCGTCCACCGCGATGTCGGCCACCCGGCCGCCCATGGTGGCGGGCCCGATGGAACGGAACTCCAGCCCCTTGAGGAAGACCTCGAACGCCGAGCCCTCCTGGGCGGCGGCGGACGACGCCGTGGCGCCGAGGCCGACGAGCCCGGCCAGCAGGAATGCGAGCGGCCCCGCTGCCCGCCGGGCCGTACCAAGAGCAAAACGGAATACGAAGGCATAGACGGACATAACCCCTCCCGGCTTAGGTCTGTAGAATAGGAGGCAATCTACGGCTACCCGCGCTACAAGCGAGGCCCCGCCCGACCCAGCTAGGACCAGGCGGGGCAACGGGCGTCAGCAAGTCTCGGCCGCTCAGTCGAGCTCGGTGATCAGCGCGCCCAAGTCGCGCTCCCCAAGAATCGCGTTGAACGCCGCGACGTCGGTCTCCAGAAGCTGATCGAACTCCTGCTGATACGACTCGAGCCGTCCCCTGAGCAGCGCGTGCACCTCCCGCGCCTGGTCGGTGGGCGGGAAGTCGGCGACGCCTACAGCGCCGGCCAGGTAGCCGATCTTGCTGAACAGCATCAGAGGCCAGCGGATGGCGTCCTGGCCGGTACCCGTGAGCTTCATCTGGATCAAGTTTTCCTCGACGCCGATCAGCTTCTCTTCGAGGGCGTCCGCAGCAGCTATTACCTCGTCCTCACCGCCTTTGTCATTGAGCAGCGCTTTGAGATCGTAGAGCTGCCGTCGGATCCACTCGATGCGATTGACCATCTCGGCGACGGCGTTCATGTCGTCGCGCAGCTCCATCAGCATCGCCATCTGGGCCTGGATGTCCGCCTCACTCCCCTCCGAGTTCGGGTCCTTGAGGACGGTGAGCTGCTGCGTGTACTCCGTGTCGTTCACCTCCAGCGCCACGGTGTACGTTCCCGGCGGCATCGTCAATCGCATCCGGCCGCCTCCCTGCCGCCAGCGCTCATCGCCCAACTCGACCCAGTCGGCGTAGCGGGGCTTCGTCCGCATCTTGATCTCCACCGTCGGCTCGGAGTCCAGGTCCCACCAGACGCGATTGATCCCGATCTCCTTGGTCCCATCCAGTGTGCGGACGGTGTCGCCGCCGGCGTCGAGGATCCGGATCTTCACTTCGCCCGCCGGCTCCGAGCCGAGCCAGTAGTTGAGCGATGCGCCGTACGGCGGGTTCGCGCCGGCCGACGGGTCGTTCCACATGGGGATCGGATCGGTTATGCCGCGGAAGCGATACGCCGGCCGGGGCTCGAACAGGTGGACGTCGGAGGCGGCGACCTCGGGCGTGAGCCGCTGGAGCGGTGTCACGTCGTCGAGGATCCAGAAGCCGCGGCCGTAGGTCCCAACCACCAGATCGTTGAAGTGCTCCTGAACCACGATCCAGTACATGGGAGCCGCTGGTAGGTTCGTCTGCAGCGGCTGCCAGTTTTCGCCGTCGTCGAACGAGACGTAGAGTGCGTTCTCGGTCCCCAGGTACAGCAGACCCGGCCGCACCGGGTCCTCGCGGATGTTACGGACGTAGCTCAAGGGGCCGCGCGGAATCCCGTCGGTGATCTTGGTCCAGCGTCGGCCGAAGTCCTCGGTCTTGTAGACGTACGGATCGAAGTTCCCCACCTGATGAAACTCGACGGTGATGTACGCTTTCCCCGCATCCCACTTAGACGCGTCGATGTTCCGCACCACACCCTCGGGCGGCAGGCCCGGGATGTTCCTGGTCACGTTCGTCCAGTTCGCGCCACCGTCCTGACTGACGTGCACCAGGCCGTCGTTGCTGCCGGCCCAGAACACGCCCTGCTGCACCGGCGACTCGTCGAAGGCGTAGATCACGCAGCAGTACTCCACCCCGATGTTGTCCGGTGTGAGGCCGCCGGAGATCCCCATCTTCGTCGTGTCGTTCGTGGTGAGGTCGGGGCTGATGACCTCCCAGCTCTGGCCGCCGTTCGTCGTCCGGTGCACGTGCTGGCTGGTGACGTAGACGGTGTTGTGGTCGTGCGGCGAGATGAGCAGCGGGAAGGTCCACTGGAACCGGTACCGCACACCCTCGGCCGGCCAGCCGATCGTGCTCTCCGGCCAGACCTCGACCCGACGGAACTGACGGGTCCGCTCGTTGTAGCGGACGACGATGCCGCCGACGGCACCGGACCCCGAGGCGCTCGACCATATGATATCCGGGTCCACCGGATCGGGCGTCGCGAAGCCGCTCTCGCCGCCGCCGACAGTATGCCACATCGCCCGCGGGATCTGGCCGCTGTACCAGCCGTAGAGCCGGCTGTTGCTGGGCCCGCGGACCGAGGGGCCGTCCTGGCGGTTGCCGTACACGTAGTACGGGATGTTGTTGTCGACCGTGACGTGGTACATCTGGGCGACGGGCAGCTGGACGGCGAACCAGGAGCGCCCACGGTTCTCGGAGATCGATACGCCGCCGTCGTGCGCGACGATCATGCGGTCCGCGTTCGTCGGGTCGATCCACATGTCGTGGTGATCGAAGCCCGGCTCCGCCTCGCCGTCGGCGACCTCCGACGTCCGGCCGCCGTCTTTGGTAACGCTGTAGGCGGCGGCGAGGAAGTAGGCCTCGTCGGGGTCGTCGGGCGCGACGGCGCAGCGGCTGTAGTAGGCCGTTCGGCCGGCCAGGTCGCGGTCGTGGGTTACGAGCTCCCAATGCTCGCCGCCGTCGTCCGAGCGCCAGAGCTCGCCGCTCTCGGTCTCCCGACCGTGCCAGGGCACGCCGTCCCCGGTCTCGATCAGCGCGTAGATTCGGTTCGGGTCCGCCGGTGTCATGCACACGGCGACCTTCCCCACCGGTAGTTCGGGCAGCCCGTTACCTTCGAGGCGCTTCCAGCTGTCGCCGGCGTCCCGCGACACGAACAGGCCGCTGCCGGGTCCGCCGCTCTCGCGCCCCCAGGTCTTGATGTCGATCTGCCACATCCCGGCGAACAGGATGCGCGGGTTGTTCGGGGCCATGACCAGGTCAGATGCCCCGGTGTTCTCGTCGACGAAGAGGACGCGCTCCCACGTCACGCCGCCGTCTGTCGTGCGGTAGACTCCCCGCTCCTGCTGTGGGCTGTAACCGTGGCCCACCGCAGCGGCGTAAACGATGTCCGGGTTGCTAGGATGGATGAGGATCCTCGATATGCGACCCGTCCCTTCGAGCCCCATGTGCTGCCAGGTCTCACCGCCGTCGGTCGACTTGAAGACGCCGTTCCC
>JABAOC010000487.1_pt1 | contig 70433 bp, 64 predicted proteins | sample 7062161 | NCBI WGS metagenome assembly JABAOC01 (sample SAMN14538625, study PRJNA623070) | marine sediment metagenome | biome: marine biome [ENVO:00000428]; feature: marine pelagic biome [ENVO:01000023]; material: deep marine sediment [ENVO:00002113] | place: India: Gulf of Khambhat ... | reverse complement strand
TCTACGACGCCGGCGCGTTGGCTGACGAGATTCAGGGCAGGAACTAACCTCGAGGACGAGACATGGCTGAGACGATCGGACGACGCGGGCTCTCGCCGAAGGCGTACGAGGAGATCCCGGGCGACCAGTACGAGCCGTACATCGCGCCTGAGACACGCCTCGTCGAGTTCAGCTGGCGAGCGGTGCTTTTGGGTGCACTGTTCGGGATCATGTTCGGCGCGGCCAACGCGTACCTCGGGTTACGCGTCGGGCTCACCGTCTCGACGTCGATTCCCATCGCCGTGATGACGGTGGCGGTCTATCGAGCGTTCGTGCGTGGGGGCACGATCCTCGAGCACAACATCTCACAAACTGTCGGGTCGGCGTCGTCCAGTCAGGCGTCGGGACTGATCTTCACCATCCCGGCCCTATTCCTCTGGGGGTTCAGTCCCGGGGTGATGAAGCTGCTGGTCATCGCGCTGGCCGGCGGCGTGCTCGGCGTGCTGTTCATGATCCCGCTCAGGCGGTTTCTGATTCGCAACGAGCACGGCAAGCTGCCCTACCCGGAAGGAACTGCGTGCGCCGAGGTACTGGTCGCGGCGGACGCCGGGGGTAGCCAGGCGCGCAATGTGTTCATGGGCCTGGGGGTCGGTGCCGCCTACACGTGGCTGATGCGCGGGCTCAACCTGTGGCCGCGGGACGCCTGGGCGAAGGTCCCGTTCTTGCCCAAGGGACAGGTCGGTGTGGACGTCGCGCCGGCGCTCATCGGAGTGGGCTACATACTGGGTGCCAAGATCGGCCTGGTGATGGTGGGTGGGGCCGCTATCTCCTGGCTCATCCTCATCCCGGCAATCGAGATCATCGGCCGCAGCATAACCGAGCCCCTCTTCCCGGAGACCGTCCAATTGATCACGGACATGGATCCGGAGAGGATCTGGACACGCTACATCCGTTACGTCGGCGCGGGTGCGGTGGCGACCGCCGGGATCGCCACGCTGATCCGCTCGACCCCCATGATCATCGCCTCGTTCAAGGAGGGGATGCGCGGGCTGCGCAGCCGTTTCGACAGCACGGCGGTGGCGCAGGCCTTCAAGCGGACCGATGACGACCTGCCCTTCAACGTCGTGCTCATCGGTGTCGGGCTGATCGTGCTCTTCCTGGCGGTTATGCCACACGTCTTCGGCTTCATCGAGTCCTTCACCGTCCGGGTCCTCGCCGCGCTGCTGGTCGCCATATTCGCGTTCTTCTTCGTCACCGTGTCGAGCCGGATCGTCGGGCTGGTCGGCGTCACCTCGAATCCGACTTCGGGCATGACGATTGCCACACTCTTGGGTACTAGTCTGATCTTCGCCGGGCTCGGCTGGACCGATGACATGGGACGCGTGGCGGCGCTATCGATCGGTGCGGTCGTCGCCATCGCCGCATCGATCGCCGGCGACACTTCACAGGACCTCAAGACCGGGTTCCTGCTCGGCGCGACTCCGCGCCGCCAGCAGACCGGCGAGCTGATCGGCGTGCTCACAGCAGGGTTCTTCGTCTGTTTCAGCATCCTCAAGCTGCACGAAGCTTACGCGTTCGGTTCTTCGGAGCTGCCGGCACCGCAGGCCAACATGATGATGCTGGTCATCGACGGGGTCCTGCAGGCCGAGATCCCCTGGCGTTTTGTGCTCATCGGTGTGGGGCTCGCGCTGGCGGCCGAGGCGGCCCGGCTCCCATCACTGGCGTTCGCCGTCGGGATCTATCTGCCGATCACCACGATGATGCCGATCTTCATCGGCGGGATGATCAGGAAGATTCTGGAAGGCAGACAGCCTACCCAACAAGCGAAGGAAGAAGTGCGGGAGCAGGGCGTGCTGTACGCATCGGGGCTCATCGGCGGCGACGGTATAATGGGTGTGGCGATCGCCTTCTGGGCCGGATGGAGGGGGATCCCGCAAGGCTTCGGGCACGAGTGGATGGGCTCGTTCGCCGGGGGCCTCGCGCTGGCCATGTTAGCGCTGCTGGCCTACTTGATCGTGCGGGCAGCGTTGTGGGCAAACAGGTCGCGGGGGTGAGTGCGGTAAGAGTTGGCTAGACTAGCCGATCTAATGGAGGCAACTTAAGTTCTCGCTATGAGCGGTGAGGGGAAGGACCCGGCGGGTCAGGGGCCCTCGAAGCCGGCGGCCGACGTAGAGCGTGTCGGGACGCTGACACGCCTGTCGGATGGCCGGCAATACTCGCTGGGCTTCGGCAGCCTGCGTGTGGGTCGCCAGAAGCGTGCAGACCTCGTCGTCACCGACAAGACCGTCTCCCGCCATCACGCCGACGTCTGCTACGAGAGCGGGCGCTACGTCCTCTACGATCACAGCACGAACGGTACCTGGATCAACGGCACGCTGGTGGCCGTCGCCCAGCCGCTGCGCAACGGCGATACGATCAAGTTCGGCAAGATCGAGTTCCGCTTCGGCTTGAGGGAAGTGCCGGCCGACGAGGCCGCCGCACTGGTCGGAGCGGAGACCTCGCCCAAGCGGGTTCCCAAGTCGTCCACCCTCATCATGAAGGGCGGCAAGGGGAAACGGCGCACCGGCCGTAGTATCCTGAGGATCGCGCTCGCGGTCGTCGGGGTCGTCGTCATCGCGCTCGTGTTGGTCTACCTCCTGTTGCCCGACGTGGCGGCGAGCGTCATCGAGAAGTTGCCACCCGGCCTGCAAAGTCTCCTGGGCGGCGGTTCAGGATAACGGTACGTACTCGGGCGAGGGTGGGAGATAGAAGAAGGCGGGCGGTCCAAGTGGACCGCCCGCCGCGCTTTGGTCCCGCAGACCCGGTGGTTAGGTTACGCCGCCGAGGCAGATATCGTAAGCTGGCCCGAGCAGTGGGAACAGGTGGTCCACGAACGCGCCTGCGGCATCGAAGAGTTCGCCCAACGCCGCTATCGCTTCCGGATTGAGCGCGCCCCCTTGAGCGTCGGTGATAATCGGCTGGTCGAATGTGCCGCTGATTATCGCCGCGGTCGCACAGTTGTCCGCCGCATCGCAGAACTCCACCAGGCCGCTCAGCTCGCCCAAATCTGCAGCGAGGCTGAACCTAATTGTGTTGTTCCGTGTTACACTGAAGTTGGCACTGAAGGTGCCGGTCTCGCTCTCGAACTCGTCGGCACTAGCGGCAGTGGCGTCGAAGTGGATCGCCAGGTTAGCGCTCGGAACTTCGAGGTCGAAGTCTAAGGCGATCGCATCGGTCCCGAAGTTCTGCTCCGCCCAGAGATCCAGGTTCACCTGGGTCTGACCGTCAGTTATGAACCCCGACGCGGTCAGGGTTCCGGTGAAGCCCACTATCGAGCAGCCGACCGTGTAATCAACGACCGGCGACGCCCCCGTGGGCGTAACGATGATCCGCAGCGTGAAGGTCGGATCTGCGCTCTCGTCGACGAAGTCGACGTAGCCGACAGGCTGGTCGACCAGGACTTCCCAGCCGCCGAACGGGTCGAACGCGATTCTGTAAAGCATGAACCGAACGTTGTCGAAGTCCGGGTACGGGTCCTGGTCGAGCAGACCGCCGTTCACGTAGCCAGGGGTTGGTGTCGCCTGCGGATCCCAGATGAATACTGTGTTGTTCAACTCGGTTGGGATGAGCGGGCCAGCCATTACCGCGCCGGGCTCGACCGAACACGACCCGAGCTGCTGCGAGTACCTGCCGAGAGCCTGCGCCAGGTTCTGAGGCTCCATGTCCAGCGCCGGCGGTGCCGGAACGCCGCCACCGAGCGCAGCACCGATGGCTTCGCCCATGGTGGAGTAGCTCACCAACGGCTCGTTGCCCTCCAGCGACCCTACAATGTCGCCAACGACGGCGGCGGTTCCGCCGGGATCGACTTCGTCCAGGCCGGGCCCGGTCGAGTCGTCGTTACACGCGACCGCAAACGACAGCACGAGTGCTGCCGCGGCGAAGCGCGTGAGCCAGTGATACGTCGGCTTCTTCACGTCTACCTCCCTGTGAAACACAACGTCATTCGGTAGGCCCAAAGCCAGGGCCCACACCTGAGAGAAAGAATCGACGAAAGTGAGGACAGGGTTACCGCGCTTCCTACCGGCGGTGTCGCTGAGGGGGTCAGCTCAATGCCAAAATACACAAAAATTGGCTTGACGCAAGAATGCTGCGCGATCCCCCGGGTCCTACCGTTCGCCAGCTGGTCCCGGTCAGCTTCGCTTTGATGCGGAGATCCGGAAGGCGAGGTAGCCCGCCAGGAACAGCGAGAATAGGTCGAGGGCGCCATAGCGGTTGGTGAACGCGGCCAGCACTGCGTTACTGTCAGAGAGGATCTCCAGGACGCCAGCGATCCGGGTGCCGGCCTCCATGGCGCTGAGTGCCACAGCCGCGCCAACCGACCCGATCGCCGACCCGAACAGGGTCCCCAGGATCCCCACGACCCGGAACGGCATCGTGTGGCCGGCTCCGCGCAGGCGCACGTTGAAGCCGACCATGACGGCCACAGCCAGCGCCAGGGGGCTGGCGCCGGTGGCCGCCGGTATCGCCAGCAGAATCCATACGATGGCGCCGGCGATCGCCCCCAGGAACGCTGCGCCGACGGCGCGGAGCAGGCTGGGGCCTTGCTCCGCCGGGACGGGCGCGGCGATCGCCTCGTCCAGAGCGCTGGGCGAATCGAGTCTGATCTGCCGGCCGGCGGCGGTCTCGATAACGGCGGTGGTTGCCTCTGCGTCGACCCCGATGGCGACCTCATCCACGTCGGGCAGCGCCCGGCCGAACTCCTCCTCAGGAAAGAAAGGAGGATAAGTCGCCTCACCCTCTGCTTGAGGCCCGGGCGGCCGCCCAGCCGCCGCTGGCGCGGGCTCTTCTGAGGCGCCAATGAACTCGATTTCTCCCTCGCCGCCCTCGACCAGCTGTTCCAGCTCACTAGGTGGCCCTTCTGCATCGGCATCGAGGTCGTTCGGCTCGCTAGGGAAGGCGGGCTCGAACTCGAGGCCTCCTGGTTCGTAGGGTGCTGCCGAGTCGAGGTCGCCTGCCGCGCCGGGGAACGGCGGCTCCAATTCGAGGCCTGCAGGTTGGGCTGGCTCGCTGGGCTCCGCCGAGGGTGCCTCTTCCGCCCACGGGTCCGGCGGCGGGCCCGGTTCCGGGGGCGGCTCCTCAGCCCAGGGTTCCGGCGGCGGCGCCTTTGGTGCGGGCGGTGTTTCTGGGATCGGAGGCTCAGCGGCCACCGGCTGTTGTGGCTGCCGTGGTTCAGGCGGAGATGGTGGCGCTGCCTTGGGCGCCTGCGGCGCTACGGTCGCATCGGCGCTGGGTGTCACGATTTCGGGAAAGCCGTCTTCGCCGAGCTGCTGCTCGAACGCCAGGCCGTGCTTGCTCAGCTCGTGCGCGACGCGCTGAAAGAATCTCTGGGAGACCGCGCCTGGCGGCTCGGCGGTGACGATTCGCACGATCGTGCCTTGCGCCGGTCGCCCGTGATCGGCGGTGAATTTCGGGCTGCGTGCGTAGCGGACGTAGGTCTTGACCTTGGCGGCGAGTTGTCGATGCATGAGGTCGGTCTCCCGCCACGCTCGGGCTTCCTCGATGACAAGCACGAGCTTTCCAGTCAGTTCATCCACCGTGGTCTTATCGACCGAGGTGGGATCGGACATCATCCTCCCACGTCTCCTGCTTCGTGGTGAAGCGAAGGCATCACAGCTAGATGAAGGCGGGGGAAAGGGGTTTCACTTAATCTCTTCGATATCGGGCGTTGAGTCCACCTCCACGGCAACTCTGAGGTCCGCCGTGCTGAGGTGTCACGAGCCGCCGCTGCCCTCGGCGGCCGCGTCTATGCGGTAGACTATGCCACCCGATTCGCTGGGTTCCGCCACCGCTCGCCCCTCCGATACCAGGGCCATGAGGGCCATCTCCGCGTCCCCCTCGCTCAAGCCCGATTTAGCGGCGGCCTCGGCAGCGGTGATTCGATTCCCCTGACCCAGCGCCCGCCAGATGATCTGGTCCTTGAGGCTGTCAATCCGCTCCGCCTCCGGGTCCCGGCGGCTCACCGCCGACCTGCGGAAGAGAGCTAACAGTATAGCGCCACCAATGATCACGATGGCGAGGCCCAACAGGAGGTATCCCATCAGAGCCAGGCCGCCCGACGAGTCTTGGACCACGCACCATGTCCCCAGCATTCCGCCCCCCAGCACTGAGGCAACCCGCTCGAGGAAACCTCTCGACACGGAGACAAGCTAATATTGATTGGTAAGCGAGGCCAGTTAGTGTCTTAGCCGATCAGTATTTGCGACCTGCCGGGGACCGTCACGGCATGGGTGGCGTCACGTCCCAGAACCCCTGCGGCTTGAAGGCCACGTAGATGGCGAACGCGGCGGCGCAGGCCAAAACGAACCAGGCGAGTCGGGCGGGCGCGACGATCGGTTGCCCCGATTCCTGACGCCGCCAGATCTCCGGGAACGTAAGGGCGAACTGCAGCAGCAGGACGAGGAGCGTCCCCGGCCGCAGATACTCGCCCCATGGGTGGCCCAGGATGAGGCCTGCCACCAGCACCCCCAGATCCTCACCGATTATCAGGTTGATGGCGACGTGGAAACCCTCGCCCTTGCTTGCCAAGCGGGCTGCGTAGGCGTAACCGGCGCCGAGCAGCACCGCGAGGGCGAGTGCGGGCGGCAATATGGGCATCTCGCGCAGCTCGGCGAGGGGCACGTAGGCAAGGTGTGTTATCGAGAGAGCCAGCAGGATGATTGTGACGGCGAGTGAACGCCGGACTGGATGGGCTTGGTACCGGTTCATATGAGAGTGCGGTTCATGCGAGCGGGACGCGTCTACCCTCGGATGCTACCTGCGCTGCGGAGGGGGCACAAGACGAATGTCGGGGATAGCCGCGCTGGCCTGCCCTGCCGGCGTCGGATAGTTTCACGGACCATGAATTACGTTGGTTCGTTGCGCGGGCGCGGTTCCGGGTGCTCTAGGGTAGCGGTCAGAGGACGGCTGTTCGTGCTGTCCCTCGCCGGACTACTCATGCTCCCGACCTCTGCCGCTGCGCAGGGCGCCGTGGATCCCCAGCAGGGGGTGGTCGGCGTCGCGCGGGCGCTACGCGGTCTGGGGAGCGTCAAGAGGGTCCTTGTGATCGGCGCCCATCCGGACGACGAGGATACCGCGCTTCTAACCTGGCTGGTGCGCGGTGTTGGGGCGGAGGCGGCCTACCTGGCGTTGAACCGGGGTGAAGGTGGCCAGAATTTGATCGGCCCCGAGCTCGGAGTCGGGCTCGGACTCGTGAGGACCGGTGAGCTGGTGGCCGCTCGCGAGCTGGACGGCGCCGACCAGTTTTTCACACGTGCCTACGACTTTGGTTACTCGAAGTCGGCTGAAGAGACGTTCACCTTCTGGCCCAGAGACTCCTTGCTCGCCGACGTCGTCGCGGTCGTCCGTCAATTCCGACCGCAGATCATAGTCTCGATCTTCAGCGGTACACCACGCGACGGTCACGGCCAGCACCAGGTGGCAGGGATACTGGCGTGGGAAGCTTATGAGGCCGCGGGTGATCCGGGGCGATTCCCCGGGCAGCTGGCTGAGGGATTGCGGGTCTGGGCCCCGCTGAAGCTCTACCGTTCGGCGCGCTTCGACAGGTCGGCCGCCACGCTGGAGGTAGAGACCGGTACCCTCGATCCACTCTACGGCCGGTCTTACCACCAGATCGCCATGGCCAGTCGTAGCCGCCACCGTTCTCAAGATATGGGCCGCATCGAGACGCTGGGCCCCCAGCGCACGGCCGTACGACTGCTGGAATCGAGGGTGGCGGCAGAGTCGGGCGCGGGTGAAAGCTCCCTGTTCGACGGTGTCGATACGACCTTCGCGAGCATGCTGGCGCTGGTCGGACCGGGCGAGCTCCGTGATGAGCTCGCCAGTTCGCTCGACGCCTACGGTCAGCAACTGGCACGGGCGCGCGCTGCTTTAGGCGGAGCCCAGACGGTCGGCGTCGTCCCCGTTCTGAGCGAGGCACTGGGTCTGCTGAGGCGCGCCGCCGCACTGGCGGAGAGAGCCGGATCGGAATCGGAAGTGCTTCGCACGACACTGGGTGATCAGGAACGACAACTGGGGACGGCGCTCTTGGCCGCAGCCGGCGTCATCGTCGAGGCGTTCGCCGATGACGATCTCGTTGTCGCCGGTCAGAGCTTGGACATCGACATCGAGATCTGGAACGGGGGAGAGGGCAAGGCGGAGGTCCGTCGCATCACTCTGCACTCGCCAGCGGGCACCCAGGATGCTTCGCCAGCTACCGTGCCGGCGGCGACTCTCACGCGGCATCGGTTTAGCGTGACCGTCCCCGCTGCGGCCCCACCCTCCCGGCTCTATTTCCTCCGCGCTCCCCTGGACCGTGGGTTCTACAGCTGGCCGGCGGCCTCGGGTGAGCGCGGCACGCCGCTGGGCAGACCCGTCGCGAGCGTGACGATAGAGGTTGACGTAGCCGGCCGAACGGTCACCCGTGAGGTCGAGGCGGTCTATCGGTTCGCCGACCAGGCCAGGGGCGAGGTCCGCCGGCCGTTGTTCGTAGTGCCCGCTGTCGGCGTGCGACTCGAGCCGGGCACTATGGTGTGGCCGCTGGACAGGGAAGGCGCTACGAGCTTCACAGTAAGAGTCCGTGGTGAGGAACCCGATGGAGTGAACGGCCGTGTGCGACTCGAGGTGCCGGAGGGTTGGAGCGTCGAGCCGGCCGAAGCAGACTTCACGCTGAGTGCGCCGGGGTCCGCTGCGACCGTCGACTTCGACCTGAGGATCCCCGAGGGAGTGGAGCCAGGGCCCTACGTCGTATCGGCGGTTGCCGAGGCGGATGACGGGCGCCGCTATCGGGAGGGCTATTCGATAATCGATTACCCTCACGTTCGCCGCAGCTTGCTGTTCGGCCAGGCGCGAGCACGCATCGAGGCTTTCGAGTTAGCCGTTAGACAGGATCTGAGAGTCGGCTATGTGCCGGGCGCAGGCGATGCAGTCGCCGACGCAATCGCGGCCATGGGGGTTGATGTGGAAGTCCTGGATGACCGCGCCGTGGCCACCGGCGACCTGTCGGCCTACGACGTTATCGTTCTGGGTATCCGGACCTTCGAAACGAATCCGGCATTGCTCGCGAACAACGAACGGTTCCTCGACTGGGCGCGCGCCGGCGGTACGCTGATCTCGCAGTACCAGCAGTACACCTATTTCAACGGTAGCTATGCGCCTTACCCGCTCCAGGCGCGCCGTCCGCACGATCGCGTGAGCGACGAGTCGGCGCCGGTGACGCTACTGGCGAGGGATCACCAGGCACTCAACTGGCCCAATCGGATCGGACCAGAGGACTTCGATGGCTGGGTGCAAGAGCGCGGCCTGTACTTTCCGCACGAGTGGGACGCTCGGTATCAGCCGTTGCTCGAGAGCGCCGATCCAGGCGAAGAACCGAAGCGCGGCGGATTGCTGGTGGCACCGTTGGGCGATGGCCTGTACGTGTACACAGGCCTGTCGCTGTTCCGGCAGCTGCCGGCCGGAGTCCCCGGCGCTTACCGTCTGCTTGCCAACCTGCTCAGCCTAGGAGGATGATGCGTCGTTCTGCGCTGACCTTACCGCTAATCGCCACAATTTGGGTCTCGGGCTGCGCGGAGCCGGGCAGCGTACTGACCGTGTACTCGCCGCACGGTCGGGATCAGCTGGAACTGTTCAAGGAGGCGTTCGAGCGGGCGAACCCCGGTGCCGAGGTCCAGTGGGTGGACATGGGCTCGCAGGAGGTGCTCGACCGCATCCGTTCGGAGCGGGCGAACCCGCAGGCGGATGTCTGGTACGGCGGCACCGAGGAGCTCTTCGGTCGGGCGGCGGCTGAGGGTTTGCTTGAGCCCTATCGTCCCCGTTGGGCCGATTCGGTCTTGCCGGAAGCGCGCGGGCCGGACGACCTGTACTTCGGGGTTTATCTCACGCCGGCCGTCATCACGTTCAACAGTGACGCGGTCGCCAGGGATGATGCGCCCCAGGACTGGGATGACGTGCTCGATCCCCGCTGGAGGGGGAACGTGCTCGTCCGGGATCCGATGCCGAGCGGTACGATGCGCATGATCTTTCAGATGATCATGTATCGGGGTCTCGAGGCGACGGGAGATACGGCGGCCGGCTACGAGTGGCTGCGCCGGCTGGACGCGCAGACGAAGGAGTATGTGCTCAACCCCGCCATCCTCTATCAGAAGCTGGCGAGGCAGGAGGGCCTGCTGACGCTGTGGAATCTGCCTGACGTGCTACGCGTGCAGGCACAAGGTTTTCCGCTCGATTACGTCGTCCCAAAGAGTGGGACGCCGGTATCAGTGGATGCGATCGCTATCGTGAGTGGCGCCGAGAGCCGGGAGTTGGCCGAAGCCTTCATCGAGTTCGTTGGTTCTGTGGAAGGGCAGCTGCTCGCAGTGAGGAATGCTTACCGCAACCCGACCCGGACCGACCTGCCGGTCGACTCGCTACCTGAGTGGCTGATCCGTGTCAACGATGAGCTCCGGCCGATGGAGCTCGATTGGGATTTGCTCGAGGAGCGCGGCCGCGAGTGGATGAGGTACTGGGACGCGCACATCCGCGGTGGCGGTTGATGCAGGCCTTCCTAGAGCTGGATCATCTGACCCGTACGTTCGCAGGCACGCCCGCTGTCCACGAGCTGTCGCTGTCGGTCGGCGAGCATGAGATCGTCACCCTGTTGGGCCCTAGCGGCTGCGGCAAGACGACGACGCTCCGCATGATCGCGGGCTTCGAGACACCCAACTGGGGGCGGATCGTGCTGGACGGGCGCGACGTTACACGGCTGCCGCCCCAGAAGCGCGGCTTCGGAATGGTCTTCCAGCACTACGCGCTCTTCCCGCACATGAGCGTTGGGGCGAACGTGGCGTTCGGTCTCGAGACCGCCGGTCTCACGCGAATGGAGATCGACGAACGTGTGGCGCGCGCCCTCAAGCTCGTGCGCCTACCGGGCGCCGGGGGTCGGTCGATCGGCTCGTTGTCCGGCGGACAGCAGCAGCGGGTGGCGTTGGCGCGAGCGCTCGCCCCACAGCCGAAGGTGCTGCTGCTGGACGAGCCCCTGTCCAACCTGGACGCCTCGCTGCGCGAGCAAACGCGGCGCGAGCTGCGTACTCTGGTCAAAGAGATCGGCATTACCACGGTATACGTCACACACGATCAAGAGGAGGCGTTCGACCTGAGCGACCGCATCGCGGTGATGCGCGAGGGACGGCTCGAGCAACTCGGCCCGGCGGAGGATCTGTACCACGGCCCGGCCAGCGAGTTCGTCGCCACGTTCCTCGGTCGCGCAGGCGCGGTGACGGGACGGGTGGAAACGATCGACCGGGATGGGATAGTCACCTTTCGCCTGGCCGGCGATGTGATGTGGAGAGCGCTAACGCCGGCCACCGGTGGGTCTTTGCAGCCGGGGGCTGAGGTAAGGTTGTTGGCGCGACCCGAAGCTCTAGCGTTCGCCGGCCCCGTTACCGAGGCAGCGCTACGCGGTGAGGTGAAGGACCGGCGTTTCGCTGGATCCATTTATGTCTACACGGTGGCGGTGGAGGGCGGCGAGCTCGAGGTCCAGGCGGGCGCCGACCAAGCGCGACTCGGCGACGTCGTCGCGGTGGTGCCGCGCTCCGCGCCCACCGGCCTCTTTGTCTTCACGGTGCGGAGCGAGGGACAGGACCCTTGAGCGCCTGGAGCGGCGACGGCGGCCGGCGGCTGGGACCGAAGGACCGGCTCCTGGTGGTCGCGGTCTTTGTGATCCTGTTCTGGGCGGTCGTCTACCCGAACCTCGTAGTGCTCGCCGGGAGCCTGCGCGGTGAAGAGGGCTTCACGCTCAGGCACTATGCCGCCTTCCTTGGCACCGCGTCCGAGTTGCGTGCCCTCTGGTCGAGCTTCTGGATCTCGGCCCTTACCGTGGTCTTCTCCGCACTCATCGGTGTGCCGCTCGCCTTGTTGTTCGCTCGCTATGAGTTCCCCGGCCGTCGCCTGCTGGGTGCCTTGGCGGCCATGCCGGTCCTCCTGCCGCCGCTCGTCGGCGTGATCGCGATCCTCTTCCTATATGGTGAGAGCGGGATCGCGACCCGGCTCGTGCAGGACCTGCTCGGATTGGAGTCTCCGCCCTGGCGGTTACGCGGCTCCGGGGCGATCCTCGCCGTACACGCCTACTCGATGTACGTCTACTTCTACCTGTTCACCCTGGCTGGACTGGCGCGGCTCGATCCGGCCGTGTTCGAGGCCGCGGCCTCTCTGGGCGCGGGTCGTTTCCGTACCTTCGGCCGAGTGACTCTCCCCCTGCTGACGCCGACCCTGGCGGGCGCGGCACTGCTCACCTTCATGACGTCCATGGCGTCGTTCAGTGCACCCTACGTACTCGGCGGCGGCTTTCGGGTGATGACCACACAGATCTTCAACAGCAAGCTGCAGGGTGAGATCGGCATGGCGATGGTCGAGACGGTGATGCTGGCAGCCGTCTCGCTGCTCATACTCTGGCCGTTGGCCCGCTGGGAGGGGGCGCGCGAATACGTGTCGCCGGGCAAAGGCTCGGCTCCGCTTCGGGTGCCGGTGAAGTCACGTTGGGCGGCGATCGGTGTGCCGGCCGTGGCGGGAGCTGGCGTGCTCCTGCTAATTCTGCCCCACCTAACGCTGCTACTCGTCTCACTGGTCCCCGATGGCAGTTGGACGGTGCAGACGTTGCCGCCCCGTTACTCTCTGGAGAACTACGCCCAGCTGTTCGCCGAGGCGCGCACGTTGCGGCCGATCCTGAACTCGCTACTCATGGCTGCGGGGGCGACGATCATCGCGGTCGTCGTCGCCGTCTTCGTCGGGCGGCTCGTCGTGAGCTGGCGCGTCCCGGGCCGCCGCCTGCTGGAGGGTATGTTGGCGCTGCCCTGGGCGCTGCCCGGTACCGTCCTCGCCATCGCGCTGGCGACTACCTTTAGCGTGAATCAGCCTTGGGCAGGACGATTCGTAATGGTGGGTACCGGTTCGATCCTTGTACTGGCATACACGCTACGCGTGCTGCCCCTGACCGGACGGGCGGCGCTCGCCGGGTTCCGTCAGCTCGACCCGAGCCTCGAGGAGGCGGCCGCGTCTCTGGGCGCCGGCCGTTGGCGCACGCTGCGCCGTATCATAGTCCCAGGCCTGCTACCCGCTATCGCGGCGGGCGCTTCCCTCGCCTTCGTCACCGGGCTCGGTGAGTTCGTGGCCTCGATCGTTCTCTACACACACCGAACCCGGCCGATATCGATCGAGATCCTCTCTCAGCTCAGAGACTTCGATCTCGGCGCCGCAGCCGCTTACGGTGTTCTGCTGATGGTGCTCGTCGCCGGCGCCTTCGGGTTGGGTCAGCGCTGGATTCAAGGGGAACGGGCTGAGACCGGCTAGGGAACGCGACGGCCGCCGCGCTGGAAACGCGGCGGCCGTGTAGTAACTGATTGAAGCGGTTGATCGCTTGGGACCTCCCTCAGCGGCGGTCGCCCCAGATGTTCGTTTTTTCGATCTCCTTGTTGCCGGAGGCCACGCCGCCGGCCACACTGGCGCCGAAGGCCGCAGCGGTGAACCCGGTGATCAGTGGTAGGGCTGCGACCACGGGGGCGGCCAGGATTAGCGCGCCGGCTCCAGCCAACCAAGGCGCGGCTCCGCGCCGGGCCTTCGGTACGAAGCGCAACTTCTTGACCACAAACTTCTTCGTGTACTTGTAACCGCCGTAGGCTACGCCGCCGGCGAGGATTAGCTCAATCATAAACATCGGCTCCGGTCCTCACAGAGTATTATACTGCCCGTCCCTATTCAGCACTACGGCCCCTCCGACCCGGGGGATTCAATACCGCCCCCGCCGCTGATCGAACCCGGCGACCGCGGCCGGCGTTCCGATTATAGGCTTCGGGAATAGGGAATTCGGGGATTCGGGGGGTTGGGAATTGGAACGCCGGCAACCCGTGGAATCCGTGGTATCCGTGGTATCGGGGACGTCGGGAATCCCGGATTCCCAGAATCCCCAAACCTCGGAAAGGATGGTATCTTGAGAATCGGCGCCGAGGGCGCAGCGCCTCGGCCCAGACCCACCACAAGCTCCGTGGCACCGTGAGGTTGAGATGGATCTCCTCAACAAGGATGAAATCGGGACGCTCATCGATGAACGCGGCGACCTGTGCGTCTCGATGTATCTTCCCACGCATCGCTTGGGTCCCGAGACGCAACAGGACCCAATCCGCCTGAAGAACGTGCTCAAGCAGGCGGAAGAACGGCTGCGCAATAACGGACTGCGTCGGGCCGACGCAGACAAGATCCTCGAGCCTGCGCGAAAATTGCTGAATGACAGAGTGTTCTGGCAGCATCAGAGTGACGGGCTCGCCGTCTTCGCGTCGCCGGAGACGTTTCGCAGCTATCGACTACCATTCAACTTCGCCGAGCTCGTCGTGGTCACCGATCGATTTCACGTTAAGCCACTGCTGCCGCTGCTCAGCGGCGACGGGCGCTTCTACGTTCTGGCGCTGAGTCAGAAACAGGTTCGCCTGCTGCAGGGGACGCGGCATAGCGTCGGCGAGGTGAACCTGGAGGATGTGCCTACGAGTCTTGCTGAGGCCCTGGGCGACGAAGAGCGGGAACGGCAACTGCAACTCCACACAGCTCAGCGAGGAGGGTCGGCGATCTTTCACGGTCACGGCTCGGCGGGCGACGAGTCGGAGCACAAGAAGGACCTGCTCCGCTATTTCAAGCAGATCGATAGGGGCTTGCAAGACCTGGTGTGCGCGGAGCGCATCCCTCTCGTATTGGCCGGTGTCGACTATCTATTGCCCATCTACCGCGAGGCGAACACGTGTGCCCAGCTGATGGAAGAAGGGATCGTCGGCAATCCCGATGGGTTGTCCGCTCAGGAGCTGCATGACAGAGCGTGGTCCATCCTGGAACCACACTTCGCGAGGGCGCAAGCACGCGCGTCGGCGAAGTACAGGGAATTGGCCGGGACCGGTAAGGCGTCGGGCGATCTGAACAGGATCGTCCCGTCGGCGCACCAGGGACGCGTCGACTCCCTTTTCGTCGCGGTGGGGGTCCAGCAGTGGGGCGCGTTCGAGGCGAATGCAGGTCAGCTGGAAGTGCACGAGAGTCGGCAGCCGGGTGACCAGGACCTCCTGGACCTTGCCGCGGTGCAGACGCTGGCGCACGCGGGTGACGTTTACGCGGTTGAGCCGGATCAGGTCCCGGACCGGCGGAGCCCCGTCGCAGCTGTATTCCGGTACTGAGCTGCCCGAGGCGGCCCGGAACCCCGTGCTGCCTGAGGCGTAACAGCTAACCGAGGCCCGCCCCGCCGAGGCCGCCGCCTGTCGGCGGTAAAATCGTAGCTCGGCGATCATGATCCCGTACCTCGGCATAACAGTCCTACTCAGCGCTCTGATCAGCGTACTCACTTTGCACTTTCTCGTGGACCTGCTCGTAGCGGTGTTGGACGAGGAGAAGTCTGTCTCGTCCGGCTCTGTCAACGGGTGTGACGTCTGGCCCTGGGCAGTAATAATCTCGACCGGCGTCTGTTTCGTCGCCTGGGGTCGCATCGGATACCTTGGCCTTGGCTTCGCGCCCAGCGGAACACTGCTCGTGGCCCTGCTCGTCTCTCTTCGATTGCGATTCGGCGACCGTGCAGGCCGACGTAGGCAATTCTCGGTCGAGGGAGAGAAGGCGCTCAGCACGAAGGATGGCAGACAACTCTTCCCGCAGTATCTGGTTGACGAGTCGTCCTACTACTGCACCGGTCCCGCCTCTGGCTACTGCCTGTATTCGATCAAGCTGAAGAGCGCCCAGGGCACGCTGGCGTCAAACGGGTACGTCGATGAGCAGGAGATGCAGAGAGATCTGAAGGCACTGATCGAGGACATTGGCGTCAAGCGCCTCAGCCTCACTTTCGTCGCGCAAGAGGGCCCAGCGTTTCGTACCCATAATCTGGATGACGAATTGGCAGGCCTGATCTTGACCCGGGGGAGCGAGTTGCCCGGCGATGAACACGGCTGGTGGCAGCAGTTCGTTCAGCCGGGGTTCGAGGAGGATGTCGTCGTGGAGGTGTCGCCGAGAATGCTTCAGAGTCGTCTCGAGGCGCTCGCCTCGTGCTTCGCCGGGGACATCGCCCGGAGTGCGGGGTTACAGCGCGAGGTCGAGGGCGTGCTCGCCTTTGCCGGCGACGCGCACTCGAGCGTCTGGGCGATGTCGCCGAAGATGTTCTCCGAATTCGTCAAGGAGTCCCCGGTGGAGATCCGACTCGCGGCGCCCCGCTCGGACCAGGCTGCCGAACCGGAGTGACTCCCGCCGCCACCCTCATCTCAGGCGGGCGACCCTGCCTTCTCCACCTTCACCGCACAGAACTTGAACTCCGGGATCTTTCCGAAGGGGTCCAGCACGTCGTTCGTCAGTATGTTGGCGGACGCCTCGCGGAAGTGGAACGGCACGAAAACATTTCCTCGTGCCACCCCCGGCGTCGCCCGTGCCCTCAACGTGATCGACCCGCGCCTTGTGCTCAACTTGACGTAGCCATCCGGATCCACACCTAGCTCGGTCAGGTCGTCCGGGTTCATCTGGCATGTCGCTTCCGGTTCGATGGCGTCGAGGGCCTTGGACCTGCGCGTCATCGTCCCGGTATGCCAGTGCTCGAGTATCCTGCCGGTGCTCAAGATGAAGGGATACTGCTCATCGGGCAGCTCCGCCGCCGGCTGGTAGTCGACGGGCACGAACTTGCCGCGGCCGCTCCCGGTGGGGAAGCCGTCACCGAATAGCAACTGCACCCCGTCGCTCGTTGCCGGATCGGGGCAGGGCCACAGTTTGCCGGCCGGCTTCAGGTTCTCGTAGTCGAGGCCCGAGTAGCTGGGGGCCAGCGAGGTGAACTCGGCGAAGATCTCCTCGGCGCTCTCGTAGCTCATCGGGTAACCCATGCGCGTCGCGATCTCGCAGACCAGCTCCCAGTCGAAGCGCGCCTGACCCGGCGGCTCGATCGCCTTCTGTCCCACCTGGACACGGCGGTCCGAGTTCGTGTAGGTGCCGTATTTCTCGAAGAAAGAGGTCGCGGGCAAGATGACGTCCGCGAACTCGGCCGTCTCGGTGAGGAAGATGTCCTGCACACAGAGGAACTCGAGGTTGGCAAGTGCCTTGCGGACCTTGTTCCCGTTGGGGTCCGACAGGAAGGGATTCTCGCCCATCATGTACATCCCCTTGATGCTTCCGACCAGGGCTCCGTTGATGATCTCGACGACGGTTAGGCCCGGGTTCGGGTCGAGCGACACACCCCATGCCTTCTCGAACTTCATTTGTGATTCAGGGCTCGCCACCTTCTGATAGTCCGGGTAGACCATTGGGATCAGGCCGGCGTCCGATGCGCCCTGCACGTTGTTCTGACCGCGCAACGGGTGCAGGCCCGTTCCCGGCCGGCCCACATTGCCGGTGAGCAGGACCAGAGAGATCAGGCAGCGGGCGTTGTCGGTGCCGGTAGTGTGCTGCGAGATGCCCATGCCCCAGAAGACTAGAGCGGAGCCTGCGCGTCCGAACACGCGGGCGACCTCCCTGATGCGGTCGGCGGGGATGCCGCAGATCTCCTCTGCCATCTCCGGGGTGTAGTTCTTCACCAACTCGCGCAGTCCCTCGAAGCCCTCGGTGTAATCGCGGATGTAGTCGTGATCCACCAGGTCTTCCTCGATCAGCACGTGCATCATCGCGTTGTAGAGCGCTACATCCGATCCCGGCTTTATGTGCAAGAAGTGGTGTGCGTGCCTGGCGATGCCCGTCTCACGCGAGTCGATCACGATGAGCGTCGTGCCGCTCGCTGCGGCGTCCTTGATGAAGGTCGCAGCGACAGGGTGGTTCTCCGTCGTATTGCTGCCCGTCACCACGGCGACATCGGCGTTGTGCACGTCGGCGAACACGTTCGTAACGGCGCCAGAGCCGATCGTCTCGAGCAGAGCGGCCACCGACGAGGCATGACAGAGGCGCGTGCAGTGATCCACGTTGTTGGTACCGAAGACCGCGCGCACGAGCTTCTGGAACAGGTAGGCCTCTTCGTTACTGCACTTCGCCGAGCCGAACCCGGCCAGCGCCGAGGGACCGTCCTTCTCCTTGATCTCCTTGAGGCGCCCTGCGGCCAGGTCCAGAGCCTCCTCCCACGTCGCCTCGCGGAACGCCGGCATCACTTCCTCGTAGTCCACCAGGCCGCCCGGCTTCTTGCGCCGCTCGCCCTTCACGGCGGAGGAGAGTGGGCCCTTCGGATAGAAGTCGTCCCTGCGTATGAGCGGGACCGTCAGTCGTTGCGGGTGCTTCGCGTAGTCGAATCCGTAGCGTCCCTTCACACAGAGGCGCGAGTCGCTGGCGGGGCTCTCCCGTCCCTCGGCGAACACGACGGCGTTGGCGTCTCTGTCCACGTGGTAGGTGATAGCGCAACCCACTCCACAGTACGGGCAGACCGACTGCACGCTCTCCAACTCGTCCCGCGGTTGGATCGGCACCATGAGCTTCTTGTTGGTCAGCGCCCCAGTGGGGCAAACGGCGGCGCACTCACCACACGCGACACAGGTACTCACGCCCATTGGCACGTTGAAGTCGAAGGAGATCCGTGACCCGTAACCCTTACCGGTGCGTCCAATTACATTGTTATGCTGAACCTCGTCGCAGGCCCGGATACAGCGGTCGCAGAGGATGCAGGCGGAATGGTCCACGTCGATGACCGGTGATGACAGATCTTGGGGTCGCCCGTCACCGGCCGGGAGCTCGATAGCTACCCGCTCGATTCCGAAGTCGCGGGCGAGCGCCAGGAGTAGATCGTCGCCGGTCTTCTGCTCGCGGAGCGATTCCGCGGTGTAATCGGACAACAGAAGCTCGGTTAGCGTCCTGCGGCAGCGTTGTACTTTTTCGGAATTGGTCTGAACGTCCATGCCGTCGGCCGCCTCGCGCACGCAGGCCGCCGCCAACACTCGCTCCCCGATGTCGACCACACACATGCGGCAGACGCCCACCGGCCGCAGTCGTGGGTCGTGGCAGAGGCCCGGGATCTCGATCCCCAGCTCTTTCGCCGCGTCCCATATCGTCGTGCCCGCCGGGACGGTGACCTTCCGGCCGTCGATCGTCAGATTGATCGTCTGAGTGGTCTCCGCCTTCTTGATCATCGCTCTCCTCGCCGGTCAGCGGTCCTGCGACTTCGCAAGGTAGGCGTCCAGTTCGTCGCCCCAGTACTTCAACGCAGAAGTGACGGGGCCGAGTGCCACCTGGCCCAGCCCGCAGATAGAGGTCTCAGCCAGCGTCTCGTCTAGAGTCGGCAGGATGTCGCGCAGCGCGCCGTCTGCCTTGCCGGCGAGTATGCTCTCCAGCATGGCAACGACCTTCTCGGTGCCGGTACGGCACGGCACGCATTTGCCACACGACTCGTTACGGAAAAACCGCGTCACGTTCGTCGCGGTTTCGATCATGTCGGTGCCCTCGGCCATGACCACAAGAGCGGCGGCGCCGAGCATGCTACCGGCCTCCGCGATCGTTTCGAATCCTATCTCCGTGTCCACCGCCTCGGCCGGCAAGAAATTCGAGCTGGCTCCGCCCGGTGCGAAGGCCTTGAGTGCCTTTCCGTCTTTGACTCCTCCGGCCCGCTCGATCAGCTCCGCTATCGTCTTCCCCAAACGGATCTCGAAGACTCCCGGGTTCTCTACGTGACCCGAGACGCCGATGAACTTGAGACCGAAATGACCTCTGATACCCTGCGCCTTCCACCAGTCGGCGCCGTTCCTCAGGATGGCCGGGACCAGGGCGAGCGTCTCGACGTTGTTGACCACCGTGGGCTGGCCCCGCAGTCCTTTCTGGCCTGGGTAGGGAGGCTTGTTGCGCGGCTCGCCGCGCCGGTCCTCCAGCGCCTCGAGTAGCGCAGTCTCCTCTCCGAGGATGTAACCACCAGGCGAAACGAAGATCTCAATGTCGAAGTGCTCACCCAGTACACCGCGCGCCCGTGCGTCATCGAGTGCCAGCTGCATCGCGCGACGCTCGGGCTCGTACTCGTTGCGCACGTAGACGTATCCCTGCTTCGCCCCGGTGACCAGGGCCGCGAGACACATCCCCTCGATTACCAGGTGGGGCAGCTCTTCGTGGATCACGCGGTCTTTGAAGGCGCCCGGCTCGCTCTCGTCCGCGTTGCAGATCACGTACTTGGGTGTGGCGGTCTCCTTGCTGACCAGATCCCACTTGAGGCCTGTTGGAAAACCGGCGCCGCCCATCCCGCGCAGTTCGGCTGTCTTGAGCGTCTCGATGATCTCGCGAGCGGCGGCGTCCCCGCGCTCTCGGTAGCTCTCGTAGACCGAGTACTTTTGGCCGCTTTCGCCGCAGTAGTCGATGCGCCAGCGACGGGTGTGCACGCTGCGCGCCGGCGGTAGTCGCTCTGGCGCACGTGCGTAGTACGCCAGCTCCTCGGGGCTGACGCGGCCGACGGGAACTTCATTCACCAGAGCGGCTGGGGCGAACTCGCAACGCCCAAGGCACGAGACCTCGTGGACATCCACTTCACCGTCGCCACTCAGCAACTCTCTGACCTTCGAGCAATAGTCCCGGCACTCCAGCAGGTGACAGGCGAGGTCACGGCAGATGGAGACTTCCGTCTTTGGTCGCGGCGCGGTGCGGAAGTGCGTGTAGAAAGAGACGACCTCTTCCACCCGGTAGAGAGGAACGCGCAGTTGCTCGGCCAACGCCGCAAGGTCGTCGGCGCTGAGGTAACCCCGCTCCTCCTGCAGGCGGTACAGCTCACCGATAAGTCCCATACCTCGTGCCCCTCTGAAGTCAGCGATCAGCTCGGAGCATCGCTTTGGTCCACTCCGGTCAGCGGGTCGACCACGGCCACAACTCGCTGGCCCCGGCTGGGCTTGGGTGGATTCTGCGCCGTGAAGATTGTCAGGCGAGCACCCTCGCCGATGAGGAATAAGGGGATCGCATTACGGTAACGTTCTCTGAATGTTTGGTAATCGAAGGTTTCCGTCAAATTCGTCGTCTTGACATCAGCGCCGGCGTCGAATCGTGCCGTGAGCTGCCAGTAGGAGGCGCTCGGGTCGAAAAGGAAGCGGCCCCGCAGATGTTGTGACACGACCTGCTTCGTGGTGGCGGTCAGCTGTTCCGGTGGCAGTTGGAAGACTCGGTCATCCCCGAAGACTTCACTGAAATGGAGGGCGGTCAGCGAATTGACCTCGTCGTTGGAGGTCAGCGCCAACAGTTGGCCGATCCCCTCGAGTTCAATGTTGTCGAGGGTACCCTCGGTCAACGCGCTCCCGTAGTAGATCGGCAGGCCCGCCATGCGGGCTTCCGCGATGTTCGCGTAGTTTGTATCCACGAGGCGGACCGCGATCCCCTCGTCCTTGAGCTCTCTGGCAATCTCGCGAGCCCAGGGATGCGCACCGACGATCAGCACTCCCTGCGGGTCAGTCTGAGCGACGCCGAGCCAGCGGGCCACCGGAGCAGCGGTCAGGCCGTAGATGGCCACCGTGCCAATGATCACCATGAATGTGATCGCCACCAACCGATCGGCTCCTGCGTAGCCGGCCTCGGCAAGCTCGAGGGCGAAGATCGAGGCGACGGCGGCCGCTACGATCCCTCGGGGCGCGATCCACGACAGCAGAGCACGTTCGCGCCACCTGAACTCCGACCTAAAGGACGAGAGCGCAACGGCAGCGGGGCGAACGACGATGATGAGTGCCGCCAGAAAGCCCAGCTCCCGAAACCCGATCTGTCTCAGAGCCTCCATCTGCAACCGTGCCGCCAGCAGGATGAACAGACCCGAGATCAGTAGGACCCGCAGGTTCTCCTTGAACTCCAGAATGTGCCGGACGCCCACGACCTTCTGGTTGGCCACGGCGACACCCATCAGCGTGGCGGTGAGCAGCCCCGACTCCGGCTGCAGGATGTTCGAGACGGCGAAGCTCGCCACCACCACCATCAGCGCCAGGGGACTCTCCAGAAACTCCGGTACCCATTGCCGATGCATGAGCAGGACTAGTAACCCGGCGCCCAGCGCCGCCAGCACGGCACCGATGACGACTGTCTTTGATAGCGCCAGTAGCACCGCCGTCGTTGCCGCCTCCACCTCGCCGGCCAGAACCGCCTCGAACACGAGAACCGCGAGCACCGCTCCGATAGGATCGATAAGGATGCCTTCCCACTTCAGCGTTGACCCCACCTGATGAACCGGCCGCACATGCCGCAACAGAGGCACGATCACCGTCGGCCCCGTCACCACCAGGATCGCCCCGAGCAGCACCGCCGGCTGCAGGTCGAGCCCAATCACGTAGTGCGCCGCTGCCGCCGAGAGCACCCACGTCAGAAGCGCTCCCACGCTGATCAGGTTGCGAACCACGTATCCGATCTCGCGCAACTCCCGTATCCGAAGGCTCATTCCCCCTTCGAACAGGATTATCGCTACTGAGATCGACACGATGGGGAACAGCAGCTCGCCCAACATGGCGTCCGGGTTCAGGAATCCCGTCGCCGGGCCCGCCGCGAAGCCGAACACCAAGAGCACCAGGATCGAGGGCAGATGAATCCGCCACGCCAGCCACTCGGCCGCGATACCGAGGGTGACGATGCTCGCCAAGGCGATCAGTAGTTGCTGGCTCAAGCACACCGCTCCTGAAACTGGAACGGCTAGCCTACGGCGGCGGCCAGCCGGCCGTCAAGGTGGCCGAGGTTGCAGGAAGGGCAGGCCTCCCCCGCCGGGGCCCGCTGCCACTTTGGCAGTTGCCGGGGCGACCTCGGAGCAGCCTGGGGACCGGGCTTGTAACTCTATGTCAATAACAACATTGCGTATTAGCCCCCCTGGCCGCGACTGGCACGACGCTTGCCCTTTCTTGGGCGCGAAGGTCCAAAGAACTCGAATTGGGAGCGAGCCGTGGGATGCGAGAGGTAACCGGGCTCGGCTCTGGAGCAGATTGCAAAAGGAGAAGAAAAATGATGAACGGATGGACTGCGAATCGGACTTTACCAGCGAGCCGGCTGCGTGGTGAGCTTGAGCGGGCGCTGGAAGACGTGGTCGGTGCGTTCTTGGTCGAGGACCCTTGGTTTCGACGCGGCCGGTTGCGTGAGCGGAGCTTCCCGGCGGTGATTATCTGGGAGAACGAGGAGGTTCTGTTTGCCGAGGCGGAGGTGCCGGGCCTCAAGATGGAGGATCTTGAGATACTCGTGACGGGTAACGAGCTGACGATCAAGGGTGAACGAGGGGGTGAGAACCGGGAAGGTGTGACGTATCACCGTCGCGAGCGCGGCACCGGCACGTTCAGCGGTGTTGTGCGCCTCCCTGTCGACGTCGACGCGCACAAGGTGGAGGCTCGGTTAGAGAATGGGGTGCTGACGATTGTGCTGCCGAAGGCGGCCAGTGCGAAACCTCGGAAGATCGAAGTGAACGCTATCAGCAAGTGAGTGCGAGGCGTGTCGCTGTAGAATAAGGAGAAGAAGCGATGGAGAATGGAACGCAAATGGAGAAGCAAACTGGGCGCGAGGTCGCCCGGCAGGAGCCGACGCGTGGCGCGCTTCAGTACAGGCCCGTGGTGGATATCCTCGAGACGGGTGAGGAGCTGCGGGTACTAGCGGATGTGCCTGGCGCAAAGCCTGAGTATATCGACATCAACTTCGAGAAGGGCGTGCTGACCATTCATGCGAAGGTCGCGGATCGGCAGCCTGAGGGTACGAACTACCTGCTTCGAGAGTATGGAATTGGTGACTTCCACCGTGTGTTCGAGGTAAGTGAAAACATAGATGTCGATCGGATCACGGCCGAACACGCCGACGGGGTGCTCGTCCTTCATCTGCCGAAGGCCGATAAGGCAAAGACCCGCAAGATTGAAGTTCGCAGTTGAGTTCTCGGGCCTGGACGACCTTAAGGCCACGATAGACTGAGAAGGAGGTGTTGGAATTGTTGCTCGCGAGACTGATTCCTTGGCGCGGTAAGACGGGTGGTCAGGAGGGGAGTCTCCCGGTCCGCCAGGCCGCGCTGAGCCGTTTCCATTCGGACATAGACCGTTTGTTCGAGAGGTTCTTCGACGAGCCGTTTTTCGGCGCGGGGCGGTTGCTTTCCCAGCCCGGCTCGTGGGCCGGCGCCTGGTCGCCGTCCGTCGATGTGAGTGAGGGCGAGGATGCGTTCACCGTGCGGATGGAGTTGCCCGGTGTCGATCCGGACGACATCGATGTATCGCTGTCGGGGGACGCGCTGACCGTGTCGGGTGAGAAGAAGGAAGAGTCGGAAGAGCGTCGCGGAGGCTACTGCTACGCGGAACGCCGGTTCGGGTCGTTCCGGCGGACGGTGCCGCTGCCGGCGCCGGTCGATCAGGAGAAGATAGCTGCCGAGTATGACAAGGGCGTGCTGAAGGTCCGCATCGAGAAGTCAGCTGCGGCAACCGCACGGCGGATTCCGATTCAGGTCGCAAAGAACTAGCCCCGGTCTCGAACCGGGCCGATAGGTGAAGCGCCGCCGGACCCTGCAAGGGGTCCGGCGGCGCTCCTTCGTCTCGCTGTATGCCGGACCGGATTAGTCGTACCAGGGTGCGTCTGTTGTCTTGGGAACGCTGTCCGCCTCCGGAAGCGTGTCACCAGGGGCGCCCGCACTGTCGGGTGCCATCTGCTCAGCGGGCTCCGCATAGAGGTCGGGCGGCATCACCCGCGCTATCTGTGGGTCTTCGAGAAAAGGCTGGTAGCGCGAGAGGCTGAGCGTGATTCGGTCGCCCTCGTCGACCAGTAAAGCGATCTCCGCCACCCGCTTCTTGAACGTTACCAGCGTGGCCCCGGCTGGGGTCACGACGGTCAGCAGCAGGCGGTCCCCCTCCAGCTGCTTGGCGGTGACGACCCCGTCGAGCGACTCACGCTGTCCTGCGATCGAATCCGGCAAGCGACTGCCCACAAACGCCCGGCCCACAAAGGCCAGCACGATGCCGAGGGCCAACCCGATGAGGAATGTCGTTAGCGTACGACGAGTAGGCATGCCTATTCCTTCCCTTGTCGTTGGCGCTCGAAGGGCGCCTTCCTACATAAGTTCGTCTGAAAGGGTCGGATACTCAAGCGCCGCGGACCCGCTTGCGCGAAACGCCTGTGCTGACGACGTTCCTGCCACCGAGGTCACTCAGATGCCGTGCTGTCCGGTTCCCCATCTTCTCTGGCGGAACGGGGCCGGCTGAAACGGAGTCAAACCATCCTCGCCAGCTGTGGCGTCCACTGAGCAAGGCGTTCGCGACGATCGCGAGACGATAGTCTGGCATGCGCTTCCGGTCCCCGACGTACTCGGGCGGCTCGCTGCGGCTGCCGGAGGGCTGAGCGGTGTCGAGGCCGCTGCGCGACTTGAACGCTACGGCCCGAACGCTCTGCAGGTCGCGCGTCCGATTTCCCCCTGGAAGATCCTCTTTGAGCAACTGAAGAGCCTCGTCGTCCTGCTGCTCTTCGCCGCGGCCGCCGTGGCGCTGGCGATCGGCGACCTCCTGGAAGCGGCTGCGATAGTGGTCGTGCTGGTGATCAATACGGCGGTGGGCTTCTGGACGGAGTGGCGAGCTCGGCTTGCAATGGATGCTCTGCGTCGCCTGCAGGTGCAGGAGGCGGTTGCGCTGCGTGACGGCGAGGAGAAGCGAGTGGATGCTCGGTCCCTGGTTCCAGGCGATGTGATCGTTCTGGCATCGGGCGCGGCGATTCCTGCGGACGCGAGGGTTCTGTCGGCCACCGAGCTATGCATCAACGAAGCGCCGCTGACCGGAGAGTCGTTACCGGTGGGCAAGAACCCGGATGCGGTCGTGGAGGAGGAAGGAGAGGAGGTTCCTCTGGCAGAGCGGGCCTCGATGGTCTACAAGGGCACGCTCGTCACCACGGGCTCGGCACGGGCCGTCGTGGTCGCTACAGGGGCAGCCACCGAGATCGGGCATCTCAGCAAGCTCGTTCAGGAGACCGAGGCCGGCGAGACACCGCTCGAGCGCCGTCTCGACTCGCTGAGCCGGCGACTCGTCTGGTTGACCCTCAGCGTCGCCGCGCTGGTCACCGGGCTGGGCCTAATCCGTGGTGAAGAGCTGTGGCTCATGGTCGAGACGGGTATCGCGCTGGCGATTGCCGCCGTCCCTGAAGGGTTGCCCGTCGTGGCAACCATCACCCTGGCCGTCGGGGTGCGGCGCATGGCGCGGCGCCAGGCTCTGGTCCGCCGCCTGACCGCGGTCGAGACGCTGGGCTCGGCGACCGTGATCTGTACCGACAAGACAGGGACGCTCACCGCCGGGGAGATGACCGTGACGGCCCTCGCCGTTGGTGGTAAGCACCTCGAGGTAACCGGTGCGGGCTACGAGCCTGATGGAGAGTTCCGGATAGATGGTGCGGTTGTTAGCCCCGCCGACGTACCTGGCGCCGAGCTCGCTCTGCGGATCGGAGCCTTGGCCAACCGGGCAACCGTCAGGAAGACCTACGAGGGTTGGGCGGTGACTGGCGATCCCACCGAGGCGGCGCTTCTCGTGTTGGCTCGGAAGGCGGGATTGAGGCGCGAGGATCTACAGGCGGAATACCCGGAGGTTGCCGAGCTCCCGTTCTCGAGCGAGCGGCAGCTAATGGCGACTTTCCACCGCGCGCCGGACGGCAGGAGCGTGGTCTGCATCAAAGGTGGGCCGCGCCGCATTGTAGAGGAGTCGAGCAGCAGATTAACCGAGGCCGGCGTCGTCCGGTTGGACGATGCCGCGCGCGCCGCTCTTCTCGACGGTAACCGTGAGCTCGCCGCTCGCGGACTGCGCGTGCTGGCCCTGGCCTACCGGGAGCTCGCTGAAGGTGAGGGCCCGGGCCCCGGGACCGTGCACGACTTGGTCTTCGTCGGCTTCGCTGGAATACAGGACCCGCCTGCTGAGGGAGTGCGCGAGACCGTCGCGCGCTTCCACAACGCAGGCGTCCGCACGGTGATGATCACCGGCGACCAGGCCGTCACCGCCGAAGCCGTCGGGCGCGATCTCGGACTCCTGCGCGGCGGCGACGAGACCGTCCGGGGGCGCGAGATGTCGAGCCTCTCGGAGGCGGGGCTCGGCGAGCGTGTCGGCCGGGTGGCCGCGTTCAGCCGGGTGACCCCCGAGCACAAACTACGAATCGTCGAAGCGCTTCAGGGGCGGGGCGATATCGTCGGCATGTTGGGCGACGGGGTCAACGACGCCGCGGCACTAAAGAAGGCCGACATCGGTGTGGCGATGGGCCTGCGCGGCACGGATGTCGCCAAGGAGACCGCCGACGTAGTACTGCAGGACGATCGTTTCGAGACCATCGGGGTCGCCGTGGAACACGGGCGGGTCATCTACGACAACATCCGCAAGTTCATCTTCTACCTGTTCTCGTGTAACCTCTCCGAGGTCGCAACGCTTCTCGTCACAGGCCTTGCGGGCATGCCGCTCCCGCTCCTGCCGCTGCAGATCCTCTGGCTGAACCTCGTCACCGATGTGTTCCCGGCGCTGGCCCTCGCCATGGAGCCGCCGGAGCCCGATGTAATGAGGCGGCCACCCCGGGACCCGAAGTCGGCAATTCTGTCGCCGTGGTTCCTGTCGAGCGTCGTCACCTTCTCGCTGCTCATCACATCGGCCACGCTCGGCGTCTTCATCTGGGCGCTCGAGTTCAAAGGGACTGAGCTTCCGCACGCCGTTACTCTCGCGTTCATGACGCTGGCACTCGCGCAGCTCTTCCACGTGTTCAATGCGCGGAGCGCCAGACCGGTAGTGTTCGGGCGCCGGCTGTTCCGCAACCGCTGGGTGTGGGGCGCCCTCGTGCTGACCATCGGTCTCCAGGTTGCGACCGTCTACAACCCACTGCTCTCTCGGGTGCTCGGTACTTACCAGCTGAGTCCGGGCGATTGGCTCGTCTTGCTCGGGGCATCCCTCATGCCGCTCGTCATTGGACAGATGTTGAAGCCGATTTCGATGGGAAGCTCGCGGAAGCGGCCGGTGGTTACGGCGCACCCCACGAGGGACTAGTTTGCGGCCATGTTCAGAGAGCTGGTCTACTCGCTCAATCCGCTGACCGCCTGGTTGTTCTTTGGTGTTTGCCTGCTGGCGATCCTGTTCTCCGGCGCCCGCCTGTCTCGCTACGGCGACGTAATATCGACTCGAACCGGCCTCGGCGGGGCCTGGGTGGGTCTCATACTGCTGGCGGGGGTCAGTTCGGCGCCCGAGCTGGTGGCGGGGCTGAGCGCGATCCTCGTGGTTGGGGAGCCCGACCTGGCCGTGGGCGCCGCGCTTGGCAGTTGCATATACAACCTGGTGATCATCGCGGTTCTCGACTTCATCTACAGGCCGGGGACGATCTACAGCGGGATTCGGCACGGCCACAGTCTGTCCGCCGGCTTCGGCGTGATCCTGCTGGGCGCGGCGGCCGCCGCCATCTTCATCCAGACGCACGTGACGCCGATTGGTCTGGGCCCGATCGGTCCTTACACGATCGCTGCGCCACTGATCTATCTGATCGCCGTGCGCAGCGTCTTCTTCTTCGAGCGTGAAGAGAACCGAGTCGCCGTGGCCGCCGAGTTGGTCGAGGTCTCCGGTCCGCGGGCCAAGATGGCTACGTTGACCACGGGACGCATCTGGTTGTTCTTCGGCCTCAATGCCCTCGTGCTGGTGGTGGCGGCGACAGCCTTGCCAGTGATCGGCGAAGCGCTGGCCGTGACCATGGGTTGGGAGGAGACGTTTGTCGGGACGGTCTTCCTGGCGCTCGTTACCTCCGTGCCCGAGGTCGTCATCTCCATCGAGGCCGTCCGGATAGGCGCCGTCGACCTCGCCATCGGTGGCATCCTGGGTAGCAACCTGTTCGACCTGCTGATTCTCGCGATCGAGGACCTGGCGTATCTCGACGGGCCGCTCCTCAGTGCGGTAGGAAGCGAGCATGTCCTGACCGCCATCGCGGCACTGGTGATGACCGGGATCGCCATAGTCGGCATGTGCTCGCACCCCACCGCAAAGGCGTTCCGGGCTGTGGGCTGGACGAGCCTCGGGCTGCTCACCGTCGGGCTGCTCAGCGCTCTCGTTCTCTACCTGATCGGTGTAAACACGTAGGTTGCAATGAGCCGAAGTGAGAGAATCGTCGTCGTCTACGAGAAGCCGACGTGACCCGCCAGTCGCAAGCTGGTGAAGCTGCTCCGTGAGAGCGGTATCGACTTCGATCGCGTCGACTACACAGTCCATCCGTTATCGCGCAGAAAACTCGGACAGCTCGTGAAGAAGATGGGAGTTGCTCCGCGCGAGTTGCTCCGCACAAGAGAGCGCGTCTACAGGGACCTGAACTTGGGGCGCTCCGGCATCGAGGACAGTGAGATCCTCGATGCTATAGTAGAGCATCCCGAGCTCCTGCAGCGACCCATCGTCGAAAGAGGCGATAGGGCCCTCCTCGCGCGGCCCGCCGAGCGCGTAAGAGAGATCCTGTGAGTGTGCGGTGAGAGCGGTCGAGTTGCGGGCGACCGGTAAACCCAACGTGCTCGCGCTGTCGGATCTGCCCGAGCCGGTGCCCGGCGTCGGTGAGGTGCGCGTTCGCCTGGATTACACCGGCATCAACTACGCCGAGATCCTGTCGAGAAAGGGCCTCTATTCCTGGGCGCCCGAGCGGCCCTACGTACTGGGGATGGAAGGTGCGGGAGTGATCGATGAAGTCGGCGACGGCGTGGATCCGGCGCGGGTCGGTCGCCCGGTGATGGTCGGCACCCAGTACGGCTGTTACTCAGAGAAAGTCGTCGTCCCCGTGGAGCGGGCCATCCCGGCCATCGAGTCATTCACGACGGAGGAAAACGCGGCCTTCCCCGTGAACTACATGACCGCCTGGGTCGCGCTGGCCGAGATGGCGCGTGTCGCGGAGGCGGATAAGGTGGTCGTCACGGCGGCGGCCGGCGGTGTGGGGACTGCGGCGGTACAGTTGGCTGCCAGGCTGGGCTGCGAGGTCTACGGGCTCGTCGGCTCGCGCGAGAAGCTGGACCTGGTACGCTCGCTCGGTGCGCGTGAGGCATTGAGCTACGGAGACGCGGACTGTTTCGAGCGTTTGCGTGCTTTGAGCGGCGGCGCCGACGTCGTCCTGGAGACCGTCGGCGGGCGCGTCTACCGGGAGTCGCAGAGTCTGCTCAACCCGTTCGGCCGGATTGTGGTGGCCGGTTTCGCCGGCCTCGACCTCAGGAAGTGGAGCCCGCTGTCGTGGTGGCGCACCTGGCGCGACCTGCCGCGCGCCAAGGTCGGCGAGCTGGCCGAAGCCTCCACGGGCGTGATGGCCACGCACCTCGGCTACCTGCTGACCGAGCCTGCCAGGTTGCAGGCGATCTTCGAACGGTTGCGGGCCTTTGTAGCCGAGGCGGGGATCAAGCCGGTCGTCGGCAGGGTCTTCCCGTTCGATGATGTCGCCGAGGCGCACGCGTTCGTCGAATCCCGGGCGAGCGTGGGGAAGGTACTACTGCGTCATGGGCGAGGTCCCGACTGACGGCCCGGCCGGAGCGAGTGGTCCCCCGACTCCTCCCGGCCCGGGCCGACACCCCTACTCACTAGGCCCTAGTATCACCGCGTTCAGCAGCAGTCGGTTCGCTCCGCGCCACAATGCCCGGAAGTTGATGTCCTCGGCGAACGCGATCACCCGGCCACCGCCGACGTTCTGCTCGTAGGCGAACACCGCACCGTCCAGACGCTCCAGCGTCTCGGGCCAGGCGTGACCGGAGATTTTCGGCCCGTACGTCGCGATGACGGTCCTGCTCGATGAGGGCGGACCCTCGGGTGGCAGGTAGATGCGGCTCGAGTTCACCAGCACCGGCAAGTCCATGCTCTCGAAGCCGGCCGTCATCCAGTGGTGCTCGTTCAAGTTGGCTGCGAAGATGGCACCGGGAACATTGAACCGCTGCGCATCCTCGTTCTCCTCCAGATCGTACCAGGAACGCAGGTCGATGAGCTCCAGGTCACGTGCGAAGTCTGTGGCCGAGGCCAGGGTGACCAGCGTGCCGCCGTCCCGGATCCACTGTGTGAGGCGTTCAACGCCCGAGTCGCCGAGCTCACGGCGGAGTGCGGCGCCGGAAACCGAAGGCACGATGATCACGTTGAAGTGACCGATGTCTCTGTTGGACACCGAGCCAACGCGCAGTACGGTGACAGGTATCTCGTACTGCTGGTCGAGCGTGTACCAGGTCGAACCGAAGGAGTAGCCCGAGATGGGACCCTCGGCGAGTATGGCGATCTTGGGCTCGTGAGCTTTGGTGACCGAATAAACCGAGCCGAGGACGGGGAAGCCGGGATCGGCCAGCCCGCTCTCCGTGCCCCGAACCGTCAGCCGGAAACGCTCCGCCACCTCACGCACCGCCTCGTGCACGGACTCATCGTTCTGGGCGACTCGAACGATCACCGTCCCGCTGGCGATGTCCCGTCCGGCGATCCTGGTGGGCTTCTGGATCGCCGCGGTCCGATAGCCCTGTGCCTCGAGATGATAGAGCGCGCTCAGGGAGGCGACCGCGCTGCCGTCGATCAGATACGCGTACCCTGGACGCTCATCCATCGTCCTCGCCGAAGGCACGACCTGGCCACTCACCCGTTCCGCGGACACGTTTCGCGCATCGCTGGTACTGTAGCCGCCCACGTTGAATAGCAGCGGTAGTGACCAGGCGGTGATATCGTAGAAACGTGGGCTCTCCGCCCGCTCGATCCGCGCTCGCGCCTCGCGCAGGAACTCTTCTGGGGTAGGCGTGTCCGGCTCCAGCAGCGTACGGACCAGCCGGCTCAGGGGCTGGGCCGCCTCGACCACGTAGGTGCCGGCCGGGAAGTCGCGGCTCCCGACCGACGTCCCCTCGCGATCTCGGACGTTGTTCAGTCGAGCTGTCTGCGTCAGAACGCTCACCTCGATCCCGTTCCGCATCAGCATGTTTACCAGCTCGGCGACGTGGAGGGGATCTCCTTCAGGAGCGACCAAGTAACGGCGGATGCCCTGGCCGCCCTCGGCGAGGTCGGCTCGTAGCGACTCATAGTACTCGCTGAGCAATCTCGAGCGCTCGCGCACCGATGTACGGGCTGCCGTCCAGGCTGCCAGGTACTGGTACTCGAGGGCGTACTCGAGGGTCAAAGTGGTCTCGTCGGACCGATTGATCGCTAGCCCGCGGCTCGACCCCTTCTCGTAGAGCATGCCAACGGCGCCCAGGTAGCGCATCGCTGTCGTGTAGCCGGGGTAGAAGTAATCGAACAGCTCGCGCGTTGTGTACTCGAAACCCGCCGAGTCGAAAGCGGCGGCGTACGCGCGCATGAAAATGTCAAACCAACGCTTCGAGTGTTCCGGGAAGTACGGTGCGTACGGATCTACGCCGGGATCGAAGAAGAACTCCGAGTCCGTGCCCATCTCGTGAGCATCGACCACGACCTGCGGACGCCAGGCCAGGATCGTTGGTACCCGTGCCTGCGTCTCGCGCTGGGTGTGTGCGAACCAATCACGGTTCGTGTCGAAGTAGTAATGGCCTGTCCTGAACTTGGTGCCCTGCCAGCGGGTGAAATCGTTGTTCCAGTCCTCGCGTAGCGGGTTCGGAATGCGCCCCAGGTTCTGGTGATTCAGGTTTGTAAAGGCGTCGCGCCCGTCCGGATTGAGCATCGGGTCGATGAGGATGACAGCGTTTTGCAGTACCTCCATCGTCGCCGCGTCACTCCGCGTCGTCAGGTGCTCGAGTAACTTCAGCAGCCCCTCGGCGCCCGAAAGCTCGTTGCCGTGGATCGACCCACCGTACCAGAGGATGACCGGCTGGTTCTCCATGATGCGCGCAGCTTCGTTGGGGCCCGTTATCCGCGCGTCGCTCAGTTGGTGCGCGGCCTGCCGGATCTCTTCCAACCGCGCGTGGTTTTCGGGCGCGGTCACGATCGCGACTAACAGAAGCCGCTTCTCCCACGTCTCGCCCTGTTCGATGACGCGCACCCGGTCCGAGACCTCGTCGAGCGTCTTCAAGTAGGCGACCATCTCGTGATGGACGGTGATCCGCTCGCCGAATTCGTGACCCGTGACTTCGGCAAAGCTGGGGATCTGTGCTGCAGCCGGTATGCTGCTCGCGGCGATGAGAAAGAGAGCGGTTGGGGCGACGGCTAGCAGGCGCATCTTCATCTGGCTTACCCCCGTCTGGGTTGTTCGGACAGACCGATCTCTGGCAATCGCGGTCTGACGGGCTATGTCGTATGGTCGGATGTCTCCGGGAAAGGCGAACCTATGCCCCGTTCGCCCGTCACGCCAGAAGGGGCCCGGAGTGACGGGAATCCCGAGTTGCCAACAGGACTGGCGCACGGGAACTCGGTCTTCGATATTCGTGCGTTCTCCGAATCGGTAGCATTCCCAACCATCAACCTTGGAGGTAGAAGTGCGTACCAAGCAGCTTGTAGTTGTCGTGGCAGCAGCAGCGGCACTGCTCGTCACTACCTCGGGCGCATGGGCCCAGGAACTGCCGGCGTCCGGCGACGATGCGGTCGCACGGCTCGACGCCTCACCGCGGCACGGCGAGTGGGTGAAGTACGTTGCGGCTGGAGGCGACTCGGTGCTGGCCTGGGTGGTGTATCCCGAGCGCAGCGACAAAGCTCCCGTCGTCGTCGTCATTCATGAGATCTACGGACTCAGCGATTGGATCCGCGGTGTCGCCGACCAGCTGGCGGCGGAAGGCTTCATTGCCATCGCCCCCGATCTGCTCAGTGGGAAGGGGTCGGACGGTGGTGGGACCGAGTCCGTGGATCGACAGGGCGCCGTCGCTCTGGTCCGGGCGCTCGATGCCGGAGAGGTGAAGATGCGGCTCGATGCCGCTGCCGAGTATGCTATGTCGTTGCCGGCAGGCCGCTCGGGGTTCGCCGTCGTCGGCTTCTGCTGGGGCGGCTCGACCAGCTTCCGCTACGCCACTGCGCAGCCGAACCTCGGCGCTGCGGTCGTCTTCTACGGCTCATCTCCGGCCAGCGAGGCGCTGGTGAACGTCGAGGCGCCGGTGCTCGGTCTCTACGGCGGCGACGATGCGCGGGTCAACGCGACGATCCCGGCGGCGGAGGAAGAGATGAACAGGCTGGGCAAGCGCTATGAGTTGGAGATCTACGAGGGCGCTGGCCATGGGTTCCTACGCCAGCAGTCGGGGCGTGAGGGTGCCAACATGCGGGCGACGGAGCAGGCGTGGCAGCGTGTGGTCGCCTTCCTGAAGGCTGAGCTCGGCCTCGCTGGTCCTAATAGGCGGCACTGATCCCCACGGTCCAGCGGGTCGTCTCCTGCTCGATATCCCAGCCGCCCTCGACCAGGGTGCGGACGTTGGTTCGCCACATCCAGCTGAACCCCGCGCTGAACGTGTGATAGCGCTGAATACCGCCGGGCCCGCCCAGCCGTGCATCGAGTAGCGGCTCGCTGCACCAGATGTAGTTCCAGAGGGCGAGCGCGTGGAAGCGCGAGTTGCGGAATCTGTAGATCGCTTCAGCGAAGCCACCGTCCGTCTGCACGTCTGGGTCGGTTGACAGGAACAGGGGGTTGCTGTCGTCGCGGTGGATGTACTGGGCGCTGACCTCGAGGTTGCCGAATGTAAGGGTCGCGTCGCCACCCGCCATCCAGAGCTCGTTACGCACCCTGCCGGCGAGCTCGGAGTCCGACTGGCCGTAGTAGCCCATCACACCCAAGCGCAACTCGGGTAGGGCCGACCAGTTCAGATGGCCGAATACGTCCAGTGGCGAGTCGTTGTCGAGATTCCGGTCAACATCCGGGCCCTTCCCGTTGCCGTTGACCACCGTGCCGGTCAGGACGATGTTCGGGATCTCCCAGGCGGCGGTGATGCCGCGATCGTACGTCAGGTCTTGAGGCTGATCTCCGACCCGGGCGCGGTAAATCGCGTAGTCGTCGAATTCCAGCCGCAGCTCGCGCTTGAACATCGGGTCGGAGACCTGGAACTGCCCAACCGCCACATCGATAGGTGCGCCGCCGATGTCATTGAAATAGATGAACGCGTCTTCTATTCCGCCGACCTCGCCGCGCTCAAACAGGAAGAAGTAGAAGTAGTAAGACACTCCGCTGAACAGGCTGCCGCCCGACAGTACTTTGACGTTGTAAGGCGTCTTGAAGTCTCGGGAGAAGCCGTCGTCTGTGAACCCTTGAAGGTAGGCGTCGAACCGCACCGCCAGGGGTATGTCGCGCAACAGCTCGAGCATCGGGTCGCCCGTGTCGATCGTGTCGCGCGGCGCTTCATCCGCCGTGAAACGGAAGCCATTGCCGGCAAAGGTCTCACCGAATTCGTTCAGCGTTGGGACCGGGTTGTGGCAGAGCTGGCAACTGACCCGGTACTTGCGGGCGAAGGCGGGGATAGCGGTCGCGTCCGCGCCCAACAGAAGTATCAAGACCAGACCCAGGGAGAAACGACCGATCATCGAGTGAACCGGCGACTTCCGTGTTCGACTATCCGTGCTTGGCACAGCCGCACCTCCGACGTTGGGGTCAGCGCTTGCAGAATGTCTGATCACATCTGTCTATCATCCTTGCAGGCCCGACGCAAGCCGGACACGGTTCCTTATCTCAATCGTCGGCACAAACCGCGTCAGCCTCGACCTCGATCAGCATCTCGGGAGCGACAAGACCCTTCACTTCTACCATAGTCGTGGCGGGTCGGTGGTCAGCAAAGACCTCGCTGTGGGCGCGTCCGAACTCTTCCCAGCGGCTGATGTCGGTGACGAACATGCGGGTGCGGACGACGTGGGACAGGTCGGCATCCAAGTCCTGGAGCGCCCGCTCGATGATCTCGAAGCAGCGCATCGCCTGCGCGTAGCCGTCGCCGGGGGCGAAGACGCCGCCACCCTCGGTTACCGGTGCTGTGCCGGTCACATAGATGTGCGCTCCCGCGCGCAAGGCCCGGCAGTAGCCGACGATCGACTCCCACGGAGCGCCCGAGTACGTGCGTCGGAATTCCATCACAGATGCCTCTGCTCTCTGCTGCTAGCCCGGTATCCAGATCTGCTTGGCGTAGACCAGCTCCACCCTCACGCCCAACGGCAGCTGGCTGCTCGACTTGGTGTAGAACGCCAGCCCTTTGTAGCTGGTCAAGTACTTATAGCTGGTCCTGCCGAAGATCTTGCTGGTCGCCATCACCACGACCGGCTCCTCGGCGCGGTGGACGATCTGCACGAAGTCGTTGGGCTCCATCCGCACGATGGCTCCCGAGGCTTTGACTGCTTGGGCGATCGCCGCGGCGGCGGCTGCTCCTCCGTGCATTCTCTGTCCTCCTGCTCGCTCTGAGGGTGACTTCGCTGTTGGCTCCGCGCATATTGGCCCCAGCGGGCGGACTCCGCAAACACGAGCTTATAGGCAGGTAGATTTGAGGCGGCTCCGAGTGACTCTGCTCTTCGCGTCCCTTGCCGCCCTCGGCGCGGCCGCGGTTGGCTGCGGGGAGGATGGACGGCGCCCGCTCACACTCGGGGTCCCAACCACTGTACAGGATTCCGGGTTGCTCGATGCGCTATTGCCAGAGTTGCGGCGCGCGCACCCCGAATATCGGGTGAGGTTCATCGCGGCCGGGAGTGGTGAGCTATTGGCGCTCGGCGCACGTGGCGATCTCGACGTCCTGCTGAGCCATTCACCGGCAGCGGAGCTGCAATTCATCGACGCCGGGCACGGGACCTCGCGACGCCAGGTGATGGAGAACGACTTCGTCATTGTCGGGCCGCCCTCGGACCCGGCGGCGGTCAGACAGCTGGACGATGCGGTCGCCGCTCTGGCGCAGATCGCTGCGGCCGCTGCCCTGTTTCTGTCACGGGGCGACGATTCCGGCACGCATCGCAAGGAGCTGGAGCTCCGTTCTGTGGCGAGTATCGGCGCGGGAGGGCCCGGCTATCGCGAGGTTGGCCAGGGCATGGGGGCGGTGTTGCAGGCGGCGTCGGAGCTGCGTGGCTACGCGCTCTGCGATCGTGCCACGTTCCTCAACCTCGGCGAGACCTTGAACCTACAGATCCTGGTCGAGGGCGATCCCCGGCTGCGCAACATCTATAGCGTGATCCAGGTCTCTCGAGCTCGACAGCCCGACGGCGCACGCGCGTTCGCCCATTGGATGACCTCGGACGCTGGACGGCGCGCCATAGCCGACTACGGCAGAGAGCGGTTCGGCGCTTCTCTCTTCCGGCCTATCAGCTGAGCTTGCCCTCCTGGCTCGTGTCGATCTCGTCCGCCTCACCGTAGCCGAACAAGAACGCCTCGACGTTCCTCCGCAGAAAGTCACGGGCTTCTACCGTACGTACGTCGAGGGCGTAGTGGTTGATGAGTTGCATCTGCCGTTGCAGCCACTCGTCCCAGCAGACCCGGCAGATCTCGGCCTGAATGCGTGTGCCCAGATCGTCGGGGAAGGGAGGTTTGTCGAGCTTGGCGCGGTCCTCGCCACAGCGTGTGCAGGTTATTTCGGGCATCGTCTGCTGCTTGTCTAGGTTCTGGTAGATGATGGACGGTAGCCGGTGAAGCGCCGATCGGCTACTGTCTACCGGCTACTGGCCAGCGGGCCGGCGGCGAGCCGCCGGCCACACCTCCGCTTACTAACTCTGTACGGGCGCCATGGGTTCAGAGCAAGTACTGCAACGCGTGATTGTCGTCCTCGACGAGCCGCAAGACCCGGTGAATATCGGGATGGTCGTTCGCACGATGAAGAACATGGGGTTGAGCCGGCTGCGTCTGGTGAATCCCGGCGGTTTCGACCCTCACAGGATCTTGGGCGTCGCACACACCGGCACGCACCTGGTCGACTCGGCCGAGCTGTTCCAGCGGCTTGAAGATGCGTTAGCCGGTGCGGGACTGGTTGTGGGAACCACGGGCCGCGGGCGGCGCGTCCGGCGGAACTATGTGCGACCGAGGAACGCCGCTGCCGAGATCCTCGAGTTCGCGGGTTCCAGCGGCGAGGTCGCGCTCCTCTTCGGACGGGAGGACAGGGGGCTCAGCAACGAGGAACTGGACCTCTGCAACAGGCTGCTCGTGATCCCCACCGACTCGGATCATCCGAGCCTCAACCTTGCCCAGGCCGTGCTTGTCATCGCGTACGAGATCTTCCTGGCCGCCGAGGCTGTGCCGCCGTTCAAGGAACCGCGACGCGCGGCGGCCCGCGCGGACCGCGAGGAACTGGAGAGCCTGTTCAGCGAGGTCGAAGCTTCGCTGCACGCCATCGATTTCTTTAAGGCGCAGAAGGTGAAGCCGCTCATGCGAACGGTGCGTGAGGTAGCTGCCAGAGCCGATCTGGACGAGCGGGAGACTGCTCTTTTCAAGGCGATGGCTTACGAAGTCCGGAACTTTCTCGCCCGGCACGGCATCGACCCGGGCGGCTAGTGCGCGGGGAAGTTTTTTCCCCTTCGGCGCAGAGTTTGCCGGCCCGGCCCGGTAAATCTGACCGGTGCTGGCGTAGGCCGGCCGAGGGCGCCGCCGTGGAACCCGTTGATCAAGCCACAGATACGCTCTAGGCTTGACCCGGCGGCACGCGAGTTGCTCCCCTCCCCCGATAGAAGAAGTCCCGTCCCTTACCTACACCGTCACGGAACCAGCTTCATCGCCGAGTCGCGCGGCGCTGGTGGACGAATGCATGGACACGGAAACCCGGCAATACGCACAGCCAGCGGGTGAGCAGCGAAGCTACGTTCATCTCTGCCTGGAATCACCGCCAGCTTTGCTCGGGCGAAGGTTACGATGGTCGGTACTCCGGCGACATCGCCGGAGGGCGGAACCTCGCCGCCTCGCTGCACGGCGTGGGCGCGACCGCTTTGAAAGCCGTCTACGCGAAGGTAGACCGCCCGCTGAGGTGCCGCTGCTGTCTCTGTGGGGACCCGCGGCTGCGGATGGCGGGGCGGAATCGAAGCCACGGGCTTCAGGGCATGTGGGGAACTCAGAGGAGGTGGTGGCATTAGAGGATGTCGTGGCCTTAGGCGAGGAGCTGCACTAGACCGGAGGAGGTTGGCAGGCATACAAGTTTTGCCGGCTCTGGACAAACTTTGCCCGCTACTCGCGGGCCCGGGCGCCGACTCCCGCCACCGGAATCCGTTGGGGCGAAGGGACTAAGGCGGCAGCTCGGCAACCCGGCACGCGAGTTGCCACCTCGGGGACCGCGTGCGGCGGGACTCGCTCGAGAGCCCAGAGTGAACCCGCTGCCCAACGAGCCCGGGCGCCACGCCCGGGCTCTTCTTTTAGTCATGGATTGCCGAGTTCCCGAAAACTGCCGCGTTCTCTCGATGCTCCACCAACACCGCCACGACTTCGAGGACTGCCGCGGTCCGCCTGCCCCAGCGCGGCACGCCGCTACCGGGACTCCCTTCGAGGAGCTCCATTCACCCTCCCCAGTTGATTTCCGGGCCAGCTCGCGCCGGTGTGGCCAGGCTGGCGAATAAGGGCCAGTTTGGTGTGTATCTTACTTACGAACCGTCGGCGGTCGGAGATTCGCTGTGGAAATCGCATTGGTGGAGCAGAGCGAGGCGAGCGAGCGTGCCTTGGTGCAGCGGGCCCGGGCGGGGGACCGGCGTGCCTTCGGTGAACTGGTGACGCGCTATATGCGTCGCGCCTATTACGCCGCTTTGGGATTGGTCGGCTCCCACGAGGATGCCCTCGACCTCTCACAGGAGGCGTTCGCCCGCGCCTTCCGCGCGCGCGCCAACCTCGACCCCGATCTCCCGTTCTACGGCTATCTCTATCAGATCGTTCGCCGACTCTGCTTCAATTTTTTACGGGATAGCCGCACCCGGCGTGTTCGAATGGAAGAGGCGACACCCTGGCTCATGAATCAGGCCGGGGCCAAGGCCGCAGCGACCGATCCGGCACGTTCCGCTGAGCGATCTGAGCTCTGCGCTCTGGTGCAGGCCGCGATCGAGAGACTGCCGGAACGTGAACGCGAGGTGTTGGTTCTGAAGGAGTTCGAGGGGCTCCGCTATCGCGAGATCGCCGAGCTGCTCGGTGTTCCGATCGGGACTGTAATGTCGCGCCTATATACTGCCCGCCGGAACCTTGCCGCTGAATTGGAGGGCGTGTTGTGAGCGACAAGGAAGTCAGAAGTCCAGAGGAACGCGCCCGCCGCCTGATCATGGCATCGATCGACGGCGAGCTGAGCGGCGGCGAGCGCGGCGAACTCGAACGTTTGCTGGAAGAGCACCCGGCTCTGCGCGCCGAGTGGGCGCGTTTCCGGCGAGTAAAGGAGGTGACGGAAGCGATGGCACTGCGACCTGCTCCGGAAGAGGTCTGGAGCGACTACTGGGCCTCGGTGTACAGCCGACTCGAGCGGGGGATTGGATGGATCCTCTTCTCGCTCGGCGCGATCGTTCTACTCTCGTACGGCGCCTGGATGGGCGTACGGGAACTTCTCGCCGACGCTACAATGCCCTGGTTCGTGAAGGCAGCTCTACTGGCGCTCACCGTGGGTGTTGTGGTATTGCTAGTCTCGGTGGTGCGCGAGAAGGTGTTCGTCGGGCGAAGACAACGCTACAAGGGTGTGGAACGATGATCACTACACCAGGATCAAGTGTCGCCGGTTATCGCGTGACCGAGACACTCGGCCTCGTTTACGGCAATACCATCCGTGCTCGGCACGTCGGCAAAGACATCCTTGCCTCGCTCAAGCTTCTAGTCGGCGGCGAGATCGAGGAATACACCAAGATGATGGCCGAGTCGCGCGAACAGGCTATGGACCGGATGAGAGAAGACGCGAGCCAGAAGGGCGCCAATGCCATCGTGGATGTGCGTTTCTCGACCTCGTACATCATGGGTGGCGCGGCGGAGATCCTCGCCTACGGGAACGCGGTGAAAATAGAACCGGCCTGACCTGCACGATGTTGGCGTGGTCGGCCGCACGAAGTCTCGACACGAGAGTCAAACCCATGCACAAACACGTGGCTGTGCTCGCGCTAGCTCTCGCAGCGGCATCTCCGGTCGAAGCCCAGATACCGAACGCGCTGAGCGGGCGCCTCCTCTTCCGGATGGGGACGACGGATGCGGGGCACGAGACCTATAGCGTAGAACGCCTGGCCGACGGCTATCGCATCGTCGGCGACATCGACCTGCAGGTCATGAACTATCACATTGTTCAGCATTTGGAGGTCGAGACGGGTGAGCGCCTGGAGTTCCGAGCCGCCGAGGTGCGGGCTAGCGTCAACGACGATCCGCTCGTGGTGAAGCTGGTCCGCCGTGACGGCAGCGGGTTCCAGGAGACGACGCGAAGTGACTCGACGGTGGCCCAGGACATCCCGACACCGGAGACCTCCGTCCTGGTCACCAACAACGTGATCCATCACATGGCCCAGTTCACCTGGCTACACGACGGCCCGGTCGGCGAGTCCCGTGAGTTCGTGGCCTTCCCGCGCGTTCCCGTGACCGTCGTCCTCGAGGAGATCGGTACGGCTCGCTTGGGGGAAGAAGCTCTCTCGTATCGCCGCTACTTCATCAACCTGGCCAACACCGTCGGTGCCTACGTGTGGCTAGCGGAAGACGGTACCCCGCTGAAAGTCGCCGTCCCACTTCAGGCCTTCGTGGCCGTCAGCGAGGCGCACGGCGAGTGGGCGGACGTGTTGAGCCAAACTCGGGATGAGCCGGAAGGGGGCGCTGGTGTGGAAGGTGCTTACGATGCCGAGGAGGTGACATTCGAATCGCAAGGGATAACCCTCGCCGGTACCTTGACGACGCCGAAAGGCGAAGGGCCGTGGCCGGCAGTCGTGCTGATCACCGGTTCGGGTGCGCAGGACCGCGATGAGGACTCGCCCGGACCCGGCGGTCTGAAGCTGGGCATCTTCCGCACGATAGCCGATTCGTTGACCCGGCGCGGCATAGCGGTCCTGCGGTACGATGACCGCGGCGTCGGAGGCAGCGGTGGCAGTTTGGCCGACGCCGGGCTCAGCGGTCTCGTTGCCGATGTGGAAGCGGCCGTCGGCTACCTGAGGTCCAGTTCGAGGGTCGATGCGTCTCGCGTGGGGCTGATCGGTCACAGCGAGGGCGGCATCATCGCGCCGATCGTCGCGTCTGGAGACGAGGAGATCGCAGCGGTCGTGTTGATGGCCGGCACGGCTGCGCCCATCGATTCGGTGATTCTCGAGCAGGCGACCGAGCTTGCCGTAGCGGCAGGCGGCGATTCGGCCGATGTGGAAAAGGCCCGCGAATCTACCCTCAGTCTGATGGATGCGATCCGGGAGGGCCGTGAGCTCGAAAACTCGAATCTTTCACCCGGCGCGCAGAGGTGGCTACGCGAGCACATCGAGCACGATCCGATAGCGACCATCAAACAGGTCGCTGCGCCGGTACTGATCGTGAACGGTGGTCAGGACATCCAGGTATTTCCGGAGCATGCCCGGCGGTTGGGCGCGGCGCTCGAAGATGCTGGCCACCACGACTACGAGGTGCGAATCTTCCCGGATCTCAACCACCTGTTCGCGGTCTCGCGTGGCGAAGGGTTGGCCGAGTACGTCGACCCCGATGCCGAGGTCGACCCCGCCTTCCTGAGCTACATGGCCGATTGGCTCGCGGCGCGTCTGCTACGCTAGTCGCCGAAGCTCATGCCCAGTGCCCGTGCGGTGGCGACGACGTCGCCGTCCACGGGGACACATTTTTGCCTGTTGGCAGCTACGTCGAGCGGGATGCGGCGCACGTAGGGTGGGTCGAGGCCGACCATGCAGCCGTAGTCGCCGTCATCGACGCACTCGATCGCCGCAGCACCGAAGCGCAGGGCGATGAGCCGGTCGTACGAGATGGGCGAGCCGCCGCGCTGCAGATGGCGCAGCGCTATAGCGCGGGTGTCCTTGCCGGTTCGCTCGGCGATCTCGTTGGCCAGCACCTCGCAGACTCCACCGAAGCGCTTCAGCTCGGGATCCTTGAACACCGGCGCGCCACCGCGAGCGCAGGCGCCCTCGGCGGCGACGACGATGGTGAAGCGGCGCCCGGCGCGGTCTCGTTCCTCGACCTTCTCGCACACCTTCTCGATGCTATAGGGGATCTCCGGGATGAGGATGACGTCGGCGGTGCCAGCGACGCCGGAGAACAGGGCTATCCAGCCGGTGTCGCGCCCCATGACCTCGACGACCATGACTCGCTCGTGCGACTGAGCCGTCGAGTGCAGCCGATCGATGGCGTCTGTTGCAATGTCCACCGCCGTCAGGAAGCCGAACGTGAGGACGGTACCCTCGATGTCGTTGTCGATCGTTTTCGGCACACCGACGACGGGCAACCCTTTTTTGTACAGATCTTGAGCGATTCGCAAGCTACCGTCACCGCCGATCGCGATCAGGGCATCGAAACCTCGCTGGCGGAACGCCGCGATTACGTCGTCGGAGCGATCGATCGCCTCGATCGATCCGTCTGGCCGCTTCAGCGGGAAGGCGAAAGGGTTACCGCGGTTCGTGGTGCCGAGGATGGTGCCGCCGATATGAGTGATGCCGCGAACCGAATCACGGGTCAGCGGGATGACCTCGTCCTCGCCCAGCAGACCCATGTAGGCCCGGCGGATACCGTAGACCTCGTAACCACGATTCAGGGCCGCTAGGGTGGCGGCGCGGATCACAGCGTTCAGGCCGGGGGCGTCGCCGCCACCAGTGTTGATCGCGATCTTCTTGGCCATGGGGTACCTGCCGGTGGAGTAACAGTTCTCGTGCGGCTGGGGCGCACCGCGTGACCGCTCTAAAAGTACAGGCGGCGGCTCCGAATTTCGACTCTAGACAGCGGACGGCCGCACGGCCATTCTACCCTCTGTCCGAACTCCCGAACATGCCGATGCTCCCCGTCCGCGTCACGGCGCGCCGCGGCAGCCATCAGCGTCGGAGGTGTAGAATGGGTAGGATAAACGTGCTACGTGTTGTCCTTGGAGGGCTGCTCGCCGGACTGGTGATCAACGTCAGCGAGTCGATCCTCAATCTGTTGGTCATCGCAGACAGCATGGAACTGGCGATGAGGGAGTACAACATGGCGCCGCCGGGCGGGTCGACTGTCGCCATCTACATGGTGGTCGGGTTCCTGCTGGGGATCGTCACGATCTGGATCTACGCAGCGATTCGCCCGCGCTTCGGCCCCGGCCCCAAGACCGCCGTGCTCGCCGGTTTCGTCGTCTGGCTGCTCGCCTACTTCTGGCGGCTTCTCGACATCGGCCTGACCGGCCTGTTCGACCCCGGCCTGCTGGTCTTGCCGGCCGCCTGGGGTTTGGTCGAGATCGTGATTGCAGCACTCGCTGGCGGCTGGCTGTACCAGGAGGCGGAGGTAGTGGGCTAGGCCGGGTCGGACCACTGTGGCAGCGGGTGCCGACGCCATGGACAGCTGGACGCTTATCTACGACGGGGACTGTAAGTTCTGCCGACGGCAGGTCGACCTTCTCCGGCGGCTGGAGAGGCGCGGAGTCGTCGAGACCGCGCCGTTTCAAACGGCGGACCTGGCGCGCTTCGGTATCGAGCTTGAGGCCGCCGAGGAAGCGATGCACCTGGTAGCGCCCAACGGAACGGTTTGGCGGGGCGCCGAAGCGGCAGGCGAGCTCTTGCGCTTGCTCCCATTCGGTCGACCGCTGGTGTGGCTTTTGAGAGCTCCCGGTGCCATGTTCGCTGCTGAGCGTGTTTACCGTTGGGTGGCACGAAGACGCCATCGCTTCGGCTGCGAGAGTGGTGTCTGCCGCCGCGGAACGGTCGGCGGCTGAACTCTGAACCTGGATTTTGTAGCGTGATCTTTCGAAGGCTGATATTGCTCTTCATCCTCGTCCCGATCGGCGAGCTGGCGCTGTTGATTCAACTGGGTCGCTGGATCGGCCTCTGGCCGACGCTGGGTCTGATCGTCGCCACCGGAATACTGGGTGCGACGCTGGCAAGTCGTGAGGGGCTGAGGGCGTGGCACGCCTTCCAGCTCGATATACAGGAGGGTCGGATACCGGGCCGTCCCATCCTCGACGGACTGTCGATCTTTGCCGGTGGCGCGCTTCTGCTCACGCCCGGGTTGGCAACCGATCTGTTCGGTTTCGCGCTGTTGGCGCGCCCCAGCCGGCGATGGCTGCAGAACCGAGTCGTCGGACGCCTGGGCGGCGCCCTGATCCGTCAGGGCCAGGTCTACGTTGGCAGCGCCGGCGGCTTTCACCGTCGTGAGAGCGAGCCGGAGGGTGGTCCGTCGGGTCGTGAGATCGAACAAACGGGTCCCGAGTAAGTAGCGAGTAGACGTTGGACAAAGTGATGCGTTGGTTTCTCGCACGATATCTTCCGGAGTGGGGGACGATCCCGCTGCGCTTGGCGCTGGGACTGATCTTCATGTCGCACGGCTGGGCGAAGCTGACGGGACCTGTGGGAACGCCCGAGGGTTTCAATATCGAGAGCTGGGGTTGGCCATACCCGGTCTTCTGGGCATGGGTGGTGGCGCTGATCGAGACGTTCGGTGGCTTGCTCGTCATCGTCGGTCTATTCACTCGGCTCGCCGCGTTCTTCATAGCCTGCGTGATGATCGTGGCGATTCTGAAACTGAAGCTGAATCAGGGACTCATCGGTGGGTCTGAGTTTGAGGTCGCGTTGCTGATGATCGCGCTCGCACTCCTCGTTACCGGCGCCGGCCGGCTCTCCGTGGACCGTGATGTCCTCGGTTGGGGTGCGCCGCCCAAGCGCAGTCGCGTCGGAGATACGCCCTATGATTGATATCACTCAACCTCTAGGTAGCCAGACCGCCGCTTGGCCGGGCGACTCAAACTTCGAGATCGATTGGACGTTGCATGCTGGTCGCGGCGATAACGTGACGCTCTCACGCGTCTCCTTTAGCCCTCACGTGGGGACGCACGCCGATGCGCCGGCACACTACGAGGTTGATGGTCCTCTGACCGGCGCCTTCGAGCTCGGCGCATTCCTCGGGCCCGTGCGGGTGATAGATGCCCGAGGGGCGAAGTCGGTGGATCTGAGCCTCCTCGAATCGCTGGGTGGGCTGGGGGCCGCGCGGCTGCTCGTGCGCTCAGTCCCAGAACTGCGACCCGAGAGGTTCAGCAGCGATTTCTCACCGCTGGCTCCCGACGCCGCAGACGCGCTCGTACGGTCCGGCTTGCGGCTCTACGGCACCGATGCGCCGTCCGTAGATCCTGTGCAGAGCGTTGCGATGAGCGCCCACCGCGTGCTCGGCGGTGCCGGCATCCCGATTATCGAAAACCTCGACCTCTCGCTCGCCGGGCCGGGCGAATACGACCTGGTCGCGTTGCCGTTGCGGATGGTGGAAGCTGAGGCAGCGCCGGTCCGGGCAGTGCTTCTGCCGGCAGGTAGTCTGAGGCTGGGCGCCTCCGAGCCGGAGGAAGCCGGCCGTTTGTAGTCTCGGGACCGAGAAGACCGGCGTGATAACGAAGCTCAGTAAGGCGGCGCGAGGCGACGCAGCCCGTGGGCGAACACGACGATCAAGAACAAGAGATTCCGCGGAAGCAATCCGGGCCAAAAATAGCGGACCGGACGGTAGTCTTGCGCGGTGGATTCACTTGCCGCTAGCCGGTCGGCGATCTCGCGCATGACCGTCCGTCCCCTGGGCCAGTCGACGGTCCCTTCCACCCAGTCGCGCTGTTGGTCGCGTTGGTGATAGTCGCCATCGTGATCGTCGTCGTAGTACATGAGGGCCTGCACGGCGGAGTTGGGTTGCTGCTGGGACATCGGCCCAACTTCGGACTCGAGCCTCCGCTAGTCTACACGACCTACGAGGAGAAGATCCCGCGCGATCATCTCATCGCCATCGCCCTCGCCCCGCTCATTTTGATCGACTTGGCCTGCATCGCTTTCTATTTGCTCGGAGCGGTCCGGCTGTTCGCCGTGCTTTGCTTCGCCGTGAACACGATCGGCGCGCTCGGCGATGTCTGGATTGTGATCAAGGTCTCGCGCCATGCCCGGGACTCGCTCATTCAGGATACCAAGACCGGCGTTCAAGTGTGGACTCCTGAAGGCGCGTAAGCGACGCAGGGACTCTATCCGACTCAGGCTCCGGCAGACGGGCCGGCGAAACACCGATCAGCCGGCGGATCCAAAGCGACGTGGTGGTGTCAGTGGGGCTGGTCAGTTCCGGAGTTCGTGTGGCCGCCCCAGATTGCGAAGAGCATCTGGAAGACTACAGGTCCGCCCGTCACGCTCGGACTGGGCAACTGGCACAGTTCGTCGTGGAGCCGCTGCAGCGTGGCATCGGCGACGCCGGGCCGTGAGGCCATCTTCACGCTGGCGTTCCAAGCACTCGGTTCGATCTCGAACTGAAGCATCAGCTCAGCTCCGGCGCCCCGCGGCTGGTCGGCAAAAAAGTCGATGACTGTGCTCTTGATCACCTCGACGTAGTCTGCCAGCTCATCGATCCGCAGGCGCTGGGCGATCTCGTGCTCGGGTGTGAGCAGCACAATCTGATTCAAGTCGGTGAGCCCACCCTCCTCTTTGTCCGGCCCGGCTTCGGGCTCGTAGGCGCGCCAACCTCCCTCGGAACGGTAGGTCAAGCCGTCGACTGGGTTCGCATAGTCGTGGGCCAGCCACTCGAGTGCGAAGCCAAACCCACTGTTGCTGGGTCGTACTTCGACGGGGCTCATGCTCTTTAGCCCGTCCCTTATGGCCCGCCACGATAGATCTCTCAGCGACATCATGAGTCCGTCTTCGACGACTAGGCCTTCATCCTCGGTCTGTCCGGGGGCCAGTGCCAGAAAGCAACCGCTCAAACGTGACCCGGTACCGTTGGGCGCAGTGATCGCCTTCGCGTCGGACTGTCCGGGCTTCCAGACGAAGCAGCCGTCGGCCGTAGGCTCGAGCTCGGTCAGCAGGACCGGGGGCGAGCTGGCGGGGAACTCGGCGAGCTGCTTCAGTAGCTGCGTGCCACTTTCTTCGGTCAAGCGCAGAACGATCCGATCGCGTTCGAGACAAGCCGTCATCCCGGGCGCGTGGATGCGGGTCAGCTGAGCGAGAATGCTGTCTTCCAGCAAGCGAGCCATTGGCAGGCTGGGCCGTGTGCGATCGGCCCAGGGCGGCCAGGGGTAGTGCGAGTAGGCCTGTCCCAGGCGACCCAGCACTCGGGTAATGCCGAAGGCCATGGCGGCCTCGATCTCCTCATCCCGGAGCAGGATGGCGGCCAGTCCGCCGGGAAACTCGACGTCCGCGAAACGCTCTCGGGTCGACGTATAGACTATGCCACGGTGACCCAGGAGCCCGTTGCCGCCCAGCTCGGTGATATCGCCCGAGCCAACCGGTCTTCCGGCCTTGGCGAGCCGCAGAACCTCGACAAAGACTCGCAGCGGTTCTTTGGGAAAGTCGGTCGGCCCCTCACCTTGATCGACGCGCACCGTCAAGATGAGCTCGCGCTGGCCGTGCGCCGAAAGGCCAGTGCTGGTATAGGACCAGCAAGGCATCGATGCGATCTGGTGCAGCCAGACGCGCGCCGACAGCTCGCCGGGGATCAGCTCGAAGTGGAGGGGGAAGTCGCCGGGATCCGTATTGGCAGGCATCCCTGGCTCCTGGTTCATTTGGTGCGCAGTTTAGGCCGGCGCCCGTCGGGCTAGCGGGGGAGAGGGGTAGAATATGTTACTATTTTGGCAGGGGAATGGTTCCGGGCGCTGCCTGGCGTCGCCCGCTGCAGTCAGGAGTGACAGATGCCGCAGGACAGATCCGGAGTTGGCGAGCCTCGCTTGATTCGGACGGCCGACATCTCGGGCAAGGAGCGCTACCAGCTTCTCACATCGCTCGTCGTGCCCAGGCCAATCGGCTGGCTCTCGACCTTTGCAAAGGATGGGACGCCGAACCTGGCGCCGTTCAGCTACTTCGCCGCGCTGGCTGACACGCCGATGCTCGTCGGCGTCTCCATTGGCTGGCGCGCCGGCGAACCGAAGGACACGCTCCGCAACATCCTGGAGACGCGGGTCTTCTGCATCAACGTGGTCACCGAGCCGCAGCTGGAAGCGATGAACGCCACATCCGGGGACTATCGGCGCGAGGTCGATGAGTTCAAGGTGGCCGGCCTGCCGATGGCGGAAGGGTCGGTGGTGCGAGCGCCCTTCGTCGAGAATTGCCCCGCCGTAATGGAATGCCGGCTTTACAAGGAGGTCGAGCTGGGGACCGCACCGAACAGCCTCGTTTTGGGAGAAGTGCTGGCGGTGCGGCTCGGGCCCGAGCTGCAGCTGTTGCCCGGGACCCACCAAGTGGAAACGGAATCGCTGCGGCCGGTCGGCCGCCTGTTCGCTGGCGGCTACACTTTGCTCGGGAAGATCAAGACACTGCCGCGCCCGCGGCCGGGGTGATGCGTCGTTCGCCGTGTCAGTCTCTTAAGCAGCGAATGTAGATCCGCGCTCCTTTCATAGCGGCGAATTTCCCCACCTCTCCGTCGGAGGCGACGTGGTGGTGGTAGGCCCTCTCAGCGCTGACTTCTGTGGAACTCCAGAGGAGTGCCAGCTCGCTGAAGTAGAGGTAGTTGCCGCGGAAGTCGGCGCCGCCACATAGTTGTGCCCCGAATCCAGTGGAGCCATCGCTGAGGAGGCTGGTGCCGCCAGTTCCTGCACCCTCGACCAATTCGAAGATCGTGGTCCAATCGGCATCGGACGGTAGGTGCCAGCCATCGGGGCATATGCCCTGTACCGCTTCCTCTGCGGCGCCGTCCATCGCGACATCCCAGGTGTACATGCGACCACACGACGCGTAGCCTATCGAGTCATCGTTGAAGAAAAAACTGGTCAACGGTCGACCACTTGGCGATCGAGTGACGCGGAGGTTTTCCGCCATCCACACCTGTTCGCCTATGGTTGCAGTACGGTACTCGTTGCCGTCGATGTCTCTCACGACGGTCTGCGCACCAGCTCCGGACGCCGCGGCCGTATTCCTGCCTTCGCTACTCGAGGAGCAGGAGATCGAGGCGAATATGGCGAACGCGACAAGCAGTGGCGGGCTCTTTCTCATCTTTGCTACCCTTTGCGAAGTTGGAAAAACCGATTTGGGACGAAGCGGCCCGTTCGTTTCGTGTATTCCAGGTAGGCGTCGCCGAATCGCGCTGCCAGCGCCGCCTCCTCGGCCGGAGTCCGGCGGACCACAGCTGCCATCGCCGCCACGAAGAGGCAGGCGATGCACCAGTTAACGGTTGTCAGGCAGTAGCCGAACTGGAGGACGGCCCAGGCGCTGTACATCGGGTGGCGAACCCAGCGGTAGGGTCCCGTGGTTACAAGAGTGTGGGCTTCGCCCGTCCCGCTGCCGGCGCCGAGGTTGTGGCCGAGATGGCGGAACGCCCAGGTGAGTCCGGCCAGTCCGGTGACGTTGAGGGGAATGCCGAGTGCACGCAGGCCGTAAGGGAGCCTGACGTGAGACCAGACGACCCACTGAGGATTGATGATGAACGCGAGCAACCCGAGGTAGAGCACGGTGGTGAAGAGACGCTCAGGAACCAGAAGCACGGTGAGACCGTGCGACATGCGCCGACCGCGGCGGGCGCACCCGCGTTTGAAGTATCGCGGTAGGCTCAGGTCGATGGCCACGAGCGTGGCGAGTGCGATGCGCAGTGGCGTCTCGCTGAGCATACACGCAGGCCTATCGAGTTTGTCGGGGCCGTCCGCACACACTAGCAAGCTGTCCTGGGGGCACGCATTCCTATGAGTCCATGCAAAGAGTAGTGACACGGGAGCTGCTTGACCAGCGGTCGCCGGATCCGGCTCTTCTGCGGGAGAGCCTCGACGATCTGGCGTGGATGAATCGTTACCTGGGTGTGACGGTGGGTGTCACACGCCAGCTCGGCCGGCTGCTCGAGGGGCGCTCCCTTGAGCAGCTTCGCGTGCTGGACGTTGGGGCCGGCGGTGCCGACATCCTGGCGGCGCTTGGCCGCCGCTGGACGCGGCGCGGCCGGCGCTTCGAGGGGACGGCGCTCGATTCTGGTCGGGTGACGGCGCGGATCGCTGCGGCGCAGTTTACAGAGGACAGTGGGGGTACACGCCTGCGCGCGGTCTGCGGTGATGCAAGAGCCCTGCCCTTCCCGGACGCCTGCTTCGATGTGACGATATGCAGCACGTTTCTCCACCATCTCGATGAAGGCGACGCAGTGCGCGCATTGGGTGAGATGGCGCGGGTCAGCGTAGTCGGTATAGTTGTCACCGACCTGCGCCGTGGTCGGCTCGGCCTGCTGGCGGCTCGGACGTTGGCGAACACCGTGTGGCGGCGTCATCGCTACACACGACACGACGCCCCTGCCTCGATGCGCGCTGCCTACACGCTGGCGGAGGTGCGGGAGCTGGCGATGAGAGCTGGTATGTCGGTGATGGTCCGGCCGCAGCTCTGGTTCCGCTGGGCGCTCTGTTGGAGGCGACCGGCGTGAGGAGGCTCGAGTCGGAGGTCTTGGTCGTTGGAGCCGGTCCGGCAGGTGCCGTTCTGGGGCTCGAGCTGGCACGGCAGGGCCGCGACGTTCTCATCCTGGAAGCAGCGCGCTTTCCCAGGGACAAGCCCTGCGGCGACTGCGTGAACCCGGGTGCCGTGGCCGAGCTGGGGCGCTTAGCGATTCGCGCGCGCTTGGAGGCGAAGCTTACGCCGAAGCGGCTACGAGGCTGGCAGGTCGAGGCGCCGGACGGCGGCACGTTTCGGGCGTGCTTTGGGGTCGACCGGGACGGCCGGGCGCGGGAAGGCTGGGCGATACGTCGTCGCGATTTCGATGCGGCCATCCTGGAGGAGGCGCAGCGCGCCGGCGCACGCGTGCGCTTCGGCGTGCGGGTCTACGACGTCGTCAGCGCGAATGGCCGGATCGTTGGCGTTGTGGCGCGGGCAGGGGTCGGAACGAGCGAGATCCGGGCGCGGTTCGTGGTAGGGGCCGATGGCCTCCGCTCAGTGGTGCAGCGGCGGCTCCGTCTGGCACGCCGGCCGGCGCGGCTGCGGAAGATCGCGCTGGTCGGGCATCTCGCCGGACCGGATGGCGGGGATGGGTTCGGCGAGCTGAGGGTACGCGGCGGCCGGGCCTGCGGGTATGCGTCGCTGCCTAACGGCGGCAACGTTACCTTGGTCATTCCGGCGGAGGAAGCAGCCGAGGTCGGCGGCATGCCCCTGGAGTTCATGACCGCGGCGCTTTCGCAGTTTCGCGAAGTGGAGGCGCGCGTCCGCGCCACCGGTCTCGAGGAAGATGTGCTTGTGACGGGTCCGTTCGACCGGCCGGTGCGCCGCGCTTGGTCGCCGGGCGCTCTCCTGGTCGGAGATGCGGCGGGATACTACGACCCGTTCACCGGCCAGGGCATCTATCAGGCGCTACGCAGTGCTCGATTGGCCGCCAAGGCGCTCGACACCGCGCTAGGCGATTCCGAGAAAGAGTACTTAGCGTTGGCGCGCTATGGGCGGCGCATGCGAATCGAGTTCGGGCCGAAGCGTGGATTGCAACGGGTGATAGAAGCTGCAGTCAGCCGGCCGGCGGTTATGTCCCGCTTCGTGATGGCGCTCTCAGGGCGAAAGGGCGTCGCGGCCGGTCGACTACTCAGGGCGACGGGCGACCTGACCCACCCGGCCGCCACTCTCGATCCCGCGTTCTGGGTACCGCTCCTATCAAGAATGGCTTACGGCAAATGATCACACAGAACGAGATCGTAATGAACGCGCCGCCGGCGCGCTGCTTCCAGGTGGCGGCTGACGTAGAGCGCTGGCCCGAGATTCTCTCCCACTACCGCTGGGTGCGGTTCCGGCGTCGCGATGCTTTCGGCCGCGGACTAGTCGAGATGGCGGCGCGCCGCACCTTCGGTCCGATCGGCTACCCGGTCTGGTGGGTGAGCGAAATGTTCGCCGACGAGTCGGTTCCGGTCGTTCGCTACAAACACGTGGAGGGGATCACTGCGGGGATGGACGTCGAGTGGCGCTTTCATTCCGATGGCGCCACGACGCGGGTGGAGATCGTGCACGACTGGCCAGACGGGCCGGGCTGGCCGCTGATCGGTCGATTCGCGGCCAACGCCGTGATCGGCCCCGCCTTCATCCACCACGTAGCGGGGATGACTCTGGATGGGGTGAAAGGAGCCGTGGAGGAGCGGTGATCGTAACAAGGAAGGACACAGGCAATGGGCGGCGTCGTGTAGCCGTGACGGGTATCGGGTGCATCACACCCACGGGGCACGGAGCGGACGGCCTCTGGGACGGCCTGCGTCGCGGCGCATCCGCGGTCCGCCGCATCACGCGCTTCGACCCTGCACAGTTCCGCAGTCACATGGCGGCGGAGGTTGATGGATTCGACCCGGCAGATCACATGGAAACGAAACGTGCAAAGCGGCTCGACCGGTTCGGCCAGTTCAGCGTGGCGGCGGCCCGCATGGCGTTGAACGACGCCGAGCTCGACCCGGCGGACCTGACGCCCGAACGTGTCGCCGTGCAGATGGGCTCGGCGCTGGGCGGTGTGGCGTACGCCGAGGAGCAGCACCATGCATACGTGTCGGAGGGCCCTACGGGGGTCAGCCCGCTCCTCGCACTCGCCGTGTTCGCGGGCGCGGCGAGCTGCAACGTAGCCATCGAGTTCGGGTTCAGCGGCCCCAACTCGACCAACGGAATGAGCTGCGCCTCCGGCGCCATCGGCATCGGCCACGGATTCCGCTTGATTCGCGACGGCGAAGCAGATGTAGCGCTGGCCGGCGGTGCCGACTGCCCGCTGTCACCGCTGTCCTATGGCGCCTTTTCGCTGATCCGGGCCATGTCGAAGCGCAACGACGACCCCGCGACGGCTAGTCGACCCTTCGATCGGGACCGTGACGGCTTCGTGATGGGGGAAGGGGCCGCGCTGCTCGTCTTGGAGGAGTGGGGTCATGCCGTAAAGCGCGGCGCGCGCATCTACGCCGAGATCTGCGGCTTCGGCACAACCAACGACGGCTATCACATGACTGCGCCGCGACCGGATGGCGCACAGTCCGCTCGGGCCGTCGCGCTCGCTCTGGCGGATGCCGCGGCGGTGGCGGATGAGGTGGAGTACGTGAACGCCCACGCGTCATCCACGCGGCTAAACGATCCCGTGGAGACGAAGGCGATCAAGTCGGTGCTGGGCGAGCGGGCCTACAGGGTGCCGGTAAGCGGCACGAAGGGTTACTACGGCCACCCGCTGGGGGCCTCGGGCGCCATCGAAGCGGCGATCTCCGTCCTCGCCATAGAGCGCGGCTGGGTACCTCCGACGCTCAACCTGCACGACCCGGATCCCGAGTGCGATCTCGATCACGTCGCCGGCGCCGGCCGGGAGGCTGACATCGGGTTCGTCGTTTCCAATTCGTTCGGGTTCGGCGGTGTCAACGCAACCTTGGTGTTTCGTGCGTCGATCTAGGAGGCCGCGACCTGCCGGTCGGGCAGGACTGCCGGGTAACTGTTACCCGCGGGGCCGAGGAGGGATCCAACGGCGCGGATCAACCTTGACTACGAGGTGGGAGGGTGTAGCTTGAAGTTTGTGGTGGATTGATTTGTGGCCGCTTGCAACCACCGAAAAAAAAGTGCTAAAGAGCCGGGCGCCGCGGATCCAACGACAGCCGCGGCGACTTCCAAGCCGAGAAGTTCGACGCGACCCGTGCTCACGCTCGAGGTCGCGTTTCTTTTCCCGCCGGGCGGCCACCTCGCGTAGAGGGATGCTCCATGCCGGACTTCAGAGCCCTGATCGAAAACGGCGGCGCCCATCTGTTCGATGGCGCCATCGGCACCGAGCTATACCAGCGCGGCGTCTTCATCAACGTCTCTTACGACGAAGTCAATCTGAAGAGCCCCGAACTGGTACGCCAAGTGCACCGCGCCTACCGCGAAGCAGGTGCCGAGGTCCTCGAGACGAATACGTTCGGCGCCAACCGCGTGCGTCTCGACAGGTTCAGTCTCGGTGATCGGGTCTACGACATCAACAAGGCCGGCGCCGAGCTGGCACGCGAGGTTGCCGCGGACGACCGCTATGTCGGAGGCAGCATCGGACCGCTGGGCATTCGTATCGAGCCGTACGGCCCGACGGCGCGTGAGGAGGCGCGGGCCTTCTTCCGCGAGCAGGCGGAGGGCCTGGCCGCCGGTGGTGTGGACGTCTTCATCATCGAGACGTTCGGCGACCTCTCGGAGATCGAGCAGGCGGTTCTCGGGTGCCGTGACGCCGCCGATCTACCGATCATCGCCCAGATGGCAATCAATCCGAACGGCAATACCGTCTACGGTTACGATCCGGCGCGGATCGCCCACCACCTCGATGAGCTGGGTGCCGACGTTATCGGCCTCAACTGTAGTGTGGGACCGGCGCTCATCCTCAAGGCGATCCAGATCATGGCGAGGTTGACGAGCCGGCCGCTGTCGGCGATGCCCAACGCGGGCCTGCCGCGCGAGATAGAGGGCCGCAAGATCTACATGGCCTCACCCGATTACTTTGCCAAGTACACGCGCCGACTCATCCAGGCCGGCGCCCGCTTCGTCGGTGGATGTTGTGGAACGACGCCCGAACACACGCGCGCCATGGCAGCCCAGGTACGAGCGCTGCGCCCGGGACGACACACGGTCTTAATAGACGCGGTGCGCGACGTGGAACGCCGTGAGGCACACCCCGGGGTCGAGCCCGTCCCGGCGGCCGAGCGCTCGCAGCTCGGGCGCAAGATCGTCTCCGGCGAGCTGGTCACGAGCGTCGAGATCTTGCCGGCCAGGGGGTGTGATCCCTCGGACATACTCGACAAGGTGCACGCGCTGCAGGCGGCGGGCGTCGATGCGGTGAACGTGCCCGACGGCCCTCGGGCGATGATGAGAATGGGTGTGCTAGCCAGCTGCGCGATCATCGAGCGCGAGGTCGGGCTCGAGACGATTCCCCACTACTGTTGTCGCGATCGCAACCTGCTGGGGATGATGAGCGACCTGTTGGGTGCGCACGCCTTGGGCCTCCGCAACCTGCTGATCATTACCGGCGATCCGCCGAAGCACGGACCGTACCCCGACTCCACGGCGGTCTTCGACATCGATTCGGTGGGGCTCACCAACCTGGTGCGCAAGCTCAACGAAGGGCTCGACCTCAGCGACAACTCCTTGGGGTCCGCCACCAGCTTCTTCCACGGGGTCGGCGTGAATCACGCCTCGGTCGACCCCGACTACGAGATCCATCACTTCGAGTGGAAGGTCGATGCCGGCGCGCAGTTCGCCGTCACGCAGCCGGTCTTCGATGCCGAGACCTTCCTGGGGTTCCTCGAGAAGATCGACCACGTGCGTATCCCCACCGTAGCCGCCGTCTGGCCGCTCGTCTCCTATCGCAACGCCGAGTTCATGGCCAACGAGGTGCCCGGTGTCGTGGTGCCCGACGCGATCCTCGGCCGCATGCAGCGCGCGTCAGACAGTGGGAAAGAGGCGGCGATGGACGAAGGTCTGGCCATTGCACGCGAGATGGTGGAAACGCTCGAGCCCCACGTGCAGGGCGTGCAGGTGAGTGCGCCGTTCGGCAAAGTCGGGTTCGCGCTGCAGGTGTTCGATGCGCTTAGTGACTGGTCCGGCCCTAGAGCGACAGTACTGCCCTGAGAGCGAACTTCAGCAGGGGCCTACAGCAACGGGATGAGGTGAGAAAGGCCGATCGATCTTAGAACCTCAGCGAAGCGGGGATCTTCGTGGAGGCCCAACTGCCGCGGTACGACGAAGATATAGAGCAGATTGCTGTCTCTGTTCTCCACCGCGCGCTGCAAACAAGCAAACGCTTCGTCCTTGTCGCCCAATCCGGCGTGGGCTATCGCGAGCCAGAGTTCCGAGACCGCCGCTTGATGACCGTGCTCCTGTAGCTCGGCAAGAAGCTCCTGCGCCTTATCGATGTCCCCCTTTACGGCGTGGATGCCGCAGGCCACTGCGAGGAACGTGATGAGCCGCCCACTAAGCTCGAGGCACTTTTCTATCTGGGTGGCGGCTTCATCCAGCCGCCCCGTGCGTGAGAGCGTGTCGGCGAGTCCCGAGTGTACGAGCGGTGTTATGGGGCCACTCGCCAGTTGTTCTCTCAACAGTCGCTCGGCCTCGTCGTAGCGACCGAAGATCATGTGAACGTAGGCGAGCCTCTCTCCATAGCCCGGCTCGAGAGGATCCAACTCGACGGCGCGCCGGATGGCGGCGAGCGCCTCCTCGTAGTTCTGCTCCACGTAAGTCCAGTAGAACTCCGACCACATGTGGGCGTTCGCCGAGCTGGGGCTGAGCTCGATGGCTTTATCGACGCCGCGCTTGGCCGCCCGGTAATCCCATTCGTAGAACATGGCAACGAGTCCACGGGCGAGGTGGGCGTCCGGAAGTCGTGGGTCAAGCTCGAGCGCCCGGTCCGCGGCTTCACGTGCCTTTGGCATGGTCTCGCGGCTGGGTCGCGTCGCGAAGCCTATCGATTGGATCGTGTAGGCCTCGGCGAGGCCGGCGTAGGGGGGGGCGTAGTCGGGGTCGGCATCTATCGATTTGGTGTACCAGGCGATCGCTCGCTCCACCGAATCGGGGCTGAACAGGTGTCGCTGGTGGCGGCCTTTGAGGTAAGCGTCGTAGGCGTCCAGGTCCTCGGTTCGCGGTGTTGCGAGGCTTTCCAATTCCGCAGGGATCTCGGCCAGGATCTGGCGCGTCACCTGCTAGGCGACCTCGTCCTGGATAGCGAACACGTCGCCGAGCTCGCGATCGAAGCGCTCCGACCACAGATGGTAGCCGTTCGAGGCATCGATGAGTTGTGCGGTTATTCGCAGCCGCTCTCCTGCGCGACGGACGCTGCCTTCTACCACGTACGCGACGCCCAGCTTCTTCCCGATCTCCCGCACGTCGGCTCGACTCGACCGAAAGGTGAAGGCCGAGGTGCGCGCTGCCACCTTCAGGTCTTTGACGCGCGCCAGCGAGTTGGTGATCTCTTCGGTGATACCGTCGGAGAAGTACTCGCTCTCCGGCTCCGGGCTCATGTTGTCGAACGGGAGGATGGCAACAGAACGCGACATCGCTCGGGGTGCGCCGGGCTCGCGTGGGGGGACGGGTGTTGCTGTGTCCGCCTTCTCTTCTGGGGTGGCCTTTGCGCCGCTGTCAGGCTTCACCTCGTAGGCCCACGCCAGGACGAGGGCGATGGGAAAACTGAGCGCCGTCAGCGCTAGGATGAGGGTCATCGCGCTTTCGGGGAGCCCCAACGGTGGGAAGGCGATATCGGCGATCTGCCATACACCGAAAGCGATCACGGCGTAGACCACGGCGACGTGGTACACTTTGCGCCGCTTGAGCTCCTTCAGGAATCCTTGGATTGCGTCCACCAGAGTCGGCTCCGCGTGGAGTGGCCGGGATTGGGTGAGCTGGCTCCCGTTGGCGTAAGCTGCGTCCCCGGGGGATGACCGCGCAAGCGAGGCTCTAGCGGCAGCCGACGAAGCGCACGCTGGCCTGCCGGTCGCCGATTACCTCGGCCAGACAGGTCAGCACGTAGTCGATGTCCTCTTCCGTGTTCCCGACACCGAGCGACATCCGGATCGCGCAGTGTGCGTCTTCGTCGCTGAGTCCCATCGCAACGAGAACATGGGACGGTTCCGAGTCACCCGATTTGCAGGCGGAACCAGATGAGAAGAAGACGCCGTGCCGGTCGAGGAAAAGCACGAGCGATTCGCCGCGCATCTCGGGCAGTGTCATGTTGAGCGTATTGGGCAGACGCTGGGTCGCATGTCCGTTGAGCTTCGCTCCGGACACCAGCCGCCTTATACCTGCCTCCAGCCTATCGCGCAGCTCTCGCACTCGCTCCATCTCATGGTGGTTTAGGCGGCGCACGGCCAGCTCGCAGGCCTTACCGAAGCCGACGATGCCCGGGACATTCTCGGTGCCCGCTCGTAGCTTGCGCTCCTGACCGCCGCCGTGGATCACCGGCGCCAGCTCGACGCCTTGCCGCGCGTAGAGCGCGCCGACCCCTTTGGGTCCGTGGATCTTGTGGCTGGAGACGGACAACAAATCTACGCCTAGCTCCTCCACGTCGATCGGCAACTTCCCGAGGCCTTGCACCGCATCGGTGTGGAAAAGTGCACCGTGCTCGTGAGCGACACCCGCCAGCTCGACGATCGGATTGGCCGTGCCGACCTCGCTATTCGCCATCATCAAGCTGACGAGGATAGTCTGTGGCGTGATGGCGCCGGCGAGTGCGCCGGGCCGGACCATTCCGTCGGAGTCCACGTCCAGGTAGGTGATCTCGAACCCGAACTCCTTCAACGACTCGCAGGTCTGGAGCACGGCCGGATGCTCGACCGTCGATGTGATGATGTGGTTCCCCGTGGCGCGTTTGGCGAACGCCACACCCTTGATCGCCAGGTTGTCCGACTCCGATCCGCCGCCGGTGAACAGGATGCGTCGCGCCGTGCAGTTCAGAGCCTGGGCGACCTTCCTACGCGCCGCCTCCACGGCGTCGCGCGCTTTTGCCCCGTGGCTGTGGATGCTGGATGGATTGCCGTACTCCTCTTCCAGAAACGGCAGGATCGTCTCCAGCACCTCAGGGTCGACCGGCGTCGTGGCGTTGTGATCCAGGTAGACCCGCCTCTGCGGCCTCGGCGGTGTGGCGATCTCGACCACAGCCTCGCTCTCGTCTTCGGCGATGCGCACGGGTCCGTTCGTGCCATCCGCTCTCACCACTTCGCAGAGCAGCGCTTTGTAGACCGGAAAGCCCGAGATCGGGTCGTAGCGACTGAGATCTGTCAGGTCGTTGACGTTGCAGTCCTGCCACTCCTGCGGGCCCAGTGGGCCGCCGCCTCCCATGTTGGCGTCGATGGCGCCCTCGACGATGTCGTCGCTGACCCGCGCTTGGAAGCGGACCTTGCCGCGCGGGGTCGCCACCCAGACCCGGTGGCCGTTCTTGATGCCGCGCGCCGCCGCATCTCGTGTATTAATAGTCACTTGCGGGACCGGCGCTTTGCGGCTCAGCCCCGGCACGCCGTGGTGCTGGGTTCGGAAGTCGGCGAAGATACGCGCGCCCGAGTTGAAGACGAGCGGGTAATTCTCGGCCAGCCCCGGCTGCGCCAACGGCCCTTCACCAGGCTCGGTATAGACGGGGAGCGCGTCGTAGCCGTGCTCTTCGAGAACGCTGGAGGCGATCTCGAACTTACCGGATGGTGTTGCGAAGCCGGGCTCGCCGTCCGCCCGCAGCATGCCCTTTTCCCACTTCTTGTACTGCATCATCGCCGTGGGGATCTGCACCTCGCCGCCGGCCTCGCGCACGTCCTCCAACGTGAAGCCCGAGCCCTCGAGTACATGGCGCAGCAGGTCTTCTTCGCTGCGCGGGTACGCGTCGCGGTAGCCCAGCCGCTCCGCCAGCTCCGTGAGGATGAGATAATCGTCGCGCGCTTCGCCGACGGGCTCGATCAGCTTCTCGCGGATCTTGAAGATCGGGCCGTAGGTCATGTACGAGGTGATCTCGTACATAGTGGTTGCCGGCAGGACGATGTCAGCGTAGGCGGAGTCGGCCGTGTGATGTCGGTTGATGCTGACGAGAAAGTCGAGCGAGCTCAGCGTGTCGCGCCAAACCTGCGGCTCGGGCCAAGCGGTGATGATTGAGCCACCCAGGACGATGAGTCCGCGGATCTTGTACGGTTCGCCCTTCAGGACCGAGTCGGGCAGCGCGATCGCATGTGACTCGCCCCGGTACATGCTATAGACGGGAAAACGATCGCGGCCCAGAGCCTTCTTAACGTTCGGATTCGGAATCAGGCCAGTGCGGTTAATCGGGAACTGGTTATCACGCATACGAATGGCGAGGCCGCCGGGGACATCGAGTTGGCCGGCCAGCGCCCAGAGCGTGAACACCGCGCGTATCGCCTGGACGCCGCTGTCGGAGTACTCGAGCCCCGTGTACATGATCGGACAGGCGCCGCGCGCCCGGGCGATGCGACGCGCCAGGTCGATGACCTTCGCCGCCGGGACCCCGGTGATCTCCTCCACGACCTCCGGTCGATAGTGCTGCACGTACTGGGCTAGCTCGGCGAAGCCAACGGTCCAGTGCTTGACGAACTCTTCGTCATAGAGTTCTTCCTCGATCAATAGGTTTATCATGCCGAGGGCTAGCGCGCCGTCGGTGCCCGGACGTATGGGCACCCACTCGGCGTCGACCTCGCGCGCTGTGTGGTTGCGTTGCGGGTCGATGCAGACGACATCGGCACCACGCAGTACGGCGCGCTTGATCTGCTCGTGGGCCAGTGGCGGTGAGTCGGTGGCTGGGTTGGCGCCCCAGATCACGATCAGCTCGGCGTTCTCGGTGTCGTGGTCCATCGTATGGTAGTACTCACCGAACGTGACGTGCGGCGCGATCATCGCGAACGACACGTAGCAGAGCGCACCCACACCCAGGGTGTTGGGCGAACCGAAGGGGAAGAGGACACTCGAGGCGGACGAGATGGCTACACCCGCCGGCTGGAACACGTCGCAGAGCGCCAGTTCGAAACTGCCGCGGCCCGTATAGATGGCGGTCGCTTCCGGCCCCGACTCGTCCTTGATCTTGCCCAAGCTCGCGACGACAATGTCGAGCGCGTCGTCCCAGCTGATGCGCTCGTATTCGTAGGTTCCCTTCGGGCCTACCCGGCGCAGCGGGTAGCGGAGACGGTCGGGGTCGTGCACGATCTCGGCTGAATGAGCGCCGTTGGTGCAGATCATCCCGAGCGGGTGGTCTTGCGGTCGCACGCTCGCTATCCGCTCGTCCTCCAGGGTGACGGTCACCCAGCAACCGGCGGGACATACGCCGCAGAGGCCGTCGCGCTCTTCGATGCGAGCGCGCTTGGCCGCCTCACGACGGCTCATTGTGGCCTTATGCATGGATCATCGAGTTGCCGGCGGGTAGGCGGCGTGGATCAGCGTGTCGTCGGTGCGCTCGAGCAGCAGCAGCGCGAACCACTTCTTCTCGTCGGTAAAGACGCGCTTGAGCTCGAAGCCGAACGAAGTCAACTCGCGCTGTAACTTCGGCAGTCGGTGCTTGCGGCTTATCTCGATCATGATGCGCTCGCCGCTGCGTATCTCGAAGACTTGGTCGAGCGGTTCAACGTAAAGCTGTTGGTCCGAGTTAAAGCGTGCGTAGATCTCGATGCGCTCGAGGGCTGGATTCCATATCGCGTTGTGCTCGATCTGTGAAAGGTCGAGCGCTGCGCCCAACTCCCGATTGATGCGGCCGAAGTAGTTGTTCGTGAATCTCGCGGTAACCCCGGCGGCATCGTTGTATGCCGCCTCCATGACGTCGACGTCCTTCACCAGGTCAACGCCGAGCAGGAAGAAATCGCCCGCCGGGAGATGGTCGGTGACGCTGCGCCAGAATGAAGTTGTCTCCGCCTCGTTGAAGTTGCCGATGCTGCTGCCGAGGAAGACGAGCATCTGCGGCGACAGCTGGCGCAGCACGGGGAATGCGCTGCGATAAGTCCCGTTGATCCCGGTGAAATCGACGTCCGAGAAGCTTTCGGCGATGGAGCGGCTTGCTGCAAGCAACGCGCTTCCGCTGACGTCCACTGGGACGTAACGCAACGGTTCTCCGTCACGGGAATAGGCGGAGAGCAGATACTCGGTCTTTACCGAGTAGCCGGAGCCCAGCTCAACCAGGGTGAGCGGGCCTGTGAACCGCTGGATTTCGTCGGCGTAATCCGCCAGGATGCCCGCCTCGGTGCGTGTCGGGTAGTACTCAGGCTGCCGGGTGATCTCCTCGAACAGGCGGCTGCCCTCGGCGTCATAAAGGAATCGGTAGTGCAGCCACTTCGGGTCATCGCTCAGGCCGGCAGCCACGGATCGTGCAAACGCCTGTAACGACTCGCCGGTGCCGGGGGCCTCTACAAGTACAGCGCCGGCGCCGACGGCCTGCCTGAAGCGGGTCGGGAAATCGGACATAGGACTCGCAAGATAGGTTGAAAAGCGACGGATCGCCAACCGATCCGGACACCGTTCATGCTCTCAATGCAGACGGCGTTCAGAGGGTTCCCGGCAGGTCGCGGCCGATGGCCAGCAAGTCTTGCACAAAGAGCCTCTGTGTGTTATGAAGAATAATAAGCACTACAAGAGATCGCTGTTGGGCTGAGGCTCGGTCCTGGGGTTCCCGCCACTCGGGAGTCTCGAGCCGTGGTTCTTCTGTCTCCTACGGTTACGCTCGCCAGTAGTGGCGGCGTCCCGCTGGCCCTCCTCACCCATAAGCTCTCGGATAGCCGTTGACCGGGCATTCCGGGGATGCCCCGCCGGTGGTGTCGTCGGAGTCTCCGCCAGAGCCTTGGCTCGGCGGGGCCCGGTCCGGGCGCTGGCTGGATTGCAGGAGCTCGGAGGTGCCGCCATGGAGAAGAAGCAAGTCGACATACTGCGCTCCGGCTTTCTCACCGATGGCCGCTTTTTCAGCATTGAGGCCGGCCGAGTGAAGGGCGGCAACTGGGGCGCCTGGATGGTGTGCGTGCCGTCGGAGGCCGAAGTCGAGAAGGACGAATCACGGGCGCTGCATGTTGCGGCCCGCAAGGAACAGCTTCGCAGATGGGCGGAGGACCTCAGCGAGGAAGAGATAGAGGGTCTTGCAGAGAACTGAGCCGGGTCATACCGTGGCCCGGAGAGCCCGCCCTGTCTACCATCCGACCTTCTCTACAGTGAGGCCGCGGGCCGCGTCGGTAACGAACTGATCGGCCTCGCGGCCATAGAGCCTCTGATAGCTCTCCGTGACGTAGCTCAAGAAGTCATCGACCAGCGCAGCGGTGACCAGGTTGACCGTGCAGCCGCCGAAGCCGGCGCCGGTGAGACGGGCGCCGAGACTGCCGGGCGCCTGTCGCGCGAGCTCGACTAGCCCGTCCAGTTCTTCCGAGCTGACCTGGTAGTCGTCGCGTAGGGAGCGGTGCGATGCGAACATGAGCTCGCCGAAACGCTCGGTTTCGCCGGTCTCGAGAGCTGCCGCTGCCAACTGGACCCGCTCGATCTCGCCGACGACGTGGCGGGCGCGCCGATCGAGCGGCGGCGGCAGATGGCGGAGCAGCGACAGGAGACCCTCGGCCTCCACATCGCGTAAGGAGCGGATATCGTTGTCGACCTCGCTCAAACGGCTTACCGCCTCCTCGCATTCGCGCCGCCTGTCGTTGTACTCCGAGTCACGAAGTTCCCGCTGGACACCGGTGCAAAGGACGACGATTCGCATCGCCGAAGGCAGGGCCACATGCTGGATCGCCAGGGTGCGGCAGTCGAGAAGCAGCGCCTTTCCAGGCAGCGCGCAGGCCGCGGTGACCTGGTCCATAATCCCGCAACGGACTCCGACGAAGCTGTTCTCGGCCGTCTGGCTGAGCTGGGCGAGCTTGAGGTCGGGAAGCTCCAATCCGGAGACCTGGCGGAACGCTGCGGCGAAGGCGACTTCGACGGCGGCGGAAGAGGAGAGGCCACCGCCGATGGGGATGTTTCCCACCACGGCGGCGTCGAGACCGCTGAGCGGCAGGTCTGCTTTCGCTATTGCCCAGGCCACGCCCGCCGGGTAGGCCGCCCAGCCGCCGACCGAGCCGGGCGTCAGCTCGGAGATGTCGAACTCGGCCGTTTCGTCGAAGAGCTCGGCGTAAATGCGAACGTGGCGATCGTCGCGAGGCGTGAAGGCGACGGCAACTTCGAGATCGACAGCCACCGGTAACACGAGGCCTTCGTTGTAGTCCACGTGGCCGCCCATCAGGTTGACGCGGCCGGGAGCGCGGCTCAGGAACTTCGGGCGGCACTCGAACGCTTTCTCGAATGCCGCGCGTGCGAGCTCGAGTGGTGTCACTTCTCCGGCCGGCTCTGTCGTTGACATGGTTCCGGTACCGTTCTAGTCTCGGATCTGATCGGTCGCCTACCCCTGCGCCCCTAACCTTGGGCTAATGGACCGGTTCTGGACCTCTCATCGCCGCGCCCTCATGACGGCGCTGCTCGCCCTCTGGGCCTGCCTGCTGCCAGTCGCAGCTCGCGCGGTTGAGTCGCAGGAAGCTGCCTCGCAGGTGCGTCGCCTCCGGGTCCTCATCGTCCTCTACACCAGATCGTTCTCACATCAGCTGACGCGCCAGCAGCTGGAGCGGGTCCACGAGGAGATCCTCGAGTTCGTCGACTTCTATCGCACTGCGGCCGGCGAGGCGGTGGACTTCCGCATCTCGCTTCTGCAGGTCGACCGCGAGCTGGGCCGTACCGAAATCTCGGAGGTTGCTCCCGGGCGGTACTATCTGGCCCGCGAGGACATCGAGGACGAGCTCGTCGCGCTGGGCATGCTCGGCCACGAGTACGACGAGGTGATCGCCCTCTACGCTTGGAACAACGCCAACCCCGAGGGCGCGGCACTCGCCTACGGTGGCGGCGCCGTCGGGCCCGACGGGGGGTTCCTGGGCGACGCCGGCTACAACTCGATCGGCGTCTTCGCGCGGGACCCCGGTAGCATCTCGCGGATTATGATCCACGAGGTGCTCCACAACATCGACGACATGTTCTCGATGAGTGGCATGCCCGGCGGCTTCCTCAACGCTGACGAGATGAGCCGAAACATGCCGACCCTGCTTGCCGAGCGGCCAGGCGCCTTCCTCCCGCATTATGACGATGACGGCATGTTAAGGTACGCCGACCGGGAACGTGCCAAAAGGGCGACTTATCCGTGGGCCATGCAGCTAGTGTATTACGGCTGGATGCTGCAACGCACATCGAGGGAGGCGTGGCTGGGGCTCGATTACGGAAGCGCGATCGACACAGGCGAGCGCGCCAGAGGGGCGCGGCCGCTTTACGAGCGCATATTCTGGAGCCGGGCTAACGGACAGGTGTACCTGCCCGCGGTTGCCGGAGGCCCGGCACCGGTGGCAGCCGTTGTCGCCGGTCGGGAGAGCCCGCTCGAGCGGCGTAGGTACAAACACACCGACTTCGACGGCAGCACTCTGTTCGAGGGCACCTACTACGCGGCCTGGCTCGACCTGCCCGACCATGGCGAACCGCTGTCGGTGACGGTGGGAGCGGGGACGACCGAGGTCGTGCCGTTGGGTATCGGCGAGCTGGTCGCACCGGGTCGGGTCGTCACACACGCACGGCGCATCGTCTCGGTAACGGATTGGGATACCCTGGCCTTCGAGATGGCCGTCGCAGCTCCTCAGTCCGAGGGCGTGCTTGTCGTCGAGGTGCGGGAAGCACGATTCGGTGGCTCGGGTCAAGTGGCCCAGGGCGCTACGCTGGATGTGCTGATCGGAGAGGACACGCTGCCCCTTGAGCCAATCGAGCCGGGTCACTTCGCTTTAGACCTGTCGCGCCTCGAGATGGGGCGACACGAGCTCACAGTGACTGCCGCTGCGCCCGAGCTCGTGTTCGTGCCGCGTACGGTCATCGTCGAGCGGCGCGCGCCCTGGCGCATCTGGGCCGAGGACCTGCTGACAGCCGAGGTCGGCACACCGCTCGACGTTACGGTCCGCATCGCTCAAGACATGGGTGCGCTGGGTGCGAAGGTCACCGCCCGAGTCGGCGATCGCGAGCTGGAACTTCGCGAGCTAACCGACGGGCGCTACAGCGTCGTGGTCGATGAGGGCCTGCGGCCGGGGCTGGATACGGTCCGGGTCCGGGCCGAGCTACCGGCGGAGGGCGGCCATGAGATCCTCGAGCGCTCGATCCCTCTCTACGTAGAGCCGCGTGGCTGGATCGAGGTGCCGCGGCGCGTCGGCGCGAAGGCTGGGGAAGTTGTGACCCTCGAGGCCCAGGTCCGCAATCGCATGGGTCGCGTGGTCGAGGGCGCGGACCTCGCGATCGCAGTCGTCATCGGGCCCGATCTCCTGATGATGACAGAGGAGGAGCCGGGCGTGTACCGCGTTCGCTTCGCGGCGCCGCTCGCCCGCGAGTACCATGGGCCGGTCGACGGTGCACTGTTGGCCTCACGTTCGGTCGAGGCGGGCTGGACGTTCGAGATGCGGATCCCCTGGGCAGGGCTGCAGGAGGCACGCCCGTTCGTCGGCGCGGTCTTCGCGATGCAGCTGTTTGTGAGCGACGGCGACGGCGACGGCGACGGCCGGCTGACCGAGATCATGTGGAGCGAGCGCTGGGGCTACTCGCGCGAAGCCGGCCTGATGTGGGAGCTGTGGAAGATGGGCAGGCTGGTGCTCACCGGTGAGCCGTTGGCTCCGCCACAGCCGAGCGGGAGTGGGTGAGATGACCGATCCGCTGCAGCTGTTGGAGCGTACTGACAAGTTCTACCTCGGCTCGGGGAGCGGCATCATCTTCGCGCCGCGTTTTCCGCGCTGGCTAGAGTACCCAGGCTTCTGGGACGACATCGACGTATACCACTACCAGCTCGCGCCGCTGTTCACCGTAACATTGCTGAGTGAACGGGAAGGCGCAGCCGGCCCTCCGGTTATGCTGAGGCAGTTGAGCCGCCGCTGGTCGCCGGCCGAGCTGGTCTGCGAGTACAAGTCGGAGGACGGCCTGCACGGTTGGGAACACCGATCGGTCGTGCCTGGCGGCTGGTTCGTGTCGGAGTGGAGCCTGCACAACTCGAGCAGTGCGGATCGGACGCTGTTGGCGGTGGCCTGGACGGTTCAGGACGCGGACGGCGTCGACCTGGGGACAGTGCAGGCGGAGGACGGTGCGGTGCGGTTCCGCCGCGCTGTCCAGGACCTGCACATCCATCGCGTCGGTGTCGAAGTGGCGTTGGAGGCGCCGATCGATGCGGTAGCCGGCTGCGCCCAGCTGGCGGAACGAGCGAGCTTCGATCCACGCTGGGAGTTCACGCCCTTCCCGGAGAGCTGGGGCCACCGCCTCGAGACGTCCGTGCGGATCGCCGGCGTCAGCCCGGCGGGAGCGCTCTATGCCGCTGCCGTCTCGCGGGTGAAGCTGCCGGCTGGCGGTGCGGCGACGGCAACGCTTCGCGCCCGGGTCAGGGCGGAGAACACGCGCGATGTGCAGATGACCAGTCGGCTCGCCGATCACCTCAGGGAGCACGCGCCACCGCCGCCACCGATCGCCGATGTGGAGCCGCCGGTCGGTGCCGAGCCCGGTGCGGTGAGCCGCGTCGGTTGGACCGCCTACTTCCGCTCGGTGCCCGAGCTCTCGTGCTCCGATCCCTTCATCGAGCGCTACTGGTACTACCGCTGGTATGGGCTGCAGTTGTGCAGTCACGAAGGTGGCGTTGCGAACCATCCTTATCCGGGCTGCTGCGAGGGGACGGGGTACTTCCACGTGCCCATCGCCTATAGCGCGCAGTGTCACGCCCGCGAGCTGCGCTGGCTGGCCGACCCCGCCTGGGCGCGCGGCGTGATCCTCAACTTCCTGGCTCATCAGAAGGAGAGCGGCGAGTTCCACGGTCGCATCTACGTGAACCACCTGGCGCACACCGATTTCTACTTCGCGAACTGGGGTGACGCAGTGCTCGAGGTCGATGCCGTGCACCCCGACAATTCATATCTGAGGGCGGTCTACGAGCCGCTGGGGCGCTACGCCGATTGGCTGGCCCGCGAGCGGGACGCCGACAATACCGGTCTCTTCGACGTGGTCGATCAGTTCGAGACCGGCCAGGAGTACATGAGCCGCTACATGGCGGTGAGCGATGAGGCGGATAGCGAGGCGTGGGGCCGGAAGATTCGCCTCAAGGGCGTCGACGCCACGGTGTACGCGTATCAGTTGCAGCGCGCGCTGGCGGCGATCGCCGAGCGGCTAAGAGACCCCGATGGCGTGAAACGCTGGGAGGCGGTGGCCGACCGGACCGGCGACGCGATCATGGGCCTCATGTGGGACGAGAGCACGTTGATGTTCCACGATGTCGATCCGGAACCTATGGAGCGGACGCGGGCCAAGGCCGCGGTTCACTTCTATCCCTTCTTCACCGATCTCATTGGGCCCGAGCAGGTGGAAGGGTTGCGCTCGCACCTGCTGAACCCGGAGGAGTTCTGGACGATCTATCCCGTGCCGTCCAGCAGCGTTGATGACCCGTACTTCAGCCCCGATGCCGAGTGGAAGGGCAAACGGCACAACTGTCCCTGGAACGGTCGAGTTTGGCCGATGGCGAACTCGCACGTCGCCGAAGCGCTCGCCAGGGTGGCGATCGAGCACGATCCCGGGCTCCGCGATCGGGCGGTGGAGCTGATCCGCAAGTCCATCCGCATGATGTTCCACGACGGCGACCTGAGGCGGCCGAACTGCTACGAGCACTACAACCCGGAGACCGGCAGGCCGTGCCTCTACCGCGGCTTCGACGACTACCAGCAGTCCTGGGTGAACGACCTGATCGTGAAGTACCTAGTAGGCTTCCGTCCCCAAGGCGGCGATGCGTTCGTCGTAGACCCGTTCCCCTTCGAGGTCGAATCGTTCCGGCTGGCGCGTCTGCCGTTCCGTGGCCGACAGGTAGGGGTCGAGTTCAGAGAGACGCGCTTCAGGGTCCGTATCGACGGCAGAATCGTCGCTGAGTCGTGGATCGGTGAACCGGTCGAGATAGATATTTAGTTCGACACTCGACAGACGACAGCCGTCGACCGATGTTCAGCTCACTTCCCAGCTTTCAACGTCCGACATGCCGAAGCCCGACGCGCAACGTCGTGTATCGAGAATCGAACGTCGGCCGTCGTTCGCAGAAAAGGAGCCGAAGAATCGGCTGTCGGTTGTCGGCTGCTGAATGTCGAATTTGAACCAGACTAGGGGTCGCCCGCGCTAGGTGTCCGACTTGGTGGCCCGCACCCAGGCAGCGCGGATGCGCTGTGACCAGACCGCAAACCCCTCTCGCAGGCTGCCGGGATCGGGACGGAAGCGGACCGCGAGCAGCTGCTCGGCTGGGATCAGCGGATTGAACAGCGTATCGATACGGCAGGCCTGATCGCCGCGGAACTCGAGCAGATCGACACCCTCGAACTCGACCGATCGCCCTGTGGCCGCGAAGCCCGGCGGGTTCATCACGCCGAGGTTCGTCGCCGTGATGCGCCAGGGCACGGCACAGCGGCTGCCGTCGGCTGCGATACAGATGGGATGGCGGATGACGTAGTGGAAGTCGGGAAAAGCTTTCAGGACCGTCTGCGCGAAGCTGTGCACGGCGGCATGGCCTTCGGCCGGCGCCTGCATCGCCGGGTCGTCCCACACGACATCCTCGGTTAGGAAAGACAGGAAGCGGTCGAGGTCCCTTGAGTTCCAGGCCTCGGTCAGGGCCTCGACAAATGCAGGGATCTGCTGCGGCCTCATGGCTGGCCGGGGCCGTACTGCAGGTAATCTTCCCTCACCGGCGAAAAAACCTCGATAACGATCGAGTCCTCGTGCGCGGTCGCGCCGTGTGGCACATCACCGGCGATGTTCCAACTGTCGCCGGGCCCGGCGTCGAAGTGGTCATCTCCGATGACGAAGTCCAGTCGTCCCGACACCAGGTAACCCGTCTGCTCGTGCGGATGTTGGTGAGTGGGGACCGCCGCGCCCTTGTTGATCCGGAACATGCTGAGCAGGGTCCGCCCGCCGTGGGCGAGCGTCTTCAGCCTCACACCGTCCAGGACTTCGGCAAAACCGCCCTCATCCGACTTTGTGAACATGCGTGCCTCGAATCTCGGGTCGTGCACAGATGGGTGTGGGCAGTAAGGATGCCGAATGTCAGGGCTCTACACCAGGAGAGTTGAGTCAGGGGCTCCAGTTGGCCGTCAGCCCCCGGAACACGAATACCGCGCCGGCGATGAAGAGGCCGGTCGTGACGACGAAGGAACCGCCGTCGCCGGCGGCGTTGTTCGAGGCGCAGGTCAACAGACCGCCGCCGAGCAGCATCGCGGCACCGATGGCGATGAGCTTCTTTCCCGATCCCTCGTCGCCCATCTTCTCGCCGCG